>Ga0154020_10009622_pt1 | contig 11122 bp, 9 predicted proteins | sample Klosneuvirus_201_FD_109709 | JGI IMG/M metagenome (GOLD analysis project Ga0154020, IMG submission 109709) | Active sludge microbial communities from wastewater, Klosterneuburg, Austria - Klosneuvirus_20160825_MG | ecosystem: Engineered > WWTP > Aerobic digester > Activated sludge | place...
AAATCCTGGATAGAAAATTTTGCTTTTCACAATAAACCTGCTGGCAACAAATGGAAGGGGCGCCTGGCTTACCAGTTTTATGCTACTCCTGCAGTGAATTACCGTAAATTAAGTTCACAAACAAAAGGTTCAACTTCAGCTTTTGCCACTGCTGATATCAACAATGTCATTAGTCAAAAACCCGGTTTTGGTTTTGAAGCAGGTGCCGGGTTAACGTATTCCGTCGCTAAAAAATTACAGTTAAAAGCAGGGTTACAGTTTAATTATACCAATTATAATATTGATGCTGATAAAACCAGCCACCCGATAATAACCACCATTTTATTAAACGACCCCTCAACCGGGTACTCCTATTCTGCAGCAAGAACTTCTACAACAGCTAATATATATAACAGTTCCGCATTGCAGCCGGTAACATTACATAACAGAACCTACCAGATCTCCCTGCCGGTTGGACTGGCCTATAAACTGTCGAGCCAGGATAATGTAGATTGGTTTGCCGGGGCTTCAGTGCAACCTACCTACGTTTTTGGAGGCAATGCACATATCATTTCATCTGACCTGAAAAGTTATATTTCTGACCCCTCTTCCATCAGTACCTGGAACCTGAACCTGGGTTTTGAAACTTATATGAATTTTAAACTTGGCGCGTACCAGCTCCAGGTAGGACCACAGGTGCGTTACCAGGTGTATTCAACCTACCGGAAAAATGTGGCTTTAATTGAAAAGCCATATGCAGTTGGACTTAAATTAGGCTTGTCAAAAGGATTTTAAAGGGTTTTAACCAATAACTGATTTGCAGCAATACATGATCGTATTGCTGCATTTTTATGATAATCCAAACTGGGGTTTTGTGATGCCACCCTTTCCATTTAAATTTGAAAAATGAAAATTCTCTTCCCGGTTACCGCATTGCTATTGTTCGCATTTTCCTGTAATAATGCCGGAGAAACAAAGGCAGGAGATTCAAAGGCAGGAACTGAAGAAAAGCAAAAATTTTTCCCGGTCACCTCTTTTCTTAAAGGAGAAATATTTAATCTTAAAAAAAACGGGATCAATCCTTTAAAATATACTACAGTTAATGACCGTACAGACTCAGCATGGTTAAAGATAGAAGAGATCGATGATGCAGTTAAGGAATTTTTACAACCTGAAATTGATACCGCTAATTTAACTGCATTCTTTTCCGAAAAAAGTTTTTTTGATCAAACCATAAATGCCGTAACCTTTACCTATGAAGCTGCAGGAGTTTTGCCTGATTCCATAAAACTGGTTAACTGGGACGTGTATGTTGACCCCGATGCCAACAGGGTAAAAAGGATCTATATGGTAAAACAGCAGGATAAAGATACCCAACTGCAATTGACCTGGGTAACCGGTAAATGGTGTAAAATAACCACTATTGTAACGGATGAAAAAGGGGTTTCAACAGTTAAAAAAGAAGAAAAGATCACCTGGGATTTTTAAATAATAATGACACAACCCGAATTTTCTGCAATCGCTCCCACCATTCCCACGCAGCCGGGTATCTATAAATATTATGACCAGGCCAATGAATTGCTGTATGTAGGCAAGGCAAAACATTTACGCAAACGGGTAAGTTCTTATTTTTCAAAAACATTTACCACTTATAAAACGCATGAACTTGTTCAGCGTATCCATCATATTGAATTTACCATTGTAAATAATGAACAGGATGCTTTCCTGCTGGAAAATACACTCATCAAGGAATTTCAGCCACGCTTCAATATCAGCCTGAAAGACGGAAAGACCTATCCTTATATTGTGATCAAGAACGAACCTTTTCCCCGTGTTTTTTTTACCCGCAGAAAAATTAAAGACGGTTCACTGTATCTAGGGCCTTACACTTCCGTTGAAAAAGTACGGGAACTGCTCGATTTTATCAAACAGACCATCCTGCTGCGCACCTGCAAACTGAATTTATCTGAATCCAATATCAGGAAAGGTAAATTCAGGGTATGCCTGGAATATCACCTGGGCAATTGCAAAGGCCCCTGCGAAGGATTACAATCTGCTGAAGATTACCATAAAGAACTGGAGCAACTGGTAAATATGCTGAAAGGAAACCTTTCGCCGGTCATCCGGCATTTTAAAAAAGAAATGAATGAGCATGTTAAAAAAATGGAGTTTGAAAAAGCAGCACAGTATAAAAGTAAAATCGAACACCTTAAAACCTACCAGGCAAGATCAGCAGTAGTGAATACCCGTATGGGTACAGTTGATGTTTTTTCGATCCTGGAAGATGGAGATATGGCTTATGTGAATTACCTGGCCGTAAATGCCGGTACCATTGTACAAACCAAAACCATCATGCTCGAAAAAAAACTGGAAGAGACCGCCGCAGAAGTACTCGCCTTTGCTGCTGCACAGATCAGGGAAAGTTTTGGCAGTACCACCAAAGAAATGATCGTTCCTTTTGCCATTGATTTTCCCGAAGCGGGTATCATCCTGACAATTCCTAAAAGCGGGGACCGTAAAAAGCTCCTCGATCTTTCCCAAAAAAATGTGAACCATTTCAGGGAAGAACTCAGGAAAAAGAAAATGCTGAGACTGGAAGAAAAAACTGCGGAAGAAAAAATACATGTCTTACAGCAATTGCAGAAAGACCTGCAGTTACCATCCCTTCCACTGCACATTGAGTGTTTTGACAATTCCAATTTACAGGGCAGTTACCCGGTATCGGCAGTGGTATGTTTTAAAAACGGTGAACCCAGCAAAGCTGAATACAGGCGGTTTAAAGTTAAAACAGTTGTGGGCATCAATGATTTTGCGTCTATGACCGAAGTTGTGCACCGTCGCTACAAACGATTACTGGATGAAAAGCAGCCTTTGCCCCAACTGATCATTATTGATGGTGGTAAAGGGCAGCTAAGTGCAGCCATGCAGAGTATTGCTGCGTTAAAGCTGCCGGGAACAACTTCAGTTGTCGGGCTTGCAAAAAATGAGGAAGAAATCTTTTTCCCGGGTGATACCCAATCGGTAAAATTACCCTGGGACAGTGAAAGCCTTAAACTGATCCGCCGCATACGGGATGAAGTTCATAATTATGGCATAACCTATCACCGCAACCTGCGCAGCAAAGGCACTTTTGTAAATGAACTGGAACAGGTAAAGGGTATTGGTAAAGCTACTTCCGATATGCTGCTGAAGACATTTAAATCGGTAAAAAATATTAAAATGAAATCAGTTGAAGAACTGGCTGCAGTTATTGGAAAGGCAAAGGCGGATTTACTGGTAAGCTATTTCAAGTCGTAATATAAAACCCGGTGGGTCATCCGCCGCGGCGGATGGCTCACCGGGCTTTTTTAAATAAAAAAAGGGGCCTGAATAGAAATTCAGCCCCGTTTAAAATCCAATATCCTATGAAAAACCAAGACGAAGGTAACTATTCAGTAAATGATAACCAATACCCTAAAGTGGGTATATTCATAATTAAAACAGAATATTTACAAATGATAATGATCATATAACAAAAGAAAAGCCTCCGATAACGATCAGAGGCTTTTCTTTTAATTTATTTACAGCGATATTAATACGACCACAGATCCTGTTCGTAGTTAAATATCTTTTCCTTTATATTTTCGCCTTCCAGTAATTGCAGGATGCCTTTTTCCTTTAACCCGGGATATTGATCAATGAACCTGTCATACGGGTTGTCGATGGTGCTTTTAATGATACGGCCATAGAACATGCGGCTTTCAAAAAGATCTTCCCAGCTCATGCGTGCACCATAATTTTTACCATTGTACACATCATATTTAGAGAATATCGGCCTCATATCGGGATAATAAACCCAAAATAATTCCTGGGTACCAACAAACTGGTTGGTTTGTGCTGTATACACATTCATAACCGGGGCTATTCCCAATATCCTCCAGAATAAACGGGAGCTTTCCTTATCAAAAATAACTTCTTCCTTAATCCTGAATTTATAAAATGAATCCAAAACAATATCACGTGATTCCTCTTTGTAACCGGAGATATTACCAAGTGAATCGTAAACCGGGTATACAACAGGTTCACCTGCCATTTTCTTAACAATGTCTACTTTTGTCATCGGTGTTGTAAACCTGTCGTCAATCGGATCAAATACAGTTACCAAACTATCCTGGATCGCTTTAAATAAGATGGATATAAAACGCTGGTTACCGTTGTTTTCATCTGCTGCATATTTAAAAGGCAGGTTGATCTTTTCACGTGTATCAATCTCTCTCCAGATCTTATGGCGGTACATGGCATCATCGGCCCTTAAATTTTCATAAGGTAATGGTGTCCTGTCTTTCAGCATGGTTGTTTCCACTGCTTCATCTGGCCTTAATGATTTTTTAACCGTTGGTACCGGTAAGCTGTCATTAAATTTCGGCGGTGGAGGTGCAGCAACAACAGCAACTGTATCAACAACGGGAACCGTTGGCTGAATTTTAGCCTTCGTTTTAGAAGCTGTTGTTTTTTTGGTACTGGCACGCTTCGTTGATTTACGCGTTGTTGTCTTTTTCTTTTGCGCATCAACCGTGTTAACAAATATGCCTAAACATAATGCCAGCAAAAAATATTTAAAATACTGCTTTTTCATAGCTTTTTATTTTTACTCTTAGAATAATGAGAATCCCGGAGGGTTTTGAATTGTTCTTGGTTGCCCGTCGGGACCTACTACACGGATATTATCAAAAATAACTGTTGAGCCGGGTGCCAGTGTTTTCATATACTCAGCTGCCGGTGCAAGGCTTCCACTGCTCAAAGAAACCTGTTTCACGTTCCTGTCGCCCGGGTTTGTAAAATAAACCGTGGCGCCTGTTACGCTGAACCTGGCTTCAAAATCAAAATTTTCAAGATCGGCACGTACAAACTGCTGGCCCCTGAAAACAACAGCCTGCATTTTACCACCACCGCTTGGTCCAACTTTAATAACCGGATCAGGTATACGCTTAACCCGGAAAGGAAATGAAGTTGATTTACCATCAGCAGTAACTGTTATTTTACATTCGCCGATCGTAGTAACCTTTACCGTACGTTTGGCTGTACCAGGACTAATGGTTGCGCCTCCGCCGGAAATAGAAACATTGGTCTTGTCCCATCCGGTTGTAGAACCAATGGTTACCGGGTTATCAACCCCAATATAAAATACATTCATTTTATCAAGCATTACTGCGGCACCACCCGGTGTACCAACCGTATATTCTATATCTTTTTCAAGCTTTTCTGATGTACCATCGGGTTTAGTATAAGTAATAACAACATGTACTTTTTTCTGCCCGCCGCCCGAAACATTGAATTTCTTTTCAGCAACGCCATTTTCATTTAAAGCAGTTGTTACACCATCAATAGTAATAACGGGTTTAGCAGCATCATTAAATGCGCCAACACCTGCAGTAACGATCATTTCCTCTCCCGGCATCAGGTAAGTTGAATTACTTGCTGCAATGGGTTCAAACTTATCATAAATAAGTTTTACCGCGCCGATCTGGTTATGACAATAAGTAACAACCTGGTTTTCCGCATTTTTAACATTATTCTGAAACTTGCTTAAAATGGTCAATGCCGCTACAGTGGGCGTCATGTGAAAATAGGTTGATGTAAAATCCTTTGATTTACCGATCTGGTTACCACCCGGAACTTCAGTTGATACCGGGAAATTGGATTCGAACTCTTTTGCAATAGCAGGATCAATTCCAAGCATTGCTTTTTTGTATTCATTTAATTTTTGCTCCAGTTCTTTTCCTTTTCCGTTGGTCTCAAAAAGACGGGTTGATGCATCCAGGTTATCTTCTTTAAAATCTTCAACCTGCACACCGTCCTTATCTTTCATGGTAAGGTCTGCGCCTTTTTTCAGATCCAATTTCAGGTTATCAATATAAGAAATTAAGGTAGCTGATAATTTTTTTGCATCATCTGCCTTGGGCGCCCATATTCTTGCTTTTTCAGCCGATTGCGGATCAGCAAGTTTATCAGCCAATGACTTATACAATACTTCATTAGACTTATTGATACTTGAAGTTGAATTCATCAAACTTTTATCCACCGTTTTAAAGGCTTCCAATATCTCGGCAGAAACATTTAGTGCCAGGATAGCGGTCAACACCAAGTACATAATGTTGATCATCTTTTGCCGGGGCTCTCTAGGTAAAGCCATAATCTTTTATATTTACGATTGTTTAGTTTAAAATGGTTTTATTCGATGGCTGGTCTTTTAATGCCTGGTGCATTAACGTCCGGTTTGCATGGCACTTAACATATTGCCATAAACTGCGTTTAATTTACCCAGGTTATTTGCCAATGCACCGATCTGCACTTTTGCTTTTTCGGCATCCTCTACAGTACCCATCATGGTTGTGCTGGCTTCAGCCAGTTTACCATAGAAAGTATTCAATGATTTTAAATGATTATTACTTTCTTTTAATTCAAGTTCGTAAATGGTATTTAATGAACCGAGGTTCTTGGTTAACACCTGAACCTGCTCATGAAAACCTTTTGCACTGTCGGCAGCATTGCTGAAACTACCCATGGTAGCTGCGCTGCTTGCAAAAGCGGTGGTCATATTTCCTAAAGCTGTTGTTGCTTCCTTTGTTTTATTATTAAAATCACCGGTAGATTTGACAACATCCCCGATCTCATGCATATTACCCACGGTACTTTGTAATTTTTGAAAACCTTCACCCAGTTTTTTAAGGTTTGTAGGAGTTATATCAGCCTGCTGAAGCATTTTGTCCATTGAATCCAGGGAAGGATTTTCTACAACAGCAGTTTGCTCATCTTCCGGGTGATGTTTGGGTTTTACCCACTCAATTCCTGCGTACACCAAAAAGATCGCTGTTTCCGTCCACATACCAATGGTTAACATCATATCAGCAAAAGGCTGGTGTGTAAGTTTTGCCCATGCAGCGAAAATGATAACAGCAGCTCCGGCACTTACCAAAACATCGATCAAAGTTAAAAAGGTTCTTTTGTTGTGAGGCATGATTTAAAAATTTAGAGTTTTAATTGGAGGTTATTTAAAGTTTAATTACACAAAATTACAGAGTACCTGTGTACTTTTCCAGGTACCCTCAATAATAGATTTAGTTTTGAAAATGTTTTATTTTTTCTTGCCCTTTTTTTGAGCAGGAGGTAAATCAATTACACAACGAAAGCCTATATATGATTTAGCGGTATCCTGGTATTCATAAGCACGGGTGCCCGTTCTTAAGTAATATCCAACATCTTTCCAGCTTCCTCCACGTAATACCTTACGCTTATCGCGGGGCTTGTCGGTTTCTTTGGCATTATACCTGATATCCGGGTTCATGTCATGCTGGAAATTATAAGCTCCTTCATAAAATAATGATGAGGTCCATTCTGCCACATTACCTGCCATATTATATAAACCAAAATCATTGGGCCAGTATGCATCGGCACGAACGGTATAAAATCCGCCATCTTCAGGATAATTTCCCCTGCCTGGTTTAAAATTAGCCAGCAGGCAACCTTTTTTATTTCTCAGGTAATAACCACCCCATGGATAATCTGCCTGTGAACGTCCGCCCCTGGCAGCATATTCCCATTCGGCTTCTGTTGGTAACCTGAAATCAGATTCAGCAGTTTTTTTCTTAGACTCCAGGAAAGCATTCAGGTAATGGGTTCTCCATTCGCAAAATGCTGTTGCCTGTTTCCAGCTTACACCTACAACAGGATAATTTCCAAATGCAGGATGGCTGAAATATTTTTTAGCCATTGGCTCATTGTAGGAATATGCAAAATCCCTTACCCAGCATAATGAATCGGGGTAAACAGGTATTGATTTTTTAACGATGAATTTAGAACGTGGAATGGTAGCATCTTTATTTTGTGACGCTGCCTTATAATCAAATATCTCTGATTGATATACGATCTTGGTGGCATCAATTTCCTTTTTGCCAAAGATCCTGTTATCTGGTGTAACAATGATGGCATCCACTTTTTCCATGGTTGCTTTATCGCTCCATTTGATCTTATTGGCTTTTGACCAGTCAATGTATTCGTTCCCGTCGGTACCCTGTTTTACCAGGCCCATTAACTTGGCGCCGATAGAATCCCTGACCCAATTGGTAAACTGGCGGTATTCATTATTGGTTATTTCAGTTGCATCCATCCAGAATCCGCTGATGGATACAGCTTTGTTACGTGCAGTTAATGCATAACTCATATCCTCGTCACTTGACCCCATATGAAAAGTTCCCGGTGGTATGTACACCATACCCGGAGGTTTGGGTAAACTCCACTTGGAACTGGGAGCAACGCCAATCAGTTGGCCCTTATCGGTTGCATAGCCGCCGCCTGATTTACTGCCAGATTTCTTACAACTGGTAGATAACGTAGTTATAGCTGTTACAGCTACAAGATAGAATAGCCTTTTCTTCATTGTATTTAACTTTGAGGGTATTGGGCAAATGTAATGATTATTTTGATTTCTCATCATTTTATGGTTGATTGAATTTTAATTTAATAACCAAAAGATTTAACCCGTAAAAATGAAAACGAAACTTATATTCAAATATTGTGTTTCCGGCTTTCAATCTTGTTTTAGTTTACGTGTTAAATATTGAACTTATGACAGTTTCAGGCATTTACCTCCTGCCAAAACAATGCTTTGATCATCAGTGACGTAATTTCGAATGTTTTTGTTTATCAGCAAAGAAATTGCGTCAATTTCTTTTCCCCATTTAAATGTAAGCCTTATTGGTACCTGTTTTTCAGCTGTACGCTGTATCACGGCACCAGCAATTTAAGCCGCTTTATTTATCCGGGCAACAACAGAAAACCCGGGTCAGTCTCAATTTAAACGCTACCCGGTTATTATAAAACCCGGGGGTATGTCTTCGATTTGCCCAGATTAATTCGGATGAAATCATGCCTTACCGCTTAAAAAAGTTCGTTTTTAATTGCCCTGGTTTATAGATTAATGGATGTTAAAGAAATCATAAAATATTTTAAGTATCGTCGAATAAAGTCTACAGGGGCCATCCGTTGCAAAAAATACCGTTAAAAATGTGGATAAAACATTATTGGCCCGGGGTTGAAGGCCGCATTTTTTTTAGCCGGAATGCTCTACATTGATTTTTTAAACAGGAGTTGAAAACGTAACTGTTCCGGTAAATCCGGGGTTTCAGGATCCTATTTCTTTTTAAGGGAAGACAGGTAAATCTCCAGTGCGCTTACCATACTTGGGGCATGGGGTTGCGGAGCTTTAATATCCAGAACCAGGCCTGCCTCTTCGGCTGCCTTAAAAGTATTGGCGCCAAAAGCACCTATTGTGGTACCGTTCTGTTTGAATTTTGGAAAATTTTCCAGCAGGCTTTTTACACCACCCGGCGTAAAAAAACAAATGACATCATAATTCCTGGCCATTACTTCTGTAATATCATTACTGATGATCCTGTACAACACCGGGGTGGCGTGTTCGCAATTATGGAATTTGAGCCAATTGGTTATCTCGCTGTCAAAAGATTCAGAACAGGGATACAGGAATTTCTCGTTGTCCTTATGTTTATTGATAACATCAAATAAACATTTATTGGTACCATCGGCACTGTAAAAAACCTTTCTTTTGCGGTAAAGGATGAATTTTTGAAGATATAAAGCAACTGCTTCCGTTATACAGAAATACTTGGTTTCCTGTGAAATGACCACTTTCATTTCGTCGCATATCCTGAAAAAATGATCAATGGCATTCCGGCTGGTAAAAACAACTGCCGAATAACTGGCAATATCGATCTTCTGTTTACGAAAATCCTTTGCCTGGATACCTTCTACAACTATAAAGGGGTGAAAATCAAGACTCAGGCTGTATTTCTTTGCCAATTCAAAATAGGGTGACTTGTCGCCATCCGGCTTTGGTTGGGTAATGAGTACTTTTTTTACCGCTTTTAATGAGGTAACAGCCTGTGTTGAACCGTTTGTAACCATAATAAGTCTGCAATGGTTCTGCAAAATTAAAGGATTTTACTCAAATAAACCATTAAGCCCTTGTAAATCAATAATAGTGGTAACAATTCTATGCCGGCTATATAGAGAAAAAAATGAAACCTGCTGATTTTTAACTGGTTTTGCAATAACCCATATGACCTGAAAAAGCGCAGTAATAAGAATATGCCGATACTCATCAACGAAATAATGACCCCTGTTTTTACAATGGGCTTATCTGAAAATGATAATATAATGATAAAGGGAACTAAAAATACCCCAATGATCTTGTTAATCAGGAAAATGATGAAAATATAGGTATTGGTTGACTCACTCAGCCCTGAAACCCAGCCGGTAAACTTTAATGTGCAAAATTTTAAAAAGTAAATGATCCCCAATAATGCCATGGACGTTAAGATCAGTATCCGGTTATTTTCACCGGGTATTACCTCATAATAATTTAAAAGTATGAATACATAAAGGCCCCCGCTGATCACAAAAAACAGGTTAAACAACAGGGAAGGCAATTTGGCCTGCAATAGCTGATCGGTTAGCTGGCTTTGCCGGAGTGAAGTATTAAAAAACACCCTGAACAGGTTTGTAAAATAACGGCTGTAAAAGTATTTTAAAAAAGCAAGCAGTAAAACAATGCCGGTAACCCCGTAAAAAAAATTATCCCCTGATCTTCTGCTTTTTATCTGAACGGCTAATGAAACCGGCGCTGCATCTGTGTTCAGCAGCTTATTTTTCATTGAAAAAACCGTTTCTGCTGCAATTACCCTGTTCAATGTGTCTGCAGGGCCGGGTAGCGGCTGTACCTGTGAAGTATCTTTTTGCGTAATTAATGAATCGGTTTGCTGTGCAAACAAAGATGCTGCACATACGATCAAAAAAAACACCAGGAGAAAAATTGGTTTCAATACTTCAATAATTTGCAGCAAAAATAATGATTCACTGCTTGGTTAATCAACCTTTTTAGTATTCATGTACCCGGTTGCATTACAGTACCGTTAATCAACGGGGTCAAGTACTTAAAAATAAAACCAGTTGCTGTGCCCGCTCATTTAAAAGTAATTGACATACCCAAAATGAATTTTTGATGCCTCCCGCAGGTTCAGCTTTACATCATTTCGTTTTCCGGCGGCATAACTGATATTCAATAACCCGAATTTGGTTTCAAAAGCCA
>Ga0154020_10009623_pt1 | contig 11122 bp, 7 predicted proteins | sample Klosneuvirus_201_FD_109709 | JGI IMG/M metagenome (GOLD analysis project Ga0154020, IMG submission 109709) | Active sludge microbial communities from wastewater, Klosterneuburg, Austria - Klosneuvirus_20160825_MG | ecosystem: Engineered > WWTP > Aerobic digester > Activated sludge | place...
TCGCACATTCCGTCCTTTCCCTTTGGGAAAGCTCTGTGCTTCGCACAGAGGCGCTTTAGCGCACGGATGAGCGATGAGCTATTTGTTTTGAAAAAATGTTCGAGCTTGGTACAATAGAGACACTAGAATAGAACTTAGCGGTTTCTTCGAAACCAAGGAATGGGCGTGCCGAAGGCACGCCCATTCTGTTTGCCCTGATTTTGCGGGGGAATTCATAAATGCGGGCGCGCTTGCGCGCACTGTTTTTTCGCCAAGGAGGAGGTTCGGAATCCCGTGCGATACAAATTCAAAGTATTTGCTTTGGATACAAAAAGAATTTTTGATACAATATATTTGCTGTAACCATTTTATTAGATAGTTAGCAGAAATGGCTATTTCAGATATCTTAACTATCGTTAAGGTTACAGCACTGGAGTAGCCATTTCTGCTTTTAGAAAAATATATGTCATCGCAAAAATTCTTTTTGTATGCTCGCAAGAGTACCGATGTCGAGGATAAGCAGGTTTTAAGTATTGAAGCACAATTAACGGAATTGCGCGCTTTTGCTCGTGAACAGAGTTTAGAGATAGTTGAGGAGTTAGTGGAGAAACAATCCGCCAAAATTCCTGGTCGTCCAATATTTAACGCTATGATGAAAAAAATTGAGCAAGGAGTTGCTCAAGGAATTTTGGCTTGGCATCCCGACAGATTGGCGCGCAATTCTGTGGACGGCGGACAGATAGTGTATTTTATCGACATCGGACATCTTGCGATGTTAAAATTTCCCACTTTTTGGTTTGAAAATACTTCACAAGGAAAATTTTCACTTTCTATGGCATTTGTACAAAGCAAATACTATGTAGATTCTCTTTCCGAAAATACGAAACGTGGACTTCGCCAAAAAGTGAGAATGGGTATATTTCCAAGCCAAGCGCCTCTCGGTTATATGAATGACAGTCGCACTAAAACCATAATCGTGGACAAGAAAAAATCTAAAATTGTGCGCTTGGCTTTTGAGCGATATGTGAAAGGTAATCAGCGATTGGAAGATATTGCAAACTTTTTGGCGAAATCCGGCGTTACAACCCGAACCGGAAAGAGAGTCTCCAAAACCAAAGCGTCTTTTATTCTCTCAAATCCTTTCTACATCGGTTTGTTTAAATACGGCGGTGAAATCCACGAAGGTAAGCACGAGCCAATCATAGCAAAGAAACTTTTTGATTCGGTGCAGTCAATGTTGAAATTTAGAGGACAACCTGACAGAAAACCGAAAAATGAACCACAACCTTTTTGTGGCTTACTCCACTGCACCGAATGCGGAATGATGATAACTGCTGAAATCCAAAAAGGTCATACCTACTATCGTTGTTCTAAAAAATCTAAAACCATAAAATGTACGCAAGGATATATCCGAAGTGAAATTTTGGATCAGCAGATATCATCCGAAATTCAAAAAGTTTCTTTGCCCGCAGACTGGGCAAAAGAATTGTTGAAAATGGCAGAAAAGGATTTCAACAATTCTGCCCAGTCTAATTCTGTTTTTGTAGAAGAAGTGAAAAAAGATATTTTGAAAATCAATATCAAGTTGGAGCGACTTCTCAATGGCTATCTTGACCAAGTGATTGAACAAGAAATATATCGTGTACAAAAAGGAAAGTTGTTGTCCGAAAAGAAGTCGCTCGAGGGCAAAATATCTTCCGTTCTACAAAAACAGAATGATTGGCTCGAACCGATGAAAGAATGGATAAAAGAGGCACAAACACTGGACGGAATCGCACGGGATACTGACCTTTTTAAGAAAAAGGTCAAAGCCAAAGAAATCTTTGGCTCGAACCTCCTCCTTGGCGAAAAATTAGTGCGCGCAAGCGCGCCCGCATTTATGAATTCCCCCGCAAAATCAGGGCAAACAGAATGGGCGTGCCTTCGGCACGCCCATTCCTTGGTTTCGAAGAAACCGCTAAGTTCTATTCTAGTGCCCAGGGCGGGAATCGAACCCGCACCCCTTACGGAACTCGATCTTAAGTCGAGCGCGTCTACCAATTCCGCCACCCGGGCAAGGTTAACGACTTTTCACTAGGGAATTTCGCCTTACAGGCGCTGTGCAGGTTTCCGATTTTTTAAAAGCGTAGCTTTTCAAAAATATCGGAGAACCTTTTCGATCCCTAACGAACGCAAAGCAGTTTGCGTTCTGTGGGCGGACCGCCTCACTGCGTTCGTTGTCCGCCCACTAGGGATCGAACCTAGGACCTTCTCCTTAAGAGGGAGCTGCTCTACCAGCTGAGCTATGGGCGGGTATAAAAATTTTAATTTACTATATTCTATTACATCCTTACATTTCTGTTATCTACCAAAACAGCATATGGGTGGATAAGTTTTAAATTAGCAGGAAGAGGACTTTCTCCTTACTGGAGCAGTATACCTTTTGGTGAATTCAGAATAAATTCTTCATGCACATCAAAATGCTTTTCAAGTCCTACGCAAAAGCAAAGCAGTTTGCTTTCTTCCTCGGCATACAATAAAAGCCAAAAGCTTTTATTGTAATGTGCCGGGAAGAGGACTTGAACCTCCATGAGTCACCTCGCTTGCTCCTAAGGCAAGTGCGTCTACCAATTTCGCCATCCCGGCAGTGAATGCATAATACTACATATTTTAATATTTTAAAATACTATTTTGAGGCCCGGGCGAGAACGCCTCTCCTTTTAGTCGAAACGCTCAATTTTTATAGTCGCTCCGCTCTTTAAAAATTGGCGCCTACGGTTCGATTCTCTTGAATAAATAAAATCCTAAAATTAGGATTTTATTTATTGAGGCCCGGGCGAGAATCGAACCCGCGTATAAGAGTTTTGCAGACTCTTGCCTTACCACTTGGCGACCGGGCCTTTAATTTAATTTACTAAATTCTATATTTAATTTTCAATAGACAACTCTTCTATTCTTTGTCTATTTTTTTCTCCACTATCTATCAAAAAATCAATATGGGGAACAACTCGGCTCCGCATATTTTTTTGAAGATATTCTCTGAATTCGGGTCTTTTTCTGTGGAGAAAATTTATAACGTCATCTTCTTTGTTACTCGGAAGAACACTAACAAATATGTCAGCTTTTTTCATTCTATCATCTGTGATTACTCTAGTGACAGAAATTAGGGGATTTGAAGTTGCTTCAATTTCAATAAACATAGCCGCAACTCTTCGAATGAGTTCTTCCATTTTACCTTTCTTCTGTTTTCTTGGTTTGGTTCCATTTTATTTTTCTACTTCAACAAATGATAAAATTACATCACCAATAGCAATTTCAATTTTTGAAGCGATCATTATTCCACACTCATTTCCTTCTAATACTTCTCTTGCTTTCGCTTTAGCTTGTTCTATTCCAAGAATTGTTGCCTCTCCAATTACATTTTCTCTTCGTATAATTTTTGCGCGACCAGTTGTTAGTGCGCCTTCTGTTACGCGACCTCCAACAACTTGTTTTTCTTTTGATTTATTGAAAACTCGTAAAACTTTAGTTTTACCTTTTTCCTCAAGAACAATTTCTCTTGGTCGTCTGATTTCTTTTAGTTCTTCCAAAAATTCTACAAGTTTGTAGATAATATCGAAAGAATTTATCGGTACATTTTGAACAATAGAGAGGTCTTGAGCACCTTTCTCTGTCTTTACCCGAAAAGATACAATAACAGCGTCCTTGTCTGTCATAGGCGCTTTAACATCAGCTTCTGTTACTTGTCCAACACCTGATCCAATTATTTTGAAAGAAACTTTATCATCTTCTATTTTTCGTATCTCTTTTATTATTGCTTCAAGAGTTCCAAGAGTATCTGCTTTTATAATAATAGGAATAAAAAAAGTATCAGCTTTTATGTTTTCATTTAGGTTTATTTTTTCTACTTTTGTATTTGAGTAAACTTCAGCATCTTTTTTGTTTTCAAAAGTTTCAAAAAATTCTCCAGCAGGTGGTACATTGTCCCACCCAACAATTTGAACAGGGTGCGATGGAGGAATTTCATTTGCATTTTTGCCCGTAAAATCTTCCATAATTCTTGTACCAGAAAGAGCACCTTTTAGGGCGATGAAATCACCTTTTTTAAGAGTTCCGTCTTTTACAACAAGTGTTGCGGAAATACCTCTTTTTGTATCTCTATTTGACTCAATTACTACACCAATAGCTTTTTTGTTTACATCAGATGTAAAATTCTCCATTTCAGAAACCAAAAGAATTATTTCAAGCATTTGCTCTATGCCATCTCCAGTTTTTCCAGAAACAGCAACGTAGGGAACGCTTCCGCCAAATCCTTCAACAAGAACATTTTGTTCTGCTAAGTCTATTTTTACCTTATCTACATTTGAGTTAGGTTTATCGCTTTTTGTAATAGCAACTATAAAAGGAGTTTTTGATTCCTCGATTTGTTTTATCGCTTCTTTTGTTTGCTCTTTTACACCTTCTTCTCCGGATACTACTAATATTGCAATATCAGCAACTTTTAGCCCTCGTTCTCTCATTCCGGTAAAAGCGCTGTGTCCAGGTGTGTCAATAAAAACAATTTCCTTGTTCACTCCTTTTTCGTCTTTATGATTTACGACAAAAGCACTTAAGTGCTGAGTTATTCCGCCCGATTCACCACCAGCAACATTCGATTTTCGAATATAGTCGAGTAGGGTGGTTTTACCGTGGTCGATATGCCCAACAATCGCCACTACAGGTGGGCGCACTTTTATATTTTCTTCGGCTTTGTTTTGTTTAGTCATATTATTTTGTTTTTTGAATCGCCTTACTTAGGACCATTCTTTCTTCTTCTGTTAACTCATGTTCACTGGCCCCGTTCATTATTGGTTTTAAGAAAAAGCTATTTCGCTCTCTTGAGTACAATGATGAAAATATAACACCATTTTCTTCTTCGTCAACCATTGCAACAGAAAAACTCTGGTTGCCACCTTGGTCTTTGAATGGATTATATCTTGCTGCGTGTACGCCGCGAATACTTGTCGAGTTCTTTTTTAAGAGCTTTTTTGTTATGGACTCTATTTCATTTTCGCGAACATTCAAGCTACTCATCTTGTCTAAAATCGTATTTAAAAAGCTTTCCAGATCTTTGTCTCCACTTTTAAAAAACCTGCTTACTTTTATGTAAATCAAAATAACCCCGATTAGGGCAATTGAAGATATTCCAAATACAATGTAAAGTAGTATTTCAGGTGACATTTGGTCATTATAAAGAAATGTGGACATTATCGCAATTAAAAAATATATTTAAATTTTCTGCCCAAAACAGGGTTTTTTTGGATTTTGCATCTGGAACAAAAATGAGCAGAAAAGTTTTAAAAGTTTACAGACATGCCAAAATAAATTTTGGTGCCAATCCTTCGTCTATTTACAAAGAAGGAGTTGTATCTGCTGTAGAAATTGAAAAATCTAGAAAAAAAATTGCTAGTGTTTTTGGAGCACATCAAGATGGAGTATTTTTTACTAGTGGCGCAACAGAATCAAATAATATTGTTATACAGGGAGTGGTTAAATCTTTTAAAAAATATAATCAAGGTTCTCTAAAAGTTCTAGTAAGTCCTTATGAGCACAAATCTATAACCGAAGCTGTAAAAATAGCAGGAGCTGAAATTGTTGAAATACCAACTGAAGATAATGGTGAGATAGATTTAAAAAAGACTAAGGAAATAATAAATAAAGAAAACATAGTATTAGTATCTATTTCTTTTTGCAGTAATGAAACAGGAATGGTTTTGCCGGTAAGGGAAATTGTAAAACTAGTTCGACACAAAAGAAAAGAAAGTGGCTCAGTTTTTCCCTTGGTTCATTCTGATATAACGCACGGCATTTTAAATACAGAAATAAAATTAGATAATTATGGGGCTGATGTTTTAACTTTTGGTGGATCAAAAATATATGGCCCAAAAAATATTGGAGCAATAATTACAAAACTTGGAATTGAAATCGAGCCAATTTTAGGAGGTGGTGGGCAAGAGTCTGGTTTGAGACCGGGAACAATAGACGTTGCCGGGGTTAATGGTTTGGCAGAAGCAGTTTTAGAAGCAAAAAATAACTTAGGTTTTTTGAAAGATCACAATAAAGAGTTAAAAGATTTTTTGATAGCTGAAATTGCGCTAACAGGATTGAATGTAAGTATCATTGAATATAAAGAAAGAATTGATTCGATAATTGCAATTGTTGTACCAAAAATTGAAAGTGAACTTTTGGTAATCGAACTTGATGCGAAGGGGGTTGCTGTATCGAGTGCTTCTGCTTGCACAAAATTCTCAAACACTCCTGTGCGAGCTTACGAAGTGTCAGGGGTGGATCTAAAAAATGACGGTGTAATAAGAATTTCTTTTGGCACACAGACATCAAAAGGGGATTTGAAAAAACTTGTAAAAGCACTTGGCGAAATAATATTGAAGTATAAGGATTTCTAAGAGTTTCTGTCTATTGACTTTATGGTGCTAGTTGTGGTATAAATCGCACAAACAAAAAATCAGTTAAACCTTTAAAATTTATAAAAATGAAAATAATAAAAAATTATAGGACTCGTGGAAATTTTTTTTATGCAATCTTTGTTCTTGTATTAGGGATTACTTTGATTTTGAACAATTTCTCGTTGCCAATATGGAGTTTGGTTATTACGCTTGTTGTTCTTAATCTTCTTGCAAACACGGAGTATGAATCATCCAAAGTAGGAAGTTTTGTATGTCGTAGTGATATTAAAAATGGCGCCACATTTCGTCTTGAAAAAATTACTAATCCCGGCAATGAGAGATATTATTTTATTTACGAAGGAAGTAAAAAAATTCCATACTATGATTCTTCTGGATTTGAAAGCGGTTGGTATGTGAAAGATAAAGATGGAGAGTTAAATAAAGTTGAAGATTTTATTGAATAGAAGAATGGATTTCTAAAAGCCCTGCAATATTGCAGGGCTTTTTATTTTTCTTGCTCCGCGTGATATAATGCCTATGTTGAGCGTTTTAGTCTTTGTGGGCCTCAGTCTATGATTCTAATCCCGCAATCTATAAGCTACAACCTAGTAACGGTCTAAGTACTAATTACTAACATACTAAAATACAAATTTTATGCCACCACTATTTAACAATTACACTACAAAAGCGAAAGAAGCTATAAAAAGAGCTCATGAACTTGCGATTGAACGGGGGCAAAACCACGTTTCATCGTACCATTTGCTCACAGCTCTTCTTATTCAAGAAGAGTCTTTGATCGTTTCTGTTTTGGACCGAATGGAAATAGATTCTGTTTTACTTACAGATTCGTCTATTGAAGCGATTGAAAATCCAGAAAATAGAAATACTATTTCGCCATCGTATCAAATATATCTAACACCTGACCTTGCTCAGGCTATTGAACACGCGCCAAAGATTGCGAGTTCAATGAAAGATGATTTTGTTTCAACAGAACATCTATTTATTTCAATACTCGATGTGCCAAGCGAAACTCGACAACTTATTTCTCGTTTTAGAATAAACAGAGATGATTTTATTCGAATCGTTCAAGAATTTAGAAGTCAAAAAGTTACAGAATCATCAACACCAAAGAAATTTCGAATGCTTTCAAAATTTACTCGCAATCTGACAAAGCTTGCACGTGAAGACAAACTCGATCCTGTTATTGGGCGAGATGGAGAAATAATGCGAATAATGCAGATTCTTTCTCGAAGAACAAAAAATAATCCTATTTTGATAGGAGAGCCAGGAACTGGAAAGACTGCAGTGGTAGAAGGTCTTGCAAACAGAATTGTAAAAGGTGATGTGCCAGAGTCTCTAAAAGACAAAGAGCTTGTATCTCTTGATCTGGGTTCTCTTCTTGCTGGAACAAAATATAGAGGAGAATTTGAAGAAAGACTGAAAGCTATTTTGAAAGAAATAGAAAAAGCAGATGGAAAAATTGTTCTATTCATTGATGAGATTCACACAATAGTGGGTGCAGGAGATGCCGAAGGAACAATGGATGCAGCAAATATGTTAAAACCCGCACTTGCTCGAGGTGAACTTCGTGCTATTGGAGCGACAACTCTAAAAGAATATCAAAAACATATAGAGAAAGATCCAGCTTTAGCTCGACGTTTTCAGCCTGTTTATGTTGAAGAACCAAGCACGGAAGATGCGATTGCAATTTTGCGAGGACTCAAAGAAAAATATGAAGTGTATCACGGTGTCCGTATTACAGATGATGCTATTGTTTCTGCTGTAAATTTTTCGACTAGATATATTACAAATAGATTTTTGCCAGATAAAGCAATTGACCTAATAGATGAAGCGTCATCTGCCCTTCGAATATCTCTTGAAAACAAACCTGCGGTACTTGAAGAAGTAAACAGAAAAGTAATGCGACTTGAAATCGAAAAAGAAGCTCTTTCAAAAGATGTCGATGTTGACGGTAGTAGTAGAAAAGAACAAAAAGAAAGAATAAAAATAATCGAAAAGGAAATTGCTAATTTGAAAGAAGAAACTCGAGAGATCGAACTAAAGTGGCGAAATGAAAAAGAAACAGTTGCAAAGATTCGGACTATAAAAAAGGAATTAGAGTCTTTGAGAATAGAAGCGGAAAATGCAGAAGCGAGGTCTGATCTTGGTCGTGCTGCAGAAATCAGATACGGGGAAATTCCTACACTTCAAAAAGAATTTGATGCAAAATTGGGAAGACTTAAAAAACTTCAAAAGTCTCGAAGAATTTTGAAAGAAGAAATTACCGAAGAAGATATTGCGGAAGTTGTTGCGCGCTGGACTGGAATTCCACTAAATAAAATGCTTGAAGGTGAAAAAGAAAAACTTCTTCGAATCGAAGCTGAACTTCAAAAAAGAGTTGTTGGACAAGATGAAGCAATAAAGAAAATTGCCGATGTTGTAAGGCGAAGTCGTGCTGGCATTGCTGACCCAAATCGACCAATCGGATCGTTTCTTTTCTTGGGTCCAACTGGGGTTGGAAAGACAGAGCTTACAAAAGCTCTAGCTAATTTTATGTTCAACGACGATCATGCTCTTATTCGAGTAGATATGAGTGAATATATGGAACGACACAGTGTCTCAAAGCTTATAGGGTCGCCTCCAGGCTATGTTGGGCACGATGATGCGGGTCAACTAACCGAAGCTGTCCGACACCGCCCTTATTCTGTGATTTTGTTTGATGAGGTAGAAAAAGCTCATCCTGAGGTGTTTAATATTTTACTCCAGGTTTTGGATGAAGGTCACCTAAATGATGCAAAGGGAAGAAAGGTAAACTTTAAAAATTCAATAATTATTTTGACATCAAATATCGGAAGTCAGTTTATTGAAAAGATGGAGACTTTAGGATTTAACACAAAAACTTCTGCTGATGATTATGTGCATACAAAAGAAAAAGTTATGGAATCGTTGAAAGATTATTTCCGACCAGAATTTTTGAATCGACTTGATGAAATTGTAGTATTCGATATTTTGTCACGCGAAGTTATAAAAAATATTGTTGATATTCGATTGAATGTTGTAAGAGCTAGACTTAAAGACAAAGACGTAACTTTAAATGTAACAGAGAAAGCGCTTGAATACTTGGCCAAGGAAGGTTATGACCCTAAAATGGGAGCAAGACCTCTTAATCGTTTGATTCAAACAAAAATCCTAAATCCTATCGCAACGCATTTGATCGCGAGCGGGGCAGGTAAGGGGGATGTCGTGGATGTAGATTTTGATGAAAAGAAAAATGATTTGACTATAGAGACGAAAAGAAAATCTAAAATCGCCAAAGTATCTAAAGCTAAAAAGACAGAAGTCACTGTATAGCAAAAAAATCTCTGAATATTCAGAGATTTTTTTGTATTGCGGGCGATGAAAGAATCGAACTTTCGCCAAAGGTTTTGGAGACCTTCGTTCTACCACTAAACTAATCGCCCCAATCTCGCCGAAGCGAGACCCAGGTTTACCCGACCCTAAAAATTGAATCGGAACCCTAGACCAAACCGAAGTTTGGCCGTTGTTAAAAGAACAAACAAAAAAGAAACTAATAAAAGTTTCTAAATTGTTCAAACATCAGTATAACAAAATACCCTATTGTTTGCTATTTTTTAGCTTCCTTAAAAACAACGTGTTTTCTAAGTTTTTTGCTGTATTTTTTTAGCTCTATTTTCTTTGGAACCTTCTTTCGGTTTTTTCTTGTCCAATAGGTTTCCTTAGTTTCCTTGGAAACAAGCTTTATCAATTGATCTTGCGACATGTTCATAAAAATAGCATAAAGTATCCTTTTGAGCAAGGAATGTTTACAGAAAAGCCTTTTTTATCTATAATCGCTCTATTGCGTTATTCGATACGTAAATTGCGTCGGTGGCGGAGTGGTCAATCGCAATAGACTGTAAATCTATCGCCCTTTGGGCTACGGAGGTTCAAATCCTCCCCGGCGCACATAATAAAAATACCTCAGATTTTTCTGAGGTATTTTTATTTAACCCAAATAATATTTTTATTTCTCTTAAACCAAGTTCTCTGACGCTTAGCATATTTCCAAATTTCACTAAGAAGTTTTTCAGACATTTCTTTTTCCGTTATTTTTCCATGCAAAAACTTCGCCATATATCGATATTCAAGTCCGAGCTCTTCCATTCTTTTGAAAGAGAGACCTTGGCTATGAAGTTTTTTTGCCTCATCAAGCATTCCATTTTTAAAACGAGAGATTAATCTTTTTTCAATTCTTTCTTTTAATTCATCATCAGGAAAATCCAAGCCAACTATTATTGTTTCGTATTTAGGATTTATTTTCATTTTAGGGACACTTCCTAGAGTTTGCGCTATTTCAATTGCTCGAATAAGGCGTACTGGATTTTTAGCGTCGATTTCTTTTGCGCGACGCGGATCTAGTTTTTGAAGTCTTTTGAAAAGATTTTCAGTTGAGAGTTTCGAAAGTTCAGTTCTTAGTTTTTTATTCGGTTTTACTTCTGGAACTTGTGAGCCATTTATAACCGAATCAATATAAAAACCAGTTCCACCAACAATGATTGGAATTTTTCCTCGCGAAATTATTTCTTCAATTTTTTTATCAGCCAATTTCTTGTATTCGGCCACAGAGAATACTTTTTTTGGATTTACAACATCGAGTAGGTGATGAGGGACACCTTTCATTTCTTTTTTACTTATTTTCCCAGATCCAATATCAAGCCCAA
>Ga0154020_10009625_pt1 | contig 11121 bp, 7 predicted proteins | sample Klosneuvirus_201_FD_109709 | JGI IMG/M metagenome (GOLD analysis project Ga0154020, IMG submission 109709) | Active sludge microbial communities from wastewater, Klosterneuburg, Austria - Klosneuvirus_20160825_MG | ecosystem: Engineered > WWTP > Aerobic digester > Activated sludge | place...
CTCAAGAGTATTTAAGCTAATTTCCTCATCATGTTGGCTCATCTTCGTGTTCGTGTGGTTCGGTGAATTGGAGTAAGCGGGAGGAGGCGTGGAAGGAGAAGGTGGTGGGGAGATGGTCAGCCGGCCGGACTCCAACGTGTTATCGACTGCATTAATACGCTGGATTTTTTTCGGAATGACGATTTCAAAGTCATTCAAATCGTTCTCATTCGTTTCAATGTCATCGGCTACCAATGGTTCGATAGTGGGAGAAATATCCTTGAGGAAATCTTCAGCTCGTTTTTTCGCTTCGACGAACGACGAGGGCCCTTCGATGAGTATCTTGCGAAGGTTCCGAGCGGAGGCCGAGACCGCCTTCGGAGTCTACAAATTGGCAAAAGAGAGCTTTTAGTTTGACTTGATAAAAAAGTGAATGCACTCGAGTTATAATAAAACTATCTTGCCACAGCTAAGACTTAGTCACGCACCACCGAAAAAGTTATCAAGGGAGGCCGGACAACGGGACAAGTCATTTCCTCTTTGTCTCTGAGAAATCAAGGTACCGTCCTCCTCGATGCCCCATCATTTCGTATTAAATTTTCTCCATAAATTTATCTCAGTTATTTCTTCTATGAGGAGGTTCGCGGCGAGGCGTTTGAGAACGCTTCTATCAGTTCGATGATATCATTGATATGTCCTTTCACCCCGCGAGACCTTGCCGGGCCATCACTCCCATTCATTGATATTATAATGTTTTTTTTATTAATATTATTTTATAGTATTTTGTATGATATTTCGTGATGATTTGAAAGGCGGGAAGAGTTCAGTACTCTCAGCAAGAAAGGCGAGCTCGACGACTTGGTTCCTCGAGCTCATTCCATTGTTTGGAAAGAGAGGGATTGGATGTAAATATCAGAAGGCCTTCTAATATCTATTATCCTAGGCGAAGATGGCGATGATATCGCCGCTAGAGAGCGCGAACCTGCTGACGGAGCTCAGCGCTTACGCTTACACCTTCACTAAGTCGCAGCGCCTCACCATCATCGCCATCAGGTCCTCCGCCTTCAATCCGGGTCTCCCTTTTCCTTTGCTGGAATTTAATGATCAAGGAGTATGATCACGTCGATACCTGTTATCTTACGCTCTTTCCTTATCACTTGTAGTTTCGTTGTGGCGCATGTGTGCAATATGGCCCACGAGGTGCGCTTGCTTCTGCCTTTCCCTTCGAAACTACAATATGTGATCTCATTTGGTCTTGTAGGGACTCGGTCATCTAGTGCTGGGATGTATGGGTTTGGGTTATCGACCTCTCGTGCTAACGAGCAGCTTTGCCCGCTGCAGCGATGATAGCTACCCCTTTCGCTTCGTGTCTGCCGCGGGCACGTTATGTTCTCCTAGTGGCCAGTGAGCGTTTTCTCATTTGAGATTGTAGGAACGTTTATGGATTTGATTATGGGGATGCTGTTTATGGGAATCTTCTTCATTTATCGTCTGAGGGTTCCCAAGACGTCGTGGGGCACTTTCTATTACGTCTGGTGGGTTGCCGCCTATCAATGTTTCCTCCATGGTGCTGGGTACTCTTCTCCTTTTTACTCAGAGGGATATTGTTGCCAGATTGCCATTTTCTGTTTCCTTCTCATCTTTGTCATGGAACTTCCTCGCCTTAGGTATATGCTTTCAAGCCCTTTACTCGGTTGGGGTGACTGGGATTCAGCGCTCAAAGATGTCCCTAATGCGTTATACTACAAGTACGCTCTCTTCCAAGACCGTGGTCCGATTTGTGATTCAGTGTGTGTTTACTTTTAGAATCGCGGTGACGGTATTGGGTGCCGTCCTGAGCATCTTAGCCTTATTCGTCGGTTTCCGCACGCTCATGCCCATGCTCGGCCGCGAGCCTTCGGTTCCCTTCCTTTATCTTACCCTCTCAATTATTATCCCTCAAAATCCTTTGTGATCCAGTATCGCGTCAAGAGGGCTCTATGGCTGTGCACGGTGCCGTACCTTGTGAACTGCGTCATCCTCACTGCTGTCTCTGCCATTATCGTGAGTCTGTTCCTTTCCCTTCGAATCCTGCTAGAAAATTCTCATCTAATCGTTCAGGGCCCAGTTTTCATCGGAACGACCGCGGCAAGTTCGTTTGGTGGTACTTTCCTCTTCGGCTGGCTCGGCCCCGTGGCGTTCTTCACACGAAACAACAAGCCACCGTGCGGATATCCTCCTTGGCCCCTTTTATACTTCCATCACTAATGGCGCTATTCCGCGCTTGGATCCCTGATCCCCCAGTCTCCGTCAGACGTTCATATATTTGGATGGCGCTCGGTACATCTTGAGTTCCACCTTGCTCCCAGCGATGGACTCCTTTTTCCCCCCTCCTTTTTTGCAGGAGTCCTGGCTTTTATCTCTCATGTCTTCTTTGCATTTGGGTGGCCTTGGATGAGCGGCCCCGAGACGGGTTGGCAGTTCAGGCTCTTTTAGGCCTTCCTCTCCCTTGTGACGCTTTGTACACACTAGAAGCTGTTGTTCTCATCGCAATACGATGACCTCTGTCAGGTTAGCCTATTAGGAGGGCTCCAACTGAAAGCATTTTACCGTCTCCAATGATTCATCAACAGTCACTCTCTAAAATCTACTGAATAATATGCGAACAACTTTCTCGAGATCGATAGGGGTTCCTTCTATTTACTAGTGAATGGTGACCAGAGAGGAACACAAAAATTGAATGGGAAATATATTTTGAAATTTAAAACGTCCAATATGCTCAGTAATTGAGAGAGATTGAATGTGATCTTGTTGAATGTTGATTGGAGATCAAGCATCAACGAAAATCCCCTGAAATGTTCGCTTAGCCACAAAAACCCAAGGCAATCAAAACTAGTGATACTTAACCCAGGGATGGAATATTCGTATTATCTTTCGTACCAAATGATGGCGGGCGACAGGGAGGGGGCAGACGATATGGCGGCTGCGCAGCTTCTTCCCTGGCACATCGGACCCCTGCGGCGCCTTGGACCGGGTTTGCATGATAAAACCACAGCAGAACCAACCAATGATGTACAAAATAAAAAGACTGTATTGATATTGGGACTTGATGCAGTGCGTGTGCAAGGCAATAAACGAATGGTTGGAGTCACCACTCACCAGTCCCAGTGTTCGGACCTTCGTGTGACTGTCCGAAACAAATCATCACTACGGTACTATAAAGGCCTAATATTAATCATCACCGCACATTCGGGTTTCATTGACCTCGATTCGTTTATGGCGTCGTGCAAGCTCGAAGGTCGTGTTGCGATTATTACGGGAGCGACGAGCGGCATAGGCAAGGCGACTGCCGAGCGCTTCGTGCAAGAGGGTGCCAAGGTAGTGATCACTGGACGCCGCACTCAGCTAGGCCTCGGTCTCCAGAAGAGCCTTGACTCTCTGCACTCGGGTCCTCTTCCAAACTTCGAATAATTATATAAATATAAATCGACAATATTTTTTGAACTTCTCTGTTGGTTGTAAAATCGGTTTGAGATCATTCGTCGAGCTCGTCGATCTCCTTCCACCTCCCACGACACCGACGACCTCTCTGTGAGTATGAATCGTTCGTCATATCGTAAATATCTAGAGTTGTTTAGGAAGCGCATTGTTTGTGGAGGCGGACCACACGAAGCGATCTGACTGTGAGAAGGTCATCACGGCGACCCTCGAGCGCTTCGGCCGGCTCGACATTCTTTTCAACAACGCCGGCATTGTCACTCCTGGTCCTCCTTTCTCCTCCCTCTCTACCACTACCACAACCACTACTACCTCCTCCTCTTCTCCCCCCTCTTCCTCCTCATCCTAGATCCTCTTTCTTCTCCTTCCATCTCCTCCTTCTTCCTCCCCCTCTTCTCCTGCTCCCTCCTCTTTTTCTATCCCTTCTTCGCATCCTCCTTCTCGGTGTCTCAGTATCCTGTAGGAACGGCAGAATCATGTTCAGAGGAGGAGTGGGAGGCGACGATGGCGCTTAATGTAACCGCTGTGTGGCGCATGTCTCGCCTTGCCCTCCCTCACATGCGCTCCAATGGCAAAGGTTGGAGATTTCTCACATTATGAAATTTCATTTTATCTTTATTTTTAATGCGAGTTTGCTCGTATTTTATAATAGTTATGCATTCGGTCTGCAGGAGCGATAGTGAACAATGCAAGTGATTGGGGCGTAGTGGGAGCCAGGAATGCCCTCCCTTATGCCGTCAGCAAAGGTTCTCTTTCCTTTCCTTTCCCTTTCCTTTATTATTTGATATATTTTGGATTTGATTCCTAGGAGCAGTGATTCAGTTGACGAAGTCGATGGCGCTCGATCATGCGGCGGAGAAGATCCGCGTCAATGCAGTGTGCCCTGGCGACACCTTTGTTGAACGGTGGACCGAGAAAGGTCCTCTCCCTCCTTTCTCCTCTCTCCTCTCTCCTTTCTCCTTTTTTCTTTCCTCGTCTATCGCCTTTGTTCTTATATATTATATGCGACAGGGTATTTTGAAGGGAAGGAAAATCCAGTGACGTACGATGAGGCTCTCGCCGAGTCCGCTGGATACATTCCAATGAAGGCACGATCGCGACTTCCTCAACATATACATAACAAAATTCGGAAGAGGAAGAGGAAGGAGAAAGAGACTGGAATGAAGGGGAGGACCTCCTCCTCCCTTTCACAATCTCGGCTTAGTATCTTCCTGCTCGCTTGCTCCTCAATCCCCTCTTTGTATCTCTCCCCTTTCTCTTCTACGCCCCTCATGTTGATGGTGTCATCGTTACGCAGCGATTTGCAATGGCGGAGGAGATAGCAAGCGCAGTGCTCTTCCTCGCCTCGGACGAGTCCTCGTTTGTCACGGGCCACTCCCTCCTCGTCGATGGCGGCAACACTGCCCAATAATAATGGTCCACAAATATCTCTGAGAATTGCTTAATATAAAAATTGCAAAATGTATTGTACAAAGCGCGATGAGCAATAGCGAAGTAAGCCAACTTAGTTGCAAATCATATAGGAAACAGAAGGGAGTCAGTCCATCACACTACTGAAGACGTGTATTTGACAATCTACACCAACGATGAAGGACAACAAGGGCGAGCAAATCGTCTAATAGCGGTGCGAAGCCTTGAGGTGGCGGGCGAGCTCCAGGCGCGAGAAGGACGCGTCATTGCACAAAGGGCAGAGATGGACCTTGGCGCGCGACATCGAAGGCGCCTGCATCTTGTGCTTGAAGGCGAGGTGGCCCTGCAACGCCATCTTGGTCGGACAAGTCATGGTGCACAGGCAGCACGAGAAGGCACGCGACTTGGAGGAGGAAACACGAGAGCGATCCTGAACATTCGAGGCCAGCTTCATCTCTCCCTCAGAGACGTCATCATCAAGAACCGTAGAGTTCTCTTCAAACGAATCGTAATGGTAAGATCTGCAAGGAGAAGGCAACGAGAGAGAATCAGAGGGATACATGACAGGGGCCAAGGCCGCCTTGTCGAGCGGTCCACCCGTGTAGGAGGGCGAGGATGGCGAGTAGAACTTGGGCGTCTCAGTCACATTCATGTCAACTTGGGAGGAAGAATCATGAGAAGCATTATCGCAAGACAAAAACTCCTCAGAAAGATCCTCAGGGAAGGCATTGGGGAAGGCGGTGTCAGCGATCAAGGGCCACGTACTCATATCCACCTCGGGCACGAGGTACATGGGCGACGAGGTGACTGAGCTGCTCGTCTCGTCCAGACCCAGGAGGCTGCGGCTGCTACAACAATACAAAGATTAGCAAGTAGTCAATAAGAAAAGAGAGGGAAAAAAGTCATTTGAAAGCAACGAAAGAGGCAGACAAAAAAGTCGCCGAGGAAACTTCAAAGAGAACGGAGGTCGAGCAACAAAGCAGAAAACCATCGGAGAGGCCGTAGAAGTTGGGCAAAACGATCACATAAATATTAAGAAATATTTATAAATATTAGGAAATAATGATAAGCGAGGAAGGCGCTGAGGGGAAAGGGAGAGAAGAAGGCGAGAAAAAGACAAGACGTCACGCTACTCCTGAAATTCGCGCCCCAAACAACGCCAAAAGTACAAAAACTCTGAATTAAGATTCAATTTGGAAATAAAGGGAATAATAGAAAGGAAAGGAGGGAAGGAGGGTACCTGAAGAAAGGAAAGCTGGAGGCAACGGCAGTGCTGTCAATCGACATCATCTCAATCGCGATGGAGGAGATGAAATATATGAAGCCTACGTGTCGTAAAAGACGCAAGCAAGTAAAGTAGAATGACAGGGAGACGAAACCACGAAAGGGACGCGAATGGAGACTTTCTGGAGGAAGGGAAGAGCAATCCACGATTCGTCACGGTCAATGTCTTTATAATCGCTCAAAAACAACAACGTTCCGTCCGACTGACGCAAAAATATCTTTACGAGAATTCCTCAGCGTGATATTCAAATGTATAGAAAGGTGCCTGAGCGATCGTCCTCGTGGCGGCCTCCACCATGGCGCCTCCCTGAGCGCCTCCACAGTAGAATACGTGAAACCTCCGCATATTTCGAAGAGGCAATCGCTTTTCGTTGCCGTCGAGTTGGGAATGGTAAGGATGGTCGCCTGGATTGGAATGAGAAGGGAAGCATGAACAACAGCAAGGCTCCCTCTTGAGGACTCGATCTTCGGGGAACATTTGGTTCATATACTTGGCACGATGTTGTTCTGCCGCGGAGAACTCCGTGACAAAGTCTGAGGTGCAGTTGGCGGAATTCAGAGCAGATGATATACGGTCAGAGTTGAGATTATGCGGAGTCAAAGTTGGGAGGAGGTCATCTGAAGAGACAGTGGAGGTGAGCAGGTGTGTGTTCTCATTGACGGAGGCAGAGGCGCGGCGAGAGGGAGGGCTAAGATGCATCCACTTATCGGCGTACTCGATCAAAATGCCTGCCATGACTGGCTCGATCACTCGATGGTCCTTAGGCGGCGAACTCCAGTCGCCCACTGTGACCTTGTCAACACCTGGACCAGTGAAAAAGAGGAGAGTGTCGAGATGAGCCAGCGAGCCTTGCCATGTCTCGCTATCGAATCGCGACAGTCTTCGTTTTCGAAACGAGGAGAGGCGATGCCCAGCAAACGAAGCCGATGAGAGTGTTCGAGTGGACAGGAGAACCAACACGGGGATATCAGGTGCCTTCCGATTCAAATAGTTGACGAGGCTGAGTGCCGAGGCGACGCCAGTGCCCATAGCGACAATAACGACGCCATCCATCGCTCCATCCGCAGCCCGAGCCAAGGAGGATCGAAAAGGACCTTCAATGGACAAAGGCGCACTGATCTTGGCATACTTTCCGAGCTCGCGGGACCAACCCAAGTCCCTATCATCATCGCCTTCCGTCTGCACGATCACTCGAACGATTCTCGTCTTGGAATCAGGCACCTTGGTGTAGCTGTAGACTGAATACGGATGCCACATCTGAAACCATCCAGGGAGTTTGATGTTAATATAGGAGAGGTTCTTGCATTTCAACTCGGTGCGCACGGCGAGCTCAAAACCAAAGTTCGGGATAGGCAAGCATTGGTCGGCAATGATGGCCGTGTCGCCACTTCTGCTTCGGAGAAATCCATCGATGACCACCACGATCATCATGGCAGCCATCGGAATCCAAAACACCGGTAAATCACCGAAGACCATCCAAGCTCCATGGATTGACGAGAAGACAAAAAAGATGGCCGCGCCAATCAAATGACAAAGCCAAAAGGCCTCAAAATTAATGCGGCAATACCTCCGGCTCCTACCATTCCGATGCGAGTAATAAACAATTCCAGCCAAGAAGGAGATAATGAAGCCCACAAAAGCAATCCATCCCAAGGTCCAACTCGGAAACAATAACTCGGATGGGGTTACGTTGACTTTGGCGAGCCCGGCTTTGTCGGACAGGAGGAAAGCGTGGCCAATGGCATGCAAGACAACGAGGACTAAGGTGAACCACGCCAAGAGGCGATGAACTTGTGGGAAGTATTCAAAGGGAATCTGAAGCCCAAGAGCAGTCGATCCAATGAGAGATGTTAACCAAGATATGCGAGGGAGAAGGAGGAGAGGAGCGAGCAGAAGAGCACGAATAGGAGCTCGAGCAAACACAACCGGGATGCCAAGCTCGCGACCCATCGCCGACAGGCAAGAGAAGGTGACACCATAAGTTGATACGATGAGAACAGCAAAGCTAAGGAAGAGTAAGAGCATCCACTTGCGCCACTTGAAGCCCTCCATAGATCCCCCGGGAGCAGGAGCGGAGGAGTCCAATGGATTCCAGAACAATCGAACAGCGGCGAGGAGTGGCATGGCGTCAATCATGAACGGCACAAATACGAACAAGAACGAATCAACTTCGTAATCGTCATCGAAGGCACTTCGAATCGAAAGGGGAAGCCGAACAACGCCTACGAGGAATTTCCGAACGAGAAGGACAAAGAGGTACGAGCGCACGAGCTTCCACTCGCGGCTCGACAGCTCAATCTCCTTGTTGAGCGGCTTGAAGGGGAGGAAGGTCAACATGGACAAGTTGATGCTGCCCTGGACCAAAGGGGCAATGGTCTGAATCCACATGAGGATCTCGACTGGGACCCAGAAGAAGGCCGCGGTCGAGATGCCCACCAAGGCGTTAGCCACCACGGCGACAACGCGCACGGCCATCACGGAGACTTTCCGCTCGCCAGTGTCTGTTCCCATCAAGAATAGGACGACCGCAGATAGTGTAAGAACCTCACCGAGAACGAGGAAGCATTGGAAGAGGACGTAGATGAGCGCAGGGAGAGTGAGGTGCACCAGGAGAGTCTTCTCCTCGGCCTTGCCACCTAGCATGGCCCACAGCGAGAAGCGCACCACAAGCAACAATGAGGCCAGACCGAGCGCCAACGTAGCGCAAAAGTTCAATTTGCTCCATCTGTAGTTCCTCCAAGATGTGCGGAAGAGCATAAAGCCAATGCAGAGGAAGGGCAAGGAGGCGAGGACGAGGGCGGCCCTGGCCAGGAGCGACGCCTCGAGCTTCCGCTGACCATCGGGCGACGAGAGGCACGACAAAGCGCTCGCATTGCCATGCCCCGCCAGCTCTCCCCACATCCTACACCAACGAAAATTAATAGGGAGCAATCAATATCATCATTCCACATTATCAAGCTGGGGAAATATTGGACAGAGGGCGAGGGTGGCAGGACGACTCTCGTCGACGAAGTTGCGCCAATTAGCATGCTGATGTGGTGGAAAACGTTGAGGCACAATGTGTCCCAATTAATTGCACTGCATATACAAAAATACTATGGTATATTGTTATAAGTACGGGGCCTCAGAACCTCTCGCCGAGAGGACAGCTTGGGAATATTTTAAATGAGTACTGTCGGAAGCTGGGAGGATCTCAGCCCTCCTCGCGCCAAAACCTCGAGAGGACTTCATCTTTATAAAAAAGCGACGCGTATTGATTGTGGACTCGCTGCCCTCTCGGAAACGATAGAATCGACACCAATAAAGTATGCTTTTCTTCAGTTCCCTCTTGATTCAATGAAAGAGGCAACCACAGCAAACTACACGTCAAGGGGCGATCAAGAATATAATCAAGTCGTTTCCTCTGCCATTCCGCCAAATCATTGGCAATGCTGACACGTTGAACAACGGCGACTACAAAAATGAAGGTCACCAAGGAGAAAAAACGGGGAGGGAATGGCGGGCACGAAGGAAAAACACGACGGGGGCGGAAAAAGGGGTAGAAGGAATGGAACGGGAAAGGGAAGGAAAGAAAGGAGTTGTCTCATAAGCCGTTATGGTTTTATCCACATGGTGCGTTAAGTGTGGTGCATGAAGGTAATCATCGCAATCCCCAGTAAGAGCAGCACAGAAGCAGGACAAAAGGAGAGCCGCACCTCAAGTTCTTATGTCGAGATCCAAATGTGGATCCAATGGCGAGCCCTTGTAGATCATAATAAATCATTAAAACACCGATTGACCTATAAGAATGAGGAAATGAGGGTGGGGGCAGAAAATTGGTGAGAAGGAGCTCGACAGAGGAGACGGCCTCGACGAAACTTTGGTGGCCTCGATGACGCTTGCCAGATCCCAAACAGCCAAAAATACAAAGAATAATATCTGAATATAATTACTATAAAGGAAACTCAAAGGAAACAAGGAGGCAGGGATCAGGGACAGACCGACTGCCAGAGGAAGAAACCTCTCACGCCGAGAGAGATGAGATTGAGATTCAAATATTGTGTGATAAAGATTGTAATATTATTTTGTAGAGAATGCAAAGGGCTGGACCTCTACTAGGCGCCTAGAGGAGGACGCTCAGCTCGATGGCGCGCGCCTCACGGCTTGCTCTCAAAGCACCGCCACGAGACATCCGAAGAGGGAACCAATCACTCATCCGCAACAACACAAATCGACGGTCAACGGATTCCTTATCGAGGACAAACCAATGAAGAAGCCATTCCCAAATACTCTCAATCGTGAATCAGTCTGCAGGACGTGTAATGGCTGCTCGACGATACAATGACGACTCTTTCTCAAGTCAAACACGTTCAAGATTCGGAGAAGATATGTCGTCAGAGAATATCACACGTGTTGGTTTATTGCCTGCTCAATGGCCAAGAGGACTTCCACAGGGTCGACAATGGTGTCCTGATCGCGGAAGCATGCATTCCTCCTGTCCGCAAACTGGTTCCGACATGTCTTATGAGGTATCGACTTGTCCTTTGCGATCTTTATCGGAATATAACTAATATTTGATAACTTTGAAAGGGTTTCATAGGTGTTGCGAGAGTAGTTGAAAGGGAAGATCTCGACCAAGGCTGCCTGTGGAGGATTCATGTAGATTGCATTGGTCAGTCCTGCGCCATGCATTCCTATCATGACCCTCGCCTTCGATGAAACTATCATTTGCTCTCGAAAACTGAGGGCGGAGAAGTCGACGGAGAGGAAGGAGAGGCGGTGAGGAGGAGGAGAGAGGGAGAGGAGGCCGTGGCGGAGGACCTGCTCAAGCTCGGCCTCGTTGTGAAACCTTCTCCTCCCGGTTCTCTTGACCAGCACGATCAACTTCTCATTCTCCTCCTCCTCCTCCCCCTCCTCCTCCCCCTCTTTCTTTCGTCGTCTCTCATCTCTTTTCCCCTCCTCATTCTCACCATTCGAATTTGCCAGGCGAA
>Ga0154020_10009628_pt1 | contig 11117 bp, 4 predicted proteins | sample Klosneuvirus_201_FD_109709 | JGI IMG/M metagenome (GOLD analysis project Ga0154020, IMG submission 109709) | Active sludge microbial communities from wastewater, Klosterneuburg, Austria - Klosneuvirus_20160825_MG | ecosystem: Engineered > WWTP > Aerobic digester > Activated sludge | place...
CTCGGTCGCCTTCTGCACAAATCTCAAGGCCACCGCATCGACATGCTGCGCGCCTGCCGAATCGCCGCCCAAATCGCGCACGGCATGCAGCTGGTACACGACAAGGGAATCGTCCACCGTGACCTCAAGCCCGACAACATTTTCATTCTTCAGGCGGGGATGGGCGGTGGGGGGGAGGGGGCGAGCGGACCGGGGGCTTCGGGGCCGGCGGACTTTGTGAAGATTGTCGACTTTGGGATCGCGAAGGATACCCAGGCGGCCGTCAGCACCGATCCCGATGCCGCGACGCCGGTGCAGCTGCCGACGCTGCCGAACATGGAGGAGTTTGCCGGTTCGGCGAGTGCGCGGGACACTGACAACACGACGGGCCAGCGATCCACTACCGAGTCCGGGGAGGACTCTGGCAGTGGACCGAACATCCACCAGGGGCTGACGAGGATTGGGACCTCGATCGGCACACCGCGCTACATGGCGCCGGAGCAGGTGGATGGCATCCGCGTCGATGCCCGCGCCGATCAGTATGCCCTCGGCTGCATTCTCTATCAGATGATTGGGGGCCATGTGCCGTTCTCGGCGCCCTCGTCGATGGAGCTGCTGAGCATGCACTTGTTCGAGCCTCCGAAGTCGCTGCGCGCGCGCCATCCCGAGCTGGGGGTTCCAGAGTCGCTCGACAGCCTGATTGGGAAGCTGCTGGCCAAGAAGGGAGCGGACCGCCTGCCCTCGATGCACGAGGTGGCGGTGGCGCTGGAGCGCGAGATTGAGGTCCTGAGCGTTCTGCGGGGTGAAAAGGTCGTGGTCTCGTCGGGGATGGCGGCGCTGCTGGGGGGTCGTCGCGGCACCCACATCATCTTGCGCGGTCACAAGCTGGCGCTCAGCACCGTCGTGGGCTCCGCCCTGCTGGTCATTGCGATGCTGTCGCTGGGAGCCGTCCTTGGCTACCGTCACTATTTTGGCGAGTCACCGACGCTCAAGCCCGGAGAGCTACAGGAACTCGAAGCGCGGGCGCGGCAGGTTCTGACCAACCACATCCCGGCGCTCACGACCCCGATCGAGCTGCGCCTTGATGCGATGAAGGGTCTGGCCCAGACCCACGACCGCAGCTACCGTAGTCAACTGGAAGAGGCGCTGCGCGATCCTTCGCCCGCGGTTCAGATCAAGGCCGCCGATGCGCTCGGTCAGCTTGGTGATCCGCAGGGCATTCCTGCGCTGCTGGAACAGCTCAAACGAAGCACCAGCATCCAGAGTCAGGCCGCCGCCGCCCAGGCGCTGGTCCAGCTTGGAGAAGCGCAAGGGCAAGCGTTCCTAGAGCGGCTTCTCGATGGTGAATCCGAAGAAGGTCGGGTCCGCGCGGCCTCGCTGCTGTGTCTGCGCGGTCATCCCAAAGCGCTCACGCTGCTGGCGGAGTCGATCGAGAAAGACCGGGTTCCAGAGTCGCTGCGGCTGGGTCTGCTTGGCTGTTTGGCGCAATCCGGCCGTCGCAGTGCGCGACAGAAGCTCCAGCAGCTCATGCTGTCGGGTGACAAGCAGCTGTCCCTGATGGCAGCGGCCCGACTGGCTCAGCTTGGGCACGAAGACGGGCGCGCGTTTCTGCGCGAGCGCATCCGTCAACCGGGCAGCGATCAGCTGGTGGCGGCACGTTTTTTGGCCGCTCCCGATGCCCCGGAGGTCGCCGAGCTGTTCCGACAGGTGTTGCGAGATCAGCATGCCGGCGCTTCGGCGCGCGTGCTGGCCAGCGAGGGACTCGGGTCGTGTGGGCAACTTCTCGATGCGCGACTGCTCGGCGGGCAGCTCAATGCCAAGCAGGAAGCCAGTGTGGCAGTCAGCGCCGCCTCCTCGATTGTCGTGCTGGCCAAGAGTGAGCCGGGCCGACTGTCGGAGCAGAGCTTGGCGTGGGCGCGGAGTGCGCTCAGCAACGGTGAATGGACCGTTCGCGAGTCGGCGGTGGCTGTGATTGGTGAGATGACCACGCCCGATGCGGTGCCACTTCTGACGACGTTGCTCAAAGATCACCATCCGGCGGTGCGAAGAAGCGCAGTGAAAGCACTTGGTCGACGGCGCGAGGAGACGGCGTTGCCGGCGCTACAGCTCGGACTGCAAGACGCCGATGGCTCGGTACGGGAAGAGTCGCTGCGGGCGCTGCTTGAGCTGAGTCAGCACCTGTCGTCGTCGAGAGACCTGGGGCAGACGCTCAAAGACAAGGCGGGTAGCTGGGTTCAGGCGCTGATCGCGAAGGGCGCGGAGTCCGAACAGACCCTGGCCCGGGCGCTGCTGCTACGTCTGGGCGACGCGAGTCAGGCCGCCAAGCTCCATGAACTCAGTCGATCGGCAGATGCCACGGTTCGGGGCATGGTGATTGAGCAGCTGGCTTGGGATCTCGATCTGCTGGCCGACATGCTCAAAGACCCGGTCTTTGCGGTGCGTTTCGCCGCCGCCAAGCAGCTCGCCGAAGCCAATGACCGGCGCGGCATCGCAGTGCTGAAGGAGTCCGTTGCACGCAAAGGTCCCGAGTCCTACTCGGCGATCGCACTGCTCCGCAAAATGGGTGAACCGCTGCTGGTACCGGACGGCCTAGCCGAAGAGCTGGGCTCGGGCACCGTCGCGGACCGGCTGAGCGCGCTAAACGCCATGAGTCCGCAAGCGGGTGAATCCATGGTGCTTTTGCTGCGGCACATGGCCAGGGATCTCGACCCTCAAGTGCGGAGGCGGACCGCCGAACTCGCCGCCGAGCTTCCCATTGCTGCCAGCGGACATCCAGGGATTCCCATCCTGCGCCTGCTGGCAACCGACATTGACTCGTCGGTACGAGCCCGCGCCGCCAGTCTGCTTTCACCCCTATTGACCACCAAGCCGCCTGCGCCCCTTGAAAGCCCGCCGAACCTGCCTGCGGACAAGGCCCAGGTCTTGCCTCCTGCGAAGACTGCCGTCGGTGATCCAGCTGCCCCGGTCAAGCCTGTCGACGAGCCGGTCAAGAACGTAGCGGCTGAGAATCCCGTCCCCGAGCAGGCGATTGGCAGTGGCACGCTCCTCGTCGAGGCTGCTCCGATCGTCCAGTTTCAGCTGGATCATGGCCGCTGGCAGACCCCAAGCAAGCGCGGTCTGGTGCTGGCCGCCGGCCGGCACGAGCTGGCGTCGCTTTCCGGAACCCAGCAAATCACAATCGAAGACGGCAAGACTGTCACAGTAAAAATCACAGAATCTCAGATCGAAAAGCTGATCAACAGCGGGCTCGAAGCGCATGAAAAAAAGGATCTACGCAAAGCGCAAAAGCTGTTGGAAAAAGCAAATTCTCTCTGCAATCGCGAGCGCAAATTTCCACAGCCATGCAATGAACTATTAATAGATATTAACTACCATCTCGGCCAAATTCATGAAGCAGTAGAGCGCTTTCCAGAGGCGGTGACTGCGTATCAAAAGGTTGTGCAAGGAGCCTCGCGCACTCATGAAGAGCAAAAGAATTCGGCTCAGGAAGCCCTGAAGCGTCTTTTGCCAAATTTGGGGCAGGTTGTGATTCCGAAGACAGTCAAAAATCACTGCCAAGAAGTAACGCTATTTATGCTTCCTGGTACTCATGTGATCGATATCGATGGCAATCAGCAAACGGTGAAAGTGCGAGCGCGAGAAACGGTTAAATTGGGTTCCTGTGAATAGTTGCTACGCATACTACTCAAACGGATAGGCGCCGTAACGATGAATCCAGCCAGGCAACCGGGAGTCGTGCGAATCTGGAGGAATCTGACAGCACTGCTGCTGGTTTTGGGGATTCTCTGCGGAAGCTCGGCGGCAGTGGCGCGGAAGCATCGGAGTCGTCATCACTCGCACTCGACGAAGGCCAGTCTACCGCCCGACGCTGCACTGCCCAACCTGTCCGACCTGGAACCACCACCGGCTGGCGCGCCCGGCGGGCCCGACTTTCCGACGATCGCCCGTCAGTTGGAGGCCGCATATCGCGCGGCGCCCTCTCCCGCGCTTCTGCACCAGTTTGGGATTCTCGCTCATCTACAAGGCAAGCTCATCGAAGCCCAAGATCTGATGCGTCGCTATCTGGCCGACCCGCTGACGTCGCCCGGCTCGGCGGGACGGATGGAAGCCGAGCAGATCCTGACGATGCCGCGCGCGCTGCATGGGGAGGTCCAGGTCGTCGCCGATGAAGAAGGTCTGATCTTGGTCGATGGTCGCTTGGTCGGCGCGCTACCGCTCGCGCTGCCGCTGCTGCTGCCGGTGGGGAAGTACACCGTCGCGCTCGAGATGCAGGACAAGACCATGAAGGCGAGCGTGGAAGTGCTCGACGGGCGCGGCGCCGAGATGCGCTTCAGCCGGGAGTCGGGCGCGGTGGTGGTCACGCAGCCGCCCGCTGTCATTGTGCTCGACGAGTATGCCGGTGCCGGCGTTCCCACCGAGATTGCCCGTCGCATGCAGGAGGCGACCTCGCGGGCGATCCAAAAGGCGCGCCTCGCAGTCTATGGCAAAGAAGCGGCTCTGCGACGAGAGCCCAGCCACACGACCTGCCTGCGCCAGCTCGCCTGTCAAGCCAAGCTGGCCGCCCGCACCGACGCAGACTACGTGTTGCGGCTCCAAACCGAGAGGAAGCTGCCGGACCTCGCGCGGAAACTGCCGGACGAAGTGTATGCCGTGACGGTACAGCTCATCGATGCCGAGGTGGCCGACGTGGCTGCCGAGGCCAGCGTGACCTGCACACGCTGTTCCCCCGACGAGCTTTTGGCCAAGCTCGGGAGCGCCTTGCGCCAGGTCCTCACCGACGGCACCGGACGCCCTCGCGGCACCTTGGTCGTCAGCTCCGAGCCCGCGTCCGCAGAGATCCTGAGCGGTACGAGGGTACTCGGCCAGACCCCTTATGAACATATCGTGTTTGCCGGGAACTATAACTTAACTATCAAAAAGCTGGGATATCAACCAGAAACCTTGCAAATGAAAGTGGAAGAGGGCAAAAAGGCCAAAACCCAGCGGACGCTCGCGCAGGTGGAAGTGGAACCGGAGCCAGCCCCGCTGGTACGACCGCGGCTGGGCGAGCCAGCTGGGCGACCGCGTTGGCGACTGGTCACCGGCGGCATTGCCATTGCCCTAGGGCTTGCGCTGGCTGGACTCGGAGTCTCTGGAGCTGTGATCCATGGCGACTGTGTCAGCCCTGCCGAGCCGCCAGTCCTGAACTGTCGAGAACACTATGATACCCTCACAAAAGGTGGTGTCATGATTGGTGTGGGCGCTGCGCTTTCGCTGACTGGAGGCATTCTTATCGCGGTTCCGCCGCGTGCCAGTCCGACGACGCTAAGCAGCCAGTTCCAATCCACTACCGCCGGAAGTATCCTCACATTATCTTTTTGACATAGGAGTACACGATGAAAGTCGCTATTTTCGTCCCCTTCATATTGCTATTTGGTGGCATGCTATCTGGTTGTTCCTCGCTATGGGGAGGAAGTGCGACGACCAATCGTGAAAATTGCGTAGCCACTCCTGGCAGTTGTTCAGCTGGTCAATATTGCAATATAGTTACCGAGGCGTGCGAGTCCGAAAGCCTGCCCGACTTGTCGACAATCGCTGATATAAGTGTACCTCTGGTGACTCCGCCTACGAGCTATATTTTTCCCGGTGGCACTGTGCCTAAGCTCGATTTTCCTCGTGACTCCTTATATTCAATCGAAGCCCAGGGCGCTGCGACAATCTACTACACGCTGGATGGCTCAGAGCCAACACCAGGAATGTCGAACACCTTCACAGGCAAAAGTCCGGTGTCTTTGGGGCTTGTCCCCGCGAACTCTCAGATCAAATGGTCTGCTGACTATGGTGCTGGCTATTCGCTAGATTCCGGGCATGTCTTTTCCGCACTCAACACCAACTCGGCACCGCAGGATCTGGGCTATATTCCCGAGCCAGCCGTGTTTGATCTCACCGGCGGCTCCGTAGTCACCGTGACCCCCGGGACCAGCCTCACCGGCACGGTTCGCTTTCAGGCGTGGCGCAGCTCCGCAACGGGTTACTGTCCAGGCTGCATCGTTCAGTTTGTCGTCACAGCGGACACTGTGGGCGCTGCCGGCTGTCTCGACACCGTGACCGGCTACGGCTCCTATCCGGGCCAGTCAGCGACAGTGAATTTTGCCTTTTCTGCCCCGACGACTCCAGGCCGCTATCCTCTGTACACCGGTCTCACGCTTCAGTTTTTCTGTGATGGCAGCACCTCCAACGGGATCGAAGTAGGAGAAGTGATCGTGAAGTAGGGTCCGTCTGACCGCGCCGATCGCTGGGGATTGGTCGGGCTTCTGAACATGCGGGATTCAGCAAGCTCATGTACTATTTTTCAGTATGTTGTTTGATCACGGTCCGGCTCATACCCCATCCCCCAGTCCCTTTGAAAGTGAGACGAGTGGTAGTGCCAGAGCAGATGGCGGACATGGCAGTGCGCCTCCTGCTCCACCCGACGGTGGCAGCTACCAGCCTGACGCGGCGCCCAACGAGCATGCCTTGGCGGCGCGGGCGCAGGTCATGGATCTCTATTCCGATGGCCTGATGGCACCGCCGGTGGATGCGAAGGCGCTGATCGGGGACCTGGAGTCGAAGCTGACGATCGATCCGCAGGACAAGAGTCAGAGCCTCGAGTCGCTGGACCGGCTGGCGCTCACCAAGAAGGAAGAGGCCCACAAGCAGATCGAGGAGCACGAGAGCAAGTTCGATCAGCACGAGGAAAAGGCCAAGCTCGAGGTTCACGAGCAGGCGCAGGAGCAGCTCCACCAGGTCAAGTCCAAGTCGAAGGGAGGCCATGTTCCGGCGTCTCCGACGGTGCAAGCCAAGGGTCCGGTCGCTGCGCTGCAGTGTGGCCCGGTGTCCAAGGATGGGCTCAAGGCCCGCGTCCAGGCGACGATGACTCGTGAGCTGGCAGAGCTGGACGTGAACTACGCGAAGGAGAAGGGCCGGCTCGACAGCAAGGTCGACGGCCAGCTGGAGTCGCTCGCCGAGGAAAAGCAGCGGCAGGTGGGCAAGGTCGGCCAGCGGATGGGCACCGGGCAGGCGGAGCTTCAGACCGACATCGGCCAGCGCACCGACAAGCACGCGCGCGAAATCGCCAAGGAACAGAAGGACATCGACGCCGAGGCTGCCACGCAAAACAAGGCGATCACGGATCAGGGCACGTCGGACAAGACGCGGGCGGAGCAGGAGCAGAAGAAGCAGGCCGATCTTGACAAGGCGCATGCCGGCCTGCGTGCCACCGAGATTCGTGCGCGTGCCACCAGCGAGGGAGCTGCGGCGCTGAACAATGGCTCGACGCGGGGCCGTGAGCTGACAGCGGCTGCCAACGCGCGGGCAGCGACTGTGCCACAGAGCGGTCGGGCTGGGGTGATGGAGGAAGGCAAGCAGCGAAACATCATCGCGCTCGTCGAGGGTCAGCAGCGGCAGGGCGAGATCCAGGCGAAGGGTCAGGCCGATGCGAAGGCCGCCCAGGACCAGGGCAAGCACGCGGCGGAGGCGATGGCGCGTGGCGGCAAGACCGGGGCACCGACGTATGGGCAACAGATTGGAGCCAGTACCAAGGCGGGCACTGACCGGGTCGACGGCGCAGCCAAGCAGGCCGGTCGGAAGATGGCGGCGGTCTCGGCAGCGGCGGTTGGCAATATGCAGGCGGCAGCGTCGGAGGCGCAGACCCAAAGCGCGGCGTCGGCTACCGGCGCTGATACCAAGATGCGCGAGGCACAGGACCAGGCCAAGGCGGTGGCTGACAAGGAGAAGGCCGCGGCGCACGCCAAGCTTCAGGACAGTTACGAGTCGACGAAGACCAAGATTCAGGCCAAGGGCAGCGCGGAGCTGGCGAAGATCGACAAGGCCAAGGACAGCGACCTGTGCAAGCTCGAGAAGCAGGTGAGCGGCGATCTCAAGGCGATGGAGCAGCTGGCGGACCAGGCCGACACCCAGATGGCCGGTCAGGTCAAGCTGGCCGAGCGCAAAGTGAAAATCGCCGTGGCCAAGCAGAAAGCGACGATGCGGCTGGCGGCGCAGCAGGCGATCGCGGCGATAAGCGGCTTTGTGGTTCAGGCGAAGCGGAAGATCAAGACTGCCGACAAGAGCACGCTCAAGGACATCCAGTCGACGGCGAAGGTGGGGCAGCAGGCGGTGCTCGAGACCGGCAAGCAGGCGCTGGCCGACGTGACCAAGAACAACGAGGCAATCGTCCAGAAGGTCACCAGCGACGGCACAGCCGACCGAGCGGCGATGGATGCGCACGCCAAAGCCAGCGCAGAGGCGATGGCGAAGTCGGCGGCGGATACCAAGGGCGCGATCGACGAGCAGGTCATCCAGGAGACGCTGGCGGTTACGGGCAAAAACATCCAGAAGAAGCCCTGGTACGACTACACCTCGGACAAGCAGGCAGGCACGGCGCTCAATGCGCTCACCAGCTTGCCCAAGGAATTACAAGGGAAGGCCGTCGAGAAGCTGCCAGCCGATGAGTTCAAGAACCTCCTCTCCGAGGTGCCGGCCAAGCGGCGCGAGGAGTTCGAGTCGCTGGTCGAGAACACCACCGATCCCGAGCGCAAGCTCCAGCTCTGGGCCGCCTATGCCAAGTCGAAGGCCCACAACGATGCCGACCGGATGGCAGGAGACCAGGGACACTGGTATAGCCGGAACAAGGAACAGAAGGAAAACAAGCGGAAGAACGAGGCGCGGCAGAACGCCGCCGACACCACCGACAAGGAAGTGGACGAGGAGGTCGCGCATCTGCGAGAGCTGCAAAAGAACGGAACGCCGCTCACCAAGGATGCGGTCGACGAGCTGTACAAGCGCAAGAAGCTCGAGAACGAGATGGAGATGAAGTACAGCATCAACATCACCAACGACGTCGACAGCGGCAAGATCGACGACAAGAGCGCGGCGCCCACCCAGCGTCGGGTCTGGTCGAAGTCGGAGCTGGAGCAGCTCGACTCGGTGGTTGGTCGCCTGCCTGCCGAGCACCGAGAGTCGCTGAAGGTGATTCGCCGCTCGGGGGTCGACCAGGACTGGAACACCAAGACCAAGCAGTGGCAGGCGGGTACGGCCGCCGCCTACATGACCGGAAGCGGCGAGATGCGCTACTTCGACAGCGGAACGTCGGGGAACATGCGCCACACGGGTGGCGGAGAGAAGGACTTCACCGGCAATCCGATCACCGCGATCCAGGAAAATTTCCCTCACGAGCTAGGCCACAACGTCGAGAACTCGATGCGCGCCAAGGGCAAGGGCGGTGTCATCGACCGCTTCTACGGTGCGGCGGGATGGGAGAACCTGAGCGAGGCCGATATACGCGCTCGCATGGCCGCCCAGGGCCTCGATGCCACCAAGATCGACGCGCAGGTCAAGCTGCTCAATGATCAGCGCAAGGACGGGGTGGTGCAGCACTACTCCTCCCGGAAACCGTACGCGGGCAAGGACGGCAAGCTCTACGAGATCGATCCCTATGGCGGCGGCTTCCTTGCGATCAATCAGGACGCGATGCCTGACCGCTTCAGCGGCGGGACGGCCAGCCAGGAAAACCACTGGGGCTACGCTCGGTCGAACCAGCGCGATCACTTCGCCGAGAGCTACATGATGGCGGTACACACGCCGAAGCAGCTGTACCAAGACATGGTTGGGGAACCGACCAAGGCGCGCGACGCGGTTCAGAAGCAGCTCGACGCGGCCAACGACGCGGTCAAGGCGGCCACCACTCCCGAGGAGAAGCGGCTTGCCGAGGAGCAGCAGAAGAAGGCGCAGACGGCTCTCGACAAGGCCAACGCCACGGTGACCTCGCGCGGCCAGCAGTGGAGCATCATGCGCAATGAAGTGTTCAATACCGGCGACGTCGACCGCGACGCCAAAGCGGGCCTTGAGGGAATCGCCACCGACCCCGCCAAGGCCGAACAGCGCAAGGAGATCCTGAAACTTTACAATGAGGAGGCCGCCCAGTCCGCCACCCCCGAGCAGATCAACCTGCTCAAGGAAAAGTACCAAGCCCAGCTCGAGGCACTCAAGTGAACCGAAACCAGTGTGCGACGCAGGCGACCGTGGTCGCACTCGCCGCCTTGCTCCTAGGATGTGATGCGATGAAGCCCTCTCATGCCCACGCGGCACCGCCGCCCAGCACGGTACGCTCGACGGAAGTCTGGGGTCCAAGCCCGGTTCGTGGCCCGTCGCCCATCGGGTTTGCGAAGGGGCGGGTTGCGGAAATCCTGCCCGGTGGGATGCTCCAGATCCGCTCCCTTCCCGATCTAGCCGTCGAAGCGAAGCTGTCGCTCGAGGCACGGGCCGTGGGCTCGCTTGCCGACGGTACGCTGCTGGCGCTGGCCGCTGACAAGCTCTGCACGCTGGCTCCCGGCGCCCACGAACCGACGTGCCGACCGAAGCTGACGATCATGTCGGAACGGCTTGGCTGGGTGTGGAGCGACGCTGCTGGCAGCCTGTGGATGCTGGAGGGAGATGTCGCTCGTCGCTGCATCATCGAGGGAGCGAAGGTTCGCGTCACAGGCAGTGTCAAGCTCTCCGTCGGGGCGGGAGCCATTCTGGCACCACTTGGCGACGGAAGCGTGGTGTGGGGCGAAAATATGACGCTACACCATGCAACCACGACCAAGACGACCGAGTGGTTCTCTCACGGCGGCGGAATCCTGCATGCGGCCCCCGGAGCGCCGGGGCATGTGTGGATTTCCCTTGACAATCAGACGCTAATACTCATCAAGGCCGGGGCGACGCTGGAGCTGGTGCGCACCATCCACAGTGAGCGCATCCTGTCCCTCAGCGCCACCCCAACCCATGTAGCGACGGTGGTCGGTCACCCCGCTCACCTCGTGGTCCGAGACGCCCAGGGAGCGCAGATCTTGGACCGGCCCTTGCCGACCGACGCGCGGGCCTTTCACGTCGCACTGTCTCCGTTCGCTCCGCTGGTGGCGGTGGGCGGCGACGGCGAGCTGACGGTGTGGACCCTCGATGGAAAGAAGCTGGGCAAGACTCCCTAACTGAAGCCTACGGAGATCCCACCGTGATCCCGTAGTCCCCTGTAGGTCCCCCTCTGGGAACTGGGACCCGGCAGCCAAGCCAGGATCTCCGAGCGCGGCAGATGCGGCATAATTGTTTGGTTTTTATGTATTTCAAATTACATCTGCAAG
>Ga0154020_10009629_pt1 | contig 11116 bp, 5 predicted proteins | sample Klosneuvirus_201_FD_109709 | JGI IMG/M metagenome (GOLD analysis project Ga0154020, IMG submission 109709) | Active sludge microbial communities from wastewater, Klosterneuburg, Austria - Klosneuvirus_20160825_MG | ecosystem: Engineered > WWTP > Aerobic digester > Activated sludge | place...
AGCGCAGGGCTACAAGATCGAGAAGCGCCAGATCGACCTGAACGAGCCGATCAAGGCGCTCGGCGTTTATCGCGTGCCGATCAAGCTGCACGCCGATGTGAAGCCTGAGATCAAGGTGTGGGTGATTAAGCAGTAGAAGACGGGAAGACGGGAAGACGGGAAGACGAGATGGGGGGCGGCGCCTGAAGCGGGCGCTGTCCCCCATCCGCTTTTTGTATCACCGGCGACTGCTGGGCCCACCGGGTCGGTATCTCGTCTTCTCGTCTTCCCGTCTTCCCGTCTTCCCGTCTTCCCAATCACGCCCCCGGAACAGCGAAGACAAGCAGAGGGTTCGTAAGGGGGCGTGCGACCGGAGCGTGTCGCTCAGACGTGGCGCGCGCGTTAAGCTTTGGGAGGCTCGGGACACCGGGCGAGGCGCTGTCGGAACCTTTCCGTCACGGCGTCGCTAGAACACGAACCATCTTCGCCCACCGCATGGCGTCCGCTGCTTCTGCCGCTTCGAAAGGCGCGTCACACACCGCCGCTGCACGCAAGACGTCCGCCCTGGCTCAGCGCATCGCTGCGCTCTGCCAGGAGTTCAAGGCCACCGACATCACGATCCTGTCCCTCAAGGGCGTGAGCGACATGACCGATTACTTCGTGATCGCCAGCGGGACCTCGGACACGCACGTGCGCAGCACGGCGCAGCGAGTGGAAGACGAGATGAAGCGCGAGGGGGAGCGCCCGGCCCACACCGAGGGGATCGAGCAGGGACGGTGGGTGATTCTCGACTACGTGGACGTGGTGGTGCACGTGTTCCACCCGGCCATGCGCAGCTACTACCAGTTGGAACGGCTCTGGGGCGACGCCGCCGTCGTCCCGCTCAAGCATCAAGGAGCGTCTGCATGAACTGGCGTCAGTGGATCGGGGCAGTCGCGAGCGGCGCCGCCCTTACAACCGTCGTCCTCGCGGAGCGGGCCGAAGCGCAGATGTATTTCGGCCAGAACCAGGTGCAGTTCGACCGGTTCCGGTGGAAGGTCCTCGAGACCGAGCACTTCCTGGTGCACTACTACCCGGAGGAGCAGGCGATCATCACCGACGCCGCCCGCATGGCGGAGCGCTCGTACGGGCGCCTGTCGCGCATGCTCAACCACCAGTTCCGCGAAAAGAAGCCACTGATCCTGTTCCGCTCGCGCACCGACTTCGGGCAGAACAATGTCACGGGCGACCTGGGCGAAGGAACGGGGGGCGTCACCGAGGCGCTGCGCCACCGCATCCTCCTCCCGTTCACCGGTGACTTCAAGACGTTCGAGCACGTGCTCGCGCACGAGCTGGTGCATGCGTTCCAGTACGACATCTTCGCCCGCGGCCGCGCCGGCGGCGGGCTGCAGACGCTGCAGCAGGTGCAACCGCCGCTCTGGTTCATGGAGGGGATGGCGGAGTACCTGTCGTTAGGCCCCAACCACATCCTCACGCAGTCGTGGGTGCGCGACGCCTCGCTCAACGGGACGCTCCCGACGATCGAGCAGATGACCTTCCGCCCCGACCTCTTCTTCCCGTACCGCTACGGCGAGGCGCTGTGGGAGTACGTGGGGGGGCGCTGGGGCGACGACGTGATCGGCGAGATCATGAACTCGGTCCCCAACGTCGGGATCGACCGCTCGTTCAAGCGTGAGCTCGGCCTGTCGCTCGAGGAGCTGAGCGACGAGTGGCGCGAGGCGATGCAGGTGAAGCACCTCCCGCAGGTGGCCACCCTCGACCGCGCCCGCAAGTTCGCCGAGCCGCTGCTCAACGCGCGCAAGACGGGGGGCTTCTCGCAGCTCTTCATCGCCCCGTCGTTCTCCAGCGACGGGAAGTACATCGCGTTCATCGCGCAGGGCTCCTTCCTGCGCGGCGAAGTCTTCCCCGACCTCTGGCTCGGCGACGGAGAGACCGGCAAGCGCATCAAGCGCCTCGTGAAGTCGAACCTCAACCCGGACTTCGAGGAGTTGCGGCTGCTGTACTCGCAGAGCGCCTTCTCGCCGGACGGGCGCGAACTCGCCTTCACGGCACAGAAGGATGGGAAGGACGTCCTGTATCTCATGGACGTGAAGCGACGCCGCATCGCGCGGGTCTTCGACAAGTTCCCGCTCGACGTCGTGATGTCACCGGCGTGGAGCCCGGACGGCAAGCAGATCGTCTTCCAGGGATACAACGACGGGATCAACGACCTTTGGATCGTCGACGTGACGACGGGGAAGCTGCGGCAGCTGACGAACGACAAGTTCGCCGAAATGATGCCGCAGTGGTCGCCGGACGGAAAGACGATCGCCTTCACCACCGATCGCACGCCCAAGTCCGAACTGGAAGTGCTCAAGTTCGAGGCATGGCAGATCGGGACGTTCGACCTCGCGACGTCGAAGATCGAGATCCTCCCCAACCAGGACGGGCTCAACCTGAACCCGATGTGGTCGCCGGACGGCAAGTCGCTGGCCTTCGTCAGCGACCGCACGGGGATCCAGAACGTCTTCCTGTACGACTTCGAAGCCAAGGAGCACTTCCAGCTCACGAACGTGATCGGCGCGATCAGCGCGATCACCGAGGTGTCGCCGGCGATCACGTGGGCGCGGCAGGCCGATCGCCTGGCCTTCACGTACTACGAGAAGGGCGACTACACCATCTGGTCGGTGGCCAACCCGCGCCGCCTCAAGGGGAAGCCGTACCGTCCGGCGCAGCCGGTCGTCGCGTCGGCCACGCCTTCCGCCGCCCCGGCGGTCGACCCGTCGCGCGCCGCACCGGCCGCCAACGCCGCCGACATGCTCAAGGCGATCGAGACGGCCACGCGTGCCGCCGATTCGGCGCGCGCCAACGATCGGCAGCTCTCGATCTATCGCTCGGCCACCGGGCTTCGCAGCTCGGCCGAGACGCCGGGGGCCAGCGAGCGTTCGGGAAATGCGCCGATCTCGGTCGCGCAGATCCTCGATAGCGCGAGCCTCGCCCTCCCCGACACGACGCGCTTCAAGACGTACGAGTATCGACCCGGGCTGCAGCCCGAGTACATCTCGCGCCCGAGCATCGGGTACGCGCAGGACAACTTCGGACGCGGGATCTTCGGCGGGACGGCGATCGTGCTGGGTGACATGCTCGGCAACAACCGCCTCACTCTCGCGGGGCAGGTGAACGGGCGCCTGAGCGAGGCGTACTTCTACGGCGCCTACATGAACATGGGGAGCCGGCTGCAGTACATGACCGGCGCGTCGCAGACGCCGTACTTCTTCCTCAACGGCTACAACGAACTGCCGCTGGGCGATGGATCGGCGCGCACGATCCAGTCGCTGGAGATCGCCCGCTTCATGTTCCGTCAGGGCTTCGCGATCGCGCTGCGCCCCAGCAATCGCTTCACGCGCTGGGAGTACGGGCTCAACGCCAACAATGTCTCGCGCTCGATCGCCTACGTGCGGCGCGGCGTCGACTACACGCAGGGCTTCGCCACCGATTTCATCACCGACTCGGTCAAGAACCTCGGCAGCCTGAGCTACGTGGCGCCGTACGCGGCCTACGTCTCGGACAACACGTTGTTCGGCTACACCGGGGCGATCTCGGGGCGGCGCTATCGCTTCCAGGTCGAGCCGTCGGTGGGCGGTTTGCAGTGGACCGAGTACACGGCCGACTATCGGCGCTATGTCCCGATCCTCTTCAACTTCCTCACCTTCGCCTTCCGCGGGCAGTCGTCGATCGCGATCGGGAAGGACGAAGCGGTCGTCTCGCGCAAGTACATCGGTCGCCCCGACTTCGTGCGCGGCTACGATCGCGAACAATTCGCTTCGCAGTTCTGCGGCGGCGTTGTGAACGACCAGTCGGGGTGCTCGGCGACCGAACTGCTCGGCACGCGAGTGGCCTTCGCCAACATCGAGATGCGGTTCCCGCTCATCCGGCGCTTCGACCTCGGGCTCCTTCCGATCTCGCTTCCGCCGGTGGACGGGCTGGTGTTCTATGACGCCGGCGCTGCCTGGTCCAAGGGGCAGTCGGTCTCGTTCAAGAAGCCCGACGGCTACGACGAGAACAGGCAGCGCTTCGTGCTGCGCTCGTACGGCGCCGGGATCCGCCTCAACCTCTTCGGCTTCGCCCTGGTGCGGTGGGACTACGCCATTCCGCTCGACCGGCCGAACAAGAAGGGGTACTGGATGTGGACGCTGGGGCAGTCGTTCTAGGAGCCGACGGGAAAGGAGAGTGCAAACGGCGCCTGATGGCGCCGTTTGCCGTTTTGGTGCGGCGTGCGACACATCACGAATCGGGGCCGCTCCGATCCGGCCACCGAGGCAGGTCGGCGGCGCGATGTCAAGCCCTGCACGATGCCGACGCCTCGCGCACTCCCGTCTCCCGCCCCCCGTCTCCCCCCGGTAGTTTACGCGCGTGCGAGTGCGCGCTTTCGCGGCGCTGGCCCTCATCGTGTGCGCATGCGGTCGTGCTGATCGCGACGCTGCGCCCGGAGCTGCCGGTGCCCTTCCCTCGTCTGGCCCTGACCCGATCGTCGTGCGCTTTCCGCGCGACGGCGGCGTGGTGCGCGCATTCCGGTATCCCCGGCTCGATTCGCTGATCTGGCGTTCGCAGCAGCCGGCACCGGCGCTCGATCGCGTGATGGCGTTCGACGCCGAGAACGGGATCCTGGCCTACCTTGCCGCTGACGGCTCGCCCGGGTGGCTCGACCTGCGGCTCGGCACCGCGCGGGTGGCCACGTCGGCGAAGCTCGCCTCGATTGCCTCTGGCGACGGCTGGTCGATCTTCGGGGTCGACGAGCAGAATGCCGTCGTGCGCCTAACGCCAAGCGGCGACTGGCAGCTGCCGACCAACGGCAAGGTGCGGCGCATCTTCCCGCTGGCCGACGGATCGCTGGTCGTCCTGCTCGATCGCGGGACGCGGTCGTTCCTGCTGCGCGTGCGCCCGCCCGACGAGACGGTGGGTGATTCGCTCGAGGTTCCGCGCCCCGACCGCGCGGTGGTGACGCCGATGGGCGACCGGCTCTACCTCGGCGTCAAGCGCGAGCTGCTGAGCGTGCAGCCGCGGGAGTTCGACGGAATCGACAAGGTGACGGCGGATGACGAGATCCTCGCCATCGCCCCCACGCCGAGCGGTGACCGCATCTTCGTGGCCAACAAGGGGGGACCGCGCCTCGAAGTGATGGATCGCTACTCCGAGGAGATCGGCGGGTCGGTCAAGCTCCCCGGGCTGGTGACCGAACTGCGCATGGACCCCATGGGGCGCTATCTCCTCGCGCGCCCGGTCAACGGCGATTCGGCGTGGGTGGTGGCCATCGCCTCGGACGAACTGGTGGGGACCGTACGCACCGCGTGGCGCCCCGACCTCCCTGCGGTGACGGTCGACGGATTGATCGCCACCGTGCGCGGCGCCGACGTCGCCTTCGTGGACGCGGCCAAGGGGACGGTGAAGCAGTCGGTGGCCGATGGCGCGAACGACGTCTGGTTCTTCGCCCTGTGGAACGGGCTGCGCCCCAGGGCGCGCGGCGTCGACGTCCCGGTCTCGTTCTCGTTAGGTGAGGGGGTGGCCGGCGACTCCTCGGCCGACTCGGTGCGTCGCATCGGCGCGGCCACCGCGGCCGCCGCGACGCCCCCGCGCGATTCGACGGCCGAGCAACCCGCGCGCGAAGAAGCACCGCCGGCGCCCGCGGCGCGCGACTCGTGGACGGTGTCCTTTGCCGCCGTCCTGTCCGAGGAGCGCGCCCGCGAGATCGCCGACGGGATCACGGTCGACGGGCAGCGCCCGCGTGTGGTGAAGGGAGAAACCGCCGGGACCACGGTCTTTCGCGTGATCTTCGGCCCCTACAACTCGAAAGCGGACGCCGAGCGCATGGGCCGGGCGTCGAAGCACAACTACTGGGTCTACGAGGGGGTCCCCTGACCGGGCTCGACGTGCGGGACTACGAGGCGATGTGGGAGGTCGCCGGCACGCGCGTGAGCGCCGCGCTGGCCCCGCACAGCGCCGTGGCGGTGCTGGGCGATGACCCGGCGGCCACCGGCGCCGTGGCGCTGGGGCTGGCGCGCTTGCACGCGCGCACGCGTCGCGTGTACCTCCTCGACCTGCTGGGCGACGGCCAGGGGATTGTCTCGCGCGAGGACGCGGAGCTGCATCCCGGTGTGAGCGACATGGTGCACTATGGCGTCTCGCTCGACCGCGCGGCCCACCCGCACAGCGGGCGGGCGAACATCTACGTGGTCGGTGGCGGCGCCGAGTCGCCGCTGACAGTGGAGATCCTGACCAGTCGCTGGTGGGAAGTGATCGCCGAGCAGGTGCGGCGGGCGCAGGGGCTCCTCCTGGTCGCTGCGCCGGCGCGAGTGCCGGCCATGGGGCAGATGGTGATGCACCTCGACGGCATCGTCCTGGTGGGCGAGGCGGTGTCGCCCAACCCGGCCGCAGCGCTCCTGGCCGAGGTGCGCTCCGACTCGGCGCTGCACACCCCCACCGGCGGTGCGGCCATCTCACCGTTCGCCCCCCGGGGTGCCGCCCCGAGCCGGGCACGCTTGGCCATCCTGACGGTTGTGGTACTGGCACTGGGAGCGGGAGCGGTCTTTACCGCCCCCACGTGGCGACCGCTACTCGCGGGGTTCATCGATGCACGGTCCACGCGTGAGCCCGCACCGCCGCTCGACTCGGCCGTCACCCTTCCGCCCCCCGTCGTCGCGGCGCCGGTCGCCAACGAGGCGAGCTTCAGCGTCGAGCTCCTGCTCACCGCATCCGGAACGGAAGCGGTCGACTACGTGGCACGCCGCGGGGACTCGCTCCCGGCGATGACCTTCTCGACCGTTCTGGTCGGGGCGGATACAGTCCCGGCGTATCGCCTGGTGTCGGGGGCCTTTCCCGATAGCGCCAGTGCCGAGGAGTATCTCGCCGCGCTGCGCGGCGACGGTCGCCTGACCACTGGCGCTGGCGCCGTGGCGCGCACACCGTTCGCCCTCCTGTTGGACTCGGCCTCGTCGGACGCGATCGCGCAGGTGCGCGTCGCGGCCTACCGCGGACGAGGCATTCCCGCCTATCTGCTGCGCGACTCCTCCCTGGTCTGGCATGTGTATGCCGGTGCCTTCTCGACCGAGGGGGATGCGCGGTTGCTCAAGCAGCAACTCGACAGCCTGAACATTCAGTCGGCCCTCGTCATGCGGGCCGGGAGTACTCCGTAGGTGCGTCTCTCCAAGCTCCAGATGCAGGGCTTCAAGTCGTTCGCCGATTCGACGACGATGACGTTCGATTCGGGCGTCACCGCGATCGTCGGCCCCAACGGCTGCGGCAAGTCGAACGTCTCCGACGCCGTGCGATGGGTGCTCGGCGAACAGCGCGCGCGCATCCTGCGCGGTTCGAAGATGGAAGAAGTCATCTTCCAAGGCTCGTCGGCGCGCCGCGCCGTGAACCTGGCCGAGGTGTCGCTGGTCTTCGAAAACGAGGACGGGGGGCTGCCGATCGCCTTCAAGGAGGTGGTCATCACCCGGCGCCTGTCGCGTTCCGGGGAGAGTGATTACCTGCTCAACGGGGCACCGTGCCGCCTGCGCGACATTCATGACCTGCTGCGGGGCACGGGGCTCGGCGCCGACTCGGGGATCGTCATCGAGTCGAAGATGATCGATGCCCTGCTCTCCGATCGCCCCGACGACCGTCGCGAGCTGTTCGAGGAAGCGGCGGGGGTCGGGCTCTATCGCGACCGCCGGCGCAGCACCGAACGCCGGCTCGAGGAGACGACGGTCGACCTGTCGCGCCTCGATGACCTCATCGGCGAGGTCCAGAGCCAGGTGCGCTCACTCGCCCGCCAGCGCAAGCGCGCCGAGCGGAACGTCGAACTCACGGCGCGTCGATTCTCGGTGGAGCTGACGCTCGCGTCGCGCGAGATGGCGGCCTGGCACATCGAACTCCAGGAGCTGGAGCAGAAGCTGGTCACGCTGCGCGAGCAGGGACCGGGCGACCTCACGCGCGTGCGCGAGGCAGAACTGGGGCGCAACGCCGCGCACGAAGGGCGCGCCTCGGCCGAAGCCAGCCGCGGTGAACTGGCGCGCCTGGCGCTGGTGCAGCAACAGAGCGTGCAATCGTTGCGGTCGGAGATCGCGGTCGCCGAGGAGCGACAGCGCAACGCGCTGGAGCGGCGTCAGCGCGCCGAAGAGGAGCGCCGTGAGGGCGAAGCCTTTGGCGAGCGCCTCAACGCCGATCGTGTGCGCGCCAGCGAGGATCGGGCGACGCTCGAAGGCGAACTCGCGACCGCGCAGGAAGAGCTGTCGATTCACGCGCGGGAAGAGGACGCCGCTCGTCAGGCGGTCACGGCCGCTCGTGCGGCGGTCGATGCCGCCGAGCGCATTGCGCGTGAACTGCGCGAGCAGCAGCGCCGCATCGACCTCGATCGCGAGAGCGCCCAGCGCGAGACCGCGGAACTCGAGCAGCGGACCAGTGCGCTCGAACTCGAGCGTCAACAGCTCGCCGACGCCGCCGCCGTGCTCGCCCGCGAGATCGAAGGGGCCGAAGAGGCGATCGAGTTGGCGCGCGTGAGCGTTGCCGGCGCCGTGACGGCGCTGGAGGAAGCGCGTGCGACCGCGCGGGCCGCGCGTGAGCGCGATGCCGCCGCCCGGGCCGAACTGGGGCGCGCGGAAGACGCCAACACCGCGCTCGAAGGAAAGGTCAACGCACTCGAAGGGCTGGAGCGAGAGCGTGTGGGGCTCGCCCCCGCCGCGGCACGCCTGCTGCGAGAGAAGGAGCGGTTCGGCGAGGGTGCGGTGCTTGGCCCCATCTCCGACTTCCTCACGACGTCGTCGGCATCGGCGCTGTTGGTCGAACGTTTCCTCGGGATGACGGTCCACGCGATCGTCGTGCGTGACCAGGCAGCGGCCGCCGCGGTGCGTACGTGGCACGCCGGTGCCAACCCCGGCCCGCTCCTGCTCCTCCCGCTCGATGCGATGCCCGCTGCGGCGTCGTCCGACGCGGGCGACCTTCTCCCGCAGGTCGAAGTCGCCGAGCCGGCGGCCGGCTGGGTCCGCAGCCTGCTCGAGCGCGTGCACGCGCTCGACGAAGGGAGCGGCTTCGTCGATGCGCGCGGGGCCGTGTGGCTCCCGGGGACGACGGCGGGCCCCGGCCCGCTGCGTCGTCGCGCCGAGCTGTCGGGGCTGCGCTCCGAGTTGCAGGCGGCGGCCGAGGGACGCAAACTCGCCGCAGCGGCCGCCGAGGAAGCGCGCCGTGCGCTGGCCGAGGCGGATGCCGCAGTGGCGATGGCCACCGAGGCAGCCAACCTCGCCAACGCCGAGGATCGCCGCGCCAACGACCTGCGCGCGGAGCTCGAGCGCCGGCGCCTGCGTGGCGTGCGCGAGATGGAGAATGCCGAAGGGCTCGCGCGCCGGCTCGCGGAACGCCAGGAGGAGCTGGGGACGCGCCTGTCCTCGCTCGAGGTGCGCGCAGCCGAGCTGCACGAATCGTTGGGGACGCACGGCACCGACGCCGAGGCGCTGCGCGCCCAGGCGGCGGAGGCGGAGCGTTCGCTCGAAGCGGCGCGCGAGCAGCGCGCCAACGGACAGGTCGCCCTGGCACAGTCGCAGGCACGGTTGCAGGTGGCGACCGATCGCCTCCACCGCCTCGACCAGGAGCACGAGAACGCCGCCCAGCGCCTGCAGTCGCTGCACAGCGAACTGTCGACGCTGGCCGACTCGGATCGTTCGCTCGCCGAGCAGATGGCGGTCTGGCAGATGGACCTCGACGCGCGCGTCGCCACGCTCACCGACGCCGAGGCGCGACTGGCGGACGCCGAGCAGCAGGTGCGCGACGCCGACACCGCGTTGCAGGCGGCGGATCATGCGCTCGATGCCGCGCGCCGCGAGGCGCACGACCACGAGTCGGCGCTGCACCACGCCGAGCTGCGCTTCACCGAACTCTCCGGCCGCCGCACGGCGATCCGCGAGCGCCTGGAGACCGAGTGGCGTCGACCGCTCGAGGACCTGATGACGAGCTTCGAGGCCGTCGACGTGGAGGACGAGCTCCTGCGCGCCGAAGCTGAGCAGCTGCGCAGTGAGCTGGAGAAGCTCGGCCCGGTCAATCCGCTGGCGGTGGAGGAGCACGAGGAGGAGGTGAAGCGCCTCGACTTCCTCACCACGCAGCGCAACGACCTCTCCGAGGCGAAGAACAAGTTGCAGCTGGCCATTCGCGAGATCGACACGACGGCGCGCGAACTCTTCCTGGCGACCTTCACGCAGGTGCGCGAGAACTTCCGCCAGATCTTCATGACGCTGTTCGGCGGCGGGGAGTGCGACTTGCGCCTGGAGAACCCGGAGCTGCCGCTGGATTGCGACATCGAGGTGCATGCGAGTCCGCGCGGCAAGCGCACGCAGCGCATCCACCTGCTGTCGAGCGGCGAGCGCGCGCTGGTCGCGCTGTCGCTGCTCTTCGGCATCTTCCTCACGAAGCCGTCCCCCTTCTGCCTCCTGGACGAAGTGGACGCCCCGCTCGACGATGCCAACATCGGGCGCTACGTGCGGATGCTGAACCAGTTCAAGGGGAAGACGCAGTTCATCGTCATCACCCACAACCCGCGCACCACGACCGAGGCGGCCGACGCAGTGTACGGCGTGACGATGCAGGAGCCTGGCGTGTCGTCGTTGGTGAGCGTGCGCATGCGCGGCAACATCGTCGACGACGGGACGCCCGAGGAGGCCGCCTCGACCTCCGCCGGCGACGGCGAGGCCCGTGAGGGCGAAGTCGCCACGGCCCCCGCCTAACGTGTTTCCGGGCCGTCGAACGAAGTCGGTGGACTCGAGCCCCGGGCGCGCCAAGCGCGTCCGGGGCTCACCCGTCTTCTCGTCTTCTCGTCTTCCCGTCTTCTCGTCTTCCCGTCTTCCCGTCTTGTAGCACCGCCCATGCGCCTCTGCACGGTGGGCACCGGAACCGCCGCTCCCAGCCCCGCGCGCGTGCAATCGGCGACGCTGGTGGAGTCCGGCGACGTCCGTCTCCTCGTGGACTGCGGGAGCGGCGCCGTGTACCGCATGGCGCAACTGGGGATCGACTGGGCGACCATCACCCACCTCGCCCTCACGCACTTTCACGCCGATCACACGAACGACGTTGCCAACCTGCTGTACGCGTGGCGCTACGGGATGCTGCCGCCGCGTCAGGCGCCCATCGAGATCAT
>Ga0154020_10009630_pt1 | contig 11116 bp, 11 predicted proteins | sample Klosneuvirus_201_FD_109709 | JGI IMG/M metagenome (GOLD analysis project Ga0154020, IMG submission 109709) | Active sludge microbial communities from wastewater, Klosterneuburg, Austria - Klosneuvirus_20160825_MG | ecosystem: Engineered > WWTP > Aerobic digester > Activated sludge | place...
TATTAGTCCATTTGCTAACAATTGTAAAAGTTCAAAGGGTTAAATTATTTTATGCAATGAATGTCGTTAAACAGGCATCTTCATTAATAAAATAAGAATACAATGTTGAAGCATTAGTTTCTACATTATTTAAATTTGAAGATGTTCTTACCCATTTTCTATTTCGTTGTCACCTATCTTATCGCATTCGACCTTTGAAATAAATTGTGGTCCATGCATCTTAGAATACATTCAAATTATTATTAATTTTTTTCTTTAAAGCGTTATTTACATTGGCTTGTGATGCATATGTAGTCCAGGATTTTATTATTGAATTCATTTCATCAATAATTTTATCACCTTTTTTGATGTTGTTATTTTTTGCTATGGTCATTAAATCCTCTTTTGTTATTTCTAATCTTTTTCCATTGATGCTGAGAGTTTGTTTGTTCACCCAATGATTGGTAGGATCAAATGAGAAGCATAAATCATAAGCAGGTGCTAGTCTCCATCGATCATCTTTTTTTAAAATAAATGAAAAGTTCTTTGTGTGATCATCAAAATTAGTTGCCAGAACATTAAATACCATTCTTCGAAACATTTGCTCCGCTTCAGGATAAGTCAAGTATAATAATCTCATGGTTTGAAAAACCTGTTCGTAACTATATCCATACATATCATTGAAATCATAATGTTGCATCCCGCAAAGGGACTGGGTGTGATGTTTAATATTTCCATCTCTATCAAATCGTTTGGTCATGAAATGTGCTCTTCCGTTTTCTTCTAATAAGCGACATTCACTTATTTCTATTTTGCAGTCTTTTGCCATAAGGTAATAGGCATATTCTACACGTCCCCATCCAGTACTCTCTCCAAATTGTTCTCCGCTAACACCGTCTAATTTTAGTAACCAATGTTCGAAGCCTTTGGGTATAATTCCCTGACCAGATTTTATTTCTCCTGTTTTGCGATTATAAGCAATTACGGCTTTAGGACGAGCACCTCCGGCTGAGGTTCCTATCTTTAAGATTTCCATCATTGCCTTCTCTTCATCTTTACTTAGGTGCGTTAAAAATCCCTCTCGGTCATGTAGCATTTTTTTGGCTAGTTCCACCAATCCATCAAATTCCAGGGAGAAGTTTCTTGTACTTGTTTTAATTGTTGCTGGTTCAAATTCTAATGCTCCCATACCTCTGGTACCGATGAAACACAATTTTTCGACCGGGTTCATACTATTTTCTGTACGGCCTTGTTGAGCTAGCCAAGTACTGATCAATCTATTTCCGTACTTATCTGGCAAAACATCAGCCAATAGGCCTGGCAAACCTTTGAAAGTGTCTAATGTTTCGTTGCGCCCAATTCGAAGTTCAGGAAAACTATAAATCTGTGTTCCTTGCGAAATGGGCATTTTGAGCGGTGATAAATCCCATCCTTTTTGAATAAACTTGGTATCATATTGGAAATAACCCAGCTGTTGTGATCCATCCCAACGAACGGCACCAACCCATTCGCCCCATATTTTAATTTCAGCAACATCTACCATTCTACATCTGTTTTCTTGTTGTTTTCGGTTTTAGGATTTGAAGCTTGTTTTCTTTGCTTTTTTTTAATTTTAGCATATTCAATAGGGCTAATTTCTTGTTGAATTTTAAACACATCCATGATATATAATAAATGAAGGACCCGCAAAACTTGGATCAGACTATCTATTCTAACCTTTTCGCCCCTTTCTAATAAGCTTAAAGTTGACCGGCTAATCCCTGCATCTTTTGCCACCTGGTCTTGAGTTTTATTTTGAGTGAGACGATGCGATTGAATAAAGTCTCCAATGGTATCCATCAGGGATTTATCTGACATTTCTGTCCAATTGGTGTATGCTTTATCATTCATATTTGGCATTTTTTGATTATAATGCATGCTATATCATGCAAAGATATTCATTCATCAAAAATAATTATCTATGTATGACATTTCATGCAAATATAACTTATTTTGAATATTATGACTGATTTATCATACTAAAATTTGTGAATTTGGATCTTTTTATCATTACGAAACAATGTCGAAGTAATACCCCAATTCAATTTATATTTGAACTTTTGTACCAGAAATGAAACGAATTATTCGCCAACGGGACTTTAAATCCGAGTGTATTTCTATAAATTGTTACCAGGGGTAAAATAGGCAGATTTCAAAAAGATAGTTGGGGGTATTAGAAGAGGTTGTGAAGGGAAGGAGTTGTATTATTTATTTGAATGATTTATTACCATTAATTAGATAAAGAATAAAAAGAAGGACTTAATATTACTGTATACAATTTAGTAAATGGTTAGCTAAATCAATCTGATTTAAAATAACAATGAGTTAGAATCCATTTGTATTTTAATTAATGCTAAGAATTAAGTTTATATTTTCTGTATTACCAGCCAAAATACTTGTAAATAATTCCAACTTCAAAAGTTAAAGGGTCTGGTTTTCTAAATTTAAAATATTCAACACTTTTTGGAATATTTACATAATAATTAGATCTTCCATACAGTCCAAAAAAATCAGTGAAGAAGTATTGATAGATTATTTGAGGACCATGTGCTCCTTCTAAGTCTATTCTATAACCCATAAGAATATCTGATTTTTTCAAATGCAGGTAGTTAGCCCAGTGGAAGTCTAGTCTAAGATGTGCGCCTAATCTATTAAGAAAAGAAAATTCTTCTTTATTTGGAATTTCTGGTGGATTAAAAAGATATTTAATATTTCCTCCTACTGATAAATAATCTGTGAGACCATAGTCCAAGCCTACAGTAAGATATTTATAATTACTTAATTCTCCACCAATATATGAAACTTGGTTTTGTGCTCCATCAAATACCTGAGCAATCAAATCCACTTTTGTTGTAAATAACATCCATAATGTTATATAAAATACGCTTGCTTTTATTTTCATTTTTCACATTTTGACTCCAAATATTCAACCAGTTCTTCTTGTTTAACTTTCTTCTTAGAATTAATAAAAGCTAAGGCTTCTGGATCTTTTTCGTAATATTTTAATAAGAATTTTTTACGTTGTTTATCAAACGAACCTTGTGTTATCACTTTACCTAAAAAAACAATGCCCACTTCAGTTGGGAAATCTTCGGTACTTTGTTGTATTAAATACATGCCCATATTATCCAAATAGAATGCAAAAAAATCACCAACAGAATTAATATCAAATCCCTCGACTAACAGGAATGAATTAAAGTTTTTACAATTTATTTTTAGAAAGAGCCAATTTTTACCTTTGCTGAGTTTCTTTTTGGGATTATAGGTTTGAGTTCTTTTTAGTAAGAATGAATTTTCTTTAGAAGTAGTTATTATAAGATAATCAATCTCATCTGCTTTAATGGTTTCTTTTTCAGCATCTTCATTTTTTTTAAAAACGATTCTTGTGTGTTCGCTTAAGATTGGAAACTGTAATTTTCCTTCTTTGATTTCACCGGAAAGTAATTTAATTTGAACATCAGCATAACGGTGATTTCCAGCTTGACCTTGAGTTACGTATAATAAATGGATCAGAAATATAAGGAGAATAGATTTAGAGTTCATATAGCGTGCTTTTGTAACATAAAGTTAAATGAATTTTTCAAAATACCAATTAAATTTGGAAAATAAATATTTTCACAAATAAAATCAAGTAAAATAATATCTCTTTTTTGTAATTATCGCGCCTGAAACGCGCCTTGAACTAAATGAAGAGTGCCTAAGAATAAGCCTTCTTGTGTTATATTTTGTACCCGGGGCGGGTAGGATTTATGTAAAAATCGGATAAAATCGGAAGCATTAATAATTGATTATCAAGTATATATAATTTTTATTTTTCCTATGATTTCCCATGTTTTCCCATGTTTTCGACAAAACCGCGCCCAGAACGCGCCTGGGATTATTTACTTTTGTATATTTGTTTTCAGTATTAAATAAGTGATATGGCAGTAAAAGTTAGATGGAAAAAAATTACAGGAGGGGAAGCAGCTCATCTAGTTATTCATTTGGATGGAAAGCGTCATCATGAAAGTCTAGGCATTAAAATATATAAAGGTGATCCAGAAAAGAAAAACAAAAGGGAACTTGTTAAACAAATAAGATCAGAAAGAGAACTTGAATTATTTAGTAACAACCATTATCACATTCCTGAGCATAAACAAAAGCTGAGTTTTATCAATTATTTCGAATCTTATCTAGAAAGTTATAGTAAGAAAGATATAAGGAAAGTCAAATATTGTTTAGAGAAATTTAAGAAATTCAATGGTAACAATGTCAAATTAACCTTTAAAGGTGTGACTCCAAGACTATGTGGTGAATTCAAAGACTTTTTAACAGATCCAAAGAACGGGTTAAGTTCAGAGACCCCGTATGATTACTGGAAGCGATTTAAGGGCCTACTTAAACTAGCCAAAATGGAAGGGATTATCCGTGATAATCCGGCTGAAGGAATCACATTTAAGGGATATAACAAGTATGAGAAGCAACTTCGCAAAAATGTACTAACTCCTTCCGAGTTGCAGGCATTAGCTAATCAGCCATGTGCTAATGAGGATGTTAAGAGAGCTTTTCTATTTGCATGTTATACAGGGGTAGGTATGGCCGAAATTCGCAACCTTACGTGGTCTAGGATAGAAAACGGCAAAATCAGTTTATTTCGAGAAAAAAACGGTGAACAAGTTATTAATGATCTACACCCAGTTGCTTTGAAGATAATAGGCTCACCTTCCATCAAAAGTGATTTAATATTTAATTGCCCTACCGATCCAGCTGTAGGTAAATTACTAAAGAAATGGGTCAAAGATGCAGGAATTGAGAAAAATATTAGTTTCTATTGCGGACGTCACACTTATGCAGTAAATTTATTGAATGGTGGGAATAATCTAAAAACAGTAGCGGATTGTATGGCGCATTCAAGTACAAAACACACCATGAAGTATTTGAACTATACTGATGAGTTAAAGAGTAAGGCGATTGCTAGTTTACCTGAGTTAACTTTTTAAAACATTAATATGTTTTTTCCAAATGAACCGTACTTAAATGAAACAGAAGAAAATCCACTTAGATTTTTAGAATTTGCATTCTCTAGTGACGGAGTGCAACACATACATGATATGTTTGAATTTACCCAAATAACAGATGAATGGGGTGGATTACCTGTGTATGATAAAACAAGAGATTTTATTATTTATTCGTATTTTGATGAGAGAATTGGAAAAGATACTACTGAAGAATACTTTTTTTGGGATCATTATAACTTTCTTGTTAGTGAGAAAGTTGAGAGTTTGCTTAAATTAATTGATAAATTGGTTATCAAATTAATCCAAAATATAAATGTTAAAACTTTTTTGCATATTATTATAGGTCGAGTCCAAAGTATGTTAAATAGCAGTGAGAATGTTAATTCAACATATTATAAAAATATTAAAAATACTATCCTTTTACGTATAATTGACTCATTACAAAATAAGTATTCTTATTTTATTGAAGTTCAATATATAAAAAATCCATCATTAACCTATTTGAAATGGGACGAAAGTAGAAATATTACAGCAAATATTAAACTACTACAAAATCTATTAATAGAAGGTAAATTTATTAAAATTGTAAATGCAAATTTGATGTCGGCTATGAATGGAGAATTAAATCCAAAATCTAAGAAAGTAGATTGGATTTTTAATGCTAATGTAAAAAATAGGGGCGTTAGTAAAATTCCATTATTGTATTTAATAAGAAAACTTATTGAAAAGAAATATATTCATGAATTTTCTAAAAATGTGATGCTTTATTCAGCATTGGATAATTCATTTCACATAGCACCGGAAAAACAAAATTGGGCTCAATCAGATGTCAAAATTACAGATAATTTTGTTGGAAAATCTGCGATTGATGAGATTATATTGAAATCCAATTTCAATTAAAGTTTAGATTCTTATAAATTTATAGCTTAAAATATTTTGTTAAGCTTAAATATTGTGATTTAGCCAAATTTAATTCTAGGTATAATAATTGATTATTAATATCATTTAAGTGAATAGAATTTTTGCTCTTCTTTATAAATCTTCCTCTTCAAATTGTTCGATCATCCAAAGCTTTCACTGTAAAGATGAAAAAGGATAGATAAATTATTTATTAGAAATTGTGTTATTTAATTTTAGCCATTTTTGTCAGAAACTTAAATCATGCAGATTGATTAAATAGCTTAAATTTTATTTTTAAGCTATTAAGCTATTGTTCACTATTTGGGAAAGTTTAAAATTTACATCGTATTTTAATTATTAACCTAAATATTTATCATGGATAAGGAAGACATAGAAAAGCAAAACGAAATCAAAGCTGAACATGAGAACCAAGGAATTTTTAACAAAGAAATTGTAAACGCGTCAGAAGCATGTATTTACATGCGAATTGCCAAGAGCACTTTATACAAACTAACAAGTGCAAGAAAAATTACACACTACTGTCCTCAAGGAAAATTAATCTATTTTAAGAAATCCGATTTGGATCAATTTCTATTAAAAAACAAACAAGAGACAGTAGAAGAAAGTGTTTGTGAAGCTAAAAAATTTATTAGTTTAAATCAATTTAAAGCCAAAAATTCAAAAAAATGAAAAATTTATTTGACCAACCAAATATTTTAAACCACCCAATTCTAGACATGCTTTTAACTAAAATTGTGAGTGTTGATTTTGAGAAATGTGTGAATACCAAAAGAGAGGGATTGATTTTGGATTGTGAAAAGTTAAAGTCAAGACTTAGTAACCCTGACATTAGTCCTGAAGATATTGCAACAGTACATGAACAAATTAGTAAAAATGAAAAATTAGTTAAGCAATTATCAGTGGCAAAAGTTACTCCTAATCATTATTATGTAATAGGCATTGATTATATTGTTGACATAGCAAAGGCAAATCAAAGAGATATTTGTGTTTATCAAAGTGGCATTTATTTATTTAACGGAATGTATTGGGAAAGTCAAGATATTGACCTTTTCAAAAAATTTCTAAGTCTAGCTGCTTTAAAATTAGGCATTGAATCGTTTATTGCCAAAGATTATAAATTCATTAAAGATTTATTTAATCAATTCATTTCAAGTAATTATTTTGTTCAACAAAGCCCTGATCATAATAAAATTTTAGTTAATCTTAAAAATGGCACCTTAGAAATAACTACTAATGGAATAAAATTGCGTGATTTCGACAAAAGTGATTTTTTGACTTATCAGCTCGATTATGATTATGATGAGACTGCCGAGGCTCCTACCTTTAATGCATTCCTAAATCAAGTATTACCTGAATTTGATAAACGAAGGGTTTTATCTGAGTTTGTTGGTTCTGTTTTTATTAAAAATGGAAGTAGGTCTTTTAGTGTTGAAAAGACACTTCTATTGTATGGCTCTGGATCAAATGGGAAGTCTGTCTTTTTCAATGTTATTATTGCATTATTGGGTAAAAATAATATTACCTCTTATTCATTAGAATCCTTAACTGATAAGAACGGGTGCCATCGAGCTGAAATTGCAGGAAAATTATTGAATTATGCAAGTGAAATAAGTACCAAGATGGATATAGCGATTTTCAAACAATTAGTTTCTGGTGAGCCTGTAATGGCTAGAAAACTTTATTGTAATCCATTTATGTTATATGAGTATGCCAAATTAATCTTTAATTGTAATCAACTACCTAAAGATGTTGAGCATAATAAAGCTTTCTTTAGACGATTTATAATTATACACTTTGGTATAACTATAGAAGATAAAGATCAAGATAAAGAATTGCATATTAAAATTATTGACCATGAACTTTCTGGTGTATTCAATTGGGTATTGAAAGGACTTCGTAGCTTTATAGAGAATAAAGGCTTTTACGACAGTCCAAGTGTAAAGTTAATGTTAGAACAATTTGAGATCGAATCAGATACAGTTCGTCAGTTTCTAGATTATAACAATTATCAAAAAAGTTTGAAAGAAACCATTTTAATTAAAGCCCTTTATGATGAATACAAGTCCTTTTGCTTTGAATTGGGATCAAGATCCTTGTCTAAAACAAATTTTATTAATAGGTTAAAGAATGCTGGATATGTTATCAAAAGAGAAAATTCTGGAATTAAGGTAAATTTGCATAAAAGTAATTCAATTTAGATTTATGTTTTTTTTAATTTTCATACGTTCGGTTCACTTCCAATCCTTTAAGGATAGGAATATCTATCTTGGTGAAGGAAGTGAATCAAATGTATGACTAAGGAAAAGGATTTTAAATTTTCAGAATTTAGGTTTTCATTATTTACACAAAATTACATTAATCCAGTTTGTGATCTATAATTTGATATTTTTTTGGAATAGTTATTTGTTACACAATAAGGGTGAATACCACCTCATCAGCCCCCAGCCACTCAAAAAGTGTTTTTTTTCATGCCACCCGGTCTTTGAAATTGAAATTAGAGTTTGAGTTTAAGATGGATTATCCTGTTTTTCCAATAGGTAAACTCGTTAGGTTTATTTCGGATCTTCTAAGAACATAAATATATTATTGCATTGACAACTAAATCCAATGCAGAATAAAAAAATTATTATCCAAGCAAATTAGGCTTAGACTCAGCTTAAGACTTTCAACTATTTAGCATTAATAGTCCAAGTAATTTCATAAACAAATTTTAATTATACATCTAATAGATTGATAATTATAAGCTTAGACATGACTAGGTAGGGATAAAATAATTTTATTCCACCTAAAACTTTTATTTATGAAGTATTTTAATTCTTGTCAATCTATTGAGGATGTAAAGCATCTGTATAAGCAATTAGCCAAACAACATCATCCTGATATGGGTGGCAGAACGGAAACAATGCAGGAAATTAATTCAGAGTATAGTTATGTCATAGCTAAGCTACTGAAAGGATCTAATCTTACTGTAGAAGAAATGGAATCTTCTATTCTCAGTTCTCAAAATTACAGAAATGCCATTGATGCCATTATTGGCTTTGTTAACATTACCATTGAACTAGTAGGAACCTGGATCTGGGTCACAGGCAAAACCTACCCTTATAAGAATTATCTTAAGGAGAATGGATTTTGTTATTCTCATCCTAAAAAGGCGTGGTACTATAGATCTGAGGAGTTTAAAGCCAAGTTTAGCTCTAAGATGGAGTTGAGCGCCTTAAAAAGAATCTATGGTTCTACAACGATAGTCAATTCGCCACTTAATGACAGACTTTCAATGTCTTGGTAATACAGACGTATTATGTACTAATAAACACTTCATTAAACCCATTCATTTAATTCACTTCGTTCACTTTATCATTTATAAATTATCTATTATGACACAATTATGTTTTGTTAGTGGTCCGCTATATATGACGTCCGGGGTTTCTAGAGCAATAGAACAAGATTATCGATTTGGAGAATTTGTACACAATTCAATTAAAAGACATTTAAATTGCGATTTCGGAGATATTGATCCTGAAGACAAAGGCTGCAATGAACAAGCCATTATTGATGGTGGTAGAATTTTTTCAGTCTATAGACCCACAATTAGTATTGAAGATGATCTAGCCAAGATCTGGGTCATTACTGAGGCGGATCGGTCGTCGACCACGGTTCTATTTCCTACAGAGTATTAATATATATTAAATGAGCACTGGATATGGATCCAGGCTCATTTTTGCTTATAAATCAATTAAAAGTATTTGAAAATCAGGCAAGCAGCTTTGTCAAATATGAATCTACGTGTCTAACTAAGACTTAGAACCTAGTCTGTGTGCCGTAATTTTAAGTGAAATTTTTAAGTCTGGACAAAAGCCTATTCTGCGTATTAGATGTAAATTAGGTGGACTCTAAAAGATTATATTACTATAATATACTAATTATCAATGATTTAGGATTGCTCTACTAATAATATTTGGTCGGTAAATTGTTGGTTACTATTTGTTTTAGATGGTCCAAGGATATTTTCTGTATATGTATTTAATACTTGTAAGGATATTAATACAAACAAGATATGGGTAATAAATGAGAAAGTCCGATATTCAACCACCGTTCTATTTCCAAGAGAGTATTAGTATTATAGAAATGAGCACTGGAGTAATTTCCAGGTCCATTTTTTTTCATACATTTCAATCCATTAAAATTCAATCGGGCGTGGACTATTATTAAATAGTATTCGTGGAAGTCAATAAAACTAAGCTGGCTTAGTTTTATTCAATAGATTTTGGAAAGAAAATTAAGGATTTATTAAATAACATAGTGCTGCGTATCGTTGAGAGGCATTTTTAGGCTTAAAAGACATTCAAAAGAATATTCTGTCTTTACTAGCACAAAATCATTCGCCTTTACGTTTGAAGTAGAAATAAGTTCAATGAGTCTTCTTGAGCTTCTCATTTGTTGCATATTTGTCATAGAAATTTTAGAAAGATTCAAGCATCAACTAGAGTTTTCTATAGTACATTTGAGTATTCATTATCTCATTACAGCTCGAAAGATCTAAAATGCCCTCTCTGGAGAGAGGGTTTTGATTTAGGCATCCAATTTCTCAAATTTAGAAATAACATTGACTTTGCATGAGCTATCAGGCTATTTTAATTTATTATGCAAATTATTATTTATTTATTTTTTTGATTTAAGTTTGTGAAATTCAAATTTAGTAGTTAATATTGATCATATTTGCTAACCTTAAGCAATCTTTATGAAGTATCTACTAGTTATTCTTGGTTTAACATTCTGGTCTGATTCATTTGGACAGATTAAATTTTATGAAACATATAAATCCAACCCGTCATGTAATACATGTAATGGTGAAGTTATTATAGGTATTTCTGGTCTATATACTCCATATTATGTTTATCTTACAGAGATTGGGACAAAAACTATTAAATATGGACCATTTTATGGCTCTAGTCTTAGGATTGGTAGCTTGTGTGCAAAAGCTTATTTACTTGAAATATATGATGCTTGCGGTTGTTATGGAAAGTATTATTTTAACTTAAGTAGTGGCGTTTTAGATGCTAATGTAATACCAACAGATGCAAGTTGTACTAATCCATCAGGTGCTATAACAGTTAACTTTAGCAATGCTAATAAATACAACGTATATTATAGGAAATCTGATCAAGCAAATGAATCTGGAA
>Ga0154020_10009632_pt1 | contig 11115 bp, 5 predicted proteins | sample Klosneuvirus_201_FD_109709 | JGI IMG/M metagenome (GOLD analysis project Ga0154020, IMG submission 109709) | Active sludge microbial communities from wastewater, Klosterneuburg, Austria - Klosneuvirus_20160825_MG | ecosystem: Engineered > WWTP > Aerobic digester > Activated sludge | place...
GGCCAGCGGACCAAAGCTCTCCGCCGCGATGGCCGCCGGTGATGCGCTGGCGGTGCGTGCGATCACCGGTGAGATGCGGCGTGTGCTGGGCGATCAAGCCGGCATTCCCGATGGCCGCCGCATGGGCCGGAGAGCGGCGGCGCTCACGATCACCGTGCCACAGGCCGTGAAGCTCTTTCTGGACGCGCTGGGCAGCGAAGGGCGCGTCATGCGCCAGCTGATGGCGGGCGAGCCGGTGCCGGATCAGATGCCGAGGCTGTATGCCGCGGTGATCGAGGGCTGCGTGACGATGCATCCCTGGGTGGCGAAGCATGCGCCACAACGCCTCGGCGATATCGAAAAACTCCTTCGCGGCACCACGGCCCTGCTCTTGCGGCTCCAGCAGCCCACGGGGCATTTTCCGTTTCCCGATCTCCGCGGCAAAAACATCCGCTTTGGCGAAATGATCGAAAAACAGGCGCAAAACAACCGGGTGGAAGTCAGGGACGGCTGGGTGCTCACGGCCGATGCGAATGGCGGGAGCCAATTCGACACGGGTGTGTGCGGCGTGGCCTTGCTGAAGGCCGGGCGGCTCATGAATGATGAAAAGTGCCTCGCGGCAGGCCGGCTCGCCGCGGACTGGGCGCAGGCGCAAAAGTGCTGCGCGAACTTCAATTACAACGCTTTCTCCGTCTCGCTGCTGGTGCATGCCGGCCGCAAGGAGGCGGCGCTGGAGAAATTCCGCATCGGCGTGGCACCGGGACAGGCCGTGAACGGTCGCTGGCTCGATCCGCACAATGCGAGGACGGTGTATCACGCCATCATCCTGCGTGCGCTCGGTGATCTGGGCCGCTCCGCTGAGGTGGATGCCGTCACCCGGCCTGCGATCCAGACGCTGCTTGATGAGTTTGATGCCATGGGCATCACCGTCGAGGCGCTGCCGGAGCTGATGATGCTCGCGAGGCAATTCCCCGAAGACTCGCGTCTGCAAAAATCCGTGCGTGACATGGCAGCCAGCCTCGTGGCGGCCTGCACGGACGGCCAGCGCGTCAAACTTGGCGTCCAGCCGGACCAACTCGCGGCCGTGGCGGGAATCGCCTTGCCGTGAATCGACGTGGCATGGTAGCCTGCGGGCATGAAGCCTGTGCTTTTTACCCTCGCGCTGCTCGTCGCCACCGCCACCGGCCAGATCGCCACGCCGACGACTCCGACGAAATTTGCCACGCGTGATGTCTCGAGCGGCGGGAACACCAGCAGCGCCGTGGTGAATGCCAAGCCTGCTTCTGGCGAATCCACCGCACGCATCACGAGTCACTACTCGTTTGGCGATGCCCGGCAGTGGAAGAGCACGGATGGACGCTCTTTGGTCGGCAAAATGATCGCGTTTGAAGATGCGGTGATCGAGGTGAAGCGACCGACGGCCGCGGAAGCTCGCGCCGCCGCGATGGCCGCGCCGGCACCGAAGCCGCCGGAGAAGTTCACGCTCGTGCGCGAAGGCAAAATCCGTCTGCTGGTGAACAACAAGCCTTACGAAGTGGCTTTGGATCGTCTCAGCGAGGACGATCGAGCTTTTGCGAAGCAGGTGGAGGAATCGGTGAACCGGAAGTGAGCCTCACGCGGGCTTCACATCGCCGCAGAGTGAAACGTGGAGGCCCAACTCACGCATGGCGGCGGCTTTGATGCGGGCGGCACGGTGGGCTTGTTTTTCGTTCGGGGCGTAAACGACCTGGATGTGGTTGGATTGATGACGGGCCATCATTTGATCGCGGCTGACGCCTTTGAGCACGGTGTGCATGATGGGCCACTGCGGCGTGGTTTCCTGCCAGCGGCGCTGGGTTTCGGCCTCGGGGAGCTTCACGACTTCGGCGACGCCGATGTCGCAGTGGAGGGCGTTGTCCTTCACGAAAACACGGCTCCAGACGATGTGGCCGGGTTTGCTCACGCCTTTCATCGTGCCGCCGCCGAGACGGAAGTACATCGCGGGCTGGCGCTCGCTCGCTGCACCTTTCCAGCCGCCGATGAAGTGCGCGGGCGGCGCGGCGCCGCTGATGAGGAGGACCCACACATAGTCCTTGGCAAATTTTTGGCCCCAGCGGAGGTCGTGGAGTGTGTTTTCGGGCGCGAAGCCGAGTTCACGCCACAAACGGTAGGTGACGAGGCCGTCGAGGCCGGCGCATTCATCGACTTCGTTGAAGTGGGGCAGCGCTTCGCCTTCAAACAGGACACGTTTGCCATCGGCGCTGCGCACGGGCGGACGGTCGGCGTTGTTGAGCATGCCTTCGACGAGGTCGCTGGCAGGCGCGAGGTCCTTCAATCCCTGCTGATACTGGATGCCGATGGCATCGCAGCCGAACTCATCGGCGAGGCGCAGCGCGGCGATGTACATTTTGCACTGGAGCAGCACCTGCGATTCGGTGAGTTGCGTGGCCTCGTCGGTGCCGAGGTTCATTTGCAGGCCTTTGCGCTTCAACCAGGCAAAGACAGCGGCAGCATCGGCATCGCTCACCTCGCGCATGGCAGCATAGAGCGTGGACTGGCTGAGGCGCTCTTTGAAGCAGCCGGTGGCGTGCAGGAGGTCGTCGGGGATGATGGCGTTGAACATGCCCATGCAGCCTTCATCGAAGACGCCGAGGATGGCCTTCTGCGAGCGGAAGCGTCGGCCGAAGTCGCGGCCGAGACGTTCGTCATCTGCGGGGAGCTTCAGGTGGGCGAGATCGCGGACGTGGGATTGATCGTGCGTGACGCGGCCGGTTTCGAGCCACTCGCGGAGCCCGTTTTTGAAGAAGGCATCAGTGAAGGTCTCGCTCCACAGTGTTGAGTAGGTGACACCGGCCTTCGTGAGCGAGGCGTTGAGATTCAAAAGGCCGACGAGGCCGGGCCACTGGCCGCTCCAGTTCGCGACAGTGAGGATGGGGCCGCGATGCGTGGTCAATCCGGCCAGCACATGATGCGAGTATTGCCACACGGCCTCGGCGACGATGAGCGGTGCATCCGGCGGGATGCTGCGGAAGACCTCGATGCCCTCCCGCTGGCTGGCGATGAAGCCGTGTTTCTTTTTCGCGTCGTAGGGATGGGCACGCTTGATGACGCGGCCCTCGGCTTTGAAAGCGGCGGCGAGAGCCTCCTCCATGGCTTTTTGGGCAGGCCAGCAGGTTTGATTGGCAGAAAGACGCAGATCGCCGCTGGCGACGAGGTAGATGGGGTGGCTCATGGTGGATGCAGAGTGCCGCAAAACGTGGGTGCGTCACAAGATGGAAGCCGTGCCGTGTTTTGCCGTGAAGATGACGATTCTTGACAGAGCGGGGCAGGGGAGCGGACGTTACCGGATGCGCCTGTTGTCACGACGACCTGAACTCATGCTCTTTTTGGGCGTGCTGACGTTGTATGCCGCCCTGACGGTACTGGCGGATCGTCCGGACATGATCTGGGACGAGGGCCGTTACCGTTGGTATGCGGGGAACCTCGCCCAGGGCTTTTACAACACGCCGGACAAGCCGGACATCATCAACGGCCCGGGCTATCCGCTGGTGCTGGCACCGCTGATCTCGCTCGGTGCGCCATCGATCGTGCTGCGGGGGATGAACGCGGTGTTTATGGCTCTGGCGGCGTGGTTCAGTTTCCGGTCCGTTTTGCCCTACGCAGGCCGGAAGTGGGCTCTCGGCATCGCTTTGGTGACAGCGTTGCATCCCAGCGTGCTGCGTGTGGCACCGCGTTTGATGACGGAACCGCTCACGCTGGCCTGTGTGGCCGGTTTCGCCTGGGCCTTCACCGCGGCATTGCGGAGCGAAAAGTGGTCGTGGCGGCTTTTGCTGGCCGCTGCGTTCGCGTTTGGATGGCTCACGCTCACGCGGGTGTTTTTTGGCAACGTGTTGATGGCGGCAGCGGTGATTCTGGCGGGGCTTGTGATCTTCCAAAGACATCGCGAGCGGCTGCTGCGGGCACTAATGGTGCTGCTGATGGCCTTTGGCCTGTGCATGCCCTGGCTGGCCTACACACACTCACGCACGGGCGAGTGGCTGTGCTGGTCCACGAACGGCGGCGAGCTGCTTTACTGGGCCACGAGCACGAAGCCGGGCGAAAACGGGCATTGGTTCTCCGAGGAGGAATCGCAAACGCTGCCGGAACTGGTGGCGAATGGCCACCGCGACTTCTACAAGGCCCACTACTACCTGCCGGTGCTGAAGCGTGAGGCGGCGTTCAAGGCACGGGCCATGCAAAACATCCGCGAAAACCCGGCTGGCGTGCTGTGGAACTGGTTCTGTAATCAAAGCCGCCTGCTGTTCGGCTTTCCGCGTTCACATCTCCCGGTGGAATGGGGTTCTTGGTTGCTGCTGGGGATCAATGGCGTGCTGGTGGTCTGGCTGGCGGCCGCGCTGTGGCAGGCATGGCGGAAGAGAGCACCGGTGCCCGCCGAGTTCCTCGTGCTGGCGCTGCTCACCATGATTTACATGGGTGGTTGCGGGCTGCTGCCCGGCCTGCCTCGCTACACGGTCGTGATCTGGCCGTGGGCAGGGCTGGCTGGGGCTGGTTTGACTGCGATGGTGCGGAGAAGCGTGGTTTCGTAACGGTCTGGTTACTTCATTACCAATCGCTAACGTGTGATGGAGCCCCGGCTGTGGTGAGATGACGGTGCCGGGAGGGACGCGTGATTTCCGGTGCCATGAAATCCTGCCAAACAGTTACGGAGCGCCGGTTCCTTGTTGGTGAGAGGTGTGGTTCGATGCTCACGCGATCCACCCATGAATGCCACGGCCTCCAACTCGAACGAAACGACCCGCGATGATCGCGGCGCGTGGTTCATGCAGGCGCTGCGGGGCGACTCGGATGCGGCGACGCGGCTTTATGAGGCCTGTGTGCCGCTGGTGCGCGGGTGGCTGCGCGGCCGGGTGGGGGAGATCATCGCCGAGGATTGCGCGCATGAGGCCATGGTGATGGCGTTTCGCCGCGCGGAGCAGTTCCGGCCGGGCACGTGCTTCGAGAGCTGGGTGCGCACGATGGCGTGGAGAATGGCGCTGAATGCTCTGCGGACCGATTCACGCCGCAAAACACGCGAAACGGCCTTTTTCGAGCAAAACGACGCGGAAGGCGATTTTCGCGATGAGGCCGTTTTTGCGGCTTTGGAGCGCTGCGTGGCCGAATTGCCCGGCGAGCAGCGCCAGCTCATCCGCCTGCGCTTTCAGCTCGATCAATCAGCGGGCGAAATCGCCGCCAGCCTCGGCCGCAGCCGCGTGGCGGTGGCCGTGAGCCTTACACGCATCTGCAAACGCCTGCGCTCCGGCCTGGAGCAGCACGCACGACTTTGAAACAACCAACACACACCACCATGAAACACATCCTGCTCATCCTGATCAGCCTCGCGGCTCTGCTCGCCGGACAAACCGTCCGCGCGAGCCAAGCCTACGGCAGCATCAACAACTTCGATACCGTGAACGACACCGGGCACGTCTGCCACGGCTTCGAGATCGAGATCGAGGACTGCCGCACGACGGACATCACCTACACCTACAATTACAACCACTACGGCGTGCCGCGCTATGAGCAGGATGACACAGACCCGGCGCATCCGAAGTGCCGCATCCGCTGGGAGAGCAAAAAGAACGCGGATGGCTCCTGGGCGGCCTACACGGCGATCCCGAGTGCTCCGATCTCAGCGACGGACGGCCACCAGTTCACGAATCCGAGCGTGAACTTCGGCGGCGAGCACTTCGGCGTCGGTTTCCGCCTCGCGGTGGGCATCATTCGCTACAACTGGCTCATCGACAATGGCAGCGGCGTGCTCGTGCATGGTGGCGCGGTGCAGGTGGCCACGCCGGTGTTTACTTATTACCCGCCGGTCGTCGGCGCAGCGGCGCAGGTGCAGGCCGTCATCGTGCCACCGGAGCCGCCCGTGCCGCCAGTCAAAGAATTCGGCAAGGCCGTGTGGGTGAAGGAAATCAAGACGACGACGCACAACAACAAGGAGATCAAACTGCGCGAGCTGGTGAGCGATGATCCGGCGGATCTCGATGACAAAAACTGGGCGAATGGCGAGCCGGATGAGGTCGAGGTGGAATGGCGCATCCTTCAAAAGAAAACGAGCGCCGTGGATGGTGGCCCGAATGGTGAGCTGGCCGCCGCGCCGGAAGATCTGCCGAATGGTGACGAGGTGGTGACGCGTCGTTACGAGTTCTACAAATACACCGGCCCGCTCGACGCGGAGAGCGGCGAGGCGATGGCGGATGCGGTCGATCCCGACGGCCTGCATGGCGAGGGCATGCGCACATACAATCATCACCTGGTCGCTGGCGAGTGGGTGGAGGTGACGGAGGATATGGCAGACTATGAAGTCGTGGGCGACTTCACCGGCTCGCAAATGGCCGCGGTGGATGTGGAGGCTCCGGTGGGCCTCGTTGACCATGTGGGTGAGGGCCAGATCAACACGGACTACGCCGCACGCACGGTGGTGGTGGAGGGCGCTTTGCCTTTCACGGCCACGCAGGATGGCGTTTTGCCTCCAGGCATGACTTTCGACGAGGTCACCGGCGTGCTCGATGGCACGCCGACGGCCAGCGGCAGCTTCCAGTTCAAAGTGACCGCGAGTGATGGCGTGAATCCCGATGTGTCGAAGAATTACACGCTCACCGTGGCCGCCGCAGGTGCCGCACCGCCTCCGGCGAGCCTGCTTGATACGACTGTGATGCCCGTGGGCAGTGGCACGACGACGGGCGATGGCTCGTATGCCGTCGGCGCAAATGCCACCGCTCTCGCGACACCGAATGCGGGCTTCGCCTTCCTCAATTGGACCGACAACGGCACCATCGTGAGCACGAACAGCAGCTACACGCTGGCGATGGATGTGAATCACTCGCTCGTGGCGAATTTCGTGCCCGTTTTCACCGTGACGACGAGTTCCGCACCCATTGCAGGCGGCACGACGACAGGTGATGGCACTTTCAATGGCGGAGCGAATGTCACCGTGATCGCCACGCCGAATGCAGGCTACACCTTCACGAACTGGACCGAAGGCGGCCTCGTCGTGAGCAGCAATGCTACCTTCACCTTTGCCGCCGCGTCGGATCGCGATCTCGTGGCGAATTTCGCGCTCGGCACGAGTTACACGATCACCACCGCCTCCGCTCCGGTCGCGGGCGGCAGCACCACCGGCGGTGCCAGCTATGCCAGCGGCGCGAGCGTGACCGTCACCGCCACGCCGAATGCGGGCTACTACTTTGTGAACTGGACGCAAAACGGCACCGAAGTGAGCACCACCGCGAGCTACACCTTCAATGCGACCGCGAACCGCGATCTCGTGGCGAACTTCGCCGTCATCGGCGGTGTCACGCGCACGATTTCCACCGTCGCATCGCCTCTGCTGGGCGGCACGACGAGCGGAGGTGGCGAGGTGGCCGATGGATCGAGCGTCACCGTCGTGGCAGTGGCAAATCCGGGCTACATTTTCTCCAAGTGGAAGCAGGGCGGCAGCAATGTGAGCAGCAGCGCGAGCTACACCTTCACCGCCACGGCGAACCGTGCGCTCACGGCTACCTTCACCAAAGTGTATTACATCAATGCCAGCTCTGCGCCCGCCGCGGGCGGCAGCACGGAGATGGACAGCAGCAGCTACAAGCTGAACGAAAACGCCCGCGCGGATGCTTTCCCGAATGCGGGCTATCAATTCGTGAACTGGACCGAAAACGGCACCGTGGTGAGCACCGCGAATCCGTATGACTTCAATGTCACCGGTGATCGCGACATCGTGGCGAACTTCTCGCTCATCGGTGCGCTCACGATCAATGCGAGCGCAGCTCCTGTGGCAGGTGGCAGCGTCACCGGCGCGGGCAGTTACCTCAGCGGCGACAGCGTGGACCTCCTCGCTGTGGCAAACGCGGGCTACGCCTTCTCAAACTGGACGGATGGCGGCACGGTGGTGAGCAGCAGCGCCGCCTACACCTTCACCGCGAGCGTGAATCGCACGCTGGTGGCCAATTTCATCGCGGGGAACACGATCACCGCCACCGCCACGCCGATCAGCGCGGGCACGGTGAGCGGCGGCGGCACCTTCCCATCGGGAACGAGCGTCACACTCACTGCCACGGCGAATCCGGGCTACACCTTCATCAATTGGACCGATGCGCTCGGCACCGAAGTGAGCGTGAATGCCGCCTACACCTTCACACCGACGGCGAGCGGCATTTACAATGCGAATTTCTCCGCGCCGCCGCTCGGACTGCGTTTTGACTTCGACACCGCCACGCCGGTGCCAGCGCTCAATGAGGTGCTGCCGCTCGCTCAATTGCTCGCGGGCTACACCGCCAGCTTTAGCGAAACAACCGCGTCCTCCTTCAAAATCACCACCGAAACCGCCAGTGGCCGTGTGCTGACGAATTTCAGCGGGAACTACCTCGAAGGCATCGCTGACAATGGCGTGCTCACCATCACCTTTGACCAGCCCGTCACCGGTGTGAGCCTCGATTTTGCCACTGTGGAGGCGCTGAACGTGCCCGTGGCCTCGAATCTGCAAATCAGCGCTTTTGACAGCACTACCAGCACGCTCGTCGGCACTGGCATCGCGCATGGCACGGTCACTGCGGGCGATACATTGCCCGTCGGCTCGCTTGAGTTCAATTCCGCCACCGCCTTTGATCAAATCACGCTGCAACTGCCCGACGCACCGGTGGGAGCCGTTCGTTTCCTCGTCGATAACATCCTCATCAGCCCCGGCTCCAGCACCGGCGGCAGCATGCTCCTGGTGAACCCGAACTGGAACATCACGCTCACCGATTTCGGCTACTCCGACTTCCTGCTCGACAACACACCCGGCTTTGAAGGCCGCGAATACCTCAGCGGCGAATGGGGTGCGGCCGTCGCCTACAAGCGGAATGGCAACACAGTGTCGCCGAAGTGGCTGGAGCCGAATTTTATGTATCCCGATTGGGCCACGAACTCGAACTTCCACGTCGTGCAGGGCATCCACCTCGTCGGCACGAATCTCGACGGCCTGCCGATCGCCGAATCCATCATCGCGAACAACGATCTGCAAATCACACTGCGCTTTGAGATGGTCGATACCGTCACCGGCACGCCGATGGGCGTGAAACCGGCCAGCGATGGCGGCGCGGGCCTCTCCGTGAACAGCAATCGCTACGTCATGAACCAGACGCTCACGCTGAAAAACATCAGCGGCGGCGCAGTCACGAATGTGCAGCTCTTCCAGCTCTTGCACGGCTTCATCTCGCAGCGCGGTCAATACGACAACCGCAGCTATCCCGGCAAATTGCCTCAGTATCAGTATGACATGACCATGAGCGGCGTCGATGCCGGTGCCGCAGGCACGCAAAGCTCCAGCATCGGCCTGGAGGACCTCATCGGCTTCCATTCAAAGATCGCGCCGAGCGCCTTTGAGGTCGGCCATTACGGCATCGAGGGCAATGGCATCGACGATCACTCCACCGGCAAGCCCAGCGATGGCGTGCACCTTTCCATCGAGGACAATTGGGAGAACGCGCCCTACCTCGCCCGCAAGAACCGCGATAGCTTTGCCCCCGCCAACCGCTGGATCTCTGGAGCGCAGCGCTGGGAACTCGGCAGCATCGCCGATGGTCAAAGCGTGAGCTTTGACATCGTCCTCAGCCTGCTCACCGGCACCAAAGTCGTCGTCGATGGCGGCGGTGGCGGCACGGGAGGCGGCGGAAGCTGCAACGGCGGCTCTGGCCACGCTGGTGGCGTTGATTTCGAATTCGAGGACATCGACCAGGAAGGCACCTTCTTCGGCGAATACAGCGAAGCCGACGATGACGAGATCAACGAGCGCGAGCTGGAAGGCGAATTCGAGCTGCCTAGCTTCGAAACACCCAACGGCACCCGCCGCCAGCGCTGGAACCTCACCTACAGCGGTGCGCACACCGGCAACATCAAGCTCAAATTTGCCTACAACCCCGCGCTGCTCCCCGCCGGCTACGATGAGAACCAGCTCGTCATCTACCACTTCCGCAATGGCGTCTGGGAAAAGCTCGTCTGCAAAGTCGATCCCACCACCAACACCATCGAAGCCATCACTCCCAGCCTCAGCCCCTTCATGCTCGGCGTGAACGACGTGGTTGTGAAGCCGGATGTGCAATTGTCCGCATCCACGCCCGGCACGCTGAATGTCTCCTGGCCCGATACCTTCCTCGGCTGGCAGCTTCAGGAGAGCACGGATCTGAGCACCTGGACGAATTCCACGCGCCCCATCATCAACGAAGCCGGCACAAACAAGGTCAGCATCCCCGCCAGCTCCGGCGTGAAGTTCTTCCGCCTGCTGCGGCCTTGATCGACGGACCTATCTCGCCGCTGCCTGCACCTTGGCTTGTCCATGGGCAGGCAGTTTGGCGATCTCGGCATCCAGCGAGGCAAAGCGGCTGCCGTCGTTCTTGGCGGCGAATTCGGTGGCGAGGCGCTGGATCTCCTTCGCGGCGGCGGTGAGGTCTTCGGGGTGGCCGGTGGTGAGCGGGGTGGTGGCGCAGAGGGCCAGGGCCTGGGCGTATTCGGGGATGGAGAGCTTTGCCTGCACCTCCCGCATGTCTTTGAGGAGCTGCTGCACGACGAGGGCGTGCTGCACGGCGTAGGTGGGGCGGCCGTTGGGCAGGCGCACGAGTTTGCCGGCCTTGTCCACGGGGGCGTCGGTGCTGCGGGCGATGGCGTCGAGGCTGTGGGCGAGGTGCAAAAGCTTGCCGGTGAGGAAGAGCAGGCGCTTCCGAGCGGCGGGCAGGTCCTGCGGCTCCTCGACGTTGGTTTTGACGGCCTTGCCGGGCTTGCTGACGAGGTAGTTGTGCTTCACCTCGCCGGAATACCAGGCGACGAGTTCAAAGCCGTCGCTCAGGGCAGGGTGGCCGGTTTTGTTCACGAGCTGCTCGTCGTCGATGACGTGGCACTCGTAACAGCTCTGCGCGACGGCGAGCACGGAAGAGGGATGCCGCATGCCGTGGGCGGCCGACTGGGCGATGCGCTCGGGCCGGGGGCGGGATTTGCTGTTGTGGAGGTCGATCCAGTCGCTGGCACCGCCGTGGCAGGACTCGCAACTCACGGCGGTGGTTGTTTGCAGGGCACCAGAGAGGGTTTCCTGGGTGAAATGGCACCGCGCACAGCTCACGCTGGAGGTCACGGCCTCCGGACGCAGCC
>Ga0154020_10009633_pt1 | contig 11115 bp, 20 predicted proteins | sample Klosneuvirus_201_FD_109709 | JGI IMG/M metagenome (GOLD analysis project Ga0154020, IMG submission 109709) | Active sludge microbial communities from wastewater, Klosterneuburg, Austria - Klosneuvirus_20160825_MG | ecosystem: Engineered > WWTP > Aerobic digester > Activated sludge | place...
AATAGCGGAGGCTCAGTCGAAGTGAACGTTGTCGCTAACGACCCTGAAGCCGACGCTAATGCCGAGGCCCTTCTCTTTTAAATAATCAAGCTCAAGGACCTTCCTTGGCGTTTCTGGATCTTTCTTTGATGCATGGGACAAGATGTCTTTCCCCTTATTTTTTCCCCGAGGCTGTCAACTCTTGGCTCTGCCTTCTGGCTCATGTGAATTGTGAATTGTGAATATTGATAGCTTATTCTTCTTTGAAAGAAATTAAAGAAATCATTTCTCATTGCGATGCGCCATTTCCATCTGCGCAGAAGAGGAAGGTCATCTGATCAACCTTTTATTGTCTTTTCATTTTCATATGACGACGATTGCAAGACGCACACGCGCTTCTGCGCAGGCGTCTTCGTCATCTTCATATTCTCCTTCTGTATCTTCATCATCCTTTACCGCTTTCGACTTCGGAGAGCTGCCGTTGGAGCTGCGGAAGGAGATTGCTCTTCGATTTTTGCCCCTCCCTGCCCGCCTTTCCCTCAGCCTCACCTCTACGATCTATTGGAAGCTGTTCTGGGACCCTAGGATCTTCAAAGATATTAATACATGGACATTTCTCGATGAGTGTGCGTATTATGGGTTCATTGAGGTGCTCCAGGAGGCCGTGGGTCAAGGCGTTGCGCTCGACGTTCTCGTCCTCGAAGAAGCGATTCGTGGCGACTGGCCTGACGTGTTCAACTTTGTCCGCCAGAACCACCGCGGACTGACGCTGACATTTCGAGGTATCATCGATAAGATATGCGAGTTGGGCGCGAAGAAGATCTTGTTCAAACACTACTCGAGCGTCAAGGCGACTAGGTATGATCTCGAGCAGACTGCGTACCACCTCCTTACCAACGGCCACGGCGACCTCTGCATCGACTTCTTGCAGACATTCCACCCCAATTTCGAGATGTGGGCCATCCTCGCTCAACGTGCAGCCAAGGGTAGAGTATTCAAGCTGCTTGGCCCATATATTCCCAAGAAAGAGTTTCGCTCGCGGTACTTTCTGAAAGAGCTCCTCGAAGGAGCATGTCTTGGAGGCGATTCCTTTGCGGCTGAGTTCGCCGTGAACCTCGGTGCCATTCCTCGCATGGATTACCTCGAGTATATGAAAACAGTGACCAACTTATCGATATTGAGGCTTTTCTTTGACAAGTTTCCGAAGATGTTCACAAAGAAGGTGATGCGAAATCTGGTCGAGGATGTCATGGCTTTCCCTCGACTAGACGTTCTGAAGTTCTTGGTGCAAGAAAAGCACCAAGCAATAAACGCCGAGAATTTCCGCGTCTTAGTTGGAGGAAACTTTCTCTATTATCGGAGTATGGACGAGCTCGCAGCTCTCATTCGCGAGGAGAAGGGCGAGAGGCTTGCGTGCATCAGGTGGCTCGTGGCTCATGGCAACCTCGCCTTTGACGTCTCCTCGATCAACTACTCCGCGCTTGCCAATTTCATGAGTGTCGAAGAAATTGTTTCTCTCCTCGAGTTTGTTTGTTCTCCCGAAGTTTCTAAGAGGCAGTTCTATGACCGCATGTTCCACGATTACATTTTGATTTCAGAACGAGCGGATCCCAAGGTTGTGAAGTTCTTTTTCGAGAACCGTGGCGGAGCGGCGATAACGAAGATGGACCTATTGATGAATGTCCTCTTTCTCGAAAACAATTTGGAAATATTGGCTTTGTTGGAAGAGCTCATGGGTAGGTCGCAATTCCTGGCCTACGTTAGCTTACAGAATCACTGGCCGCTCTACATGCTCACGAGTTCCCTCTTCTGTCTCCTTGACAACAAGAAGCCATCGCATATGAGCCAAATGCATTCGCGAAAGAAATTGCGTCCGCGCTACAAAAATGGAATGCGAGTTCTCGAGTTCTTGGTAAGTCGTGAAGCCCGAATCATTCGTGAGCACTTCATGCTCCACGACCCCTATTTGAACAAGTTGGTGGACAAGATCTTGCCAATGACCCTTGCTATGCGTGCGACCCAGACCTTCCAAGCTATGCCTCCTAAAGTTCTCAGGATAGTGCACCCTCTCCTGGGAATCGCTCTCGGCCTCCTCACGATGTCAATCGCGTTATTCGCGTACCACTGGCGTGGATAATGCTCTCTCTGATTCACCTTTGTCTACAACCTTCTCCGTCACCATCAATGTCCTGGCATTGCCTCAGTTTGATGGATGACCCTTTGTGATGAGTTTCAATACATTTGGCTTTCCTTGGTGTAATGTCATACTCAGTCATAGAGCTTTGTGACCAAATCTGGTCACTGGACCTACCGATACCGCAGGCGGGAAACTATACATCCGGCATTCTCCTTTGTCGTCGCCCGAAAGTCGCGTGCTCCCTTGTAACCATTCCAATCACCTTCACATCGAGGAGCATATACTTATTCTAATTTGATTTGCAGTGAATTGACCAATGAGGAGCGCGGGATATTTGCTTTGTCAAGAAGCTCGTCGAGCCTCGTCGGATCTTCGCCTCCCGCTCGACCTCTGCCCGATGACGCGCCACGGCATCCCCTCGACCCTTTACCACTGTAGTGCTGCTCCAAAATATTACCCAAACAAAATCTTATTATTGTCAAATGATGCTGATCCGGTTAAGGTTCGTCTTCAATATCTTCAGCTTGACCTGCCTTCTCTTGTTGTTCTCGATTCCCTCTGTTCTTGACCTTCCACCGAGAAGAATATTTAAATATGGATTTTTAATATTATATTTGAGTGTCTTGATTATGATATTGATGGGATTTAGAAGGAAAGAGCTCCACGGCAGAAATGGGGCGCCCTCGAGGACCAGCGTGCCTTCCTCGACGAGCTCGCCCACAAGCTCGGCTCCGACCCTTCGCAAACCGACTTCTGGTATAAAATGAGAACAAAAACGATCATCGAAAATGGGGGCAAGGGCCTACTAGACCATTACAAGCAATCCCTCTCCGCCTTGCTTACTAAGGTATATCCGGAGGTCTCGTGGGACCCTCTCCACTTCACCAAGACACCCAAGAAGTTCTGGAGTTCACTGGAGAATCAGCGCAAGTTTATGGACGAAATTGGAATAAAGTTAGGAATTGAGAGCGGAAAAGAGAGTCGAGGGGGCTGGTACAAGGTGTCCACGCAAGCTGTCCTGGATCAAGGCGGACGAGCTCTGCTCGGCCAGTACTGCTTCCCTTCCCTCCTCTTGACTGCTGTCCTTCCTTCCCCCCCTGTTCTTTCTGAATATCATTTTCCAATGCTCTTATCGAACTGGTTAGAGCCCCATTATCATCTGAGTTCATTTTCATTGCAGATACGATCGGTCATTGTCCAAGCTCCTCTCGACCGTCTATCCCGACTTTGCTTGGGATCCGCAGCTCTTTACAAAATCCCCTCAGAACTATTGGAGTTCCCTCGCGAATCAAAGAAAATTTCTCACCGAATTCGCAAAGAAGGGTGGAATGAAAGAAGGAGGAGAGGAGGCCTTTTGGTATACGGTCTCAAATAAGTCCCTCCTGGAGAACGGCGGCGATTCCTTGCTGAGGAGATATCAGAATTCCCTCCCGAAGCTCCTCCAGAAGGTGTACCCCAACATCAATTGGAAGCTCTGGAAGTTCAATCGCCGAATTTCAAAGACGAAGATCGACCCCAAAGTTTTGAACGAGATCATCAGCGAGGTGGAGAAGGTCCTCGGGATCAAGACCCCGAAGGTGATCCTCTTGATTTCCCTTTTCATGGTGCCATTTTCTTACCAAAAATCTTCAAAGGATTGGCATCGAGTGACAAGTGAACAAATTAGCGAGCTGCCATATGCAAAATTCCTAGTGTCGAGGAAGGGCGTCCTTCTGAAAGCTTTGGATGAGCGATACGCCCACGAGAAGTGGGGAGAGGATGCTTCGATCGCCACTTCCCCCTCGACTTCTCCTTTCAAGTAGACATTATATATTATCTCCTTGTAATTGCACACGCGTAAAGCGGTTCAAACTTTCTTGGAGTTGCGCATGCTGTACTCGCTGCGGCTCGACCTCTTTGAAGGCAAGTTGATGCAACATGCCGAGGAGGCCAAAAAGGGAGTGACACTTATCGAAAGAATATGTAAATTGAAGAAACCTGGCAAGGCATTTGATATCTACTGAGTTCATTGCCATGTACAAAAGAACATTCAAAGTTGAACTTTATCTTCCTATAAATCCGATTAGCGTTTAGTTCTTTGCGCGCGAGTTGTAAGCGTCAGCGAAGGCCTTGCCAGCAACGGTTTCGAGCTTGGTAGTGGCCTCAGTGAGGGCGGCCTTGGTCACATCGGCCTCACCCGTCATGGTGTTGACCTCATTGATCAAGCCCTGAATCTATCGAAACGGAATATGAACTCCTTAAGTACGAGATTGAATAAGGAGATGAAAGAGCTTTACCTCCTGAACGCGATCAGGAGAGAGGGCGGAAGCGTTGGCTCGGAGGCCCTCCTCCATCTTGTTCACTAGAGAGCGAGCGTGCTCACGAGCTCTGAAGGTCTGAACGAACAAAGGGAATGAATTCAGAGATAGCAACTGAGAAGAAACAAAATCTAAGCACCTCTTGGCGCTCAGCGTCGGCAGCAGCGTTGATCTCGGCCTCCTTGCGCATCTTCTCAATCTCATCGCTGCTGAGACCACCCGCCATGCTGATCGTGATACCTTGCTCGACACCAGCGGCGCGATCACGGCTAGTCGCGGAGATGATACCGTTCGCTGAGCACCTGCAACACCCATCGTCAGCCCATAGTCGAAAACAGGAGGAGAAATAACAAAGAAAAAGCGGTACGTGAAAGTGACGTCAATCTTGGCAATGCCCTTGGGAGCAGGAGGGATACCCCGGACATTGTACTCGCCGAGGAGGCGATTGTCCTTGGCCATGGGACGGTTACCCTGGTACACCTTAGTCTTCATCTCCGTCTGGAAGTCACCCACAGTCGTGAACGTCTGGGCATAAAAGAAGATATTATAGAAATCCAAAGGAAGGCAAAGGAAGGAGCAGTACGTGGGTTTTTTTGCAAGGGATCGGAGTCTGGGCGGGAATGATCACTGAGAGCTCACCGCTCTGGACCTCAATGCCGAGATTGAGAGGAGTGACTATCAAGAAGATGAGAAATACATGCGTAGGAAACACGAAACTGAAAAGGGATAACAATAAAAAGAGAATACAATCTGGGAAGCGATTAGACATAGGAAGCACCAAACACAATATATGAGAATTATCTGCGACGGGAAACAACAATAACGAGCAACAAAGAGGTTTACCATCGAGCAAGACGAGCTCGCGCTGCTCGGCACCAGGGATGATGCCTTGGTTGGCAATAATGGCTCCTTGAAGGGCGGCACCCACAGCGACGGCCTCATCTAATGAACATGAAATACATCACAAAGACGATCATCTCATGAGAAGAAGAAAGAAATCGAACCAGGATTGACGCCAATGAAAGGCTCCTTCTTGAAGAACTTCTTGACGGCCTCGCGGACCTTAGGCATACGCGTCATGCCACCGACGAGGATCACATCGGTCACCTCGTCGAGAGACAGACCAGCGTCCCTCAGCGCCACCCTACAAAACGTCGTCAAATCTGTAACTCATTTGGACGACATGAAAATAGAAGATAGATAGGAAAGGAGGGCGGACTTGCAAGGAGCAATGGAGCGCTCAATGAGATTGGCACAGAGGTCTTCGAATTTGGCGCGAGTGAGCTCCACATCGAGGTTGAGCGCCTTGCCACTCTTATCCACTTTAATATAAGGCAAAGTGATGCTTGCTAAACAACAAAAACAAGCATATGAACAAAGAGCATCAAAAAGAAGCACAGCAGGGTAACACTGAGAAGAAACAATATTGGAGGGGATTTCGATACCAGATTCCATCGAAGAGAGGATGTGCTTGGCGTTCTCTCCTGCCTCTCTGATGCGCTGCAAGGCGATCTTGTCCTCGCTTAGATCGACGCCTTCCTTCTTCTTGAACTCCGACAAAACGAATTTGATGATCACATCATTGAAGTCCTACCAAGGGGAGAGAAACGGTCAGACAAAGTTCATCTATCAACAAAAAACAACAATTGATAAAACTTCATTATCAAAATCTATATTCTCTCCGCTTCTTTTTACGATCTATTTACGACGTCACGAGGATATTAGAAGGTAATAAAATCCAAGAGAAAAATAGTCGCAAAACGGAGTGGTAAAAAGGGGGACCTCGCCACCAAGGAAGGTGTCTCCAGAGGTGCTCTTGACCTCAAAGACGCCAGAGCCGAGTTGAAGAATGGAGACATCGAAAGTGCCGCCACCAAGATCATACACGACCACCGTCTTGTCCTCATCGCGACTAATACCGTATGCCAAGGCTAATCGAGGAGAGGGACCGTTAGAACCTCACAGGGCGCCATTGGTTGGACACACTTATTATAATAAGTCAAAATAATAATTATAATAAAAGAGGAAAGAGGAGGACCAGCGGCAGTCGGTTCGTTGATGATGCGCTCGACCTTGAGGCCAGCGATGCGACCGGCGTCTTCGGTGGCCTGGCGCTGATGGTTGTCAAAGTAGGCTGGTACGGTGATGACAGCGCGCGACACAGTATCGCCCAAGTAATCCTCAGCCACCTTGACAACAATAAAAAGAGAGATAAGTACGGAAAATTCAAAAACTCATCTACTAAAATGCTGACCTTCTTGAGCCTCATGAGAATCTCAGCGGCGATCTGTTGAGGGGAATACGCCTTGCCAGTCTCATCTGCCACCCAGGCATCACCTAAGATAAATCATGTTTCAAAAAGTAAAAAAATATATGTCAAATTTTTGAGAGTAAAAATGGTATGAAGAACCTTTGGGAGAAGCGACGATCTTGAAGCTCACGGCGTCCTGGAGCTTCTTAACCTCAGGGTCAGTGAAACGGCGACCAATCAAACGCTTCGTCGCATAAAACGTATTCTTAGAATTGATTACCATTTGGCGCTGAGCTGAAAACAAAGAAATCGACGTGAGCAAACGAAAGAAAACGGTTCGACGAAAGAAGAGGAAGGAGGAACCAGGAGAGCCAACGAGGCGATTCTTGGTCTTGTAGTCAATGGCAAAGATTGAAGGAGTCGTCCTAAAATAATCAAATCAGATCAGCTTCTATCTCAGCAACGCGACAAAATCAGAGGAAGGAGGAAAGTAGAAGGAACAAATAGATCGTCGAGGGTCGGCGGCCTCGTTGAGCTCACCCTCGGCCAAGTTCTTCAAGGCCACCCAAACCAAACCAAACCCAAGGAATAGCATTAATACAAAATGTCAATGTCAAATTTATTCTCAGAATGCGGAATGAGCCCGGAAGAACGGAAAAAGTGGAGTGATCGGGAAAAAAGGAAAAAGCGCTTCTCAAATGAAAAGTCGCGATGACGACTTAGACGTCACGAACATAGCAGAAGACAATAAAATAATATGAAATAATAATAATAAATCAATCTTGACAGCAGCTGGTCGATATGGAGCGCAAGAGGAAGGCAGAGAGGGGGTAAGAATGACCTTTTGCCGTCGTTCTCCAAGACGGTCGGCTTGTCACCTTCGAGGATCGAGACGCACGAATTGGTAGTGCCGAGATCGATACCAATGATGTGGTTCGAGGCGAAGCGCTTCCAGGGCGACACGAGGGGCGCCAAGACCTGAGCTCTAGGCGCCACCATCGATGAGCTCAAGGCGCGCGAAATGTTTCGAAGCATGCTCTCCTGTCACCTCCACACGCAAAGTGGCAAGCACTGCTGTCTTATTCCCCTAAAAGATTCCGTTATTATTGGCCCGGGAATGGAGAGCTGCGGTTTTGATTTCGGCAGTTTTGCGGAGAAAATGCAGTGCCTGTACCTGTACTGACGGTAACCGGAGCCCGAGCCTCGTATCTTTTTGCTGCCCAATCTATTTCAAATTACATTTGATTATTCCTGGTACTGAGGTACTCAGTGATTAGAGTGATATCTTTGACCTCAATCACATTGTTGCGCGGCAAACAATTTCCGACGTCAGAAAATCGAAAATCTGAGAACCGGTTGACCTTCATTTTACTTCCTTTTCCCTTCCGTCGATTTTGGCGGCTTCTCTAGGCCATTTCCTTTCTCTCCCGGATTATACATCGCATGGCTAAAGCATTAAAGGTAGCTATCGTCGGAGGTATTGCGGCTGGAACGACGGCAGCTGCGCGCATTCGTCGCCTCGACGAAGGCGCCCAGATTGCTCTGTTCGAACGAACCCCCGTCGTCTCGTACCTGCCCTCCTCCTCTTTCCGCTGATTTTAATAAATCTATATAAGACCTTTGTCTGCATATTATTAATATTTTCTTGCCATGGTATATGATTCTTTCCATGATAGGAGCCTCCTGTTCATGATAGGAATAGTTGGGCACTCCTGCTCTGTTGTCCAATTCCTTTGCTTGTCTGCTCGATTGCTCGGCGGATGGAGTCCTATTTACTTTATTGATTATTGAAGTGTATGTCATTAAGAGAACCTCGCGATGGAGACTCTTTCTCCTCTCCCTTCCCTATTAGTGAATTTTAAGCGCATTGTTCCGTTCTTCCTGGATTTATCGGATGACAAATATCTTTATTCCGAAGTTTTAATATTATTATCTATAGATATGCGACGTGCGGTATGCCGTATTATCTTGGTGGCGTCATCAAGGAGCGCGAGAACCTCCTCGTCACCCCTGTCGAACGCATGCGCAACCGCTACAACCTAGGTTTGCCTCCTTCGCCTTCCCCCTCCTCTTTTGCACTGACTCTTGTCAATTTGGATTCATTTACTTCATCGCAATATATTTATCAAACGGGTTTTGAGTTTGTTGACGAGAGTCATTTTGCGCTCTATTCTGTGATTTGGAATAATTCATTTTCGTGCAGATTTGATGACGGAGACTGAAGTCACCCGTATCGATCGGAAGAACAAGACCGTTTTCTATCGCAATCTGAGCTCCCAAGGTCAACAAGGTGAGGGCAGCTTCAAATATGACAAACTCATTCTCTCGGTTGGCGCTCAGGTCAGCCTATTTGCGTCTCCACTCCTCATTCTATCTGAAATCTTCTGAGATGTTGTCCTTAGCCCATAATGCCCAAGGAGCTCAAAGGAGTCCCGAACATTTACACTCTCCGCGGCCAAAAGGATGTCTACGCCATTGACGATGCGTTGAAGGTCAAGATGGACCACGTCACAGTCGTTGGCGCGGGGTTCATTGGCCTCGAAATGGTCGAAAACCTCAAGTACCGAGGAGTCAAGAAGGTCTTCGTGTTCTTTCTTCACTACTGTACACTTACGCTCACCTTACTCGAGTGCATTAGGTGGTCCTCATCGAGAAGGCGAACCAAGTCCTAAGCGCCATGGACCAGGAGATGACGACTCGTGTGACGGCTGAGCTAACCAAGAACGGCATCGAGGTCATCCTTGGCGATCAAATCACTGAGGCGCAGAGCAAGAGTGTGAAGGACTCTGTCAAGATCAAGCTCGGCTCCGGAAGGACCTTTGACACTGACATGGTCATCGTCGGTCCGCCTTCCGTTGAGTTCTCCATTGCAATCACAATCATAATTGCTTTTTGTTATAGGCATTGGTGTTGCCCCTGAGAGCGAGATGCTCAAGGAGGCGGGCCTCGAGCTAGGAGTGAAAGGTGCCGTGAAAGTGAATGACCACATGCAATCGGTGAGCGATCCCGACATATTCGTCGTGGGTGATGTAGTTGAAACCAACGACGTGATCACTAATAAGCGCGTCAATGTCCCGCTTGGTACTACCATATCCTTCAAGATGAACATCATAGTGAGGTGAGAACATCATTTCATTGTTATTCTTTAGCCGGCCCCGCAAATCGCCAAGCGAGGGTTGCTGCCGACAACGTTTTGGGTCGCAATAATGTTTGTCGCGGCATTCAAAGCACTGCAATTGTCCAAGTCCGCTTGACCTCATTTCGATTCTCTTGTGACCATGTATTTATTATTATATTCCAGGCGTTCAATATCACAGCGGCTACCACCGGTGCCAGTGAAAAAGCTCTCATAGCAGCCAAGCAGGCCTACAAGAAGATTTATGTCGATCCCCCGAATCATGTCAGGTACTCTTCTTATCTCACTCATGATTTGCTTGATAGAATTATGGCCACATGAGTGATCTTTCACCTTGGTAGCTACTACCCTGGCGCACAGAACCTTTGCATGAAGGTCCTGTTCGAGCCCAAGAGCGGCAAGTTGCTCGGCGCCCAAATCGTCGGGACTGCCTCAGTCGATAAGACCATCGATAGCTTCGCCATGGCCATCCAAGGTAACTTTTCCCATTCAGCATGCTCCACCTACTATGTGTTTTGTTGAACTTGTTGGCTTACAGCGGGACAGACAGTATTCGATTTGGAGAATGCCGAACTTGCTTATTCGCCCCTCTTCGGTGCCGCGAAGAGTCCGATCAACATGGCGGGCTTTGTTGGCAGTGGAGTCATTCGCGGCGACCAGGAGCACGTCTACGTTGAAGACCTTCCTGACTTGGTCAGTGCTATCATTGCTACAATGTCGTGACCTTTGTTGACTGATATATTACATGTGTTTAGGCGAAGAACAACGCAGTGATTCTGAATGTCCTCCCGGCCGCCTCGTTTGCCAAGGACACCATCCCTGGCAGCATCAACATCCCTCTCGATGAGCTACGCGCTCGTCTCAACGGTCCCGCCTCATTTCGATATTCCTACTTAATATCCTTCTCAATACTTTTTGGTTTGATTGTTCGCTGTTCGTATAGAGCTCCCCCGCGATCGCCTAATTGTGACAGTGTGTCGACATGGTCAGACGGCATACAATGCTTATCGCATCCTCAGGAACCTCGGCTATAATACGAAGATTCTCACTGGAGGCATGGTCGCCTACCGTCTCTTCTTTCCCAAGAATTAAAGGGATGTAATATAGAAGTCTAATCTAGTAGTTTTATTGATTTTGTGATGGCAAATATGGTTGATCTGCTTGTATGCAACAGCCAATACAGAAGAAACTAGCGAGTTTGATAATATACCCCCCCCCCCCCCCCCCCCCCCCCCTCCCACCACAAAACGTCCCAAATCTCCCTGCACTCAAACGCCTTCAACACAACACGAAAACACAATATGCCCACAATAGA
>Ga0154020_10009634_pt1 | contig 11113 bp, 7 predicted proteins | sample Klosneuvirus_201_FD_109709 | JGI IMG/M metagenome (GOLD analysis project Ga0154020, IMG submission 109709) | Active sludge microbial communities from wastewater, Klosterneuburg, Austria - Klosneuvirus_20160825_MG | ecosystem: Engineered > WWTP > Aerobic digester > Activated sludge | place...
AACGCCGCCTTCCAGCACATTCAATTCTCGCGTCGTCACCAGCTTTTGAATCTGCGGACGCGCATTGCCCGGCAATGCGAGATTATTGATTGGATCCGCAACTGGCTGGCGGGTGACCCACGACCCGGGCCCCTCTCCTACGCGGTAAACCGTCGAGCCCTTGGGAAGACTTGTAATCTGCGCGTTGTTTTCAAAGGCCGTACTGTATTGCGTCGCGTATTTTTCCGGAACGCCAATTTTCCGCAGCATACTCGCATTTCCAGCGGCTTCCGCCTCGGTGACGGCGATTCCTGCACGTACCGGCGCAACACCTCCCGCGACCATGCGGTTACCAAGGCCCGGAACCATGCCGACGCCGGCAGCAGCCGTTCCGGCCATGCTGCCTACACCACCAAAGAACTCGCTCCCGCGCTCAAAATTATCGCGGTATTCGGACCCGTCAAATCTCCGTCCCAGAATTGCCGTTTCCGTGACGGCAGTGGCACCGGTAGGACGCAGGAGTTCGACGGCGAGAGTATTGCGAAACGCGCTGTTGATGTCCCCGCCATTGCCTTGCATCTGCTGCTCAAAAACCCGCTCGGTACGCTGAGCAATCGGCTTCGCAACGTCCTCGGTATAAGTGTCGGACACGCCACCCGTCACACCCTTAAATGTGCCACCGATCACTCCGGAACCAGAATTCATTGCACGATCGACGTTACGCTGGACGTGATTTGAATAGCTGCTATAGGCGTTGCCTACAGCGCCACCGGTGTTGTCCCAAATGCTGCCAAAGAAGGCGGTCGTCATATTCCAGCCCTTACTCGCATTGGGATCGTAGTAGTCCCCCAGTGCAAAGCCCTCTTTTGCAGTGTCTCCTCCCCCTGCGGCAGCCACCTCTGCAGATCCGCCCGCAAGGCCAAAGCCGACAGCCCCGTCGCTCGTCAGTGCCGCGCCCCCTTTAAGCGCACTAAGGACTCCGTTTATTCGCGCGCCGAAAACCTTATACGTCTCCGGAAACAGGTGTTTCATTACCCGACGGGTATTGTTGATTTTGTTTAGCTGCGCCAACGGCGTATCCCCAGACGCAATGGAAGCCAGAACCGCTTCATCCGCTGCGCCCCAATCGTTGCAAAACCATGAGTCAAAGGACTCAATCAAGGTCATTTTGCGAAGCTGCCAGCCATCCAGGGACTGTTTCTTCGAGAAGGACAGTCCCTGCAAAAACGCTTCGGCACTGATGGACCCGCCGGACGCAGCATTTTTCCGGATCAGCTTGATGTCCTCTTCGGTCAGGAAATCCCGCAACGAGTCGAACTTAAGAACTTTTGATCGCGCCAAATCAATCAAAAACGATTTAGTCACTTCGTTCATCATCTGCTGCAGCGGCGCTTTAACAGCAGCGCTCTCTGAAGGACCGATGTCGGTGAGGAGGGTGCCAAAAACCCGCATCGCATTGTGGTGTACTTCCGTCAAATTCGGTGAGAAATGGGCGTGTAAAATACGGCCATTCTTGGCGGTGCGCGGCAAGTTAATCAGACAGCTTGACACTTCTCCTAGGTCTTTGGCCTTCGCCGATGCCGGATTTAGCGCGATGGCTACATCTTTGCAGGTGGCAGCGGCATCGTCGGCTATGACGATATTCCCGCCGAGCGCTACGAAGAATGACTGCAACTGCTCCGGGATGTTCACGACCACATTTTGCATGTGATTGCGAAGTGGAACTTCCATCTCAGTCCCTTGGCGGCCGATAAAATGCATCCGATTTAACAGAGGATAGCTTGAAGGCACGTATTTTTTAGATGGATCGGCGTAGCACTTGTTAGACCGGTGCGAGGCACCAACAAAGTTGTCCAGAGACAGAAGCTCATCGGAGGCCGCTTTCTTGGCCTTACAGCCCTGCGTTAAGAGCGCAGACATTGCCGTCATCGCCACGAAAATCAAACTTCTTTGCATCGGTCTTCTCCTGAAAAGATCACCAGAGACGTCGAAACGGGACCTCTCTCTATCGGAAAAAATCCTGAATAATTTAGTCAATATTTAGGGCGTGCCTAAGTGGCTCATTTCCATAGGTATTGCGGGGTATGAAGGTGCGGCATTGAAGGTCGACTGTATCGGGACGGTGTATCTGGACTGTGTATCGGGACTGGCTAAAGTTCCTTTGAGGGCAGATTCAGCGGCAGGATACGCCGCTTTTTAATGCGCTCGACAAGTGTCGTTCGATTGAGGCCAAGGAGTTTGGCCGCCTGGTTTTTATTGTAGTTGGTCCGTTCGAGAGCCTGCATGATCAGGTGATTCTCCAGTTCTTCGATGTAATTGACCATGTCCAGGCCATCTGCCGGAAGCTCGCCAAAGTTTGCCGGTCCCTGTGCCGCAGCAACTCCGGGACGCGGCATCAGAATATGTCCCGTTGGAGCCGATTTGCCCGGCTGCCCCAGGCCAGGATGCGGTGTGGGAAAAAGGCCCCTATGAAGTCTTTCGCCATTTTGCCACTCGCCACCAGGATCCGGATTGAGTCCACCAAGGTTTCCCGACTCCGACCGGGCCATGACGCCTACCTCTGCAAATTCACGCGGCAGATGCTCCGGTGAAATCGCTCCACCGCCGCGCAGGACGACCAGACGCTCGATGAGATTTTGCAGCTGGCGAACGTTGCCGGGCCAGGCGTAGGCAGTCAGCTTATCAATGACTTCCGGAGTGAAGAAACAGGGAACATCTACAGGGTGGGCACGATTGGCGATTTCCATAAAATGCTCAAGGAAAGCTGGAATATCTTCAGACCGTTCACGCAGTGATGGCAATGTCACTGGCAGCACGTTGAGCCTGTAAAACAGATCGAGACGAAACGTCCCTTTTTTGACCGCAGCATCGAGGTCCACATGAGTCGCCGCGACGATCCGCACGTCTGCTTCCCGCGACTCATTGCCCCCGACCGGCGTAAAGCGTTTTTCCTGGAGCACACGTAACAGTTTGGACTGCAGATTGATGGGCATATCGCCGATCTCGTCCAAAAAGATAGTGCCGCCATGAGCCAATTCAAAACGACCGGCACGGCGACGATCTGCGCCGGTAAACGCGCCTTTTTCATGACCAAATAGCTCGGATTCCAGCAAATTTTCGGGAATTGCCGAACAATTCAAGGCGACAAAAGGCTTGTCCGAGCGGGAACTCAGGCGGTGTAAGGCAGACGCGATCAGCTCTTTGCCGGTGCCGCTCTCACCGAAAATCAATACCGATGAATCAGATCGTGCGACCTTAGCAACGGTTTCAAGCACCCGAAGCATGGCCTGACTGCGACCGATAATTTCGGGAAAGCAACTCCGCCAGTCCTCGATCGGGGTGTGGGTTAGTGTACGACGATCCTTGAGAAGGAGTCTTTGCGCCTGAGTGTCATCATCTCGTTGCCGAAAATCCGATGAGCTCATAGGGGGCTTCTATCCTCCGAAAAATTAATCAAACGGGATTCGAACCGGCACACGGCTTACCCGTGCTATGCGAACCGAAAAATCAATGGCACTGATGGAGTTTTGCGACTGGCAAAGGTGAGTCCTTAGAGCCGCCGCACGTTCGAAACTGTCATTGGGTCTGTACACTCATCATAGCAAATCTTCAGGGTATGCTGCAAATCTTGCCGAACAATTTTTGCAACGCTTTCAGGCAGTTCGACAAATCTGTGCGGCGCAACCCCCGGTAAGTGGGAATAATTCTGCTGCCAATTGGTAGTAAGAAAAGCATAATAAATCGCGTGAAAAAATTGCCGGAATTCACCCTGAAGATGCTTCCGATCGAGATCAAATGGCTCTAAAAGTTGCTTTCGTTCATGATTGGCTCGTTACCTGGCGTGGTGGCGAGAAGGTTTTGGAGGCGCTTTTGGAACTTTTTCCCGACGCGCCGGTCTACACGATGTTTTACGATGCTTCGGCCATGCCGGACTCCATCAATCGGCGCGATATCCGCGTACCCCGCCTTCTCAATGGCCTCAAAAAAATCCGGAAGGTTCTGCTGCCGCTTTTTCCTTCGATCATTGAGTCGTTTGATCTGAGCGCATACGACCTGATCATCAGCACATCCAGCTGCGTGGCCAAGGGCGCAAAGGGCAGCACCCGGACGAAACACCTCTGCTACATCCATTCGCCGATGCGCTACATTTGGGACCAGGCTGAAGAGTATATAGCCGGAGTCAGTCACATTCCCGGCGCGCGGATGGCCATTGAAGCAGCGACGCCGCGCCTGCGTCGCTGGGATATCGCGAGTTCAGCCCGCGTCGATCGGTTCGTTTGTAATTCGCACTTTGTCGCCGAGCGAGTCAAACGCCACTACGGACGTGACTCGGTGGTGATCCACCCACCCATAGAGGTTGATCGGTTTTCCTCAAATAAACAGGCGTCTGATACGCGCGCGGAGAAGCCCTATTTTCTCGCAGCCGGAGCGTTTGTTTCCTACAAACGATTTGACCTCGCCATTCAGGCCTGTGCCGATCTGGGAATCCGTCTGATCGTCGCGGGAAGCGGGCCAGCCGAAGGCAGACTTCGCGTCCAGGCTCAGCAATTGGGCGCGAAAGATATCGAGTTTGTCCTGAACCCCGATGATGAAACATTTCGTACGCTGTTGACTGGCGCAGAGGCATTGATTTTTCCAGGGGTTGAAGACTTTGGTATGATCGCCATTGAAGCCATGGCCTGCGGGACGCCCGTCATCGCCTACGCTGCCGGCGGGGCGTTAGATTTTATTCGGGAGGGTGAAACGGGGTGTTTTTTTCGAGAGCCGACATCCGCCTCACTGAAAGCGTGTCTGGCTGCGTTTAAACGTGATGGTTTCGACTTTGAGCGACTGCGGAACTTCGCCGGTGGATTTCGGCGTGAGATCTTCCTCTCTAAGATTAAGAAAGAGCTGGACTTGATATTGGGGATCGGGGACACAAGATAAATGCGTGGCGAACCAGTCAACAAGAAAAACCAAAACATCCTGCTCGGCATTCGCGTCTTCTCCGATATGCTGATGGTCAGTGGTGCCTGGATGCTCGCTTTTTATCTGCGCTTTTCGCCGGTCATCGAAGCCCCCAAAGGCGTTCCCGCCACTGGCCTTTACGTAAAGCTCGTTCCCTTCATCTGCGTGATCTGGTTGCTTGCCTTTAGTGCTTCCGGGTTTTATCGCCGCACCGGCAAACATCGCACAGCATTCATTGAAGCATTGGATATTCTCCAGTCGTGCGGCGTGGCCACGCTGGCTTTCATCGCATTTTCATACTTCTACGAGGAGTACCGTTACTCACGCCTGACGCTCGTGTTCTTTGCCCTCATTCACCCCTGGATGATCATCCTTGGACGAAGTGCTATTCGTAAAGCACTTCGCTACCACCGACGCAATTCTCCGGCCCGTGCCACTCTGATCATAGGCAGCGGCGATAACCTCCAGCAGGCCATTGCCATGAGTGACCTTGGCGACATCAATCGTTCGGAGGTATCCGGAGTGATCTTGATTGGCGACACCGAGCAGGTCACCGTTGGAAGAAAAATCTGCGAAGAAGCTGGTCTGAAAATGATCAACGAGCCTTCTGATTGGACGTCTTTCTTTGCGGTTCAGTCGATCCAGTCGGTGTTGATTGCGTTGCCTTATCGTCAGTTTGCCTATGTTGAGGAGCACCTGGAAAAGATTGTCGACCAGGTGCCAGATGTCCGCCTGGTACCGGACATTTCGCGATTCGCACGCCTTGCGACCGGTATAGAGCTCGTGGCCGGAATGCCAGTCATCTCTATTCACGAAAGCCCCCTTGCCGGCATGGGTGGCGTCCTTAAGCGTCTCACAGATATCCTGGGCGCATTGCTTGGACTCGTTTTGTTTGCTCCGGTGCTGATTCTGCTGTCGGTTCTGGTGAAATTGACCTCTCCCGGACCGGTCTTTTATGGGCAGGAACGGATGGGACTTGATGGCCGAACATTCCGGATCTGGAAATTTCGCTCCATGCGGGTCGATGCCGAAGAAAAGACCGGCGCCGTTTGGGCAAAAAAAGGCGACGACCGCACAACCTGGCTTGGATCGTTAATGCGGCGAACGAGCCTCGATGAGTTGCCTCAACTCTTGAATGTCCTGCTCGGTGAAATGAGCCTTGTTGGGCCCCGGCCCGAGAGACCGGTGTTTGTGCACCAATTCAGGCGATCAGTTCCAGGTTATATGCTGCGCCACAAGGTGAAGGCAGGCCTTACGGGCTGGGCGCAGGTTAACGGCTGGCGCGGCGACACCAGCATCGACCGCCGGATCGAATGCGATCTCTACTATATTCAGCACTGGTCGTTCTGGCTCGACCTGAGGATTATATTTCTGACGGTACTGCGCGGATTTATTCATAAAAATGCTCATTAATTTCAACGTGTTATTAAAATGGCCTTAGTTTCTATAATATAATTGACATATTTTAACGTTTGTTATAGATTGCACTCACTGGGCTTCTCCCCAAAAAGGAGGGCCCGGGACGAAGAAGACTCGATGTTGCTGTTGTTGCTGTTGTCATACGCTGTTGCTGAAATGGATGAGTCATGTTGCCAATCTTTTGGCGCCGTCAGGCGCGCTATTCCCGTCATATCACTGTTGTATCCGCCATCCTGGCGATGTCCATCGCGCTCTCATTAAGCGGCTGCGGATCGACTGTCAATGAAGTCAAAGTCAAAGAATTCAAGCTCGCCCTGGTGAACTCGTCTGAGCCCGGCCTCGTGGGTGTTTTCCGGAAATTAGTCGACGACTACAATAACGAAGCCGGCCTGAGGGCCCTAACGTTTGTAGATTCGGCCGAGCAGGCAAACAGCGCAGTCATTGTCACAAAGGGCCTGCAAAAGCGGGACGGAAAAGTCGGATGGGGTCAGCCACTTGCCGAAATCGACGAGCAGCGTCTTGTCGATGACCTCAACGGTATAAAGATCAACCGCACAACACGGCACTTCATGCGTGTGGAATTTGACGAGGAATACTTCCGCCAGCGCATGGAATCCACGGAAGAAAGCGCCATGTATGATTTGAAAAAACTATTCTTTCACGAAGTAGGTCATGGACTTGAAATGGGTCATGAGCCTGCCGACAAAGAAAACCTCATGTACCCGGACATTTCCGGCTCGAAAAATTTCGCTGACTATTTTAATCGAGTACGCGCCTACTTTAACTGACCTCCTGATTGTGCTTACATAATTACACCGATTTCAGCTCTCTCATGGTTTTGCGAGAATCACTATTCAACGCAGAAAACAATCCATGCGGAGGCTTCAAGCCCATGAGAGAGGATATTGCACCAGTCGCAACCGCGGCGAGAACCCTCGACATCGTTCCGTGGTCAGCCCCTGAGACAGCGCACAGCTTTATTATGGTCGATGTCCCGGAGACTGACTCCTTCGTACATGGCCTGAAGACGGCTGGAATCAAAACAATCAAACATGTGCATGGCCTGGAAAGCAGCGCCAAGGGTGCCGCGGATGCCGACTCTGGCGGCCGCAGCACCATTTTTTGTGTGCGATTCGATGGACAGGGCGATAAGAGCGTCGGGCACTTGCAAGCCTGTCGCGCCCACGGCCATGGAGCAGTCGTCCTCGCAGTCCTCCCTCCTAACGCCACTGGTCAGTTAGCACTGGCCGCGCTGGAAGCTGGCGCTGATGATTTCTTCTACCCTTCCGCCAGTGCCCGCGAAGTAATCGCCCGCTGCACCGCCCGCACGCGAGTGACCGGGAAGCTGAAGGATCAGATTGCCATCGGCGATCTCACGGTGGACAGTGTCGGTCGGCTGATCAAGGCCTCCCATGGCACGCGCTTTCTTTCACCGATCGACTTTCGCATTATTCACATCCTCGCTGCGGCTGAGGGAAATGTGGTGACCCGCGAAAAGATCAAGTCCGATTGCTGGAAGGCAGAAGCCGTCAGCGATAACGCCGTCAACCGCAAAATCCATGAAGTCAGGCGAATCATTTCCGCCATATCCAAACAGGTGGGAATTCGCACCGTCTATGGACTAGGATTTGCCCTGGTGAATGAAGGCAAATAGGTCGATACGCCGGCATCTTCCATGGTAAATTCACCCCTGGATCGATTCCAGAAGGGTGACACTTGATCGTTCAGCCAAAAGACCAGCCATATTTCGTCGTGCCTCCCACGGCCAGAGATTCACGCCTTCCGATCCTGATCAGCGTTCCTCACAGCGGCACCGAAATCCCCCCGGAAGGCAAAACCGGCATGAAAAGGGAGTTTTGGGACAGCCAACCCGATACGGACTGGTTAGTTCATGAGCTTTATGGGTTCGCTCCCTCCTTGGGGATCACCCTGATTCATGCCCGCTACAGCCGATACCTCATAGATCTGAATCGCGATCCGGCTGGCGGGACTTTATATAGCGACGGCCGCCAGGAAACATCGCTTGTGCCACGCCGCACTTTTTCCGGCGCTAATATTTACGAGGGTGATCCCCCAGACCAGCGGGAAATCGCGCGTCGCGTCGATGCTTATCATTCTCCCTACTATGCGGCGATAGATGCAATTCTCAGTGATATGCGCAAAGAGGCGAAGAACGTATTGTTTTACGACGCTCACTCCATCAAACGAATCGTAAAAAGTATCAGTCCGGACCCTTTTCCCGATCTGATTCTGGGAAGCAGAGATAGCTCGTCAGCCGCCGCGCCTCTGATAAAAACAGCGTTGGACTCCCTCGGTCATGGCGGGACCTACCGCGTCAATCACAACAAGCCTTTTAAGGGAGGGCAGCTAACCCGTCATTTTGGGCGTCCAGATCAGGGATTCCACGCTTTGCAGCTTGAAATGTCTCAAGACGTTTATCTCGATGAAATTAAACGCAGCCTGCATCCGGTTCTTGGAACACAAATCCGCGGTGTCTTGCAAAAAACTTTGCTCGCACTTGCCCAGACCCTTGGAGAATTGCCGTGACGACATCAAGGTGGTTTGCGACAAAAGGCGTCTGGACCGTTAACGGCTGGATGGAGTCTGCTCTCATTGAAACCGATGAAGACGGAACCATTTTGCAGATCACCCTCCCTAAAAATCGGGAAAATGACACGAAAAAAATCACAAATTTGAACGGCTGGGTCGTTCCTGGGTTCATCAACGCGCATTCACATGCGTTCCAATATGAAATGGCCGGACAAGCTGAATCCAAATCTCCGGAACGTCCCTCTGACGACTTCTGGTCATGGCGATCTGCCATGTATTCTCTGGCACTGCGACTGAACCCCGATGAATTCGAACAAATCACGGCGAAGGCCTACACCCAAATGGTTGAACGTGGAATCACGTCAGTCGTGGAGTTCCATTACCTACACCACGACCCTGCCGGGAAGCCCTACTCCAACCGCGCAGAAATGTGCGAACGCCTGGTCGCAGCCGCACTTTCGGCGGGACTTCGCATCACAATCGTTCCTATTCTTTATGAGCAATCGACGTTCACGCAACCTCCACTACCGGAACAGCGCCGTTTTATTCACGAAAGATTCGACGACTACCTGTCCCTCATCGAACAGGTGAACAAATTATCGGGCCGTTATCGTCACGTCACGAGCGGAATCGGCGCACATTCGCTGCGAGGCACTAAGCCCGAAAACATCAGGCAGCTTTATGCAATGGCCGGACCGGGAAGGCCTTTTCACATGCATGTGGCCGAGCAACCTGCTGAGGTAGAGGCATGCAAGACCCACCTGGGAATGCGTCCCGTGGAATGGGTCCTTCACAATCTCGCCCCGGACAGCCGCTGCAATTTAGTCCACGCCACTCATATGACCCCCGCAGAGATCAATGCGCTGGGAAAATCAGATGCGACGGTGGTGATCTGCCCGTCGACAGAGGCAAATCTCGGCGATGGCATTTTTCCACTGATTGACTACATGAGAGCAGGAGGTCGCTTTGCAGTCGGAACAGACAGTCAAATTTGTCTGGATCCGAGAGAAGATCTGCGGTGGCTCGAATATTCATCGCGCCTGATATCGGGAAAGCGCAACCCCCTCCTGGGGCTATCCGACCACTTTAAAACACGCGAATCCGGAGACCTGCTCTTGCGCGAGACCTGGACCCGTGGCGCTCGCGCCAGAGGTGACCACACGCATTCTCCCGGAGGATTAGCACCGGGGCAGACATTTGACGCCGTCGTCATCGACGGGGACCATCCGCTTTTAGCGAACGTGCCTGCAGAAAAACGGCTCTCGACCTTTGTGTTTGCAATGGACGTCACCGCCGTCGCAGCGACCGTCATTGGCGGAAAAATACATTCTGGCGTCAGGAAATCCTGATCAAAACGATTCCACAGACAATTGCCGCGATCCCGACGATCTTAGCGAAAAATATTTTTTCGCTAAGAAAAACGAACCCAAGAACGGCTCCACCAACCACAGCTACCTCCCGAACAGCCAAAATGTAGCCAAGTGGCCCCGTACGCAAAGCATGCAGAACAATCAGGTAGCTTAGAACCGCCCCGACGCCCACGACCGATACAAGTCGTTTCTGGGAATGAACCGTAAGATGAATCCCTTCACGGTAGCGCCACAAAAACAGGGGCGCGCTGAGCACGGCTGAAACGATATACACTAAACAAAGGTAGGTCACGGGAGGAGCAGCGGAGACGCCTGTTTTGTCAACGAAGGACCCTAAAACCAGACTCGAACCGATGGCAATAGCCCAGATAACAGGCGCGAAGCTTGCACCCCGCTGCCGCATCTGTCCGACGCCAATAATCAGAGTACCAACGGCAATCACCAAAATCCCTAAGCCGCCTATTTCCGTAACGACCTCAGAAAAAAATATCACTCCTACAACCGCTGCCCCGGCGATGCCAAGACCACGCGCTACTGGATAAACTACCGAAATTTCGCCGGTTCGATAGGCTGCTGAAAGCAGCCAAAAATAAAAAGCCTGAATGACTCCCGCCGCCGCCACACACAAAACCCCTATCGGGGAAACAGCACTGAATCCGTCTTCAATCAGCGCAAAAGGCAATAGCACTGCGATACCCACAAGCTGAGCCAGCCAGTTCACGGCAAGGTTTCCGGAGGATTTTTTTGCCGCAAAATTCCAGAGAGAGTGAATGACCCCGGACGCCAATACCTGCAAAAAAATTGTTTTGTCCATGGACCTGAAGTCTAGCAGGGTCGAATGAAAAAGC
>Ga0154020_10009635_pt1 | contig 11112 bp, 17 predicted proteins | sample Klosneuvirus_201_FD_109709 | JGI IMG/M metagenome (GOLD analysis project Ga0154020, IMG submission 109709) | Active sludge microbial communities from wastewater, Klosterneuburg, Austria - Klosneuvirus_20160825_MG | ecosystem: Engineered > WWTP > Aerobic digester > Activated sludge | place...
CTGACCTTGTCGGTCCCGACCTTCATCGGGACGACGGGGAGCGCCGTCGATGTCTTGAGCGTCTGGATCAGCGATTGCCCAGAGGCCTTGTCCTCGATGAGCACCACCGTCGGCCCCCATGCCTCGGCGAGCGCCTTCGCTTTCGCGATCAGCCCCGGGAACTCGACGCGCCCGCGCCAGGCGTGGAGGAGCAGGTAGTGTGTGGCGGTCTCGCCCCACGTCGTGCAGGCCGAGAAATCGTTCTCGTCGCCCGCCTTGAATGCCGTGTCCCATACCTGGATCACGCGCCGGAACGCGTCCGGAACCTGGGTGTAGCGCCCCCACCATGCTCGCTTGAAGATGGCGCCCTCGGCCGCCGACGGGCGCTGCTGGTAGAGAGCAGCGAAAGCGGCTGACCCGAGCTGTGCCCGTATCGCCCCGAGCTTCGCGAGGTCAAACCGCTCGGGCCAGAGCGCCTCCCCCTCTTTGCGCCCGAGCTCGTCCGCCTCCTCCGCGATAGCGGGGAAGGAGAGCACGTCCCACCCCTCGTCCGCATGTTCAGCCAGAAGCCAGCCGGCGAGGTCGTCTTGGTGCCATCTGGTACTCACGACGATCACGGCCCCGCCGGGCTGTAGCCGTGTGTAGGCCACCTGGCTATACCAGTCCTGCATCCCGCGCCTAATCGTCTCTGAGTCCGCCTCCTCGCGGTCGCGCAACGGGTCGTCGACGATCAGCACGTCACCGCCGCGGCCAGTCACCGCCGCACCGCGACCCACGGCGAAGTATGTCCCGCCCTTCTCTAGCGAGAACCGCTGGGCGGCCGCGTTGTCGGCCGAGATCCGAGATCCCGGGAACGCCGAGCGGTGCTCCTCGCTCGTGATCAGGTTCCGCACCCGCCGGCCGAAGTCGTCGGCCAGCGCCTGCCCGTAACTCGCCGCGATCACCCCGCGGTCGGGATGCCGCCCGAGGTACCACGCCGGGAAGATCGTGGAGCAGGTGACACTCTTGCCATGCCTCGGGGGCATGCAGACGATGAGCCGCTTCAACTCGCCTCGATCGACACGCTCGAGTCGGTCGATCAACGCGAGGACGTGAGGAGGCGTCGCGTAGCCGGGCTGGACGTGACGCGCGTAGGCCGCGAGAGAGGACGGGTTCGGGCGGGACAGCACGGCCATCAGGCGCTTCTCGAGCGGGTTCATGGGCGGACCTCAATGTGTAAACAGAAACCCCTCGCGGATTCACCCCTCCGCAACCCGCACCGTTGCGCGTCCAGCGGGTCCGGAAACCGCGTCGGATTATTCTTTAGATTTGTCTTGACAGGCGTAAGCGCCGGCACTACATTGAAGTCATGAAGAACGAAGTGCTCCTGGTCGCCTCCCCCGCCCACACCAAGCTCACCGTCATCGGAAAGCGCTACGGCAAGACCGTCTTCCCGAAGACGTTCTCGAACATGAAGCAGGCCAATGCTGCCGCCGCGAAGATCCCCGGCGCGTGGGTTACGGCGAGCTGGCCGCACCTCGTCGCGGTGCCGGTGAACTGAATGAAGTCCACAGCCGTCTACCTCCGCGTCAGCTCCTCCAAGCAGGACACCGCCTCGCAGCTCCCCGACCTCGAGCGCTACGTGGCCGCTCACGGCCTCGAGGCGACCACCTACCGCGACAGCGCCTCCGGCAAGACGATGACCCGCCCCGGCTTCGAGCGCCTCATGGCCGCCGTCCGGATGGGCAAGGTCAAGACCGTCATCGTCTGGCGCCTCGATCGCCTCGGCCGGACGGCGTCCGGGCTCACCGCGCTCTTCGACGAGCTCCGCGCGGCACACGTCAACCTCGTCTCGATCCGTGACGGGCTCGACCTCGAGACCCCCGCCGGCCGGCTGATGGCGAACGTCCTCGCGTCCGTCGCAGCCTACGAGACCGAAGTCCGTGCCGAGCGAATCCACGCCGGGCTCGAGGTTGCCCGCGCCAACGGCGTCCGCCTCGGCCGTCCCGCCGGCGTCCACACCCGCGTCAAGGTCACCGACGAGCAGGCCGCCCAGATCCCCGCACTCAAGGCCGCCGGCGAGACCGTCGCCGCGATCGCCAGGGCGACCGGACTCTCCCGTCCGACCGTCTACGCGGTCCTGGCGGCCTAGAACGCCCGCAAACGCATCCGGCCATAGCAGGGTAGCGGCCCCCCGCGCTGCGTGGCGCCTTGCGCCGGGAAGTGGCCCCGGAGACGCCCTCCCCGAGACGCGGTTCGGTTCGGCCCCGCGCCGATGCCCCGTATTTGCGCCCCGATGGCCCTTCTTGCCACTCAGCCGGCCAGACGGTCTGAGCATCGGCCACCGCCCCGTCGTCGCCATGGCGCCGCTCATCGCCTCTCCTTCGCCACGTCTATGGCCTGTCTGGGTACATCCCCCTCCCCGCTTGCGAGCCACCGCAATTCCGCGGTCAGCTCCGGACGGGCGTCGCGGAGCTGCGCGAACCGGGCCTCGATCGCCAGCCAGGCGGGGGAGGCCGTCAGGTTTACCTCGACGGTCGGGCCCGTCTTGAGCTCGCCGGTCAGCTTGGCGACGTCCATCCAGATCGAGCGGAATTCCGCGATCGCCCGGACGGCGGCCCCCCAATCGCGATCTTCCTCGGCGCCGGCCATCTGGCGCTCGGCGTCCTTGATCTTCGTCAGGATGGCTCTGGCCGTCTTGGACTGGACCTCCGCCTCGTAGGCCTCGCCGGCTGCGACGATGGCCGTGGCGGCGGCATCAGCTGCGGGGGCGAGGTGGTCAGCCTGGTGCCGATGGAGACCGCCGATGGAAAGACCGAACCGCTTGGCGACGTTCCGAATTGTTCCGCCGGTCACGAGAGCGTGGTCGATCTGCTCCCGCTTACCGTGCTTACAGGCCTTGCACTGAGGTCCACGGACGGCTGCCATGTCAGGGCTTCGTGGGCGGAGGGGAGATCCGCTCAAGCGCTTCGGCGATGCGCTGAAGGGAGTCACCGATCCAGACGATCTTGGTGCCGACGTGGCCGTTCTCTTCGTCGTTAAGGCAATAGGTCAATTCGACGAGAGCGGAGACGACGGTTTCTTCTTCAGGTTTTGGCATCAGTTGCTCCTTTCTGTTTTTTGTCCCCACCCTGGCAGGGACGAGATTGCATTCGAGGTGGGGACACCGGGGACGCCCCACTACGTGGGGGCGTCCTTGTCCCCGGTGTTTTGTCCCCACCCCTCGACCCGGGGAATGTCCCCACGTTGTCCCCGGGTTGTCCCCGCCTGTCCCCACCTATCCAATTAGCGTCCATCTAACGCCTCCGTTCGGTCCGTCGTTGACGGTTCCGGTGATCCGATGGGCGGCGACCAGCGCCTCCTGCGCGGGGATCCATCGCGTGTTCGGAAGTCCGGCCATTTCTCGAATCTGCCGCCCACTCAGCCCGGCCGGATGCTTCGCGAGAACGGCCACTACTTTCTGGCACCAGCCGTGGACTTTCTTGTCCTGTTTCACCATCTGATCCGCCTCCTCCTCGGCCATCAGCGCCCCGGTGTCGATCTCCCGGTACTCGGCCTTCTGGCGGTCGAGGGCGACGTGGAACGTGGCCAGGTGGCCGATGCGGTTCTTGCAGAGCTGGACCTTCGTCCGGTCCTCCCCGTCGGGGGAGAGGAAGATCAGGACGTCGGACATGAACTCGATGGAGGCGGACTCGGCGCCGGCGGTGAGGGGGTCGGAGTTCTCCTCGGTGCGCTTGGAGCGGTAGCTGGCCCGGTTGCTCTGGGAGATCAGGAAGACGACGGCGCCACGGCGGCGGGCTTCGGATTTGACCGCCTCGAGGAGGCCCTTGACCTTCATCCGCTCCTCCTTGCCGCCCGTGGCGGCCATTCGGATGACCTGGGCGGAGTCGAGGAGCCAGACTTGGGGGCGGTCGCCGGCGAGGGCGTCCATGCCGGAGAGGAAGGAGTCGAAGGAGGCCGTGGCGAGGTCGGGGTCGAGGCAGTGGACGTGGTCGAGGACGTCGAGCCTGGTCGCCGCGGCTTCGATGGTGGCGAGGTCGGCGGCTTCGAGGAGGTCGCGGGGGAAGCCCTGGCGCTGGGCGAGCCGGACGACGCCGGGCTCGAGACCCTCGTCCTGGAGGAGGATGCCGACGGAGGCGCCCTCGGCGGCCATGCCGACCACGGCAGGAAGGCAGAGCGTGGTCTTACCCGTGCCTGGTCGGCCGACAATGACGATAACGCGGCCGCGGGGGATGCCGCCGCCGGTGGCGCGGTCGAGGGACGGGATGCGTGTGAGGAAACGCTGGGAGGTGTTCTTCTGGCGGCGGAGAGCCTCGGCGGGTGTGAGCCAGCCAGGTGGTCGGCGACCGGGATCCTCCGCCGGGAAGGTGGAATTCAGCCCGTGGAGCCGGAGGATGTCCTCGTCGATGGCGGTGAGCTCGAGGAGCTTTGCCTCGCGCTTGCGGCGGAGCCGCTCCTCGAGCGGGACCTCGGGGAATTGGTACGGGGTGTCGGCCATCATTCCATCCGCCGCTTGATGGCCTGCTTGATGATCGTCCGCGCGTAGTGGCCGACCGTGTACTCGTCCGCGCTGGGGTCATCGGTGAGCTTGGAGAGGAGGACGAGCCATTGCCAGCCGTCGGGAGGATGGGTGCCCGTGGCTTCGATGTAGTGGGCGAGGGCGACGGGGTCGAGCGGGCCCGGCTCATCGGGGAGGTCTGCGGGATGGGCGGCGGTGAAGGCAACGATCTGGCCGTAGACGTAGCCGACGGTGGCGCGTTGGAAGTCGGCGGGGCGGAGCCCGAGCGCCTGGCACTGCTCGAGGAGCTGGGGCTGGACGATGATGGAGCCGACGAGGTTGGCTTCCATGACGGAGATGGCGGTCACAGAGATGCCCTCACGGCATAGTCTTTGTTGACCGAGCCCTTCGCGCCGGGATTGACGACGCAGGACTGGACCCACACGAATCCGGCCGTCGGATGGTTCCGGATGTGGCCGCGGCGGAGGTGTGTGCGCGGGCTGGAGTGTGAGCCGGTGGCGCCCGTGTGCGTGGACGGGTTCGCGTTGCCGACGGTCAGGATGTGGTAACTGAAGAGCGGGAGCTTGCCTTCCTTGGCGCGCTTAGCTTGGAGCTTGACCGGAGGGTCGAGGCGTTCGGTGGAGACGTTTCGACACTGGAGGGCGGCGCAGAGCTGGAACAGAGCACGTAGTTGGAAATGGTAGAGATCACCTAGATCAGCCGCCGAAAGCGTTGCAAAATCCTCGAAATATTCCCCGTTGGGAATCTTCGCTAATTCGTACGTTGGAACGCCATCGGGATCGTATGCCTCAGGCTGACCATAACGGTAAAACACTCCGCCAATCGGTGGCAACCAACGGCCAGAATGTCTTTGCCGGTTGACAGACCAAATTTCTGTGCCAAGATGATCTCCCGCTACGGCATCCACACAGGCAACGATAGTTGCGTCCCAGTGCTCTGTATCAATTGCAAATTCTATCGTCGTGTCCGGGAACGGCAAGCGGGCGCGGGCGATGAACGAGCCGGGAGTCTTTTCAAACAAAGAGCCATTTTTGGGAAGTATGAATTTGTGCGAATTGTCAATGATCGCGCAGATCGTCGCTGTTATATCTACCGAGCGTTTCCATCCCTTCTTCTTGGCCTCTTCAATCCATTGATGCAGTCCCCCTATCGCCTGCGTCGAGTAGTTCAGCGCTTGCATAAAGCCTCCAGCACCGCCCGGCAGGCGTCCTCGGGGGAACGGGCGAGGACGTAGAGCCCGCCCATGGAGATAGTCATCTCGCGCCAAGCGACCTGAGCCTCGCGGAGCCGCCCGGTGGCGGTCTTGGTCTCGACCTGGAGGCAGCGGCCGTCAGATAGCACGCCTCCGATGTCAGCCATGCCCTCGACGCCGACCTTGATGGTTCCGTCGTTGTAGAGGTGGCGGAAGGAGCCGACAGCCTGGCGCCAACAGACGCAGGCGCGCTTGTTATCTGGGGTGCGGAGGCGGGAGAGCGCCAGTCGGGTCTGGGCGAGGATGTGGGCTTCGGAGAGGCCTGGTGGTCGAGCCTCGCGGACGGCGGCGGGGCGGGTCACACACACCCCCGCGTGAACGGGTTCTGACCAGGATCGGCCCACTCGGGAGCCTCAGTAACGTGGTCGAATCCTTCCTGCCACGCTGCCCCCAGCGCCCCGCGTAGCGTCGCCGTGACTACGATGACGGCGTGGGAATCTGCGGTGTGATTCATCAGCACCACAAGGCGTTCCGCCAACTTCTCGGCCCTGTCGGGGTGGATGTGCGCCCACAATTTGCCGATCCGAACGTCGCTTACTGTTGATCTGCTCACACCGTATCGCCGCGCCAACACCGAGCACGATGACGTCGATCTCAAGATGGCTCTTGCACTCTCTTCTGTCAATTTCGACGCCCTACGTTCCCCACGTGCACTACGGCCCTTCTTCACCATGTCAGCCATGTTGTCGTCGTGTGTCCCCAGGAACAGATGAGTTAGGTTCACACACGGCGGGTTGTCGCACGAATGGAGGACTTGTAAACCGTCCGGAATATCGCCATTCGCGATCGTCCACGCTAGCCGATGGGCCAGCCACTGGTGTTGGCCAACGCCAGTACATCCATATCCCTTTTTTGTGGTACCGCCTATCCACAGCAAACACCCAGAGTTAGGCTCAGGTATCGTATTCCGCTCAAAACGTTCCACAAGAGCACGCAACGCACTAGGCGTGACGAGCTTCTCGGCCAGCTCGCGGGCGCGGGGATCGACAGGCTCAGCCACGGCACGCCCCGCACAGATCCTCCGCCTCGGACACCATCCAGCCGGCGGCCACGGCGCGGCTCGTGGCCTGACTGGCGGTCTCGCCTTCGACGACGGCGGTGCATTGGTCGTGATCACACACGGTCTGGTGCGTGGGCTCGTCGTTGAAGATGTTGGCCTGGAGGAGCCTCATGCGGTGGCCTCGATTGGATCCTCGTTGAACTCCAGCGCCGCCTGATCCTCTCCCCGATACTCGCTCGCGGCGGCTGCCACGTTCTTCACCGCCTGCCGGTAGTAGCTGGCCTTTAGCTCGATGCCGAGCCCGCGCCGGCCGTTGATGACGGCGCCGTAGACCTCGGAACCGACGCCCATGAATGGGGTCAGCACGGTCTCTCCGGGATTCGACCAGAGGGTGACGATGCGCTCTATCACGTCGAGCTGAAGAGGGTGAACGTGCTTCTCGTCCTCGGCGTCGCGCGCCGGCTTGTATGGCAGCACCCGGTCGATCCGCACGTCATCCCAGAACGCGCTAGCGTACTGACGCCAGATCCAGTGCGAGAATCGATTCTCGATCTGTTTCCCCTTCCAGTTTTTGTAGGGGAGAAGGTCGTCCGGCATCTTCCGCTCCCCCGCGTAGCTCGTGAGCCCGTGAGGGTGCGCGATCGGCACCGGGTTCTCTCCCTTGCGCCGAAAGACGAGCAGGTAGTCGGCGCTCGCGACGGTGCACTTCGATGAGTCGTTCACGATGCTCTTGTGGGCGAGAGCCTTCGTCATCGTGCGATTCCGCACGGCGAGCGGCTCCTTCCACACGTGATACCGCGCCACGTACTCGAACCCGATACGCGCGTGAAGCCGGATGATGTCGCCCGGGAAGTCGGCGAGATAGTCGCCCTTCCCCGTGTTGCTCATCGGCACGTCCATGCAGTGAACGGCGGTCATCCGGCCCAGCATCGTGATGCGGAAAAGCTCGCGGACCACGAACTCGTAATGCTTGAAGAACTCCTCGTAGTTGCGGCTGTTCGACAGGTCGCGCTCGCTGGAACTGTAGTGGTAGAGCCCGGCGAACGGCGGAGAGTAAACCGAGAGGTGAACCGCCGCCGCCGGGATCTTCGCCATCACGTCGATACAGTCGGCGTTGTAGATCGCGTACTTCTCGTTGACGACCTGGTCAGCTACAGCCACGACGGCACCTCCACGGGCTTTTCGTAGTGCGCCGATCTGTCGAGGCGCATAGCGTTGTTCATGTGTGCGACGAGTTCGGTGAACATCCGATCCGCCGCTTCGCTCTTCCGTCTCAGGTTCTCTTTGACTCCGCGCTCGCCTTCTGTCGCGACAAGATCGACGACAACGGGGCGCGTCTGGCCGAACCGCCAGCACCGGCGGACAGCCTGGTAATACTGTTCGTAGCTGTGGCTCGCGAACGTCACCACGTGCGCGCAGTGCTGCCAGTTGAGCCCCCATGCTCCGATCTTCGGCTTGATGACGAGCACCCGGATCTGACCCGAGGCGAAACCCTCGTAGGCCTCCTCCTTCTCCTCGTCGGAGTTCGCCCCGGCCACCTGACGGCTATCCTTGATGAGGTGGGCCAGCCGATCCCCCTCGTCGTTCAGGTGGCACCAAACGACGGCCGGTTGTTTCGTCCCGGCGACGAGATCGGCCGCGAGCTCGCACCGCTCCTGAATCGTTCGGCGCCTCTCCTCGCGTTCCTCCCACATGTTCGACGCGGGGAGTTCGAAGAGCATCCCGGGTGCCGCGGTGCGCGCCTCGACGAGATGCTCGCGCTCGACCAGCGGAGGAAGTACGAGCTTCGCGTTGTCAAACCCGAGGTCGCTCGGCTTGCGACACGCCCGCGCCCACGAGCAAACCCATCTCCAGAATGCTTGTTCCGAGTGACCCTTGAACCGCCACTTCTGAGTCACGCGCTCGCGTGGCGCCCCGTAGCCTTTCCATCGGCCCTTCGTGTCACACGTGTTGTTATCGTTCTTGAAGAACCGGCTGAGCATGTCCATGTGGCCCATCTCACCGAGAGCCTCGCTGGCGGTCCCGAGTTCGATGTAGTCGTTTGGCGCGGCGGTTGCGGTGCAGAGGAGCCGGTAGTCCACCGTCCGCATGAACTCCGTGACCTCGGCTCGCCGCTTCCCGTCAAACGACTTGATCGCGCTCGACTCGTCGCACACGACGCCGGCGAAGTCTGCCGAGTCGAAGTGATGGAGCTTCTCGTAGTTCGTGACCACGATATGCGCCCCGTTCGGCGAACCGCCCGCCGAGCGCCGCACCTCGATGCCGAACTTCTCCCCCTCCCTGACGGTCTGTTGCGAGACCGCCAGCGGGGTCAGGACTAGCACGGGGCGATTCGTCTTGCGGACCACGTTCTCCGCCCACACGAGCTGAAGCGGCGTCTTGCCGAGCCCGCAGTCGGCGAAGACGGCAGACTTACCCTTGCGGACGGACCAATCAAGGAGCGCCTTCTGGAAGTCGAAGAGGAAGTCCGGCACCCAGAGCGGCTCGAATCCGGCGAAGGTGTCCGACTGCGACTTGCGGTCGAGGAAGGTGTGGTAATCCTGATTCGGCGCGGCACGATGCGTGGCGAAGGTCCGCGACTCGGCAAGCTCCGCTCTCATCCGAACACCTCGACGGCGATCGACATCACCGCCACCGCGGCGAAGAGCAGCGCGGCGGCACAGACACAGGTCAGGCAGGCATCGAGGATGGAAAGGCGCTTCATGCCCAGCTCCCGAGCGGTTGATCGTCGGGGTCAACCGTCACTGCCTCAGACACGACCGCCGGCGCGACCGTCTCCGGAACGTGCCGCACATCCAGATCCGACGAGAACCCGACGGCTCTCAGGCTCTCGCGGATCTCCGTCGACGGCTTCCGGTAGCCGGTTTCGAGGTGTGACAGCCAGGCGATCGAGCAACCGAGCCGCGCGGCGAGGGAGGCTTGGGTCTCTTCGCGGTCGCGGCGCCAGCGGTGCAGGGCGCGGGCCCAGGGAGGACGGCGGACGGGGAGGCGGGTCGCGCTCATGCCGTCACCGCCAGCGTCCCGCCCTCGCACCCCTTGCGCGAGCACGGACGGTACCTGTGCCCCTCGCCGACCTTGTAGCCCGCCCAGACCTGGCCGGTGCCGTCGCACATGGCACACTTGCCGGTCTTCCGCTCGTAGCGGCGCTCGAAGGCGATGATCTCGGCGGCGGAGACGAAGACCTGCTCGTGTGGCGGATCCCACGTCGGCTTCCCCTTGCGAGGCCCGGACTTGAGCGTCCGCGAGACGCCTCCCGTGAGGAGGATCCCGGCGCCTTCGCCGATGACCTGCCACTCGAAGGGCGTCCAGCCCGGGAGCTTGGCGCGCGTCTTGGCGCGCATCGCGGCGTGCTCGCCGTTCATGGCTGCCACCCTTGCCGCTCGAGCTCCCCGGCCACGTCCGGAGCCACGAATCCCTCGCCCTTCAGGATCTTCCCGTCATCCCTCACGCCACCGGTCTTGGTCATGTTCGACGCGTGGACCCGCTGGAAGATCGGCTCGAGGTCCACGCCCCACGTCACCGCGGAGATGAGCTTCGCGCGGAGTTCCGGCTCGCGGAGTTCCGGCGTCTTGCCGACGTGGACGCCGAACTCGTGATGGAAGTCGCGGACGCAGGCTTGCCAGTCGCTCATGGCTGGACCTCGCGGCGGAGCCAGAGGGACCCGTACCGGCCGCACGGCTCGGAGGCGATCTCCCATCCCTCGAGGAGCACCGGACGGCAGTTGAGGCCCGAGACGAGCCGGTAGAGATGGACGGAGCCGACGGCGTCGCTCACACCGTCACCCACGTGAATCCCGCGGGCGCCCGGCGTCCGGTGCCGATCAAGTAGTAGAGCACTCCGCAGCAATCCACCGCGAAGGGTTGTAAACTCTCTGTAGCCATTTGGCCTCCAATCAGGTCAGGGCGAGGCGGTCGGTGAGCGCGGTCAACGCTTCCGGCCGCCGCCATCTTACTCCTCTCCTTGCCTTGGGACCGCCACTCGGTGAGCGTCTTGGTCTTCACGCCGAGACGCTGGGCGACGACGGAGGCCTTGATGTAGGTCACAGCGGCAGGTCCTCATATGGCGCCCATGCGAGCGGTATGACGGGCGTCTTGGTCGGCTCATCAGTCCGCACCCGTCCGAACTCCCGCGCGTGCTGCTCTTCCCTCCGGCGCTTGCGGCACTCCCGGCACTCTGGATTGCGGCCGTTGAGGCGCGGATGTAGGGGTTCGTCATATCGTGGCCGTAGCCGCAGCGCTTCATGTCCTAACCATCCTTTCGCACGCCCGGCACGTGACGCGCGTCCATTGGCGCGTACCGATGTCGAGCCAGCTGCCCATCGTCGAGAAGATGCGCCCGCAGACGGTCTCGACGATCACGACGGCCAGCGCGGGCTTCTCGACC
>Ga0154020_10009636_pt1 | contig 11112 bp, 18 predicted proteins | sample Klosneuvirus_201_FD_109709 | JGI IMG/M metagenome (GOLD analysis project Ga0154020, IMG submission 109709) | Active sludge microbial communities from wastewater, Klosterneuburg, Austria - Klosneuvirus_20160825_MG | ecosystem: Engineered > WWTP > Aerobic digester > Activated sludge | place...
CGTCGACTTGGCCGAGGGAGCAGTCGCAGCGGCGGAACCACGGGCTAAGACGCGAAATCCTCGGGTCAACGTAATCGAGAGATCAGATTCATATATTTTCATATAAAAGATTAGCCCTCAACTATATAGACCATATTCATAACAGATTAGATTGAAATACAAATCATCTCAGAGAAGAATCAGAGCGACAGGTAACCCACTCACATTCGCGAGGGGAAAAGGTCAGGGAGAGTTCGGCTCGGAGAGGTCGAGAGCAAGCAAAGGACACAATGTTAAAAACGTTGAGAGAAAACAAAACATGAAATATTATCTAATTTTATGGCAGCGAGTGGAGAAGACAGGAGAGTACGCTGGGGCGGAGCGTCCATGGTCGCAGCGATGCCGGCGAGCTCGGGGTGGGCGAGCAACAACATGGACTCGAACCTATTGCAAGCGGCGCGTCAGGAGCCCTCCAACGAAGAAAGATATATACCCCCTTTTTTTATTGTTGTTATATTACTATATTTCATCATCAAAATAATCAAAGCAAAGGCGCTTATCAGCCTCAAGACAACAGGAAGCGAGCCGAAGGGATCATCGTCGGAGAGGAGCGGTCAGAGAGGCCTGGGAAGGAAGAAATAATTAAGGCAACAAGATCAAAGATAACAATATTATTTTCTCAATGCTCGGAGGAGGGAAGGAAGGAAGCAAGAGAGGGCGGGGACGAGCAAGGGAGCAAGGGAACAGCGGCGCACTCGGCGAGCGCTTCCATGGCGCCTCGGACGCGCACAAGCTTCTCTAGCGGCTCCGCATAGATGGCGATATCGTTCACCGTAAGCTCAATATCGCGCAGCAACTCGTTCATGGCGGAAGGCGGGGCGGAAGGAGGACTGAATGGCTGACTCTAGCGACTCACTCCGATTGATTTCACCGCGCTTCCGCTTCGGACTCCGCCAACGGCTCCACGGCGTTTACCTTCGATGAATGATGAATATGATCACATTTACTGTCGGACGAGCTATTTGATGGGGTAATCTTCGTTGGAACCCTCCTGTAGAGGGCACGGCGATTCGTGAAGTGCAATATAGCATACTGTAATAAGTGTAATTCCGCAGGGTCCTCTGATTTTCATGACATAGTTATTTTACGTTCCCTTCGTCGGTCTAATTTCCTCTCCAATCCCTTTCTTGAGTGGGATCCTTGTTACTTTTGCGATTTTTGATCGTCTTGCGGTGGGAAATTCCGCGGCATCTCGATGTCAGTCCCGTCCTCCTCTACCTCGCCCTCGCCCCTCGAGAAAGGGAAGGAAAGAAAACCAAATGAATATTCCGAGGATGGGAGTGACAAATTCAAGGCCAAGAAGGGTAGCGATAAAGAGATTGGCTCTGTCCCGCGGGCGTCGATCTCGCCCGAGGAGCTCGCCGTCGACCTCGAATGTCAGCTCTGTGTCGGCCTCTTATGGAAGCCCGTCACCATCTCTTGCGGTCCTTTCTCCTCCTCCTTCACCTTCTTCCTCTTGTTACCTCATTCTATTTCTCCCTTACTACTTCGCGGCGCCTCTGATAGCAAGGTGTCTAGGGCATACGTTTTGCTCAGAGTGCATCATTCGCGCCCTCGACCACCAAAGCTGTTGGTCCTTCTCTGGATTCCTTTCCTTCCGGATGATCTTGATGGCTTACAAATGATCTTTATGATAGTCCGCTATGTCGTGAGCGAGTCCACGTGCCCTCGACGCCCTCGGTGAATCTCATACTGCAAGAGCTCATCAAGAAGCACCTCCCAGTTGAGTATGCCAAGCGGAAGAGTGAGCTTGAAGCTCAAGTGAACACGCGGACATGGATGCCTCTCTTCGTTCTCAATACCGTCTTGATGCCCAATGAGACCATGAAGATTCATGTTTACGAAAATCGGTACTGCATTTGCACATCTCATTTTCTGGAATTCCCAAAATTCGCCCCGTTGTCGAAGTTTGGGCTTTTTTAGCTTTATCAAAATCAGTAACTTTGTTCTTCCGATTTTAGTAGGATTTTAAAAGATGCTTCGAGTAACCTGGTTGACTTAGGTATAAGCTGATGATCAGGCGGTGCCTCGAAGGATCGCGCGAGTTTGGCGTGATGCTCTTCCAGAACCCAAACGACAACAGGTCTCTCGAGGGCCACATCGGCACTATTGTCAAAATCACCGAGCATAGCTTATTTCCTGATGGGCGGTTTCTCATTGAGGTGAAAGGCGACAAGCGGTTCTTTTCGGAACAAATCATGGAGATGGACGGTTATTCCGCCTCCAAGTATTCGCTCTTTGACGATGATGACCCGGACGAGAGCATCGCTGAGCTCAGTGCCATCATCAAAGAGATCCATAGGAAGCTGATACCCCTTGGCCATGGTCACTACTTCGATGACAAGTCTTTCGAGAAGATTGAGAATGGTCAAATGACCTCTGCTGACCTTCGGAACCTCGCTGTCAACCTCTCCTTCTGGATTGCGCAGACACTTCACCTGAGCCCGTACACCCGTCTCGAAGTACTTCACTCTCCCCTGTTTCCTTTTTCAATGAGGAATTGTTGCTTTGTCCTTTGTTGTATGTCTGATTCGCATTGCCATCTAGTTGTTGGAGTTGAGCTCGGCCCAAGTGCGGTTGCGCAAGGAGAGCGAGCTCCTAGATCGCGTCGGAGTCAGCGCCTGCTCACTATTGTAGACTTGGCGGATCTCTTTGCCCTTGTATCTGTGAACATTGTTAGAAAACGATTTATTATTTGTTGTCGAGTATAAACGACTTCCATTAAAGTGCTGATGTAAAATACTGGTCTAAACCTGTCGCCTGACAGTTCGAAAGCATCGGGCGAATGGCGCCTTCTCTAAACGCATTGGCAATTTCATTACAGGCTCTTACACCCCTTATTACTTTTTGAGCTCGCTCAGGCTGCATCTTGGTGACTCGACGAGCCGCTAACGAGAGGGTGGGTTGACCTGCGCGACCCTTCGCTCACAGCGCGCCTGTAGCACTAAATAAATATGGTATAATAATCGAAAATTACCTTATTATTATTATTTTTCTATTTTAGCATCATTTCAAGGCGCATGGTGCCCATACGACGCATCCTGTATACTTGAACCGCCGCTCGCTCGCCCTCTGCCCCTCTCTCGATAATCTCCCTTGAGTCTCTTTTTCGCGTGTAGTCCTACCAGCCATGGTCAGTAAGTGAGGTTATCATATGGCTGAAAGATATTGGCCTGGGCCAGTACGGTGCGGCCTTCCAGAGGCTTCGCATCAATGGGAGGCAACTGACGAGCCTCAGCGACGAGGAGATCGGCAAAAACGGCCTCGGCATGTCCTCTGAGCACCAGGCACGCTTCCCTGTTTCTCCTCCCCCTTCTTATAAATTACATTTATTGTATAAAATGATTTATTTTGGTCTCTGGAGCTCAAGAGGGCTTCTCGAGCAATCGGAAGAGTTGTGGGAGCTCTCGGGCAATCTCCATTTGCCAATTTTAGATATTCGCCGTTCATTCCGTTTCAACTCATATTGAATATCACTTTTCTTGTAGGCTTTGTTTGTGGAAAAGCGCACCGAGTTGGTCGTGGGCAAGTACGTTCCTGGGCAAGCTTTGCCAACGTCACCTCGAGCTCAAGGCGACTTCCCCACCAGAGCGGACAGTCTCCCCCGAGCCTCTCCGCTTCGTCCCCATGTTGCCGTTGCTCCGATCTCTAAAGCACAAAGCGTAAGTATGGTAGCGCGAGCACCAAGTCCTTCGCCCTCGGCTGTGCGACCCGCCTCGCCTTTCACCGCGTCGAGCGATTCGACCACGCCTAGCTCGCCGCCACCCGAATGTACTTTGGTCGCCATCTTACCTCAAAGATAAGATATATTTATCGTTTTGTTAGCACCGGTGAATACCAGAATCAGCAGTCCGACTCCTCACCGATCGAGCTTCGCCCAGCCGAGGACCGTCCAATCGCTCGTTCAGAATATGAATCAGCTCGTCGCTGCCGCTGCGCCCACCACTCCTCAGCGAGAGAATCTTCAGTCGGCTTCAAGTCCAGCGTTATCGTTAAGAGGGCTCAATCGACAAAGCCCTGCCCCTCCACCTGTCTCCCAACCTCAGCAAGGTTCGCCCTCGGCCGGACCCACCGCTGTTGACCTCGATCGCGGTATGTTTGTATTGTGCTCATCTCGATCGTGTTCCGACATCTTATCTTGCACCGTTCAGTGCGTCGCGAAGAGGACGCTCGCAAGCGTCTCGAGATGAACAAGCGTGCCCCAGCGTCGCCACAGCCTCAGCAGAATACCATGGACTTGCTCACTGAGCTTCTTGACGATCCCCAGAGCAACCACGACGCTGCTCGGAAGGTGCTTCATCATCTTCATCTGCTTTGTGATCATCATGATGTGCTTTGTCATCATCATCTACTTGGCCATCATAATGTTTATTTTATGTGGCAAAAGATGACCTTTGCCTTTTAGACTTTGGAAGAGCAGCAAAGGAAAGAACGAGAAGAGCTTGAATGGCAGATGCAACAAGAAGAGCGCCTCCAGCAAGAAGAAGCTGCTCGTCTTGTGTTACTCAAGAGCTTGGAAGAAGCGAAACAAAGGGAAGAAGATGAAAGAAAACGCCTGGAAGAAGAGAGGCACCGTGAGGAAGAGAACAGGAGGAGGGAAGAGTTGGAGGAGCAGAGGAAGCAAGCCGAGCTGAGGAGAAAGGAGGCAGAAGATCTCAAGAGGAAGGACGATTTGGAGAAAAGGAAAGAAGAAGAAGAGCTTCGGAAACGCGAGGAAGAGGTGCGGAAGCGGTTGGATAGCCTTCGCTTGCGACAGTCACAGGAATCCTTGAAAGTCAGAGAGACGGGTGCGCCTAGTCTCTGACATTCAATTCGGATCCGATTCACTTTCTATTTTTGATTGATGTTAACGCTTCCAGGGCTCGATGACTCTGATCGTAAGGGTCCAGCGCTCAAGAGGGTGTTGCAGGATTCTCCTGGAGGAGGAGGAGCGGTTGGTCTTAAGGGATCTCAGTCGATGAACGCTGTTCCTGGAAGCAAACCTGTCTCCGCCCAAACTCACGCGACTCAGCTCATATCGAAACGCGGCACGGTGGGATCAGATTCACACCATTCACCTTTGTTACCCACCGGCGCGGCTCCTCTTCGCCCCTCCTCCTCCTCACTTTCAGCGTCCACTCCGCTGACCTTTTCTTCCAATACTGCTCTTTCTCCATCCGCAGACAAAGAGGTTCGTAAGAGATTCTTCTCTCAAACGGTTCAGTTTCTGAATACTCCATGTAGCTTACCCTCGAAGAGTGGAGGCAGCGTGCCATCGGTGCAGAGGCGAACTTCGCTAAACTGAAGGATAAAGTCGTGTCCTTGGTGGAAAAGATTCATCATCAGCGCGAGACGGTCGAAAAACAGGACATTCGCATCGCGGAGCTCGAGGAGATCCTCGCTCAGAAGCACGAGGGCGAGCAAAGAATTAAAGCGCAAATCGAGCGCATCATCCGCAAAAATCGCGAGGGCAACATGCGCCATCTAGAAACCAAGGAATTGGAAGCGGTTCAAATGGAGTGGAATGAGCAAACCAACATTCGGAATCGAAAGGAGCAAGAGCTCAAGGACGAGTTTGAGAAAGAGCAGCTCCGAATGAAGACCGAAAGAGAAAAGGAGGCCCAACGCAAAGCTCAACTGGAAACTGAGCAAAAAGAAATGGAGATGCGCGAGAAGGCTCTCCAATTGGAGAAGGAGCGACAACAAAAGGAAAGAGAAGTCAGAGAAAGAGAGCAACAAGAGAAGGACCTCTTTCAACAACGAGAAAGGGAGCGGTTACAGAAGGAGCAGCTCGATCGGTTGCTCGCCACTGAGAAAGATCAGAACGATAAGATTCGAAGTTCACAAAGTCGAAGAGGGACGATCGAGCAGGCCCATTTGTCTCCACAAGAAGACGCAGTTATCTCCGCCTTGATGGACGAGGTCTTCATCCCCGAGGAGGCCCTCGTCGCTTCTGCCTCTGCTCCTTCGCTAAGAGTTCGGATGTCGTCCACGGCGGGGACCACACAAGGGTCAGCGAATTCCTCTCCTGTTCCATCGCCACGACCTACTGCCCTGCCAGCCTCACTCACCCAACCTTCACTACCTAAACGAATCTCCTCTGGAGTGAAGCCTTTGCCCAAACCCAATCGGTCCTCCGGAAAACCGCCGCCGCCGCCACCTCCACGCCCTGAGAAGGCCACTAGCTTGGTGATTGATGTACTCTTATCCTTTTCCTATCTCCATGGCCATTCTGTTGGTAATATTTCTCGATCAGGATGTGATCGGTCCTCCTCTTCAGCAGATCCCGCTCACGCCCACCAAGACTCCTGAGAAACCGCCCTTCCTGGTATGTTTCGGCCTTCATTCGAATATTTATCGCTATTTCTTATCATCTCTAAGGCCACGCCACCAACGCCAAACCTCTCTCCAGCGTCGCCTTCTCCCTTGGAAGAAGCGCGGCAGAGAAGTAACACCCAGTTGCCTGCCTCCAAGAGCTTGGCCCTCGGCGTTGAAGATATTGCCCTTGCTAAGTTCAATTTTGCGAATCGGTTCGATTGTTTAATGGTTTTATTTTACAAAATTAATTCTTACATTGTTCGTTTCTATTGATAGCAAATCGGACAACGCCTTGTTCTTCTCGAGGGCAGGCGACTTGAGCACCATGGCGCCGCGTACGAATCTCTCCTCAGAGGCGCTTCCCATTGGCAATGATGAAGTGAAGGTGGAGGCGACGGTTTCCACCCGCCGCGTCGCCCGCGCCGCCTCCTTCTCTCTTATGAACAGAGAGGGCAAGAGCACCGAGACGCTCTCACAAATGGAGGACGCTCGCAACTCGCTGCTCCAGATGCAGATCAAGCGTGCGCGTTGCGAGAAACATTATATTTTGAGATGGATTTCAATAGTTTGCCTTATTTAGAAAATCAACAAATGATCGCGAAGGTGCAACGGAAGGCCTCGGTGGTATTCGCGACCCCTTCAGTGGACCTTCCTCCTCTCATCTCCCCCAACGATGTCCCCGCCTTTGCCATTGAGAAAGAGGTATCGTTTATATTATGCTGAAGATGATTCACATTTCTCTGTTCTAATTCTCCGATTTCTGAGTCAGGTTGAGGGCATTGACGACTTGGAGTTCCATTTGAACATTATCCACGATCTCTACCAACAGAAGTATATGATTGAGCGTCCGACCTCCTTCCATTCCATCACCGATGCTCCTCTTTTCGGTTGATGATGAAGGGATCATTTTGCTATGATTGCTAGGTCACTTGAACTTTGTCTGTTCGACGCGAGATGCCAAGTCGCAGAACTTCTTTGTGACGGTGCTCGAGGCCAAGAAGGACGGCGACTGTTACGAGGCGCTCATCAACTCCCGCCGCGGCTTCGAAGAGAGGACGCTGCCAGCTGAAGAGGTTGACAATGCCAAGGGCAGGTATGCGCATTATGAGCATTTTGATGTTTCTCTATCAATTTACCAGTTTGTTTGATTTAACTTTCCGTTTTACGTTGAATAGCACATTGGCAAAGCGACTGCAAACTGTCATAGGAGAGAAGTTGGAATGGAACGTGTATCACTTTCCTGGCGAGAGCCTCACCCACGACATTGCCACCATTGAGAACAAACACCAGCAAGTATCGCATTCGTTTGATAATATATATTTATACACTTATATCGATTCAGTCCTCGCTAATGCTCGGATTATTTCCCTCTTGCAGAAACGCAACTCCTTTATGTTGAGCGTCGTCTATTGCAAGGCCGGTCAGCGAGATCCTCTCCAAATGTTTGGGAATGGTAGCATATATTTTATCATCCGCTGGCATCTATTATCGACTAAATCTATTTCTATATAGAATGTTCAAAAGAGCTGTCGCGGTTTCTGAAGCTCATGGGCTTCAACGAGTCCGAACCTGACAAGCCCGTCCGTTGGAATCGCGCTTACGACGTTATCTTCCATTGCGCTCCTTTTATGAATGCCGAGGTATCATTCTTCCCTCTCTTCTGGCCAACATGGACCGACCATTACCTAACAATATAATCAACAGGGCCATCGTCGATTGATTGGCAACGATCGTACCATCCTCTTTTTCAAGGATGAGGGCGAGCCCTTCGACCCTACCGAGGCGGGCAACCTAGGGGCCATGCCTCAAAGCTTCGTTGTCGTTCAGCCACATGGTCTTCAATATCGGTAATGGCGTTTCTCTATCGACTTGTTGCTGTGCTCCTGCTATCGATGCAGCTCATTTGTGATATTTGTGACAGCGTTGGCTTCTTCCGCCGTACCAACTTGAAGTTGTTCGGCCCTTATATCCCCAAGAACCATCTCTTCGATCCCTCGAACGTTGCGGATTTTGTCCTCACCAAGGGTACTTCTTTTCCCCTTCGTTGCTCTTTTTATCTTTTTAATGAAGTTGCTTTAATAGTCTACAATGGCGTCATCATGACGATGTTCTGCCCACCAATGAATCGCTTGTTCGAGACTCCCCGGCAGAGCACCATCGACGACATTGTGGCTAAATACCCAGAGCATAAGAAGAAGACGGGCCTCAAGTCGCCCATCACGATGCAAAACATGAAAAGCTTAGGCGGCGGCATGAGCGCCCTCGGACAGAGCATCAAGAACAATGCCAAGAGCGCCGCCGCCGCCACCCAAAAGAAGGGCTGGTGGTGATTCTCGCTATGATGGGCACGTAGTTCTTCTTTGTCTTGGTGAAATGTCATCTTATTATTAAATATCGTGATGATCGTTTGTCTCAGTGACATCAGAGGGTGTCGCGATATATGACAAGACTCACAACAGGGGCAAATTGGTGCCGTGCCCTGAGTGCCGTGTCTTGTCATTGTCATTCTGAGAACGCCATTGCCGTTCCATCTGGCCATCGATCTCACTTACCTCGTGCATCATCGTGTAGTCGATGAACGTGTCAGTGAAGCACAAGGCCGAGGAGGAACGTGACCTTCTTGTTCAGTCTTCAGTTCCTCTCATTGAACCTTGACCTCGTTTTCCCCACTTGTCCGCGTCCCCTGAATTGTTTTCCCAAATTTTTTTGATTATGAATCTGCAATTTATTTTTTCTTGGCCAGAAAGTCCTACTTTGCTTCGATGTCGTTTTTATGCTGATGATCCTGCTGTGCTCTGAGTCACGACTGTCAGAGTCTTGGGCTCCTTTCCGATTTCAATTGTTTCTATTTAGGGTGTCGTATTCCGTGCGCCTCCCATATTATTCGATGAAGGGAGCGATGAGATCCTGGAAAGTTATGAGGAAAGCACCGCAACGGCCATTGGCGGAAAGCGGTACCAATGCGATCGATGTCATTACTCGGCCAATCAAAAGAACGCTCTCATTGCTCACTATCATCGCCTCCACACGGGCCCGAAGCCCTTTGTATGCCATCAATACGGCAAGGGATTCACTCATAAGGGCAATCTGAGCGAGCACGAGAATCGCCACAATGGCTTCAAGTACTTCAAATGCCGATATTGCGATCGTCGCTTTGTAGCAACAAATGTCCATCCTGGTATTTGTCGTGAGTGCCGAAAGAGGATCAGTCAGAAAAACCATCTCACTATTATAAAAGTGACTAAACACGCCGGCATTCATCGTGGTGTGAAGCCCTTCAAATGCCCTCTCTGCTACTACGCCGCCTCGAGTGAGTGCGATATCAAGAGGCATCTTGTGGCGCATCTCTCCGCTCCTCTTCGCTTCCGATGTTCTCTCTGCAACTATAGCTCCAATCGGAAGGAGGGATTGGTGGCGCACTCGAGCAATCACAAAGTCTTGAAACTCTTCAAGTGCCGTCACTGCAACTACGCGACCACCTCCAGGGACCACATCTCGAGGCACATTCGCATCAAGCATTTATAGGAGGACGAACAGCAATGACCGATAACGAGTCGACTCATCACAATTGCGCCAAGAACTTCAAATCCCGATAGCTCTTCAACTAAACAGCCACTGGTTCAGTTTGTGGGTGGAACTGGTCGAAAGAGGGCTTCATTTCTTCGAGATGAAGGACCAATATGATGAATCAATTGGTGCTGGTATTAATTTCAACGATATTGTCAATGAGTCACGACTGACGTGGGTCTGAGGATTAGGCTCCTGCTCTTCTGGCATCATTCCCCACATATTCTTTCAAATTGAATATGGTGATATATGTAGCATCAGTAGGAGGGCAGAGTTCAAAAAAGAAGTTTCAATTTACGATTGTAGATCGACAAACGAAACGGCGGTCGCCGCCTCGTCTTGCTCATTCGCCCATGAGAAGAAGTGCAGCTCCGAAAGGTTCGCACTGGTGCGAGACTCCTTCACGGCAAGAAGGCCGACGCGGGTATAAGAGGCAATACGATTAGCGGCCTTCGAATGATTCAAACGCCGTACGAGGCGCGAATTGAGATCATCTCCAATAGCGCCTTCAAAGTAGGCAAGCAGCTCTGCCCGATCCGAGAAGTCCTTGTATGTGAACCAATTTGATCGCTCAAAGTAGTTTGTGGCGGTCTTGTAGCCGCCATCCTGCTGCCAGCAAACACGAACATTGACGAGCAGGAAGCTCAGAGAGACATCTCCCGTGCTCGCTTCGTCATTATCGGCCGTGATGGAGGTCCAATAGTTGGAGACAGCGCGGCGAAGATCGCGAGCATCAATCGAATCAAGGATGCCCGCTTTCAACTTCTGGGAAGAAGTGGCAGCAGTGCTAAAAAGGGAACCAGGCAAAGGGTTCTCGGTCCACAACTTGCTCCCCTCGGAGCCAATGAGGGTCTCGAGGCGACTGCTATTATCGGCAGAGGGCTCAGCCATGATTGGGATGAGGTAGTGGAGCGAAGCGACGACGTCGGCGTCGTTCACGCCAGTGGTGGAGTTCTTGCAGAGGCGGCGCGCCTGCTGAGCAATCGCAGTCGCCTTAGCTTCATTGACTGTAGAAAGGTAGCGCGTGGCGTCCACTAAATCGAACACATCAACGGAAACAACAGTCTCAAAGCAACGGTAGCATCTCCTCGCTCGACAACGAAAGAAGGTTATCGACGAGGCGTTGGTGCCTCGAGGCAAACTCGACACAGTGTAACTCGTATGAACAGCAGATTGATAAAAAATTTACCACTCACCAAATTATTAATC
>Ga0154020_10009637_pt1 | contig 11111 bp, 13 predicted proteins | sample Klosneuvirus_201_FD_109709 | JGI IMG/M metagenome (GOLD analysis project Ga0154020, IMG submission 109709) | Active sludge microbial communities from wastewater, Klosterneuburg, Austria - Klosneuvirus_20160825_MG | ecosystem: Engineered > WWTP > Aerobic digester > Activated sludge | place...
CCGGCTGCACCGCAGAGGTGTTGCTGCACGCCGCACAGCGCGCGTGGACGGCGTGCGGCGCGGTGACCTTGGATGTTCGGGAGACCACCACCAACAGCCATGTGCATCTTGCGGTGGCGTTTGCCGGCGGCGGTCATCTGGCGTTGGTGTTGGAGCGGTCCACCGGCAAGGTGGCTTTGGATCTGTTGCCCTTCCATGACGGGCTGGCCACCGCACTCACCCACCACCTCATGGCCCGCGCAGCAGTGTGACCTCCCGCCGAACGCTGGTGTGCCCCACCAGACCCACGCCTTCGCGCAGCGCCGCGGTCCACGCGTGGTAGCGCGCCTGGGTATAGGGGTAGATGGACGTACACACCGCGCCGCGCCGCCCATCCAATGACGTCACCGCGTGCGCGCCCTGGGGCAGCACCTGCATCACCACCGCGTCCCGGCCCACCGCCGCCACGTGGGCCGGAACGCCAAACGCGTGTTCCAGCGCCGTGGCCAGCACCTGAGGCGTAGGCTTGCGGAACGGATTGGCGCCGCCCACCGCACCGCCATGCCACGGCCCTGCGAGGGCGCCTTCAATGAGGTCATCCAACGCCATGGTTTCATTGGCACCATACGGTGGCGGCCCCGGTGCGCGCTGCAGCACATGGAGGTCACTGCGGTACCAGGACTCCTGGAAGCCCTCATCATGGTAGCTGCTGAACCCGGCAAGCACGTCCCGGGGCACCAGCGGAAACTGCGCCATGACGCTCTCAAACATGGCCCGCCCTGAAGGATGCACCGCGCACAACAGACTGCCTCCCGGGCGAAGCGCGTTGACGGCGCGCCCCACAAACGCGCGCACGCAGGGCTCATGGGTCATGGGGTCGGTGAGGACGGCGTGTTGGGTCCCCCGCAAATTGGCCGGCAGCACGTCCCGGACGTCCTGGCACACCGTGGTGATGGCGGTGCCGGCGTCCTGGGCCAGGCGCGTGAGAAACGCGCACAACAGCGGGTCAATCTCCAGCACGGTGACGTGGTGTCCCATCAGGGCCAGCGGGAGGGACGCCAGGTCATCATCCCCCACCAGCAACACATTGCGGCGCGGGCCCACGCGGCGCTGCAATTCCAGGCACCGCGCCACGCACACTTCTGGCAGGCAGGTGGTCTGGCCAAAACCATGGAAGGTGACCTTGCGTTGGCTGTTGGCGTTGCGCACGTGCGTCACCAGCGCGTCCACGCGGCGGCTTCTGGGAAGACGCCACCGGTGGCCCTCACCCAGCTCCGTCAGCCGCTGCTGCGCCAGAGCGTCCACCGCCGGAAGCCCGTGGCCCACAAGGCCCAACCGTTCCAGGCGTTCCAACGCGGGGTGCAGGGTGGCGTGGTCCGGAAGGCCATTGGCCAGCGCCAGCAGGCTGTCCCGGCCCGCCAGGTCCAAGGGCACCATCTGCCCGGTGACCATGTGCTCAACCGCCACGCCAGCCGCGCCCACACGCGCGTACGTCCCATCCACCAACCGGAGCATGGTGTGCGATTGTAGCACCCACGGCGCACCGCCCATGATGCAAAACGATGCTGGGCGTTTTGTTGGTGGCGTGGTGCGTGATGGTGGCTCCCCCGCCCAGCGTGGATGACGCGCTGGCCGGGGCGGATGTTGCCAACCCCGCCAAGCGGGCCAAGGCGGTGGGCCAGCTGGCGCGCTACCAGGACCCACGCGTCACCATGGCGCTGTTGGTGGCGCTCAAGGATGATTCGCCCAAGGTCCGGGTGGCCGCACTCAAGGCGCTGGCCAGCGCCGGTGACGAGGCCACGGTGGCCGCGGTGCAAAGCGCGCTGGCTGACAAGGACAAAAAGGTTGCCGCGCAGGCCAAAAAGACATTGGCCAGGATCAAGGCGCGCACGCCCAAGGGCACCATGCGCAACCTGTTGGGCATCACGTTGCTGGAGGACCAGTCCCCCCACAGCGCCCAAGGCAAGGTGGTGCTGGACACCATGGTCAATGAGCTGCACCTGCTGGGCTACAACGTGGTGCCGCAGCTGCCGCCCAAAGGGCGCGCGCACCTGGTGCAGGTCCACGTCCAGGACGTCACCACGCGCGCCACCGAAGAAGGCTTCATGGTGGACGTCTCCGCGTCCGCCACCGTGCTCACCTTCCCGGGCCGCAACCTCCGGTTCAACAGCCGCACCGCGGCCAGTGAAGGCCTGGCGGGCGGCACCCCCAGTGACGACGACAAAAAGAGTCTCACCACCACCGCTGCACAATCCGCCGGGCGTGCGCTGGCGCAGGATGTTGCAGCGTTTCTCAAGAGCAACTGACCACGCGCTGGTGTCTTTCAGGTGGACGCAGGTCCAACGCGCACCTGCAACATCTTGAAGCGGTCCAGCGCGGTCTGGTTGCGCGCGCGCGGAAAATCCGGCCCGGCGTGGATGACGTCCTCCAGCACCACCGGGCGGGACGCGGTGCGCGAGGCGTCTTCCACCTGGGCCCACAGGTCCCACGCGTCCTGGTGGCGGGTGTTGGTGGAGAACAACAGGCGTCCTCCCGGCCGCGTCACCCGCAACGCGTTGGCCACCAGGTCCACCAGGCCGCGGGTGGTGGTCCAACCCGCCTCATTCCGGGCAAACGTGGGCGGGTCCATCACCACCAACCCATAGACGCGTTGTTGCCGGGCCGCCTTGGCGGTGAACACCACCGCGTCCTCCACCACAAACCGGCATTGCCGAGGGCTGACGCCATTGACCGCCACGTTGCGCGCCGCCCAGGACGCAACCTTGGCGCTCACGTCCACCTGGTCCACCGCCGCCGCGCCGCCCAACAACGCCGCCACGGTGAAACCGCCGGTGTACGCAAAAAGATTGAGCACACTCTCTCCGCCGGACAGCGCCATGACGCGTTCGCGCGCCAGGCGCGCGTCCGGGAACAGGCCCACGTTCAGGCTGCCATCATCCGGGCGTATGAGAAACGCCGCGCGTCCCTCCTGCGCCGCAATTTCTGACGACACCGGCGCGCCAACCCAGACGTCCCGGCCGGCCGCCAGCCCGCCCTCCCCGCGCACCACCGCGCGCACGGTGTTGATGCCGGGGCACGCCAGCAGTGCAAGGCCAACCTGCTCCAGGCGCGGCTGCCACGCGTCCAGATACGCCTGCACCACGGCCAGGCCGCCAAACCGGTCCACCTGCAGCCCCGGCAGGCCATCCGGGGCGTCATGGACCAGGCGCACAATGGTGGTGTTGGGGGACACCAACGTGTTCCGCGCGCGCACCGCGGCGTTCACCAGGCGCACCAGCGCCGCGCCCTCCGGCAGGCGCACCGGGTTGTGTCTGGGAGCAGCTGGGGCGGTGTTGCGCGGGCGTTTCACGGCTGGGACGGGGCACGCCGGTTGGCGGTCACGCGCCGCAGGAGCTCTTCAAGCAAGGCCACCGGGTCTTCCGGAAGTGGCGCGGCTGGCACCTCCGGGACGGTGGCCAGCTGTCTTCCCGGCGTCATGGCGTCTTCCAGCGCAAACAACGCCCGCGGCAACGGTGCTGCCCCCAGCGCCGAATGGACCCCCGGCAGGGCCACCGCCACCGGCGTGGGCCGGGTGACGTCCGGAAGATGCACGGGCACCACGGCTGGCGGCGGTGCGGGCACCCGCGGGAGTGCGGCGCCCAACGGGCCCGCCTCCTGCGCCCCGGCGGATGCGGCGTTGCTGGTGTCCACCACGCTGATGATGCGCGGGGCACTGCTGCGTTCGCGGCCAAACGAGCGCTGGGCAATGAGTTCGGTCATGCGTTCCCGCGCCAGCTGGTCATCCGGGCGGGCTTCCACAATGGACGCATAGATGGCAATGGCGTCGTCAGACCGGCCCTCATTGAGCGCGGCCTCGGCGCGGGCCTGTTCACTGGCCTCCAGCGCTTCCCGGCGGATGATGGAGGATTCCCGCGGGTTCACCAGTTCATCCACGCGCGCAATGCGCACGCGAAGCTGGGCCTGCATCTCTTCGGTGGCCTCGGGGAGCAGCGCCGTGTACACCTGACGCGCGTCCACCAGTTCCCCGCGCCGCAACAGGCGGTCTGCCTCTTCCAGCCGGGTGATGAGACTGCGGGGCTCCACCATGGGTCACATCCTAGGCGGGTCCCCGGCGGGCTCCAACAAAAACCCAGGGTATCCCCCAGGGCGTCAGCGTCCGGCCAGGGTGACCTTGGCGGCGGCGCGTTCCACTTCGGCGCGCAGGCGGCCAAAGTCTTCATCCTGCGGGCCTTTGCCGCGCAGCTTGTCTTCCAGGGCCTTGAGGTCCTCCCCGGCCTTCTTGATGTCCACCTCACTGGCCAGGTCTGCCGCCTCAGCCAGGACGGTGACCTTGTTGTTGGCCACCTCACAGTAGCCACGGCTCACCACCAGTGCCTCCACGCCGTCACTGGTGCGGAACCCCAGGATGCCGGTCCCCAGCAGCGTCATGAACGTGATGTGGCCGGGCAACACGCCAAACTCACCGGACACCCCCGGCGCCACCACGCTTTGCACTTTGCGGTTGAGCAACCGCCGTTCCGGCGTCACCACTTCCAGGGTCAGTTCATCAGCCATGGCGTCCTCCTGCCTTGCGCTTGGTCCCCGTGGCGCGCCGTGCTGGCGGCTTGGGGTGGTGGTACTCCGGGTCCACGCACCGGTGTGGGGCCTCACCCTTCTGGAGCAGTCCCACCTGCTCCATGAGCCGCATCTGGTCCGCCCGCAACAGCGTGAGGACTTCCATGGCGTGGCTCACCTGCTGGGTCAGCGCGGCCACCGTGTGGGTGAGGACCGTGATTGCCTGGCCACGGTCTTCGCTGCGGGTGGTGGTGCGCCGTCCCATGACGCCGTCCTTTCAGGCCAGCGTCTTGGCCTTCTCAATGGCGTCTTCAATGGTGCCCACCATGTAGAACGCCTGCTCCGGGAGGCCGTCATGTTTGCCCTCCACAATCTCCTTGAAGCCGCGCACGGTGTCCGCAACCTTCACAAACTTGCCGGGGTTGCCGGTGAACTTCTCGGCCACGTTGAAGGGCTGGGAGAGGAAGCGCTGGATCTTGCGCGCGCGGGCCACCGTCAATTTGTCGTCGGCGCTCAGCTCATCCATCCCCAGGATGGCAATGATGTCCTGGAGGTCCTTGTAGCGCTGCAAGATGGTCTGCACGGTGCGGGCGGTGTCGTAGTGTTCCTGGCCCACAATTTCCGGCGTGAGGATGCGGCTGGTGGAGTCCAGCGGGTCCACGGCGGGATAGATGCCAATTTCCGTGAGCGCGCGGTTGAGCACCGTGGTGGCGTCCAGGTGGGCAAACGCGGTGGCGGGTGCCGGGTCGGTCAGGTCATCTGCCGGGACGTAGATGGCCTGCACGGAGGTGATGGAGCCCTTGTCCGTGGAGGTGATGCGCTCCTGCAAGCCGCCCATCTCCGTGGCCAGGGTGGGCTGGTAACCCACGGCGGAGGGAATGCGGCCCAACAACGCAGACACCTCAGAACCGGCCTGGGTGAAGCGGAAGATGTTGTCCACAAAGAACAACACGTCCCGGCGCTCCACGTCCCGGAAATATTCGGCAATGGTCAGCCCGGAGAGCGCCACGCGGGCACGCGCACCCGGCGGCTCATTCATCTGGCCAAACACCAACGCGCACTTGCTGTTCTCCAGGTTGTGCTCGTCAATGATGCCGCCCTCAATGAACTCAAAGTAGAGATCATTTCCTTCACGGGTGCGCTCGCCCACGCCGGCAAACACGCTGAACCCGCCGCGCTGGGTGGCCACGTTGTAGATGAGCTCCTGCAGCAGCACGGTCTTGCCCACGCCGGCGCCGCCAAACAGGCCAATCTTGCCGCCGCGCAGGTAGGGCTCCAGCAGGTCCACCACCTTGATGCCGGTCTCCAGCATCTCCTGGTTCTTGCTCTGCTCCACAAAGGTGGGCGGGTCACGGTGGATGGGCCAACGTTCGCTGGCCTTGATGTCACCCTTTTCATCCACCGGGTCACCGGTGACGTTGAGGATGCGGCCCAAAGACGCCTTGCCAACCGGCACGCTGATGGGCTTGCCCGTGCTGACAACGGGGGCGCCGCGGGTCAGACCGTCCGTGGTGTCCATGGAGATGCAGCGGCAGGTGTTCTCACCCAGGTGCTGGGCCACTTCCACCGTCAGGTTGTCCGCCAGCTTGTTGATGGCCGGGTTGGTGACCTTGAGCGCGGTGTAGATGGCGGGCAGTGACCCCGCGGGGAACTCCACGTCCACCACGGGACCCGTGATCTGGATGATGCGGCCAATGGGGAGTGCGGTCTGCGTTGTCATGGTGGTTGTCCTTCTTTGTGTTCAGCACACCGGAGCGCTGGAAGTGGTTGACACGAGGTTCTTGAAAGGGATGAGCAGGCCGGTCTTGGGTGCCGGCGGGACGTCAAGCCGCAGCCCCACGGCGTCTGGCCGGGGCGCGGGCATGTTCACGGGGTTGAGGCGCTGCCAGCGGGACCGCACGGGGTAGAGGCCGCGTGGGTTGTTCTCCAGCGTCCAGCGGGCGTTGTTGCCCACCACGTTGGCGCTGTCCCGCACCGCAAAGTGGCCCACGCGGGCCGGAGCAAAAGGCTTCATTTGAGGGCCTCGGCGCCACCAATGATTTCCATGAGTTCTTTGGTGATGTAGGCCTGCCGCGCGCGGTTGTAGACCAGCGTCAGGCTGCTCACCATGTCACCGGCGTTGCGGGTGGCGTTCTCCATGGCCGTCATGCGGGCGCCATGTTCACTGGCCACGTTCTCCAGCAATGCGCGGTAGAGTTGCGTGGTGAAGTGGCGCTCCACCAGCGCGTCCAGGATTTCTTCCTTGCCCGGCTCGTACATGAAGTCCGCTTCCGGAGCCGTCTCCACGTCAGACCGCGTGTCCGTCCCCGGCAGCACCACCGCCCCACCGGAGGGAACCACCGGCAGGAACTGCTCCACGCTCAAACGCTGGGAGATGGCGCTCTTGAATTCGTTGTAGACCAGGAAACACGCGTCCAGCTCACCGTCGGTGTATTCCTTGAGGATGGCCTCGGCAATGGCGCGGCAGCGGCGGAAGTTGAGGTCCTCAAACACCCCCACGTGTTCCTGCGCGTTGTGGCCACCGCGGCGGAACGCATCCCGGCCCTTGCGGCCAATGACCGCCACGCGGATTTCGGTGTAGCGGCCCTTCTCTTCCCACAAGAACCGCTCGGCCCGGCGGATGATGTTGCTGTTGAACGCACCGGCCATGCCGCGGTCTGACGTCATGACCACCAGCAGCACCTTCTTGGGGTCCGGACGCGCCCGCAGCAACGGGTGTTTCTCCAGGTCATCCGGCGTCATGCGCGCGCTCACGCGGCCCATCACCGCCATGAGCTTGTCCGCGTAGGGACGTGCCGCGTTGAGCGCCTCCTGCGCGCGGCGCAACTTGGCCGCGCTGACCATTTTCATGGCCTTGGTGATTTTCTGCGTGTTCTTCACGCTCTTGATGCGCTTGCGTATGTCACGGAGTGACGGCATCTCAGGACTCCTTCATCTTTTGAGAACCACCACCCTGCTTCACTTGCCCACGGCAGACGGCTTGAACACGCCCTTGAATGCGGTCAACGCCTTGTCCAGGCGCTCGCGCATCTTGTCATCCACCTTGGCCTTGGGGTTCTCCCGGATGTCCTTGAGGATGTCCCCGTGTTTGTCCTGCAGGAACTCGGTGAGTTCCCGAAGGTAGCGCTGCATGTCACTCACGCTGATGGCCCGCACCCACGTCTCACGGCTGCCCTTGGCCACCGGCTGCGTGCACGCGTAGATTTGCGCCACCTGCATCTCCACCGCCATGGGGGAGTACTGGGGCTGCTTGAGCAGCTCCACCAGGCGCTCACCGCGTGCCAGCGTCTCCTGCGTGGCCTTGTCCAAATCCGAGCCAAACTGCGCAAATGCGGCCAGCTCGCGGTACTGGGCCAGTTCCAGCTTGAGGGTACCGGCCAGCTGCTTCATGGCGGCAACCTGTGCGGCACCACCCACGCGGGACACGCTGATGCCCACGTTGAGCGCGGGCCGCACGCCGGAGAAGAACAAATCCGTCTCCAGGAAGATCTGCCCGTCGGTGATGGAGATGACGTTGGTGGGAATGTACGCGCTGACGTCACCGGCCTGGGTCTCAATGATGGGAAGTGCGGTCAGGGAGCCGGCGCCTTCGGCGTCAGACAACTTGGCGGCGCGCTCCAGCAGGCGGCTGTGGATGAAGAACACGTCACCGGGATACGCCTCACGTCCCGGCGGGCGGCGCAGCAGCAAAGACAGCTGGCGGTAGGCCACGGCCTGCTTGGAGAGGTCATCATAGATGATGAGCGCGTGCTGCTTGTTGTCCCGGAACCACTCACCCATGGTGCAGCCGGAGTACGGCGCAAAGAACTGCAACGGGGCCGGCTCGGACGCGTTGGCGGCAACCACCACGGTGTATTCCATGGCGCCGTACCGCTCCAGCTTGTCCACCACGTTGGCCACGGTGGACTGCTTCTGGCCCACCGCCACGTAGATGCACTTCACCCCCAGGCCCTTCTGGTTGATGATGGTGTCCACGGCAATGGCGGTCTTGCCCGTCTGGCGGTCTCCAATGATGAGCTCGCGCTGGCCGCGGCCAATGGGGATGAGCGCGTCAATGGCCTTGATGCCGGTCTGCAGCGGCTCATGCACGCCCTTGCGCTTGATGATGCCGGGCGCCTTGATTTCCAGCTGGCGGCGCTGCGTGGTCTTGATGGGCCCCTTGCCGTCCACGGGGTTGCCCAACGCATCCACCACGCGGCCCAACATCTCCGGGCCCACCGGAAGGTCTGCAATGCGGCCGGTGCGGCGCACGGTGTCACCTTCCTTCACCGTCCGGTCAGACCCCATGAGCGCCACGCCCACGTTGTCTTCTTCCAGGTTGAGCGCAATGCCCTGCAGGCCGCCGTCAAACTCCACCAGCTCACCGGCCTGGGCCTTCTCCAGGCCGTAGACGCGCGCAATACCGTCACCCACGCTCAACACGGTGCCCGTTTCGGCAACCTCAGTCTTGCGGTCATAGTCTTCAATCTGCTTGCGGATGATCCGGCTGATTTCTTCGGCGCGCAGTTCCACGGGCTACCTCACTTGAAAGTGTTCTTGACGACGGAAAAAGAAAAACAGGACTAAAAAAGTTCAGGGATGGGCGGTGAGTCCGGCGCCAATGCGGCGCAGGTGGTTCTTGAGCGTGCCATCAAAGACCACGCCGCCCAGCCGCGCTTTCACGCCGGCCAGCAACGTCTGGTCCACCTTGGCATCCACCACCACCTGTTTGCCCAGGTTGCGCTGGATGGCCTGCGCCTCCAGGGCCTTGGCAATTTCTTCCAGCTCCGCCTTCTCCAGCGGCTTGGCGCTCCACACCTCGGCGCGCACGCGGCCCACCAGCCGGTCAGCTTCCTGGCGGAACATGTCTGCCAGCAGCGGCAGGTAGGGCACGCGCTGCTTTTCCACCAGGAGCCGAACCAGCTGCCGGGTGACGGCATTGGGCGCGCGGCCCGCGGGGTTGGCGTCCAACACGGCACCCAGCACCTTGCCGCGCTGTTCATCCTTGAAAGACGGGCTGGTAAGCGCGTGACGAAGTTCAGCGTTGTCACGCATGAGGCGGGCCAGGGCTTCCAGGTCCCCGGCCACGTCATCCAACGCGTTGCTTTCCTGGGCCAGCTGGATGGTGGCACGGGCCCAACGGCGGGCAATGGGTTTTTCCAGGCGCGCCATGGCGTCAGCTCCTCAGCCCTGCAACAAAGTCATCCTTGAACTTCTTGTGGTCCGCGTCTTTCACGCGTTCTCCCACCAGCTTCTCGGCCATCTCCAACGCCAGGCGCGCGGCTTCCTGCTGCAACGCCTGGGTGGCGCGCGCTTCTTCGGCGCCAATCTGGAGCTGGGTGTCCTTCAACAACCGGTCTGCGGTGCGCTTGCCGGCGTCCTGCAGGCGTTCCCGCGCGGCTTCACCGCTCTTCTTGAACTCTTCACGCAGGGCCGCAATCTCGGCGTCCAGGGTCTTGAGGCGCGCATCAAACTCCGCGGCCTTCTTCACGGCGTCTGCCTTGGCGGCGGCGGCCTCTTCAATGGCCTTCTTCACGGCGTGGTGGCGTTGGGCCAGGGCGTTGCTCAACGGCTTGCCGGCAAACTTCACCAGCAAAAAGAGGAACAGCGCAAAGTCAAAGATGAGCCAGCCCACCGGCGGCGCATTCATGTCCCACTTGAACCACTCAAAGTGTGGCGCGTGGTGCGCGCCGCCACCGTGTTCACCACCGCCACCCGCAGCCAGGGCCTGCGCCGCGGTGAGGAGGGGAAGCGTTGCCGCCACCAGCCGAGCACACGTTTTCATGCGTTCCTCCCCAGAGCCTTGGCGGCAATGGCTTCGGCCAGGGCCTGCGCCTGGGTCTTGAGGTCCGTGCGGGCTTTGTCCGTGGCGGTCTTGAGGCTGTCCTTGGCGGTGGTGAGGCTCTTGTTGGCCTCGTCCTTGGCCTTGCCAATGAGGTCCGCTTCCAGCTTGGAGCCCTCTGCCTTGAGGCGGGCCAGCTCTTCCTGGCCGGCCAGGCGGGCCTCGCTCAGGCGCTTCTCAATGACGCCGGCGTTGGAGCCAATGGCCTCGCCCAGGCGTTGTGCCTCAGCCCGTGCGCCGTCAATGCGCCGGGCGCGTTCATCCAGCGTGTGCAAGATGGGTCCAAAGGCCACATTGGAAACCAGCACCACCGTCAGGAGGAACGCCACAAGTTGAATGATGAAGGTGACGTTGAGTTCCATGGGACCACCAGCCCTTCTGCGGGGTTGCCGCACCCCGCGTGCTTCCCGCCCCGTGTGCCCTTCCCCGTCGGAAAACCGCTTTGCACGGCGTCCCGGCCTGGAAGGGGCGCGGATGGGTAACGGAGCGCGTCACGCCGCGTCAAGTGTCATGTGGGACAATTCTTCTGAGGGGTGCGGCAGGTTGCCGCGTGTCTCCGCAGGCGGGCATTTCCACGTCGTCACTTGGGCCATGGGGGGCGCAAGCGCCGCAGGCTCAAGGGCGGACGGCGCGGGGTGTGCGTGGAGATCCCGCCTGGTGTTTCCCCGGAAAACACCTGGAGGACGCGCGGCCGGTTTCTCCGCGCGCCGCACGGCGCGCGGAATGACACGCCCGGGAGGATGCGCCATGGTCCGCG
>Ga0154020_10009639_pt1 | contig 11109 bp, 9 predicted proteins | sample Klosneuvirus_201_FD_109709 | JGI IMG/M metagenome (GOLD analysis project Ga0154020, IMG submission 109709) | Active sludge microbial communities from wastewater, Klosterneuburg, Austria - Klosneuvirus_20160825_MG | ecosystem: Engineered > WWTP > Aerobic digester > Activated sludge | place...
CTCCTTGAGAGGGGTGAACGGATTGTATCTGCTCTGCGATGCGTGAATATTTCCACGAGAATGGGGACGGGTCAACACCGTCTAATTCCAAGCTATTGCATGTGGGTTCGTGGGCGGAAGGCTTGTGTGCCCGACCCGCCTCTGTCTTCGTTTCCCGCGCCGTTGGGCCTTGAGTTGCTGTCGGAAGAGGCCCACGCCAGCGCATGGAGGGGTCGGTGCTTGCCGAGCGCGTGGACCCGCGTATCGACGTTTGGCGTGCGTCCTGATGCCGTCTAGGGTCGCCCCATGGGTCGGTCACCTCCAACGTTGCAGGGGCGCAGCCGCCGGGTGGTAACGCCACCGGCCGCGTTCCAAGACGAACTGTCCCCCGCCGGCGGCACCGCACCGTCACGCCCGCGGGCGCTGCGCATTGTGCGCGCGCACGGGAAACCCGTGATGGTCCCGCTCAAGGAAGAAGACCGCTACGTGCTGGGGCGCCATGACGCGGCGGACGTGGTGTTTGAATCCGCCAGCGTGTCCCGGCTGCACGGGGTGCTGCGCGCCGACGGGGACCGCTGGGTCTATGAGGACCTGGGCAGCAGCAATGGGACGGGCCTGTTGCACCAGGGTGAGCCGCGGGACGTTCCCCCGCACGTGGCCACCGAGGTGTTTGGCGGAGACGTGCTTCACGTGGGCAGCGCCGACGACCGCGTGGAGCTGCTGGCCGAAGCCCCCGCGCTGGACGTGGCGACGCCCCAGGGGGACGCCACCGCGGTGAGTCCCAGCGCGCGCGCGTTCCTGGCGCGCATTGAACTGGCCGCGCGCACGCGGGTGCCGGTGTTCCTGTTGGGCCCCAGTGGCTGTGGCAAGACGCACACCGCGCGGCAAATCCACCTGCAGGGTCTGGCCACCGGGCCGTTTGTCCCCATCAACTGCGCGCGCCTGCCGCAGGACTCCAATGCGTTGCACAGTGAGCTTCTGGGCCACGTGCGCGGTGCGTTCACCGGCGCAGAATCCGCCCGCGTGGGCAAGCTCATGCACGCCAACGGCGGAACGCTGTTCCTTGATGAGGTGGAGAGCCTGTCCTCCCTGGCGCAGGGGTTCCTGTTGGACGTGTTGGAAGGCACGGGGGACCTGGCACCGCTGGGCAGCCGGGAGCTGGCCACGCGTGCACCGGTGTTCCGCCTCATCAGCGCGGCCAAGGCGCCACTGGCCCAAAGTGGCCTGCGCCAGGACCTGTGTGAGCGCCTGGCCGAAGGGCACATGTGGCGGCTGCCGGTGTTGGATGACCGCAAGGAGGACATCCCGGGCCTGCTGCGTTTTTTTGCGTCCGAACAAGGCAAGCTGCTGGGCGTGCCGGTGGACGTGACGCCGGAAGCGGTGGCCCTGGCCGTTGCTGCGCCGTGGCCGGGACAAATCCGCCAGCTGCGCGCCATGGTGGTGGCCCTGGCGCAAACCGCGTTGGCCGGGATGACCGGTGGCTCCAATGATCACCGGCGCATCACCCTGCGCCGCGCGGACCTGGAGCAGCACCTGCGCGAACGGGATGAAGCCTTTGGGGTGCGTTCACTCCCGCCCAACACCAGCGTCACCCTCCCGCCGGCCATGGAGGCCGCGTCTGACGGGGGACTCAAGGTGAAAGCGGACGCCCGCGCGCTCACGCGGGACCAGGTGGCGTTGGCGTTGCGTCAGGCGGGCGGAAGCCAGGCCGGGGCGGCGCGTGCCTTGGGCATTGCGCGCAACACGCTGGCACGGCGGCTCAAGGACTTTGGGCTGGACCAGGACTGAGGGTGTTTTCAGCCCGCAGCCGGCGGGGGTGGTGCGGCGGGCGGCGTCTCTGACGTTGGAGCCGCTGCCGCGGGCGCCACCGGGGCTGCCGTCGCTGCTGCAACCGCCTCTGCTGCGGCCCGGCGTGACCGGATGGTCACCACCGTGCCCAGGATGAGTCCAATGATGAAACCGCTGCCCAGCCCTGCAAGCTGGGCCTGCACAATGGTGGCCGCCGTGGTGCGCGCCAGCTCTTTGCAGTCACACATGGCCACGGACTGACCCGGCGTGTTGTACCAGCCCACCAGGGACGGCGTGATGCTGGTGGCTCCAACAACGCCCAGAAGCGCAAACACCGCCCCCCACACCAACAACCGTTTCACCGTGGCCATGGCCGCTCCCGTGTCTTGGGCGTGTTGCCTGCCCGCCCACCGGGGCCCTCTGTATCACCGAACCGGGGTTTCCAGGCTGCGCGCTTTTTCCAGCAGGCCCACCAGGATGTGTTCGGGCAGCGCGCCCGCGCGGGACACCAACAGCGCCCCGTCACGGAACAACATCAACGTGGGCAGTGCCACCACGCCCAGCGCCTGCGCCAGCGGTCCCTGGGTGCTTGCGTCCAGGCGTGCCACCCGCACGCCCGGGCACTTTGCAGCAACCCGGTCCACCACCGCGGACATCAGGTGACAAGGTCCACAATCCGGCGCGTGAACCTCCACCAACGCCAGCCCCGGGCCTTCCACGTGGTCCACCAGCGTGGCCGCGTCCAACTCTCCCACCCGTGTTTGCGGTACGCCGCCGTCCATGTGGAAATCCTCGCTCCCTTCCTTGGAAGCCACCGACGCCAAAGCGGTTCAACACACCCTCCCGGCGGTGCTGCCACCCCCCGCCGTCAAGCTGGCCTGACGTCGACAGCGGTGTGGTGTGGTGCGCAAACAATGCGCCAGGTGCCCGAGGATCAGGGGCTGTGGCGTGTGGGGCGGCCGTTGTGCCAGGGTGCCGCGCTCCCTGGGTCACGCACCAGTCCGCGTGGTCCAAAGGCAAGCGAGGTGGCCCATGGTGACCCAGACGGTGTTGGCAGCATTGTTGGTGTTGGCGCAGGCGGCGGATCCCACCGCCCCGCCGTCCCTCGACGCGCCCGCCGCCCAGGCCCCCGCCGCCGACGCACCTGCAGCCACCCCCGCCACGGCGGACTCCGGCAGCAATGACAACGCGCCCCCTCCGTTGTTTGACCCCGTGGCGGACGCCGCCGCGGCGGACCGGGACGTGCTCATACGCCGCGTGGTGACGTGGACCGGAGCCGGCCTGGCCGGTGTGGGCGCCGGAATTCTTGCGTTGGGCTGGACGGCGCTTTTGGGCGGCGTGATGGCCGGGTTGTGGGCGCAGGACCGTGACGCCACCCAGGTGCGCCTGGCCGGCACCGTGGCCATTGGGCTTGGAAGCGTTGTGTTGCTGTTGGGTCTGCCGCTGGCCGCGCTGGGCAGCGCCTGGTTTGCCACCGCGTTTGTGGCGCTGCTTCCCTAACGCAGCAACACGCTCACCAGGTGGTCCGGGGAAAGCGGCAACACCCGCCCAAAACCGTCCTGGGTCAGTTGCAGCAGGCACAAACGTTTTCCGTCGTTGAGTGGCACGCCAACGTGTTCGGTGCCTTCGGTGTCCCGCACCTTGAGCAGCACGTGCGGGTGCAGCGTGACCGCGCGGTTGCCGTAGTTGCGAACCTCCGTCTGGGGGTCCTGCGCCAGCAACTCCCGTATGGCGCCCGCCGCCTCATCACGGAACGGCTGGAAATCCGAGAACCGCGCCTTGGGCGCACCAAAGTCCACCGGTGGTGGAACCGCGGCCGTTGCGGGCTCCGTCTGGCGGTCCCGCACGCTGTCCAGGCGGATCATCTCCAGCTCAGCGTCGGTGTAGTTGGGATAGAGCGGTTGCCCCTTGAGCTGCACGGCAATCTGTTCACCCAACGCCAACGTCAACAGGCTGATGCGGGGCGGTGCGCCGGAGACCTCACTCACCACCACCGCGGCGTAACCGCCGTTGCGCAGGGACACCAGCCGGTAGGGCTTGGGTGAGCTGCCCGCGTGCAGCTTGAGCCACACTTCCTGCGGCGCCACGCGGTCCACCTTGCCGGTCACCGCGCGGACAAAACCGCCCACCCGTCCCGCCAGGTCACATTCGCTGGGGGCCACGCAGCCAGGCCGCGTGAACAACACCTGATACGCCATCCCGTTTTCACCCACCGGGTGCAGCACGTGGTGGGACAGCTCGGGGCGCGCGGGTGTGTTGGCCGCGCGGGACAAAGAAGCGCGCAGCTCGGCAAAGATGCTCTCGGAAGGGCCGGGAAGACGCAGCGGGGTCTTGGTGTCGGACTCGGTGAAATATTTCCCGACCATGCCCCACAGGCCAAACGTTGCAGACGCCGCTTCCACCACCTGGTCAATGCGTTGTTGGGCTGCCACCGGGACGTCCCGGAACTGCAACCCCACGCCCACGCCGGGAATGGTGAAGCGCACCTCCGCCGACAATGTCAGCGCGCCGCCGGGCAGCTCCAACGTGAGCTCGCAGCCGCCGGTGGGGTAGGGCGGTTCCACAAAGACCAGCGTGCCGCCCTTGGAGAGGTCCCGCGTGCGCCCCGTCCAGCTCAGGCCATCCGGCGCCCGAACGTCCGCCGCCAGGCGCACATACGCCCGTGCACTTGCCCTGGGGATGGAGGAGCCAACCATGCCGCGTCTGTCCTCCTAACAGTCCTTTCCCATGGCGTCACGGGCCAACAGGACCTGAAGGAACTCAGGGCGGCGTGAAGCGTGGATCAAACACAACATCATCCGCGTGGAAGTGGCTGGCTGGAGCGTCTGCGGGGACACAGTGCAGACCCACCGCCAGGGTGGCCTCACCCTCCAACAACGGGCAGTCCACCGCCATGGCAACGTCCAACACCGGAAGCCCGTTGATGGACATCCCCACGCGGTGACCCACGTAGTCCGCGTAGAACTCCACCAGCGTCCATTGCTGGACCTGCACCCCCTCACCGGACAGCTGGTGGGTGAACCCCTCCCAGGGGGGCCCCGCCGGCGTCAGCAACTGCTCCATGAGGCCCACGCCCGCGCTGCCCAGGTACACCAGTGCCCCGCACCGCGTGCCCGCGCCGTCTCCCAGTCAGGCCACCAGCTGGTAGGCGGTGGCCTGCGCATCGTCCAGCCACACCATGGCCCGCACCCGCACGTAGCGGAACGGTCCCGTGAACACGCGCTCCACGCGCGTGTAGCTGCAGTCGGTGGGATTGGCGGACCCCGTGATGCCCAGCGCCCCGTCGCCGCTGTAAACAACGTCAGACTCCAGGGCGGCAAGTCCGTCGCCCTGGGAGATGGACGGCCAGTGGTCCGCCAGGGTTCCACTGTCAAAGTCATCACAAAACAACGGCACCGGGTTCTGCTGCGCGCACCCCACAGGCAGCCCGCTGGAGGAGGAGCCCGCGCCAGATGACGCCAGGCTGCTTGACCCAGCGCTGCTGGAACCCAGGGCGGCCGAGGATGCAGCGGCCGCGCTGGATGACAACGGCGTGGCTGAGGAGCCGCTGGCCGCCAACAACGACGACGACGACAAGGACGAGGACGAGGACGAGGACGAGGATGCGGCGCCCGCGGAGCTGCTGGCCATCACGCTGGATGGGAATGGCCCCGCGCTGGAACTGGACGGCGGCAAGCTGGAGCTCAACCCGGCGGAGGTCACATTGGAAGAGCCTGCGTTGCTGGAAGACCCGGTGGTGCTGGAGGACCCGTTGCTGCTTGTTGCCGCAGTGCTGGACCCAGGCGCGCTGCTGGACGTGGTGGTGCCACCCGAAGACGAGGAACCACCCCGCACCAGGCACACGCCCGCCTCACACGAATCCGACGCCGGACAGTCCAGGTTGTTGTTGCAGCGCAGCCGGCAGATGCCGTCCACGTCGGTTTGTTCGGATGGGCAGACAGCCGCTTGGGTGCATGCAACGCCCCAGGCAAGGATGGTCCCCACCAACACCTGCAACAACCCATTGGCCGGCCCGCGGGGCATCACCACGGTCTTAGCATGTGGCCCAAAACCACCCGCATCCCCGGGTGAACGGGATCACCCGCATGCGCCCCAGCCCCGCAAGACGTGCAGTTTTCCAGGTATCCCACCTGAGCCCACCGGGCAGCGGGCGGATGCCATCCCATGTGGGCATCGGTAGGGTGACCTCCTCTTCTTGACGGATCATGATCTGGAGCACGGCCTTGAAGAACGCGCGCGTAGGTCCCTGGATGGCAAGTGTGGTGGTGGCCACAACCCTGGCGGGCTGTGGTGGCTGCAGCAAAGGTGTTGGGGACGAGGACGGCGGGCCGGGAGACCCCAACCAGGGCGCGTCCACCAGTGGCGGCCTGATGCGGCCTGACGGCGGCGGTGGCAACAACGCGTCGGGCGGAACCAACACCTCCGGTGGCCAGCAAGGGTCCAGCGGCACCAGCGGAGCCAACGGGTCCGGCGGCGCCAGCGGGAACACCGGCACGTCCAGTGGTCAGGTCAGCAGCGGCGGAGCCTCGTCTTCATCCAGTGGATTTGTCAGCGGCTGCGTGACCCAGGAAGTGTGCAATGACGGTCTGGACAACAACTGCAATGACCTGGTGGATGAGGAGTGTGGCTGCATCCCCGGAGACACCCAGCCCTGTTACGAGGGTGACCCCGCACACGCCGGCGTGGGCGTGTGCACCCCCGGCACCCAGACGTGCGTGAGCAACGGTGAGGTTGGGATGTGGGCCGCGTGCGCCGGAAGTGTGGCGCCGCAGGCCGTGCAGTGCGGCAGTGGCGTGGACTACGCGTGCGTGGGCAACCCGGACCACGGCTGCGTGTGCAGCGTGGGCCAGGTGCGCGCCTGTTACAGCGGGCCGCCGGCCACCGCCGGGGTGGGGCTGTGCCGTTCGGGCAGCCAGAACTGTGTGCAGCAGGCGCCCGGCGTGGTGGCGTGGACGGCGTGTTCCGGTGAAGTGCTCCCCGCCATGGAAGCATGTGATGACCGGGACCATGACTGTGACAGCGTCAACGACACCGGCTGCGGCTGCGTCATTGGCACCAGCCAGCCCTGTTACAGTGGCGCGGTGGGAACCCAGGGCGTGGGGTTGTGCCGCGCGGGCAGCCAGGCCTGCGTGGCCACCGCCAACGGCAGCACCTGGGGCGCGTGTGGTGGAGAGGTCACGCCGCAAACGGACGTGTGTGACGGCGTGGACCGCAACTGTGATGGGAACCCCAACACCGGGTGCGGTTGTGTGGTGGGCACCACGCAGCCCTGTTACGGCGGCCCTGCGGGGACCGCTGGCGTGGGCACCTGCCAGGGTGGAACCCAGACGTGCGTGGCCGCCGGCGGGGGCGCCATGTGGGGCGGCTGTATGGGCGAGGTCCTTCCGCAGCCCGACCAGTGTGACGGCGTGGACCGCAACTGTGACAACAACCCCAACACCGCGTGCGCCTGCACCGCCGGCCAGACCCAACCCTGTTATGACGGCCCGCCGGCCACCAACGGCGTGGGCACCTGCCACGGCGGAACCCAGGCCTGTGTGGTGACCGCCAATGGCAGCAGCTTTGGCGCGTGCACCGGCCAGGTGCTCCCGCAACAGACCCAGGCCTGTGATGGCACGGACCGCATGTGCAACAACATGCCCGGCGCGGGTTGTGTGTGTGCGCCCGGCCAGACCCAGCCCTGCTACACCGGCCCCGCGGGCACCCAGGGCGTGGGTGTGTGCCAGGGCGGAACGCAAACCTGCACCGTGGTCAACGGCACGCTGCAGTTCCCCATGCAGTGTGATGGCCAGGTGACGCCGCAAAGCATGGACATCTGCGGCAACGGCCTGGATGACAACTGTGCCGGCGGCGTGGATGAGAACTGCACCAACCTCATGTGCCCGCCGGATCAGACCATTGACGCCGGCACGCTGGTCAACCTCACCGCCACCGCCACCGGGTTGTCCGGCTTCAGCTGGCGCATTGTGAACCAGCCCGCCGGTGCCGGCAGCAGCGCCGAATGGACCCCCAACCCGCCCAACGCCCAGACCGTGGGATTCCGCCCGTACATTGTGGGCGTCTACACGCTGGAGGCCAGCGCGCGGGACGGCGGCGGTGCGCTGCAAACGTGTGTCACCAACATCACCGCGCGCGCCCACGGGTTGCGCGTGGAAGTGACCTGGGATGGCGCCGGGGACGTGGACGTCCACCTGCACAACGCGGTGTCCTCGTCGCCGTGGTTTGGTGGCACCAGCGGCGGCAACCCCAATGATTGTTATTATGAAAACTGCATCCCGCCGCCCATCCCGTCCTGGTCCAGCGTGCCCGGACCGGCGCCCTGGGGTGCCAGCCTGGACGTGGACAACATCACCGCCAACGGGCCGGAGAACGTCAACGTGGCCACCCCCGCGCTCAGCAGTGACTACACCATCTCCATCCACAACTGGTCTGACGCCGCTGGCCGCGTGGCCACCGTGAAGGTGTTCTGCGGGCTCACCGCCGGCGTCACCCCAACCCAGGTGTTCACCAGCCGCGCGTTGACGGGCAACACCAGCGGGGACTGCAGCACCAATGACTTCTGGCGCGTGGCCCGGGTGAACTTCCAGAGCGCGGGGGTGTGCACCATCACGCCCATCAACTCCTACGCCACCAGCGCCTCGGCCTGCGCCAGCTTCTGACCCGTCCCACCACAACACGCCTGGGCAAGACCCACCAGGTGGTGCAAGGTTCACCGCCCGCCCCTGACTGACGGCGGGCGCGGAGCCTCTCCATGGACGTTCCCCAAAACCTGTTGGATGCCGCGGCGGTGTTGGTCTCCAACCCCTACGCGGTGGACGCCAAGGCCGCGCACAACGCACGCCAGCGTGTGGCCCAGGCGGATGCCCCCGCCGCCGCGGCCGCGTTGTTGGCCCGCGGGGAGGTGGAGCCGGCTGAGACGTTGTTGCTGGCGCAAGCCGCCGTCCAGTCCTGTGCGCCCAACGCGCTGCCGCAGGATGTGCTTCCAGAAGCGCTGTGGCGCACCCACCCGGGACTCAAACAGCTCCCGCACCCCCGTGAGAGCTACCTGCGCGTGGCCACCGCACACGCACGTTGCCAGGCCAGCCTGGAGGCACTGGCCGGGGGCAGCCCCGCCATGGGGCTCTTGCGCCAGCAGGTGTGGGCGGTGAGTTTTGGCGCGTCCCTCTTCCACGGCATGACGCTGGAGCGCGTCATCCGGGACCATGACGTGCTCATTGTGGGAGAGACCGGGACCGGCAAGGAGACGGTGGCCAACGCCATCCTGGAAGGCATCCAGGGCGGACCGGATGGGTCTGCCGCGCCGCGCACCGCCATCAATGCCGCGGCACTCCCGGAGACGCTCACCGAAGGAGAACTGTTTGGCCACGCCAAGGGCGCGTACACCGGTGCCACCGAACACCGCGTGGGACGCATCCGCGCGGCCCATGGTGGCGGGTTCTTCCTGGATGAGGTGGGTGACCTGCCGCTGGCCACGCAGTCCAAGCTGTTGCGGGTCATTGAACTGGATGAAGTGGCGCCGCTGGGCAGTGACAAGGTCTACAACGTGGACGTGCGGTTCATTGCCGCCACCCACCGCAACCTGCTGGCCATGGCGCAGGACAACCGGTTCCGCCGGGACCTCTACGAACGCCTGGCGGGCTGCGTGATCCAGGTTCCGCCGCTGCGGGACCGTCCCCAGGACATCCCGGTGATTGGGATGCGGTTTGTGCACCGCATGATGACCCACCCCCGCATGGCGCCGCAGGTGGAACGCATGGAGGCGTGGCTCAATTCGCCCCAGGCCCTCACCCAACGCTGGGGTGGCAACGTGCGCGAGCTCTACAATGCGTTGCGCAACCTCATGCTGGGCCTGCCGGCCACCGCGGCCTTCCCGTCGGTGGGGGCACCCAGCACCGACGCTGCGGTGACCGTGGTGCCGGGCCGCATCATGGACGCGCAGGCCCCGCTCACCGAGGTGGAGGACTGGTACATGCAAAAAGTCCTCACCCGCGTGGAGGGCAACCTGGCATTGGCGTCACGCATCCTGGGCGTGGACCGCTCCACGCTGCGCCGTCATACCCGCCGCTGGGGCAGCTGACCCTCAAGCCACCTCGGGCGGCGGCCCCGGAGGCGCAGGCGTTGGCAACGGTGCAGCGCCCGGTTCCGGGGCGCGCAGGCCCGCCCGCGTGCACAACAACCCCGCCAGCAGCACCACGCCAAACACGTCATGGGAGATGCGGAACCGGCAGTCCCCGTAAATCAACACCGCCACCGGCAACGCCGCCAGCTGCTGGAACAACAGGAACCGCTCGGCAAAACGGTGGCGCCCGCGCCGCAGCGCCCACAACACCGTGAAGCCCAGCAACGCGCAGTACATCTGGTTGCCCGCGCGCGTGATGGGTTCTGCCGGCCCGCCGCTGGGCCACGGCGTGGTGGCCCAGTAGAAATCCGCAATGTTGGTGGCAATGCGCCGCAGGTGCGCCCACCCATCTTGTTTGATGCACTCCAGGCCCAGCGCAAAGAAGTAGTCATTCTCCCACGCCATATGGCCTTCAATGACCGTCCTGACGTCGGTGCGGCCTTCCCGCTGCAGCCGCTGCATGCGCGCGGGTGACGCCCAGATGTACACGCCGTGGTTGCTGCGGGTTTCCACCGTGCCCACTTCACAATGGCCCTGGTAGAAGTTGAACCCGCCGTTGTGGGCCAGCCCGGACGGCCCACCCCAGGCCTTGGTTTGCAGCGCCAGGGCCAGGCCCACCGGCATGGACAGCGCCAGCACCCACGCCACCCCCGCCGTCACCACCGCGCCCCGCCCGCGCGCCACCCACAGCAGCAGTGGCACCAGCATCAAGGCCACCGCCAGCTGCGGCCGCATGGTCAATGCCATGCCGGACAGAACCCCGGACCACGCCAACAGGCCCGGACGTACGCCGTCCTTCAGCGCGCGCAACGCCAACGTCCAGCTCCACACCATGGCGCACGCGTACGGCAACTCGCTCAGGAAGAAGCCTGCGTAGAGGCCAAAGGTGTAGTGCGCCTCCAAAAACCCCATGGCCAACGCCACCGCCACCGGGTGTTCAAACAACACCCACGCCAACGCGCCCACGCCTACCACCGTGAGCATGGCCAGCACCCACCACAGCCCCACGTTGAGCCACAACCCCTGGTGCATGTTCTGGGTCACCGCAAACGCGGGCGCCATCAACACATGCGTCCCCGGCGGGAAGAACGCGTCAAACTTGTTGAGCGGTACGCCGGTGCCCAGGTGCCAGGCGCGTTCGATGTAACCCTTCATGTCGCTGAACTGGCCGTTGACCGGGTTGTTGAGCGCCATGAAGATGGTGCGCTCCACCGCCGCCACCA
>Ga0154020_10009641_pt1 | contig 11106 bp, 15 predicted proteins | sample Klosneuvirus_201_FD_109709 | JGI IMG/M metagenome (GOLD analysis project Ga0154020, IMG submission 109709) | Active sludge microbial communities from wastewater, Klosterneuburg, Austria - Klosneuvirus_20160825_MG | ecosystem: Engineered > WWTP > Aerobic digester > Activated sludge | place...
GCAAACTATTCCGCGAGTACTTCAGGAAAATCTGCCAAAGTTGATGGGGCTGCTTGTACGGCGAGGTTTTCTGAAGGACGCCCACGTCCTTTTTGGGGCGATTGGGGATGCAACCTGTGATCGGGTTCCCCTTCAGATTGGTCAATTTGAGGCGGGCATTGAAACTGACGATGATCTTGGTCGAATTTATCTAGAGGGTGGCGGCGGCGGTCAAAATACGGAGTCTTACGAACTTGGCATGTATTTTATGTCTCGGCATACCTCAATTGACTGTTTTGAGAAAAGGGATAAGCGGGGCTACCTCTTTATCATTGCAGACGAGAAGCCTTACGAATGTGTTAAATCACACGAAGTCAAGAATGTAATTGGCGATAGCTTGCAGGCTGATATCCCCCTCACAGATATGGTTAGCGAGCTACAAGAAAAGTGGGATACATATATTCTCATGCCTAGTACGGGCGGAGCTTATAAGACTGATAGATCGATCAAACCTTATTGGACGAAGTTATTCGGTCAGCACGTTATTGAATTTGATCCAAGTCACGTTTCAGAAACAATCGCCTCCATTATTGGTGCTTCTGAAGGATTTGACGCTGACGCCATCAATAGTGCGTTAGACGACGTTGGAAGCGGTCATGCTAAAAAGAGTGTGAGTACGGCTCTCTCCACAGTGACTAAGGGGGGCGGACTTTCAACTAATGTAGTGAGTGGGACACTAGCAAAAAGCGGGAGGAAGGCTTCCGTCTAGTCTAACTAATCAAATCTATTCCCCGGTATGATTCGCTCTGCCGGGCTTTTTCTTTAGGAATTAAAAATGATCTATATTGTATGCGACCTTGGTTTTGGAGATAGCGGCAAGGGGACTATTGTAGATTATTTATTGAGCAAGGTAGCCCGCCGAGATAATAGGACGCTCGTCATTCGTTATTGTGGAGGTTATCAGGCAGCCCATCACACTGTCCATAATGGAATTCGCTATCGCTATTCTCAAATTGGGTCCGGCTCTCTTAATTATCCCAACGTAGATACCTATATTGGACCTCGCTTTATCGTTTCTCCAGAACATCTTCGTAGAGAAGCTAAGCAAAATATGAATCACAGAGAGAGTGGTCATACTTTTATTGATTCACACGCTTTAGTGGCGACCCACTATGCGAGACATCTTAATAAGTCTTCCTATCACAAAAATGATTCCATAGCGACTTGCGGAGCTGGCATTGGGGCGACTCGCGAATACTGGTTAAAATATGGACAAGATGCACTTTACATAAAAGATATTGCGGGACCTCTTCTTCCTGAAAAACTTGAGTTGATGAGACAGCGTATTTGTCCAACCTATAATGAACAAATTGATTATCATATTGGCTTTGGGGTAGTAGGTATGCCCGTATTACAGAATTATGATAATATTATTTTTGAGGGCAGCCAGGGCGTTCTTCTTGATGAGAATTATGGAGTGGGAGCACCTGATCATGTGACATGGTCTACCACTACTATGCTACACGCTTATCAGTTAATGGACATCTATAATTTCCCCGAACAGGAAGTGAGAAAAATTGGCGTACTACGTAGTTATCATACTCGTCATGGCAGCGGTCCCTTTCAAGAAGATGAAGAATTAACAACAAGACTAGCCCCGCTGGAGGTTGATAATCGAAACGACGGTCCTCAAGGTAAGTTTCGCTTTGGTAAATTACAGCCCAATCTGATTGAGTATGCTCTTAGTGTTCCCAATACGGATGTTGACGAGATAGCTGTTACTTGTTTAGATCAGCTTATGCCAGAAGAAGCCATGGAATCTCTCAAAATTATTAATGAGTTTAAACCCGTCAAGATTGAAAGTTGGGGAGCTGAAGCTTGTCACAAGAAAGACTCTGCGACATTGGTCCCGCCATTATATTCTTGATTGCTATTACAGTTGGTTTTACAGTAGAGTTTTTCACATGGAATTAACTGCCATCTTTCGGGTGAAATTCCACCATCAGAACTACTATAAGTACGCCGTTTTAACCTTAAAAAGAGAGGGCGACTTTCTATTCTGGTATCGCCGAATGGGGTTCTGGCAGTATATTTCTTCTTACGATAGCCTAAAAGGTGCCCTCGCTGAACACCCTGAAGCCGTCCTGTCTTATAGGAATATTAAAGTAGACAAAGATGATAGTACAAGGGAAATTTCCGCCCCTTATAAAGAGTCTGACTTAAAATCAAAGCCCGCCTTTTATAACAGAAAAAGTTTTTGGTCTTTCCTCATGGCATTAAGCGGACTAAGTATTCTCCCTATCCCATTTATCGGTTGGTATGCTATTTTTATGATGATTATATCTATATCCATCGCCTTGTTTACCTTAATAGGTCACGAGATTTATGTTTGGCATTAAATTAATCTTATTAGCGTGCTCCCTTTCACCTTTTGTGGAAGACCGCACAGCTTACATTTTCGTCACAGAAACCGTCATTTATGTGGAGAGTGACGATTTTTATAACATCCATAAGAGGTACATCCATCACCAGTACAATACAAAAATTGAGCCCGAAATGATGGATATTTGGATAGAAGCCCAGCGTTTAAAATATAAGGGCGAACTTTACGTAGACGACCCCGACTGTTTTGCTGCCGCGATGTACGCCTTAGAGGGAAGAGCCGTAATTGTCGTGGGGGGAAGACCTCTCTTAGACAAGATGCGGGTAAAAGTTGACCAATATTTTTAGTTTAGGAAGATCCTATGCTCATTCTAACGGACACCGCCCTACTAGATGGGGAAACGCCGTGTGCTATTTTTGATAACGTTCTCGCCTTTCATCTGATTCAGCTCGGTTTGCAGAACGGGGGCACCCCTCATTTTGTGGAGAAAACGACGCCTGACGGCGTCTCTATAGTACTTTACACGGAGGCGACCAATTGGAAAGGCTCCTTATTGACTGGCTCCCACTTGCTAACTTACCATAGGGCGAAGAAAATGGGGGATAGGAGAGAGCGGCGAGCTGTCCTCCAAATGATTTATGAATATTAAATTAATTATTTTGCGAGGAACGAGCAATATGGACCTGAAAGATCTAGCCCTATTGAACCTGCGTCAGTTAAAAAGTATTGTACGCCAAAGGGAGGAAGCTGTGAAGGAAGCGGAACGCCGGTTGGCGAAAGCCCAGAAGGATTTTGAGCGGGCTCTTGAAACTGCTATCGTGCCGGGGGTTAGCCCAAAGCAACTCCGTGAAATCATGCGAAGCTAAAGCTTCGGGGAAGTTGAGCGAAGCGAAATGAGAAAGCTATTTGACTTGGCAGCGATTGTGGTTTTGAGCTGGATTATTGTGGGCTGTTTTGCTCTTGCAGTATGGAAGCTGGCAACTTCTTCACCCGTTAATTTTTAGGGCTCCCTTATGATTGTTAGATTGTCATATGAAAATATTACAGAGTGTTACGATAGTGCAATAGTCAGTAGCTCGGAATGGGATAGATTGTTCTCATACAAGTTACCTAAAGCCCCATATGGATCATCGACAGAAGTTGTAGTAAAAGTAGAAGAGCAGCAACTAGTTAATGGAAAATTAATTTGGCGACATATTTTTAACCGGAATATTCTCTTACGGGAAGATAGATGTACAGCCGATCAGCACGAAAAATTGATGGCGGATATAGTTAGCGGGCTCCCCCCATCCCTTGGTGGATTCGTTAGAAGCCACGCTTATGAGCACGGTCACTCTAGCGGCTATGAGGAATGCCTCTCTATTGCAATGGAGCTGGCTTATGAACTACAAGAGATCTTGCCCAAATTGAAAAAGGAGCTGGCTCCTTGAATATTTGCATAGCCATTATCAGCCGTAGTCAGACACATATTGATGGGTGGTATGCCCCAATGTACAAACTTGTAAGAAGGGGCGAAATTTTAAGATGGGAATTTTCCAATGAGTGGGCTATCAAAGATTTAAAAGTTTTCTACCACCCATTGCCCGATCTTATTAAAATTGTTAATCAAATTGGCGTTCCTTATATTATTCAAGAATTTTTTGACGATATCAGCATGGATTTTCATATTGATCATCTAACGAATGGATATATAGACTACTCTCATCTTCAAATAGAAGAGTGGCATGGGGAGAATATCTAATGTTAATTGAAGCCCTTTTTGTCCAGCCAAATTTTAAAACTAATGATCAAGTAGGCTACGCTTCTTTTTACGAACTGGTAAGGCAGCAAAATCAAGAATTAATGTGGGAAGTTAATAACTCATATTATTTTGGCGAAGAGAAGATTAAGGAAGCAAAAAAGGCGGGCTCTTTAGTTTTCATTATACAGTGCCCAAATATCAGAATTAAACGCAGAAAATTTGAAGAAGAGAACCTTAACGGGCAGTATACTTATCAATGTCATTGTGAAGAATGCGATGATGAAGTCTATTTAGCTATACATGGGCACGAAAGAAAAGAGCTGAAATGTTATTCATCGGTGACGTCCACGGTAAAACAGACGCTTATCAAAAAATTGTGGAGCGGGCTCCGTACAGTATTCAAGTCGGTGATTTTGGCTTTCACAAAGAGTGGACGTGGTTGAAAAAGAATGTGAGTGCGGAGCACCATAAAGTTGTTTGTGGTAATCATGATTTACCCCCTTCGATTAACGATGCCCCTCACTGTTTAGGGAACTTTGGCTCTATCATTCATGGCGGTTTGCCCCTGTTCTTTGTGAGGGGGGCTCACTCTATTGATGCATCCTATCGCACTGAGGGCGTAAGCTGGTTTGCGGATGAACAACTTAACCACCTTGATCTTCTTGACGCTATCGCAGAGTATGAAAGGGTACGACCCGACATTGTAGTGACCCACGAAGCACCCGCTTACCTAAAAATGATGTTATGCGGACAGGCTTATGATCAAACATCTATTGCTTTAGAAAAAATGTGGAATATTCATAGACCAAAAATCTGGATTCACGGTCACCACCATACCTCCAAAAGGTACAACTTGATGGACACCCAATTTATTAGTTTGGCTGAACTGGAGGTGTTTAAATTATAAATGGACATTGAAGCTCTCATTAAAATTAAAAAATATCTTACCTTTACCATTGAATATTGTTATTATTATTGCATTTTAGCAAGAGCAGAAGATGGAGAGTTAATTTGGGTACCATATTCATATTTTAACGCTTCACAACATGACAGATTTTCAAGTGAAGAATCAGCTCAATTAGTCCTACAAAAAAGACTACAAGTAATTCAGTGCGCATCCGGCTCGTATTATCAAAGGGTATGTAAGCGTAAGGTGTTAACGTGGTTTACTTTCAACCAAGAAGTATGGGAGAAAAGTCTTGAAGATTCTGATGTCTCACAAAACGGCTAATGGTTACGATTTGGCAATTTTTGAAAGCGGCAGGCTTCGCAATGGCAGGAGAGTATGGAAGCGAGCAAAGCTCCAAAAAATTTATGGGGCTCCCTCCTTGAAGGCTGCTAAGGAGGCGGCTACAGTTTTGGGGTTGCCTTTATTGGTGACCCCTCATAAAGTGTGGGGAAAGAAAATGCGGGTTCCCTTCCATGTCGCCGATATGGTGAATCTGTTGTTCTAGAGCGGCTCTTTTTTTAGGAGTTTGGTTATGAAAAAGTTTGCGTTTTTTATTGCTGTTGTCACTCTACTTTCCCCCAAAGGATATGGGCAACAAGACATCGTGTCATTAGTAGCTACAGTTAATGGGATCAAAGAAAGCTCGCCAACTAGCTCGTTTACTAGTGGACCCTTTGAGATAGGGCGAAGTGGCAATCCACTGAAGGAGCGGCAGCTTCTTTTTGAATTTTCAGCTACTGAACTGAACAAAATTCCAACTAATGCGATTATAGACGCATCACAACTATATATGACGCCGCAGGTAAATGATACTGTATTCCCTCCAATTGATGGAGGAGAACTCTCTTCTGCCTTCACTGGTAGTGTCACTTGGAATACCGCTGGCAGTACAGCCAATAACGGCATTTCATCTAGCGAAAAAACTGGAACATTTTCAGCGTCATATAACTCATCCGAACAAGCGATTCTTGGCAGTTTTCAAGATAGTGAGGGAACAGTTACCAAATATATTAAAGAGGCAAGATTTTTGAGTGAAGACACGGGTCTAGTTATGCGAGCCCCAACAGCAACAAAAGTTTATCAACTTAGTCAAATTGAACTTGATGTTGCATATCACCTCTTTGACGTTATATGCCCAGCTAATTTTGGTCGAGAAGGGTGGGTGAACTGTGCAATTGAATTGACAGATGCCGTTGCAGGCGGCGAGTTTTTTACCTTCTCAATGAGTGGAGCTAACTTTACTAACCTTCAATATTATAGTGGTGGTACATGGGTGAATGCTACAGGAGATAACTTAGTGTTAGGAAGTAATCAAGACCTGCTTCTTTTCCGCTTTATTATCCCGAAGTCCAGTTCAGCCCCTAACAATACTTATAATGTACAAGCCTCCATTAGAGTTGATCGTCTTGGAGGAGGCGGCAATTTTTCTGCAACTACTGGAACTATTCGAAAAACTGGCGACTCAAATACTGATGGAGTTTTTAATTCTTCAGATTTGATTGCCGTTTTTTTTACAGGCTTATTTCAAACTGGGGAGCCCGCCTCTTGGGAAGAAGGTGACTGGAATGGAGATGGTGTGTTTGATACATCAGATTGGATCTTAGCATTTCAACATGCATTCTACATCAATGGAGCCAATGCATTAAGTGCGGATATTGACTCTATTTTTTAAAGATTAGATTAGAGGGAGAGCCAGGGATGGCTTTTTTATGGGGTCGCAAAGCCCACATCAGCCTTCTAAGCTGATCACCTAAACGAGTGGGTTGGAGGTGATGAGTTCGATTCTCTGTGCCCCCATTTGACTTTATCTCTTTGTGAGTTTATAATTAATCTTAATGTTTCGATCATACAAGACACAATTAGACCCTAATAATAAACAAAAAACACTCTTTGCTCAACATGCAGGATGTGCTCGATGGGCTTTCAATTGGGCTCTCTCTAAGAAAAAAGAAGCGTTTGATAAAAAAGAAAGAATTCCCTCTTGGATCGATCTTAGTAAAGAATTGAACCGCCTGAAAAAGAGTGAATTGAACTGGATGTATCTTTCATCCAAAGTGGCTCCTTTAGAAGCTTTACGAAACTGCGAAACCGCATTCAAAAGTTTCTTCCAAAGATGTAAAGATAAAAGATTTAAGAAAAAAGGATTTCCTAAATTTAAATCTAAAAAAGGATCTCAATCTTTCTGTGTTATGGGACACATCCATGTAAATGATCGTCAAATTAAACTTCCGCGTATCGGTTGGGTAAAATTACATCAAGTTGGTTATTTGCCCACCAACTCCAAGATTTTATCAGCTACAATTTCTCAACGTGCTGGCAAATGGTTCGTGTCTCTAAATGTGGAGGAGGTAATAAAATTATATCCGACTCCGCTAAATAACGTCGTTAGGGTAGATCTAGGTGTTAAAACTCTAGCTACGTGTTCAAATGGCACTATCTATAATAACCCACAAGCTCTTCTAAAAAACCTTAAAAAATTAAAAAGAAGATGCCGTCAGTTTTCGCGTAAGAAAAAAGGAAGTAAAAATAGAGAAAAAGCACGAAATAAATTAGCGAGCCTTCATTATAAAATTTCCAATATCCGAAAAGACTCTTTACATAAAGCAACTTCTAAAATAACCGACGAAAACCAAGTAATAATTTTGGAAGATCTTTCTGTTTCAAAAATGTTAAAGAATAAATTAATATCGCGATGTATTGGTGATGTTGGATTCTATGAATTTAGACGACAAATCACTTATAAAGCGGATTGGAAGGGGAGGCAGATAATTTTTGTAAATAGATTTTATCCTTCCTCCAAGATGTGTTCAAGTTGCGGACATCTTCAAGAAACCATGCCACTCTCAAAAAGAACTTTCCAGTGCTCGATGTGCGACTTAAAGATCGATCGTGATCTGAACGCTGCCAAAAATATATGTACCCACGGTTTAGGGGGAATTCAAGCCTGCGGAGAGGGGAGTTCGCTGAATGAAAATTCGGTCACCCCTTTGATGAAACAGGAATCTAACGAGCAGAAAACTGCTGTAAGTTTAGAATAACATTTTTCGCATTGAAGAAGTCGATATCCAGGACGAACTTGACAAGCTGCGTGCGGGTGCCCGCTCTCTTGAAATAGCTTGCGGACTTCCGCTAAATTGGTCTCGCTCTTATCATTTACAGAATTGGAGGTTGCACTGCGTGAATAAATAGTTATGCTATGTGAGCACGATTTCTTTTTCTTCTTCTAAATAGGATTTTTAGAATGCTGATCCTCACCCAAAAGCCGGGCGAACACATCGCCATCTACTATCAGGGGAAACTCGTCGGGACCATTCATAATGCGGGAAAAACAAGGACTAAATTAGGTCTTACCCTGCCCCCAGAGTATAAAGTTCTCCGATCTACTCTCTCTCAAAAATAGGCTTCTTTTTCTTTTTTTCTCTTGAAAGGTTTATCATGGTTACTAAAAGTGCTGATCTTAAGGATTTCTGGACAAAGTTGACCGTCTCTCCAGCCATGGCACATAACATGCTGTTACTGGCACTTGAGTCAGGGACTACAGCGATGATGTGGGGTAACTACGGCGTAGGTAAAACGTCAGTAGTCTATCAACTGGCGGACACGTTGAAGAATCCGCAACTTCCCCCCAACCAGCGATTTGACGGATGTGTCGTGATCAACCCGTCCCAAACGGACATTATTGATTTTAAGTTGCCCATTCCCAAGAAGTTGGATACGGGCGAGATGATTTCTCAGTTTGCATATTCGGAGCTATTACCTCGTGAGGGTCGCCACATTATCTTCGTAGATGAGATTAATACGGCACCCCAATCGTTGCAGCCCACCCTTTACAGTTTGATTCTTGAAGGACGAATTGGTAATTATAAGTTGCCAGACGGCTGTTTTCGCGTTGCTGCGGGTAACCGAGAAGAGGATCAATGTGCCGCCCAACCAATGTCAAATGCCTTGAAGGACAGGTTAAACCTCCATATGTTTGTTCAACCCGACAAAGATTCGTGGGGAGCGTGGGCTAACCTCAATAGAATCCGCCCTGAAATTCAGGCATGGGTTCAATTTTCCCCCCATAGTAGTTTGCAAGGTCACCAGAAAGACGATCCTACCGGAGGCTGCACACCACGCAGCTTGGAAGCGTTGTCAAAAACTATGGACACTTTGCATAATCGCCGATCTCCTGACTTAGCGATGGAATCTCGCCTAATTACTGGCACGATTGGACAAGCCGCAGCTAGTGAGTTTGAGGGGTTCCTGGAGATTTATCGTAGCCAGATCTCCCTCGAAGAGATTATTAAGAGCCCCACTAAGGCGGAGATTCCTAAGGAGACGAGCCTCCTATTCTGCGTAGCCTTCTCCCTCGCAGAGAGAATGACGGTGGATAACATTGATGCCGTTTTCAAATACTTGTCTCGACTACCACAATCGTATACTGTTCTAGCAATTCAAACGGCAATGGCACGCAATAAAGAAATGTGCCTGAGGACTCCACAGATTAGAGACTTTATCACCAAGAACCTGCATGTGATTATTTAAGGGGGCTTTATGAAGATTACAGACCTTGCCATGATTTTGAACTACTCCACCTCCGTTTGGGGGGCGAGTAAAACTGATCAGGTTGTTTCAAAGGAAGTGTTGGTGAGCAAGCGAGCTGAAGATAAGGCTGGCAAATTCACCAAGCATTTGTTGGGAGGAACCTGCCCAGAACTGGAAGTCATTCGGTCTCACGTCCATCAGTTTCAAACTTGGCTTCGCAGTACGACCTTCCCCTCTTCAATGATGGGGCGGGGCTCTGCGATTATTCCAAACGGCAAGCTGATGGAGATTTGCCAAGAGTGCCGCAGGTACGAACAGCAATTCAGAGTACTCGTCAAGCAATTCATTGATAGGTACGACGATATTGTTATCGAGGCAAAGCGTAAGCTGGCTGACTTGGCTACCGATGAGTATCCCAGCAAGCAAGCCGTGGAAGGTAAGTTCGACTTCACATTCTACGTGATGCCAATTCCCGAGGCGGCAGCTTTTGATAATAAGTTAGGCTTGGACGAATTGGAGCAAGCGTTAGCCGACCAGTATGAGCGTCAATTGAGCAAGACCTTCCAAGAGGGGGAGGAGCAGCTCGTTTTGATGTTGCAAACAAGGCTACTCAAGTTCCATCATGCCCTCATCACCTATAAGGGGGAGGGTCGTGGTAGTGGGGCTGCCCTATCACAAACTGTGGTGGATGCCGCCGTGGATGAAGTTCAAAACATTAAAAGCTTGAATTTTCGCCATAGGCAAGACATCACCCAATGGTGCGTGAAAGCCTTGCAGATTTTGAGTGCTTCTGCGAGGGACTATCGTACCAACGCCACATTGCGAGAGCAGGCTCGCGTTCAATTGGAGGAGCTGCTGATTAATATGGGAGTAGAAATTCCCAATTCAGTAGCCCCAGCCTTGATCGTAGATGCGGAGGAAGATACTTCGCCAGCACAATTTAGCTACGCCGATCTATTCCGCTAAAAACTTCACCTAAGGGGGGTGGAAACGCCCCCCTTTTTATTTCTTAGGAGTTAATATGGCTGCGAGACAATTAAGCGACCTATCATCCGAAGAGAGGGTGGAAAGAATTCGCATCCTCCTCATGAATAAGCACCCCTTCTATGGGCGTATTGCCACATCTATTGGGTGGCATACTACTGAAGACCCCTCTATTCCTACAGTAGGCACGAATGGGCTAGAGGTCATTTGGAATGGGGATTTTGTAAAAAGGATTTCAGATGAAGATATGCAGTTTATTGCAGTTCACGAAATCCACCATATCATCAAGCGTCACGCATGGAGACGTGGCGAACGAGACCCCCAACTGTGGAATGCCGCATGCGACTTTCAGATCAATCTAGAGCTGGTTGATTGGAAAGTTGGCGATATGCCAAAAGACGGCTTGTTTGATCGTAAGTATGATAATATGTTAGAGGAGCACATTTATGATAAGCTTTTGCAGGATAATCCCAATGCTGGCAAAGGAAATTCGATCAGTACTGGTTATTTCACGGACGCTCCTCCTGGAACGGATATCGCAGA
>Ga0154020_10009644_pt1 | contig 11105 bp, 15 predicted proteins | sample Klosneuvirus_201_FD_109709 | JGI IMG/M metagenome (GOLD analysis project Ga0154020, IMG submission 109709) | Active sludge microbial communities from wastewater, Klosterneuburg, Austria - Klosneuvirus_20160825_MG | ecosystem: Engineered > WWTP > Aerobic digester > Activated sludge | place...
AGCCAAAGTCGGCAGCCACAACGGTCACTTGGTTGGAGGGGTACCTCGACCTCTCGTCGGAGCACAGTCCACTGCGACAAGAGGCAAGGAGATATATCTACTTACAAAAGAATAATCACTTAATCAGTGCCCATCGAGGGTCGCATTTGCTGTGAGGAAGGAGGACAGAAGTGCCGCCAGAACTTCAGTGAAATTCCTACGCGGCAGTTGTGCTCGACTTCTAGCGGACTTAATGCTGCCCGCCTGCCCCTCGCTTCCTCGACCTCCAGAGCCGAAGCGCTGGTGGTCTGTGATCTTATACCTACTGCTAGTTGCTTTTTGGATAAACTAAAATGACCGCTGCTGCGTTGAAGGTTTTCCGCGACTCGTTCAGGGCTGTCGAGGCCGGCACTGAGAAGCGCCTCAACGAGCTCCCCACCTTCCGTGGCGAGCTTGCTAAGATCAAGGATGCTTCTTTCTCGCCATTGGTGAAGGTAGAGGACACCACCATCGACTGGGAAACGATCCATCAACAGCTTCCCCACCACACGCTCGCCATCAATGCCGTCAAGAAGTTCTATGACGCCCGTCGTGATAGCATCTTGTCTGCCCCCAACACGATTCCCCCGAAGGTCCACCAGGCCGTCATGGAGAAGCTGAAGGAGGCTGTGCGTCCTCCGTCGATCGCCTTCTTTCGCCTTCCCACGAAGCCTCTCCTTTGCCGATCGGCCCTGATCGCTTGCCAATATTTTATTTTTCAATTTTTTTATTTGTTGCATTTGGTTTTAATTCTCTGGGCCTCTTGGGGATGGAGCTGGAGCTTTGTGACCTCACCGCGCCCGTCAAGTGGACCGTCCCTTTTCCCCTTCCTCCTGCTTACCCCGTTCCGCCTTTTCCAGGAGAAGATGGCCAATTATGCTCGCGTCCCCTTAAATCGTATTGCTAAGGAGCTCCAGGAGCGCAAGGAGTCCCTGGAAGAGAAGGAGCGGTACCAGCTCGTCTTCGACCTTTTTCAAGAAGCTCGCCCTCTTCCTTGGCCTCCTCTCCGTTTATGCAATTCCGATTTTTTCGCGATTTTTTTGGTTGATTTTAATTTTTGTCCAGCTTCCTCATTGATGAGAAGATCAACAACATTCTCGCGCGCAATCCCGAGTGGGCCAAGGCTGTCGCCGACGACCTCGCCAACCTCCGTTACCGGGATCCCCAGAAGGGCACTCACTTCCAGGAGGAGTAAATCTTTTATTTTTTGTTCCATGATAGCGATATTGTCACAGAATCTCAGAATTCAATCGAGTTTTGAGGCGTCGAATGTAAGTAAACATACATTTTGTCTCGCCGAAACCCCTCCTCGACATTTCGTCCCCTCACATTCTTAGTCCCCAATGCAGAATCGTTGCATATCTTGGATTTATTCACAATGGACAAGAAGAGGGATTTGAAGAGGGATTTGATGCTATTCTATGACAAGGGGAGCAGCCTAGATTTTCTTATAGCCCAAGGTAATGAGCTGCTTGCTAGGGAGGAAGACAGCCTTCTTTACCGCATCCACATCGAACTCCGATTCGATCCAAGGGAGTTGAATGATTGCATAGCAGAGCAACGGTTTGTTTTGTAAGAAGGACACCATGCCAGATGTCGTGATGCGAGAAGGAGGCACAGCGTCAGTCGCACCATAGTCGGTCGTCAGCGTCAAGCTTTCCAGGGCGGTAAGAGTGGCGAGATTCAGGAGCCAGTCATTCCCCACGGGAGTCTTCTTCACAGGATGGAGAAAGAGTGAAGTGAGTTTAGTAAATATGCCAATCTCTTTCGTGGTATTCTCGGTGATCGACATGGACGAGAGCGCCATGCTTTTTAGCTTCGAAGGTGAGAGTAGCTTGAGCAAAGGGGAAGGATCGAATGGAGGGCTCCAACTGCTGACCTCTCGGATCAACTTGAACCTTTCGAGATTTCCCAATATCGGAGAAAGTGTTAAAAGTAATCCCAGATTTTCACCAAGCTTTCCATAGATACGGAGGTCCCTCAAGTGCTTCAGTTCGGCGATGCGTGAGAACTCGGCGGCGGGCTTGTCTATTTCAAAGATGAAATCCACGGACAGCACCTCAAGTTTGGCGAGGCTCTTGAAGGAGGAGAGTGAAAGACCAGAGCAATTTCCCAATTCGAGGACCCGAAGATTCGAAAGGTTTTCAAACCCAGGGCCCACCTCCGCTGGCAAAGCGCCGAAGGAGATGCCGACAGATTTGAGCTTCAGTTGGTAGCCGCGGAATCCAGAGATGGATAGCTCTTCGAGGTTCGGTAAATAGCTAAGATTGGGAAATACAGATTCTAAGAAAGGAGATTGCAGCTCTAGTCGCCTCAAGTTCTCATTGTGGTACGCGGAGAGCTTCGGAAGGAGTGTGTCGAAAAAGTGGAGTTTCAAAGAAGTAAGATTTGGGGTGAGGACTTGGTCGAGGGCCTCGTCACTCAGCGCCATAGACCGAGATCTTTTCATCTCAGTATTAGTAATGGAAAGATCAATCGAGGTGAGAGCAGCAAATGGGAAGGGAACGCGATTGAACCCGAGGACGAGCTTGACCGACCTCAAAGCTCGAGGCAAATTCTCGAGGGCAATTGCGGGGCCTTTGAAGTCAGCCTCTGGTGCCTCCATCCACGCTCGAGGGCTCAATAAATCAATACGAAGATGAGAAATGTTGGGGAAGACTTGAAATACGGTCTCCAGTAAGCAGAACGGCAGGCGAGCGAAGTGGAGGCCTCGGACGGCTGGAGAGGCCAAGCTCGACGAAGCGAATAGCGCTCTCGCCGCCGCGACCAGCCGGTGCTCTTTCTCCGCGTCGCTCAATTTATCATCTCTATCTATCTTCTCAATACTTTCCAGAAAGGCAGTCCAGGAGAGCTTGAAGGGACCGAGGGGACCAACAACGAAGAGGGCGATGGGGGAGTCGAGGCTGAGGGAGTGGAGGCGCTTGTTGACGAGACCGAAGCCGCTTACGCGCTGCGCGAGATCGAGCTCAGCTGCAATAAGCCTCAATACGTCATCATCTAGACTTATAAAATTCGTCATTTTATGGAAACTTGCGGCTGAGCACTCAACGGCGCGCAAGGAGGAATGTCTCTTCGCTTTTGTCTGACAGTTGGGCAGAAGAGTTGGCACCCGCTGAGCATTATAAGCCGTTATTCCCTCTTTGCCTCATCTTCCGAGAATGACCGAACCCGCCACCGGAAAGAGGGTATACCATGCTATTGTATTTATATTATAGTCGTTGATCTTGAAGAATCTCGGCGATGAATTCCTTGCTGCGCTTGATCGGGCACAATCCCCTTTTCCTCGACCTTCTTCTGAAATGAATTTCTACATTTATGATTTAATATTAATTTATTGGATTTTTTTTCATGGCCGAGTACGTCCAAGTCTTACAGGAGGACCCAGCATCGGTCTCCCTTGCTACCCCTCTCTCATAATTCAGCTCTCACTACGTAGTGCTCTCGTGATTTTTTTTATCTTTGATTGCAAATAAGATACTTTCTTTCTAGATGATCACGATCAAGGAGGGCTTGACGGGCCGATCGGGCAGCTGGTCAGGCAAGGTGCTCCAGGTGGAGGTCGACCTCGACAACGACACCGTCGAGGACGCCATCCGTAAGGCCCGCCGGCCTTTTTCTCCTTCTCCGCTTCTATTTATGATATTAGATAATGATACGATATTTTCATAATGATACGGTCTTTGCCAATTGATATTTACGCATAAGAATGACTTTGATGGAATTCTTTCTGTCCTTTTCCCTTCTGGACCATATTTCAGCTCTCAGCTTCGCAGATATTCGAAGATTCTTTCTGGTTTGTGATTTTCTAATATATTGTAATTTCAGATCAACAAGGTGCTCTCCCATCAAAAGGCGGACCATTATACTCTCGGCGTGTACAAGGTGGAGGACATGCAGAAGAAACTCCGCGACACTGACTTTGACCCCTCCCGTGAGCTCGAGTTCTGGGATGGTCGCAGAGATTGAGATCAGAAGAATACTCCTGGAAAATGATATCCCTATTTAGTTAAATTAATTATAAATGGTGATTATGGATGGGGGTTGGTGGTGGTGCTAGCAATCCATGGCGTCGTCCGAGGATTGGGGTTTCGAATCAGCCGAGAGAATGCAGTGCTGCGACTCGCCCCGAAGTACATAGGTGCCGAGGATCGATGCCTCTCCATCTCCAATCGTATCATAGAACTAATTGAAGTATATATTAAGATATATAAAGAAAGGAAATTCCCTTTCGTTCCAAGAAGGGTTGATACCTCGAGGCGGTGAGTGATCGCAAAGACTTGTCGGCCGTGGTGGGCGTGTTGCTTCAAAATCTCTGCGAGCCGCTTCACTGCACCGACGTCCAAAGCGGCATCGACTTCGTCCAATAAGAGAACAGGGGATGGACTAGGGTTAACGGAGTCGATCGCTAAGGACAACGCCAAAGCCGCCACCGCTTGCTGACCTCCAGAGAGCTGCTTGTAGCTCTGCCATTGACGACCGTCCGGCTTAACTTGCAGCCACACTCCTTGGGTAAACAGCGCCGTTGGATCGCGCACAAATCCTGTTTCAATTTTACATATTATAATTGAGGTATATATTTGCAAAGTTCTCTGGAGTGTAACTCGATAAGTACCAAGGTAACAGTCACCAAGGCCGCGGAGGGAGAGAGAGGAGTAGAGCTGACTGAAGGCAGCATTGAGATCGTCTAGCAGCGCCGTCAGTCTCGAGAATCGATCAAGTTCGAGCCGTTCGATTTGGGAATTTGCCTCACCTTATAGCAACAACAATAAAAATATGGAAATATAAATAGATCTCCGAGAGAACGCACTCATTTCCTTAACTAACTTCTCGTGTCTGCGCCGGGTTTCCTCTAAGTGCTTCTCAGCTGTGTGGTACTCTTCGACTTTGGTCAGATCAACATTGACACTTACCTCCTTCACTTCGGATTCGAGGCGCTTCAAATCCCTTTGCTGAGTTTCGATTTGTCGTTCAATTTTCGATATGGTGACTTCATTTTGCTCGAGGTGCTTCTTTGACTTAAGACTTGTTGCTTTGAGTGCCCTCGGAAATGCGGTGCTGTTTCCAGTTAAGGCAGAGTAGTTTGCGATAATCTCCACATGGGAGTTCTTCTTTTTCTTCAGCTCCGAGCTAAGTCTGCTCAATTCTTTCTCCTCTTCTGCGATTTTGGATTTGAATGCATCGATTTGTACTTCTATGGCAGTGCATGCGGTCTTCATCTCGCGAATGGATTTACGAGTCGATTTTAGGTCTTCTTCGACTTCCGCCAGAGCAACCTCATGGCGAGTTTCTTTTTGAGTAATGCTTTTTTTCTTTGCGGGACGAGCTGCATGGGTTTTCGCCTCCTCCATGTCCAGTTCTAGCAAACCGAGTTCTCTCTTCAAGACGGATAGGTTGTTAGTCGCTTCAGCGAGTTCTCTCTTGCGATCTAAATATCCTTCGTAGATCACCAAGTTTTCCGACTCGAGCAATTCGTTCAATTTTCCCATATCGTTGTTGAGACTGCTTGACTTCAGTTTGCGTTGAATCTCAAGCCTCTTCCCCTCGCTTTGAGATATGCTCTTTTCGAGTTGATCCACGGCACCTTTGGTCTTGCGGTGAGCATCCCTACAACTTGGATTAGTTCCCCAGCTCCATCACGGAGGAGCGTGTTCAGCGAACCGGAGGGATGCAGCTTCCTCTTCCAATCTCTCGAGTTTTCTTTGTACTTCCTCAATGTTGAGCTGAGTTGATTCTTGCAAAGTATGGTCGGCTGTTTTGTTGCCAATCGGAAACCCATTCTCCGCACTGCTGCAAGGTGAGCAAATCTCGCCGTCATTAAAGAACTTCATAGAGAGGGGATGAGGATTAGCACGGAAGCAAGAACGCGCGAGGAAAGGTGGTACGAGTTCGCCCTTGAGAGTGACGAAGTTGAACAATCGACCGGAGTAGTTTCGGTGAAACTCTGCAGCAATATCTCTATCGCTGACAAGATACCACTTTCTCAATCTATAGATCAAGGATCGCTCCAAATTCTTGTCTCTCACGACCATAAGTTCGATCAAGGAAACCGCTTTGGAGTTGTTGAGGGAAAGTTCCTTTTCAACTTCGTTCACTTTGGTTGACAGTTCACTGAGAATATCGCACGACACTCTCCTGTTAAGAGAACTTAAACAAAAGTGGTTTTCATGAGTTCGAGTATGTGAGAGAGAGAGATATTGCCAAAGAGAAACAGCTCATGACTGGCATCCCCTTCAGCGAGAATGTGACACGCCTCTGGAAGTTGCTCTCAACGACCCTGCAAAGAGCCAACGCCTTCGCCATCAAAAAGCGTTTCTATGAAACGTTGCCCAACACTGATGAAGTGCCGTGAGTCCCCTCACGGTGTGTATTATATATCGCCCTTTATGACTGAACATATGTTAAGCATGTATCTATGCCATGTGCTAGCAAAAGAGAGAGAGAGAGGAAGGGGGTACCCCAGTGATTTCTTTGAAAAAAATTGAAGAACCTGGACTGCCTCCATCCTGGTTCGTGACACTATCAGACTTCTTGGAACCGTCCTGGCAATGACACTGTTCACGGCAATTGCATGTGTTGAACTTCGTATTTGTGCACTCTCGAGAAAGTATCCGATGGCCTAAAAGAATTCCTCAGCTTTGGAAAATATGATTGTCGGGTTAGGCTCAGAGTACCCCTGGAATCGTCGCGCTGCTTCGAGCGAATTGTTGCCGAGCAAGGTGTTCCTGAAAAATGGCGTCATTCTTTACAATAGGATCGATACTACGGGCAGAATCATGCCTTCTCTCTCAAGGAACCCCTCTGCTCTTCTTTGTTGAGCGTCAATAGTCTTTCCAGATTGAGAAGCTTAGACTCAGCACTTCCCAGAAGCTGCTTAAGGGAGGAGCCATTGTTGAGTCTATTGCTGTATTGCTTCCAATCATTCAAAGTGATGTTCTTTTCGATGAGAACAACACTGATGGCATCCAAGAGTATGATGGTGTCCTCTGGCAAGTGGATCTGAGAGGTCATCTCCTAAGATTGACTTCACTCTCTCACACAGTCATGATCGACTTGATTCGAAAGGCACCTTTTCGATACTCGATTGTTGCGACTCTGCTTTTTTTATTTCTGACTCCTTCTCAAATTTCTCTGTCGAAATGACTTCCAGTGGTCGGCGCTTCCTCTCCTCAAGATGTTTTTCTTCGACCTTGTATAGGGATGAATTGGGAGAGCAAACCTGCTTGAGAAGACGGAAGGAACCTTTGTAACAATATTCTTGCGTTTTGCTATGAGATCCCGTTCTTTAACCTGGAGCTTGGAAACACTTTTTTGTCGAGAGTCTAGTGATGCTTCCTCTCGTCGTTGTGACACGGAATTCTCATTCAGAGTCTCTTTCCTGGATAGGAGCTCGGTGTTCAAGAACCCAATTTCGAATAGAATTGATTCCGATCTGCATTCTGCTAGTTGCTTTTCAAGGGAATTCATCTCTTTTTGTGATTTCGCTAAGCTTTTTTGAAGTATATTGAAATTGTCGCATGTTTCCTTGAACGGCAGCAGTGATGCCAATGAGCTCTCGAGAGACTTTGACTTTTGGGTAAGGATTTCACTGTCTTCGAGGAGCTGCCGATGACTCATTTTCTGCAACCCGAGTTTAATAGTGGCTCTGCGATCAGGAATGTGCCTGAAGGCCGCACCGCATTATCAATTTTGATCTTGATTGCTTTTCCACCAACGAGGGCTTCCAGAAATTCGAGCAGCTCCGCTTCACTTTTGGCTCCTAGCGTCGCCACGCGCTGCTGACGAATGAAAAAGGAATCGAGGATGTCGTGCACGATGTTGAGTTTGCTCGACATGTAGTCACAAAGCTCGGCCAAATCGACTTCTCGAGGCTCTATGATACAGCGCACGTCAGCTTTGGTGGCTCCATCGTCCTTATTCACTCCTGAAGATTTTCGCACCGCAATTGTCTTCTTTCAATAGGATCGCGGATTTCATTTTTGATGTTATTGTTCTCTGGATCTCGACAGTAGAAGGGCTATCGAAAGTGAAGTGATTGGATCACCTCGACGAGAAATAAGTGAAGTGGACCTCAGAGATTGATCTGCTGACTTTAAGAAAATTGAAACGGCAGCGGACTCTTTGGCCTGTTGTGCCCGATATCCGACAAACTTTCGAAGGAACTCTGGAGAAACAAGATAAATGATTGGAACGAACTCTTGCGGCAGCATCACTGCCAATTGGACCTTTGGAAGACTTCGATGATTCACAGAACACGAAGCCGATCGCATCAAAGATTGTGCTCTTGCCTATCAGAGATATTTTGTGAGTTCTCAGAAGCGAATGCAAATAGATTGTTTTGGTTTTCTTCTCGATTCGGGGGGAGGCCATGGGCAGGACTGATGCTTGATCCAAGTGCCCCTCATCTTGGTCTGGGTGTCGGAACAACCTCTAATTGTGACAAAACTAACATTGCGACCAAGAAATGAAGTCCCTGAACCATTGCTTCCGCAGAAAAGGTTCAAGTGATCAAAAGGCCCCAGCGAATGCTCGCCTCCGAAACACTTGAAATTGCGGAGGCGGATCTTGTGGATGTAATAGTGCGCAGCTGATGACATCTGAAAGGGACATGAAACTGAGAGAACCGTGCGGCATAAGAAGGCATGGTATCAACCGAGGGGAGTGAAAGGCTGCAAGGGAAAATTAGACAGAGGCAGATACTAGAGCGCTACTCACATGAGTATACAGTAGTATTAGGCCCTAAGTAGTATGCCTGTCGGTTGATGGCGAAAGGAGAGACTGTCGAGCTTTTTACTTCTAGTAGTAGTACAGGAAATATACAGAGAAAGTCTACGGGAGCGAAGCAATAAAATATGCCAACATATTAGGACTTTATTGACTTCCACTCTTCGATGAGGTGTTTGACGAAGGTCTGCTGGTGCTTCTGCGTGCTGAAGATGACTGATGGATCCTCCGACGGACACCTGAGGAAATTAGGAGCGAATACCATCGCAAGGTTCGGGACGCCCATTTTAGTATGGGGCACGTTCTCGGGCTTGGCCAGGTCGCGCAGATATTGAATCATATAGAATGCCACCCGCTTATTGATATCTGGCAGGGAATTAGCTAATTTGACGCTCTTGTCGTGATCGTCGGCCTTCGCGGACTCGATGGCGTCGTCGTACATATTAGTAGGGACAATCGGTTTCTCCAACTCGCGCATCCAGAGCTTCAAGAGCGAGCCAGGAACATGGGCATCTTCCAGGCCCTTGGCAGTATAGTCTCCACTCTCGATTTCAATACGAAGATTTGCCATCTGGCCGACATCGCCTGGGACACGAAAGATACCCTCTGTTTGGTTGCCCTTGAGCTCCGTAATCTGCGCAATGAGGTGTGAGTGACAACGAAGGGAAAAGCAAGAGATACGGGGATCATGTAGATCTACCTTTTTGCATAGAACCGTCATGATCAACGGAAGGTCAGATTTGGCGTCAAACGCCTTTTGCGCCTCCATCACCTCCTCGAGGCTCACGCCGAACACTGCTGCCTTAAATGGCGCATCCTAAAACTCAGCACTGTGAAAAGAAGCCACACCACAGCAGAAAAAATGGAGAGGAGAGTACAAGAAGGCCTTTCAGCTCGTGAAGATCGGGCACGCGACCGCGGGCTCCAAGCTCGATCGTCTTGGGCAGCTTCCGCAAGCAATACTTGGCGTACTGGGGAAGTTTTTCGTCGTCGTCAACGTTGAGGTTCTCCTTGCAAAAGGCGAGGACAGGACCGTCTAGCTCCGTTGACGGCGGGAAGTAGTTGACAAACAACGTCAAGAGGGCCCAGCCCTTGTGAGTACTCTCCCTGCGATACAGTTGGTGTCAAAAACGGCAAATAGGCACGAGGCTCGAGCTCGACGAGCGTACGTGGACGGGTTGAACGTGAGCTGCTTGATCAGCTGGCAATAAATTTCATCACGAACTTCTCGGGTATTGTCGGTAATGCCGCGCTCAATCAGCTTGTGCGCAAAGGACAGATCGTCCTTTTCCTTGTGGGCGGCGTCGCCCATGTAACTTTGGATCACTACAAGCGAGCGAGCGTCAACCACCGGAAATCGCGAACACACAAGAAATAAATATTAATAAATCTTGAGCGAGTGGGGCGCACTAGTGAAGAGCTTAGAGGAGTCCTTCGGGGCATTGTTGAGGAGGCCAGATTTGAGGGTGCCCTTCTGCCATTGCAACATGGCCCGGATCGAGACTTTCTTCGAGGACAACATGCCCTTCTTTTGACGTTTGAAATGTTTGTCGCCAAAAGCCTCCAACTGGAACAAGTTGGCGGGGGCGTCTTCGTTACCATCCCGGTGCGTCCTCGGCGACGTGAAGTCGTCGTCCTTCTCCATTATGGGCCACCCAAGAAGAAGACTGGACAGCATTTACTCTGGGATGTCCGCGCTTTCAGAGCACGTTGCCAGAGCCAGATTTGCCCGTGCAAAAGCCAGAGGCCAGTGGAAGAGGGACAGTTACGATCGCCGTTTGCACGCTCGAGCCTTGCCTTTGCACCTCAGGCACTGGCGATTGGCCCTCTGGCGACTTCAATTGTCCCATTTTCTTCTGCCAATGTTCGCGCTCGCTCGGGCACAGCGTGCGACCGTCACGCAGGTCCAGCAGGTGACCGTGCAGACGCGCGAGCTGCGCAAGGGCCGCGCGATCAGGAAGCCGCGTCTCAGGCTCAAGTTCGACCTTGACGGCAATCCCAAAGTCCCCACCTTCATTAACGGCTGGGATGCCGATCAACGCGAGAAGTATATTAAGTGGTTGCAGCGCACGAGCGAGAAGATCTCCCGTGAGATCGGCCAGAAGTCTGGCGAACGGTGCTTCCTCGCCTCCTCCATCGACTGGGATTCTCTCCGCCTGTCACGCCTTCCCTCCGGTCATTTATTTTTTTATTTTCCAGTTTCAATACGGAGTTGCAGCGCGAGATGAAGAACTACGTAGCTTCGTACTGGGGTTCGTACCAGGCGGGGCTCAAGGCCGTCGTTCGTCGCAAGCGGGCGATGACGAGGAAGGTTCGCCGCGACCGCCTTCTTGTCAAGAAAATGGCCGACTGGCAACAATCCGAGG
>Ga0154020_10009645_pt1 | contig 11104 bp, 13 predicted proteins | sample Klosneuvirus_201_FD_109709 | JGI IMG/M metagenome (GOLD analysis project Ga0154020, IMG submission 109709) | Active sludge microbial communities from wastewater, Klosterneuburg, Austria - Klosneuvirus_20160825_MG | ecosystem: Engineered > WWTP > Aerobic digester > Activated sludge | place...
ACGACCCATCGGAGAGCGCGTTAAACGCTGTCTGCACCGCTGCGTCCGTCACCGAAATGGCCGGCGCTGCCGCTACCTGTGACTCTGTAGTCTGTGCCCCACCGCCGGCGTTCCCTGTGTCGGAGGTATTGCCGCAATAGAGCGAAAAGACCGCTATCGCTATCAATCCTGCAATTTTTTTGTTGTTTTTCACTGTGTATCCCTAATCTCCCCCACGTTTTAAATGCATACATGGCCCGGGCATTCGCCCGGGCTATGTAAGCTGGGGTTTGTTTAACACAAAAAAACGGCCCTGTCGCCCCGTGTTATGATTTCGGACGTGGGAGTAGGTCTGGAATTATGATTCTGGACTATCTTTCGGCATCGAGCGGCGCTTTTCTTCGATGTATTTGCTCGGTGGCATGCCTTTGAGGCTCGAGAACGCCGCATTGAATGCCGCCTTCGATTTGAAACCGCATTCGAACGCGATGTCGAGAATATTCGCGCCGGGGCTTTCGAGCAAGAGTTTCACCGCCTTTTCGATGCGCAGGTGATTGATGAAACGGTTAAAATTCATGCCCATGTATTTGTTGAGAAATTCAGACAGCTGGTGCGGTTTGATGTCGAGCTCTTCGGCGAGCTTTGCGAGCGTCAGGCCGTCGTCCATGTAGAGTTTTTCAGAGGTCATGAGGTCGATGAGTTCAAAATGCAGTTGTTTCTGGTCGATCCCTTCGAGGCGCGACACGCGACTCTTTTCGATCGCCATCTGAATCTGCTCGAAAAGTTCAGGGCTGAAGCGGCGAAAGATGTGCACGAGCGTCGCCAGGTATGCGGTGAACGTGGCGGCGAGGTAGAGCCAAAAACTGCTGCGCAGTGCGAATGCTGCAATAATCAGTGCGGTAATACCGGTAGTCACTGCGTAAATACCCAACAGAATGCGCGCGGCGAGCTGCGTCTTGAGTGCCTGAAAGTTAAACAGCAATGAGGTACGCCTGAAGATCGGCAGGTAATAGATCAGGTTTAGCGAAAATCCGCCGACCAAAAGATATTCAAGCAGCGTTGGTGGTTGTCCCTTGAAAAAATCCATGGGTCGATGCATGAATAAAGAAGGATTGATGACGGCGAGAACGGGTAATACCGCGAGCAAAACTGCACCAGGCGAAAAACAGCAGCACCCCGCCGGCAACGAACACAATACCGTCGAACAGCGTTTTCTGTGAAATATTTCTGCCGGCGAAATTGCGCAGCACGATGACAAAGCAGAGCATGCTGCCAAAAAAGATACTCTGCTGCATGAAGAAGAGCACGCGCCAGAATTGTGGGACGCGCACAGCGCGTCAAAGCATGCCGACCCTTTGGGCCAATTCAAAATAGTGTTGAAGCAGTGAAAACACCGTCAGCAATGGGGCCATGAGAATATTTTTTGCTATCTGCGCCCTGTTTTTATCGGTTTTTGCCGTAACTGGCGCGCAAGAAACCGCCATTGAAACTGAGGTCCGCAAAGTGACTACCGCGATGACCTCGAAGGGTTTTGTTTGCCGCACGGAAAAAAACGGTCAGGCCGCCGAAAAAATCGATATCAAAATGCGCATGAGCAAAGATGTATTGTATTACTTCGCGGTTGTTACAGGCCAGGGTGAAGCTACGGCCCACGCGGCTTCGGCGACCCTGATCAACCAGGACAAAAAAGTGATTCCGTTGACCGTGCAAAACATGGAATTTGGTTCGGTTCTGCAATTGCACCCGCTCAGTAATGGCATGAAGACGCTCAAATTTACACTGCAGCCTAAGACAGATTATGCGCTTGCGGTGTGCACGAACACGGCTTCACTATTCCACACTGATCAGAAAAATTCACCGCTCGACGACCACAGCCATTTCTGAGATTCTGAAATATGCTGATTCTCTCCGTCTTCCTTGTCTTGTGCGGTGGCTGGTTGGTGATTATTTCCGGTCGGCTGTCGGGTAAAGCGATCAATATGGAGAGTTTTCTCGAAGATTCGGGTGTCTTTCGTGTCGTGAAGTACATCTTCACACACAACCCGTTTACCGGTGCATCCAAAGACATCCGCATTTTGCTGTTTGGCATGGCGGGTTTAATCTTGATTCTCAGCGGCTTCTGCATCGCTTTCTATTTCACCTTCATGGTGTCATCGCCGGGAACACGGTAATGAAAAACCACGCGTTTTTTCTCCTTCTGCTTTTCGTTGGCTGCAGCCACACAACACCTTACATCAAGCATGATCAGAACAATGCGGCATACACCGGGCCCGCGCAGCGCATCATTTTCATTGGTGATGCCGGCCGCGCCAAACCGACGGATAAAATCTGGGCCAAGCTCGATCGTTACATCACCCCCGATTCGCTCGTGGTCTTTCTGGGCGACAACGTCTATGAGTACGGGTTGCCCGATGAATCCGAAAACGACAGCTCATACGACCTTTATGCAGGCCGGCTGCTCACACAAATATCGGCGGCCAAAAAAGCGCGGAAAACCGTATTTATTCCGGGTAACCATGACTGGAATCATTCGCGCGCCAATGGCCGGGTGAGAATTCTTGCACAACAAAAATTTGTCCGCAAACACGGAGCGGCGTTCTATCCTGAGAATGGTTGTGCCGGTATTTCTGCGGAGAAAATCAACGAAAAGACCGCCATGTTGTTTATCGACTCTCAGGCGCTCTTGGATTTGCCCGATGGAGAAGCGGATCTTACGCCATCACAAAAAGGCAATGATTGCGAAATCAAAACCAAACACCAATACGAGGCCAGTCTCACCGCCTACCTGAAAGGTAATTTTCAACCGGGAACACAGTTCATCATCGCCGCACACCATCCGCTCATGAGCGAAGGCACGCATGGCGGTTTTTTTGACTGGCCGCACCATATTTTTCCCGTGTACAATTACAACAAGTACGTGCCGCTGCCGGTTGTGGCTTCGCTCGTCGTGCTGACCCGCCAGTGGGGATGGATATCGTCGACGGATATTGCACACACCAAATACCAGAAATACCTGAAATTGGTTTCTCAGATTCTGAAAGACCAAAAGATTCTCGTCTACGCTGCGGGCCATGAGCACAACCTGCAACTGTTCCGCACCGAAGGGCCGGTAAAATACCATCTGATTTCAGGTTCGGGCAGCAAAAGAGATTCTGTTTCACATAACCGGCAGACAATTCTTGCCTGGGAAGAAAAAGGCTTTTTCGTGCTCGATCTATTGCCCGAACAGCCGCCGCGACTGCAGATGGTCAGCGAGAACGTGGATGCGGATATCGGGTATTCGCTGGAGTAGGGACCTCACCGACAATTCACCGCTCCCGCAAAAGTCACTGTCTTCAAATCGCTCGTTAGCGCCAGTGAGTACGGAAATGGCGATTTGCCCGCGCATTCAAAGGTGGTGCGATCTGACCTGAGCGGTGAAGACCACGCTTCGGCTTCGACGCTGATCGCGCCGTCGATGTAGGCGAATTTTTTAAGCGCCACCGAATTGGTGCTGCCGTCGGCTTTGCGCGCGGTGATGTAGGTGCCGGCCACGCCTTCGCCGTCACTCTTGCGTAATTTTAAGAGCACGATCACTTTCGCTCCCCCGCCTTTGCCGTAGGTTGTTAGCCAACCTGCACGGGTGAAGCGCGCAAAAGAATTTTCTCCGGCCGCGCCGCCGTCGGCACTAAAGGCGACAAAGAGATGCTGCCCGTCGGCGGTGGCCGCCACCGCGCGCGCATCGACGCCTGAGGCGTCATAGTCGCGGCGGCAGAATATCTGTTTGCCGTCTTTGAACCACGCGACGATTGGGTCCTGGTTTTTCGCGCCAACTTGAATTGTCCCGAGTTTGACCACGCCATCTTTCAGTTTGATTTCTTTGCTGTTTTTGATTTTACTCGCCGCGTAATTACAATCCTGTCTTGCGGGTAAGGGCGAACCACCCACCAGCAGAAAAAATGTGGCCGTTGAAAAGAATAAAATTTTCGTGAGGGGCGAAATCGGGGCACGGAGCATATCCCCCTTGAGCCTCTGGCATTGCTGCCGTAAATCACCTTTCGCGGTTGCGCAGCGCTTTGCGGTTTTGAGCTTCCCGCCATGACTGCGCGGTGTCAGTAAGGCCCATGATCGCCCGCACGCTCTCGATACTTTTTGCCGCCACCGCCCTCGTCGGCGCAGTGCTTTACGCACAGAAGAAGGCCAATGAGAACCCGCAGGTGCGGCCGGTTTTTGAAACGAGCAAGTCGGGCACACCCACGCCGATTGAAGACGCGCCGCCGAAAAAACCGGTGAAGAAAAACGAAGTCAAACAGGGCGAAGAAGTGAAGCAGCAGGCTGACGAGCCGGCACAACAGCAGAAACCGAAGAAAAAAAAGAAAAAGGTGATGCCGACTTCAAAATCGTATATTCCCGACTGATTCGTGCTGCTGTTTGCGACGGCGGTCAAAGCCTTCCTTTATCTCGTCGCGATCAGCCTTGTCTTTATGCCGCTCGAACACTTCTGGCGCGCCGACCGTTTTGAGCCGATGCCTCACTGCCGCTTTCTGCGGCGTGGCTGGTTCAACGACCTGCTGTTCTATTTAGGCCAGGCTCTGGCCTTCAACGCTCTGACGATATTTGTGCTGAGTTGGATTTTTAGCCTTCTGGAACAAGTGTACCTCGCGCCTGCGGCGCTGCGGCAGTTGCCACTATGGTTCAAAATCATTCTGGTCGTGATTGCGAGCGACTTTCTGATTTACTGGGGGCATCGCGCGCAGCACAGATTCTCCTTTCTCTGGCGTTTTCACCGCGTGCACCACACCGCTGAGCAGGTCGACTACATCGCCGCGTACCGCGAGCATCCTCTCGACAACATTTACACGCGCGGACTCGAGACGTTACCCGCGGTTCTTTGTGGTCTGGATCTCAACGAAATTGCCGGCTTTGTCACGTTCCGCGGCCTGTGGGCGCTCTTCATCCATTCTAACACCAGCATTCGTCTGGGATGGCTCGAACCGCTTATCGGTTCGCCGCATCTGCACCACTGGCACCATGAGCTTGATAAACGAGGATTAATCAATTACGCAAATCTGTCGCCGCTGATGGATATCGCCTTCGGCACTTATTACAATCCGCTAGAACGGCCGCAGCGCTATGGCACCGCAGACGCCGTGAAGCAGGGCTGGGCTTGGCAAATGGTCGAACCGTTTTTTCGCCGGTAGCTTCAAGATTTGGCAATGGTCAGAAACGATAACCGATCTGCAACAAAGGAAGAATATTGATCTGGTTGTTGAGCCCGCGCGTACCGTTGACATTTTCGATCTGCTGAATGAAATAAAGCGCGCGCAGGGTGAAGCCCGCTTGAATGTCGTAAGGCAGCGAAATTTCCCAGCCCAGCTGTGCAGACACGACTGCCGCGCCGCCGACGGCCTCGGTAATATCGAGCGTTTTGATGATTGTGTGTGCATAACCGCCGCCGAGGCCGGCAAATAACCCGCTGTTATGGATCAGCCGCATCTCGCCGACCAATGGAAACTTTACATCTGAACTTTTTTTCTTTGAAGTCTCGTCGGTGTAGATGTAAACAGGAACATAACCGGCAAATAAGCCAGCCTGTGCGTGCAATGCCCACTCGCCCTCACCGAGATGAAACAGGTTGCCGTACCACAGGTTGAGCGCGCCCGAAAAATTGACGTAACTCGGCAAAGTATCTTTTTCATGCACGGCGCTTTTGCCTGCGATATTCAGCCCGCCGGCGCCAAGGACTGTCACACCGTCGACGATGTTATAGCGCGGAAAGTCTATACCGAAAAGTGCAGTCTGCAGGCTCAGAAGCGCAAAAACACAATAGGCGAAAGCCCTGGCGAAATTCATCATTCAACTGTTCAAGAATTCAATTTGCGATCGAGCAATCAGCGTTGACAGTGAAGTCAACTGTGTCGACCGCGAGTTTTCCGGAACAGGCCGAAGTCACGTTGAACCCACCCGCCGAACCGCTGACGACCAGTGTGATGCCGAAGTCTTTGAATTCAAGATCAAAGCTGTCGCCGCCGCTCACCTGCAGTTTCCCGTTGAATTTCTCAGATGTGGTGGATGTATATTGTCCTGTCGCCAACACCGTGGCGGTAATTGTACCGCCGATATCGATCTGGCCATTCACATAATTCGTTTTTCCGCCAGCGGAAAATTCGAAATTAGTCAGTTTTTCATAGCCTGAGATGTTTGTGCCATTGAGTGTCATCTGGATTTCCATGCCGCCGCCGCTGCACGTGATGGTGAACTGGCCGGACCCGGTGCTTGTGCTCGAACACGTGGTGGTGGCCGCAGCCGAGGTGCCGCCAACTGCCTGCGCTGGAGCACCGGCGCCGCCGGCAAAACTGCGCGCGAGTGTTTTTGCGAGTTCGGTGGCGATCGCTGCAGATGCGGCCGAATCTTTCTTCACTACGCAACCTGAAGATAAATATGCGGCAAGAGCACAGAGTATGATCGGTTTCAGTTTCATGCATCATCGCGGACGAAGATATCGCTATCGTCAAGCCAATTGGTAAGTTTTCTGCCCGAGCTGTCGGCTCGACAAAAAAAACACCATGGGGAAAATCCGCATACCGTTCAGCCGAATTAAATCATGCGATAAAATGCAACCGGAATGCCGCGCGAGCATCATACGTATATGCAGACAATATCTGGGGCAACCATAACGGGCAATATGAAATTCAGCGGCACCAGCCGGCCGTCTGTTGCCGACAAAAAAGCCGGCCCTCTGGCCTATCGCTTCAGAATGATGCTCGTTGGTTTATGGGCGGCGGTCGTGACCTTTTCGGTCTTTGTCGTGAGTCTTTTCACTTGGGGCCACACGGTCAGCGGCTGGCTGTATGCGCGCGGCCTGCATCTGCTGGGCATGCCGATTCTGGGCATCAAAGTCCGCGTCAGCGGCCGTGAAAATCTGCCGAAAGAGCCATCTGTTCTTTTAATCAATCATCAATCCAACTTTGACGCATTTTTTCTCGGTCGGTTATTTCCGTGGAAAACCGTGGTGGTGGCAAAAACCGAAATGCAGAAGGTGCCGCTTTTTGGCTTAACACTCAGAGCATCGCGCACGATATTTGTCGATCGCGAAGACAGCTCCGATGCCAAAAAAGCAATTAAGAGTGCGATCAGCGCGATCAAGAACGACAAGAACAACATCTGGATTTTTCCCGAAGGCACACGCAGCCAAGGTAAAGGTCTCGGCGAATTCAAGAAGGGAGCGTTCGCGATGGCGATTGCCGCGCAGGCGCCGATTGTGCCGATCATCAACCAGCCGATGGAGCATGTGCTTGATACCAATACGAAGACTCTGCGCGGCGGCGTGCAACAGGTGAAAATTCTGCCGGCGATCGAAACGAAAGGTATGAAATTCCGCGACATCGATGCACTGCTGAAACAGGTTGAAGATTTGTTCCAGCGCGAAATCCGCAGTTTTTCAGAACCGCAATAGGAACTCGTTTCTTCCGCGTCATGGCCGTGAAAATGGTCTGAACTTCGCCATAGCTTTTCTCTGGACGCACGCGACCGGTGAAGAGCCGTGACGTGGCAGTCATACGCCCATGTCACTCTTAACAAACCTGCTGATACTCATCGTCGTGGCCCGCCTCTTGGGACAGTTGTTCATGCGTTTTCACCAGCCCGCAATTGTCGGTGAAATGCTCGCGGGGGTAATTTTGGGCCCCAGCGTGCTGAATTTTATCCATGCCAATGCGGCGCTTTCGGGCATCTCTGAACTTGCGGTCTTTCTCGTTGTGCTTTCGGCCGGCCTCGAGATGCAGTTCAGGGATATTTTGGGCGCGCTCAAGGGCCGCGGTCTGATTCTTGCGGTGCTCGCCTTTGTGATGCCGATGGCTTCGGGTGTTGGCGTTGGCATTGCATATTCGCTCGACCCGATGCGCGTCATTTTTCTGGGGCTTTGCGTTTCTATCACAGCCTTACCGGTGGCGGTACGCATTCTGCAGACATTCAATCTGCTCGATTCCGATATTGGGCGCTATTCGGTGGCAACTGCCGTGCTGAACGATATTACGGCGCTGCTGGTGTTGGGGGTTATTCTGAACCTGCCGACGCAGATTTCAGCAGAATCGATCGTGCAGTCGTTCATTAGTACCGGCTGGAAACTTGCGGTACTCATCACATTTATTCTGGGTTTCAACTGGCTGCTGCAGAAGCTGAATAAAAAAGGCGTGAGGATTCAGCGCTGGTCAGAGAAACTCGTTGAACTGGTGGGCACAGAGGCGCTTTTCGGTGTACTGGTCGTGTTTGTGCTCGCGTTCGGCTCGGTCAGCGAAGCGCTCGGATTCCATTTTGTGATCGGCGCATTTTTCGCGGCACTGCTCATTGACCGCGATTTTTTCCTCGCGGCGCGCTACAATGAAATCGACCACACGCTGCGCTCGATCACCGATGGTTTCCTGGGACCAGTTTTTTTTGCCACGCTGGGGCTCGAATTTAATGCAGCGACCGTGAAGTCGCTCGACTTTGTCGCCGTCGTGCTTGCGGTGTCGGTTCTCTCCAAATTGCTTTCAGGCTGGCTCGGCGCCCGCCTGATTGGCCTCGGTTCGACGCAATCCTGGGGCGTTGGAATTATCCTCAATGGTCGCGGAGTGATGGAGCTGGTGATCGCGAGTATCGCTTACCAGCGCGGATTTATCGCGCAGGGGCTGTTTTCGACGCTGATTGTGATGGGCGTGTTTACCACGATTTTGACGCCGCTGATGTTCCGGCGCTGGGTGATGCCGCGGCTGGCTAAGTCAGGCTGACCCCCGGAGTGACCGCAAATTTCCTGTCCAAACAGATTGACAGACAGGTTTCGCTTATTACCGTATCGCATGAAGCTCAGGAAAATCTTCGCCATGATGGCGCTATTGGTAACCCTCATTGCTGCAAACGAAAACGTCGATTTTGTCGACCTCGCCGGAAAAGCGTTCCCCCCGGATGGCAGCATGAACCGCGAATATGGAGACCAGTTGTATTCTGCGCTGTATAAGCTACCTGAATGGCACTTTCTGATGACAGCGGCCAGTTTCAGGCGTAAGCAGCCATCAGTGCAGGTCATCGATGGCAAAAACTGGTTTCTTGTTTTCACCGATACAGAGCTGCTGCGCGCCTATGCTCAGCAGAACAAGAACCTCGATCAGAAAGGCAATGCGCTTTTTGTTTCCATGTCGCCCGATAAAGCTTTGAAGTTTTTGAAGCAGTACGAAAAATCCAAGATCGATGGTGTGCGATTCAACGAAGGCGCTGCATATGGCTGGTTCTCGCCCGTGCGTAATCTCTCTGTTTTTCCTGATTATCTTAAGAAGAAAGGCCTGTTGTGATACGGCGAAAATAGTCCGCGGTTCTGGTAATCGCTTCCATACCCTGAGCTAACCCGCCGCCGAATGAAATAAAGCCGTGGAACATGTCGGCGTAACAGTCGTATTCGACCGGCACACCCGCAGCCTGTAGCTGCCTGGCGTACGCAGCGCCTTCGTCGCGCAGCACATCATAACCGGCTGTGAGAATCAGTGCCGGCGGCAGACCGCCCAAATCTTCGCACAACCCAGGCGCGAAGTTGATGTCTTCTGCGTGGCCGCGGTCTGCAAACAGGTGGCCTGAAATCCAGGCCATGTCGTCGAGCGTGATATAGTAGTCGTTGCCAAACTCGACGCGCGAAGGAAATTCCCGGTCGCCGTGCGTCATTGGATACCACAGCATCTGCACGGCCGGCATTTCGATGCCGTGGTCGCGCGCGTGCAGGCATACCGAAGCTGAAAGATTGCCTCCCGCACTGTCGCCGCACACCGCAATCTTAGTCAGGTGCAGCGCGAAACGGTGCGTGAGCAGCCACTGGTATGTCGCATAGGCGTCGCGGTGCGGCGTCGGGTATTTCACTTCGGGAGCGCGTCGGTATTCTAAAGAAAAGACACGCGCGCCGCTGAGCTGTGCGAGCTGTCCACAGACGGTGTCATATTCGGGCACGCTGCCGAACACAAAGCCGCCGCCATGAAAGAAGAGAATACAAGGTGAGGTTTGACCGGCGGCGACCGCCGAATATTCGCGCAAGAGCAACCCGGCTCCATCCGCCTCAACTTCATGGTCTTTTGTGTAAGATAGTTCAGCAGCAGGTGGTGCAAACGGGTTGCCGTTTTTGAGCATCGCCTCGCGCACCTGTTGCGGTGTCTGTTCAGGCATCGGCGTCTGCCGCTTGAGAATTCTGAGCAGCTTCGCTGCGCGTTTGTCTAATTGCATATAAGTGTTGCATCGTCCGGTCGTTTCGACTCCGCTCAACGACCGGAAAATTTGCGATCCCGTGAAAGCCGCCGGTCACTGCGACCGTCTTCGGTCTCTCGCTTCGAGAGCGCAGTCGAAGTGACCGAGGCAAACCTTTATCCCGCTTTTTGGAAATACTTCTTATTCGCTTCGAAATATTGTGTCGCAAGGTAGTCGTTGTTCATCTGGTCGGGATGAAAATCAGGACGGAAGTACTCGAGTAGTTTCGGTACCATTGCCCAGACGATTTTTCCGAGTAGCGGGGCCTTCTGCGCCAGCATGCCGGGCATGTCTTTGAGTTTAATCTCCTCATCTTCCATCACAAACTTCACCGTGCCGATCGCACCGTAGTACAAGAGTGCCCAGGTCGCAAGCAGCATGCCGGCGTTTTTGGTTACCGGGCTGCCGTCGACCAGCTGCATCACGTCGAACGCAACTGCCTTGTGTTCGATTTCTTCTGCAGCATGCCACATCAAGAGCGCCTTCATGTTTTCGTCAAAGCCCTGCATCGCGTTAATTTCGGGGTCGATTGCCACTTCGGCGAGTGTTGCCGTGTAGTGTTCGAGACCGCAGGTCACTGCGAGCGCGAGTTTCTTATACGTCTCCTCGCCGAAAATCTTGCGGATTGTGCCTTCGACAGTCTCGTAAGCGTTCTTGGCATACCACTTATCGTACTCATGCACCTTCACGCCCTGGCCCTCAAACGTATCCCAGATTTTTTCGTGCTGCGCCATGTGCTGCGTTTCCTGGCCGATAAAGCCTTTCACGCGCGCTTTCAGCTGCGTATCCTTGATATCATCCTGAAAATATTTCACTGAGCGGATAAACAGCTTTTCGCCTTCCGGGAACACCACGTGCAGGCTGTTCAGCAGGTGCGACAGCAGCG
>Ga0154020_10009646_pt1 | contig 11104 bp, 9 predicted proteins | sample Klosneuvirus_201_FD_109709 | JGI IMG/M metagenome (GOLD analysis project Ga0154020, IMG submission 109709) | Active sludge microbial communities from wastewater, Klosterneuburg, Austria - Klosneuvirus_20160825_MG | ecosystem: Engineered > WWTP > Aerobic digester > Activated sludge | place...
GGCCGCGGCGGCTTTTGGCCTTTTTGGCCGAGCGCTTGACCTGCGGCGTGTTGGCCACACTGAACTGCGTTCCATCCAGCGCCACCAAGCGCCACCCGCGCCAGAAGGACTCGGGCTGCCACAGCTTGGCCGGGTCGCGCTCGGTCCAGTGACGGATGGCGGGGGAGCTGGCGTTTAATTTGCAGCAGTCCTTTTCGGAGTATGACGGGTGGTTGTTGCTGGCGTCGTTCCTGTCGTTTGCGGCCGCGCCGGAGATTTACCGGAGCCGGGGTGAGTTTCCCGGGGTGTGGATTGCGGGGGAGAAGGGGACGGGCAAGACGGTGGGGGCGAAGGTGTGCATGGCGTTGTGGGGATTCTCGAAGCTGGACCAGCCGATGTCATTCAAGAGTTCGACGACGGTGAACGCGATCATCACGCTGGGGCAGATGGCGAACATCCCGGACTGGGGGGATGAGTACAAGGAGGGACAGCTCAAAGAGGAGGGGATCAAAAACATCATCCATTGCGGGTTCAACCGGGAGATTCCGGGGAAGTGGTCGCCGGACGGGACGACGCGCAAGATCCGGACGAACTTCATCGTGACGGGGGAGAGCACGTGTCACAACGCGGCGACGATGGACCGGTTTCTGACGGTGGGTGCGGCCAAGGAGAACTGGAAGGGGGACGTGGCGACGCGGGATGCGCGGTTCAAGTGGCTGCTGCAAAACCGGCGACATTTTTTTGCGATCACGCGGACGTTGCTGATGCGGCGTCAGGATTTTGTGGAGACGGTGCTCGAGGAACTGGACGCGTGGGAAGCCGAAGGGGGCGGCGACGGGCCACCGGCAGCGGTTCAGCGGATCGTCCGCCGAGTTTTGCTGGTGTGTGAATGTGGACAAGATGGAGGATCTGGGTTTCTGCCCGGTGACGGATGACGAGTTTGAGCAGTCCAAGTACGCGGGCGGGGACATCGAGAACGGGAAGTATCTGGGCAGTGACGAGTGGGTCGACCCGCGCAAGGGGGATTTGTTCTACCTGATTGACCTGTTGCCCAAAAATAAGGGAGGCCGTCCGTGAATAATCCCATCGACCAGCACTCCGTTTCTGCGTGGGCTGCCAGAGGGTTGGCCGGGCGTCTGGATGTCAACCAGACTGCGATGTGCGGCTTAGGCGAATTGTTCACAATTGTAGATGGCTTGAAGGAGATGAAACAAACGTGAATAACGATCGAAAAGATTTTCTAAGCGTCACGGGCGTGATTCCGGCACGGTTGGACTCACAAGAGACCGCATGGTTGCTTGGATTCTCGGCACATGACGTTCCTATTCTTGTTGCTGCGGGTTTATTAAAACCATTGGGCCACCCACTTCCTAACGCGGTGAAATATTTCGCCTCGACGACCCTGGCTGAATTGCGAGCCGATACAAAATGGCTGTCACGAGCGACCGACGCCATAACAAGGCATTGGCGGACTAAAAACGCCCCCAAGGGGAAAGACGGCGCAGACCAAAATACTATGGCCTTGAACCATTCCGTTCAATGAAGGGTACGTCCATCTGCTTCGCTAAAATCTGGTTCTTTACTTCGGTTACTCTGCTGCCTATTTCCACCTCGAACGACTTGCGGGGTGGCTTCGTCTTATCATCCTCATAATCCTCCAAAGATGGACAAACAGCCACAACGCCATTTGCGTAGCCAAGATGCACTGCACGCGAATTGTGACCGAGTGCATTCTGAGCCCAGCGAATAGGATATCCGTTGGCCCGGGCGCGTTGTGCCCAGGCATATCTGTAGCTGTGGAGGCTCACTCCGGAAATTTTCGCGACCTTGCAACGTCGCCAGAAATCACCCGAACGGTCACCCGCAGTTGTTTGGCTGATTCGAGGAAACAAGAATCCACGGCCCGGCAGGGTGCTTAGTAATGCCTCCAATCGTTTGCCAATCTGAATACTCGCCCACTCGCCGGTTTTCTGGCGCTGGTAACTAAGGATTCGGTTTTGCCAGTCTATCTGTTCCGCGGTGAGCATCGCAGCATCGCTTTGTGCGGAACCAATTTCCCAGAGTAATTGATAGAAATTCCTCCGTTCCCCGTTTTTCTCAGAAGCGATGATTTGGTTGTGTTCTTGAAGTGTGATCGCCCGTTTCTCTCTTCGTTCAGGCTCGGGCCAGAGTTTGGGCGGAATTATTGCACCCGGAATCCAGCCCAGGCCGAGCGCCAGATTGTGCAGACAGCGCAGAAAATGGTTGGCGGATGACCCTCCCAAAGACAAAACCTGTCGCAAGTCATCAGCAGTGGTTTCAACCAGTTTCTTTGATCTCAATCCAACAAATGCGTCCGTCCGCATTGCGCGTTTCCGACGCACCCAGGTTTGCTCTTTGCCGCGCCTGCAAAAATCGTCCATTACCATCTGCCAGTCGCGCTCCACGATTTTAGGATCGTGAGCACCAAGGTAGACACGTCCGATTGCCAGATTCAGATGAGTCTGCCCGGCAGCCTCATTTTTTGCGGCAATGAGACGTCTGGCAATGCGAAGGTTGTCGGTATCCAGGCTTTCCCGGGTGAGAAGTTTTCGGTCAACGGCGTAGTAACGGTTACGACGGCGCACCAGACGATAACGGTCTTTCATAACGATTCGGAACTTTAACACTCCGAGTCGTGACCATCCCAACAAGCAGTGAATGCCTTTGCTTGAGTTTAGTTAATTTCAACAGAGCGACACATTTTGGTGTCAATTCTGGTGTCAAAATACCCTTGGAAACCGATGGTGAGAGCCAAAACCTCGAAAAAACCGAGTAAAACAATATGGCTCCGCTGGCAAGGGCAAATCCCGAACTTCTTGGGATTTGACCGTGACCCTCGCAATTCCGTGCTCAAGGTGGGGTGCCATGCCTTTCATTGTCAATCCGTTCCTGTTTCCTCGCGACATTGCGGCCAACGCGCGGAGTGCTGACAGGACAGTGCGCACAAACAAATGCCCAGTCACGCACCCGTTTTACCTGGCCTTGCGTTGGCGTCAACAGATCGAAGACGACGTTCATCTGACGCAAGCGAGAATCGCAGCCCGCGAAGGCATTTCGCGAGCCCGGGTTACCCAAATCTTGAACCTTCTTCAGTTGCCCGAAGCGATTCAAGAAGCACTGCAGTGTCCACCTCCGCCTCTTGAAATCCATGCATTCAGCGAGCGCCGTCTGCGGGCGCTGCTCTCGTGTGGTGATGACGAAACCCGGTTGCGCCAGTGGGATGAGTTGCTGCGGGAACTCAAAAACGGGAGCGGCGAATGAACCAAGATATTGCAGTCTCGAACGTATCATTTGCCGCAAGCCTCTGATTGCTGTCCAGCAAATCTTGGTTCACTTGGACCACCTCTTACGGAAACCGGCGGTGTCGGTCGGTAGCGAATCGAAGTGGTTTTGCCAGAACGGGCGGCAAGCCTCATCTGAACCAAACGATTCAGATGCCGATACACAGTAGATTTGGGCAGATCCAGACCGTTCTGGATGTCTCGCGGCGAGGCGCATCCGACTCGTCTCAAGTAATTCAGAATCGTACTCTCCGCGGTGTCCTCGGCAACCGCACGACTCGTACGGCCCGCGACTGCCTCTGCGGACGCTTGGAGATCTCCCTTTGGCGAGGACTCCGATTCCACTGTGACTTTCTCGTTGACTTCCCGCATGAGCAGGAGAGCAACGCCCTTGGACAGCACCTTGCCGATCCGCTGAATGCGTTCCGCTCTGGGGAGTTGGCTAGTTGTGTTCACAGCATTCCCGGAATTCCAGATTCGAATTTTTGGGCGGAGCCGGCTTCATGTGCGCGAGCAATCGGTTGCCGGCTCCTTCACCCAGAACGTCTTCATTCCATACCAATTCTAGCGGTGAGCGCGGTGTCTCTTTCTGGGGGCAGAGCGATTCCTGAACTGGAAATTTCCCTGAGTCAGAGCATGAGCCAAATTGCGACCGGGCGGCGGCTGCTCGTAGCTGCAGCTGGTGAACCCTGGGTTCATCCGTCGGTTAGATGGGGCGCTGCCCCCGGTCGCCGCAGTCCAGCAAGCACGACACGGTGGGCGTTCCATAACGGAACTGCCAGGATAGGAGCTGGTGCAGGACGCCAAGGGGTCCGCACTCACAACGCGGCGACCCCGGTGGTGAACGCTCACGCAGACGACGCCTCGAAGAACCCGGAAAGGAAAAAGCTTTTAAGATGAAAAAGTGAGCTGACCCAGGAGCGAGTTGGGGCGGGAAGAAAGTCCGTTGGCCGCACCGCTCTCGCGCACGACTCCGCTTCACTCCGTTACGCTCCGGTGCGCCGTGGAAGCGCGGAACTTCAGTGGGGAAGTGAAAACCCACCCGGCAACTTTCGCTCCGCCGGAAGCAGTTGGGACGAAGGCCACTGGCAACGGTGGTCGTCGAAGCTCCCGATGACAAAGACTCGTTCAGCGAGTCAGCGAGCAAACAGGCCGTAACCTGAGTCAACGCCGAGCAAACCTCGAAAAGGACAATGCGAACGCCGACCCGGTCGAAGCGCGGGGAAGGCTGACAGGACGCGTGAAGCGAGCGAAGCAAGCAGCGCGTCCGTTCGCCGGGGTAGTGGCGACGGCATGGATGCAAGGGAGTTCCGCGATAACACGGGAAACCCTGCACGACCAAGGACAGCAGACTTCAACCGGCAACCCGCGAGGGACAGGCCGGGTTGTGCAGGGTGGCGGAGAGGTTCGACAGAGCGATGAAGCCGGGTAATGCCGGATGAGCAAAGGAACCTCAGTTCAAGAACGATGACTAAAGAAAGAAAAACCCGGAGATTGGCATGAGCCTAACAACTCCAGAGAGTGTTTGGAACCTTCAGCAGTCATTGCAGGCCAAAGCGAAGGCAAATCCGACGCTGCGTTTCTACAGCCTCTACGACAAAATGTATCGAAGGGATGTGCTGGCGTTCGCGTATCAGCGATGTCGCGCCAATGGCGGCAGCGCGGGCGTGGACGGGCAAACCTTCGAGCAAATCGAGTCAAGGGGACTGGGAGCGTGGCTGGATGGATTGACCGAAGAACTCAAAAGCAAGACCTACAGGCCGCAAGCGGTGCGGCGCGTTTACATTCCCAAAGCCGACGGGAAACAAAGACCGCTGGGCATACCGACGATCAAAGACCGGGTGGCGCAGATGGCAGCCGTCATCGTGCTGGAAGCGATCTTTGAAGCCGACCTGCCCGAGGAGCAATACGCCTACCGGGCCAAGCGGAGCGCGCACGATGCGATCCAGGCAGTGCATCGGCTGGTGAACCGGGGACACCGCGACGTGGTCGATGCCGACCTGAGCGGTTACTTCGACACCATCCCGCACCACGAGTTGATCAAAAGCGTGGCGCGGCGCGTGAGCGACGGGACGATGTTGAAACTCACCCAGCAATGGCTGGAAATGGCGGTGGAAGAAACCGACGAGCGAGGGAACAAACGACGCACCACAGTCAACAAGGATAGTGGGAGAGGCACGGCACAAGGCGCGCCGATTTCGCCCCTGTTGGCCAACCTTTACATGAGACGCTTCATACTGGGATGGAAGCGGCAAGGATGGGAAAAGAAGTTGAAAGCCCACATCGTGAACTACGCGGACGATTTCGTGATTTTGTGCCGGGGATCGGCACAGGAAGCGCGAGAGCGGATGCAGGAAATCATGAGCGTGCTCAAACTGACCGTGAACGAAAAGAAAACCAAAACCTGTCGCGTGCCCGAAGAAAGCTTCGACTTTCTGGGCTATACGATAGGCCGCTGCTATTCCGGGAGAACCGGACGCGCCTACCTTGGGACGCGCCCGGCCAAGAAAAGAGTCAAACGCCTCTGTGAAGAAATCAGCGAAGCGACCCGGAGGTCAACGCTTGGGGAAGAGACCGAAGAGATGGTGGCCCGACTGAACCGGAAACTGCGGGGCTGGGCCAACTACTTTTGTCAGGGCGCGGCGAGCAAAGCCTGGCGCGCGGTGGAGAGCCACGCGCGATGGAGGCTGCGTCAATGGTTACGTCACAAGCACAAGAAAGTTGGAGCAGGAACGGGAGCGTATCCCGACGAGTATCTCCATGAGAAACTCGGACTGCTCCGACTCGAAAAGCTGGCGGCCAACCTGCCGTGGGCGAAAGCCTGAAACTTGTCCGAAAGCCGGATGCGGGAAAACCGCCCGTCCGGTTTGATGAGCGGGATGTGGAAACGGAAGTCATACGACTCACCGCGCCACATCTCGACTCTACCGTGACGAAGCCCTCACCAAAAAAACTTTGCTCCAACCCCTCAACCCTGCTGACAACCCTCATAGGCGCAGCGCTCTGGTTAGCGAACCCACCCGCCTCCGGCTGTTGCAATGACGTAAGAAACAGGCTTGTCCTCGGACGCCGCACACGCTTTTTAATTCTTTGGCGGACGGACTGCCAGTAAACCGGCCGGCCCATGGTGAACGACGGGAAATTACCCGCGCCAAAACGTTCTTGACTAAATATGAGTCGGCTTACCGCGCCTCACCGCCACCGGTGGAAACAGCCGCCCCGGCTCAGCCCACTGCAAAACAAGCCAAAGAAACAACCGAACCCGTGAATCCTGACGACATTGACCGGACGGAAGAAGTTGTCACCGAAGAATCCGTCCGACCGTAAACCTCTAAACTCGCCGCGTGGATGAATTTTGCCCAAGCGTTGTACGCCTCGGGCGAGTTCCGCTTTGTTCGTTGACCTCGACCCAACGGAAACCGTTATGACAATTCCATCTCATTACCAACCGAAACTCCTTTCACGCCGAGCCTTGCTGCGTTCCCCAGGCGCCGGCTTCGTTGCTGGTTAGCTAAGGGTCAACGCGCCGGAGCAGCTCGCGATTCTGAGCGAGTTGCAGCTTCGGCCCTGATCGTTTGCCACGCGCTTGACCTTGTAGTCGCAGAGCGCGGCGACGTGAAAGATCGCCCTGATTACGTGTGCCGCGCCGGTTTGCTCCAGCAAGCCATGAAACGGCAGGGCGGCGCCGTCTATCAATTCTTCCAGTGGAGCAAACAGAACGCCGGCAGCGCGACGCATGCGCGGCTGAACACCCAACGCAAATTGTTGCGCGCCTGGTGGACGCTCTGGCTGGCAGGAGAGGAGTGGGAAGAAGCGAAGTTTTTCTCTGCCCGCCAAACCTAGTGGCCGTGGGACGCGCCCCTAGCCCGGATATTTCATACCTGAGTCCGTTTTTGGCCGTTGCAGGGTCTTTCGCGGAAAAATGGTGTTTGAAAATCGGAGTGTGACCGCTGGCCTGCGCAAGCATGGCGACTTGTGGTGCGGTGCAGGGTTCCCGGGCCGTTTTTGCCGACACCGCTCCCTTCACGAAACGAGTTTTCGGTTTCGCGCCTCGCCGGCTCTGGAGTCCCCCGCGCTAATCACTCCACAACGGCAGCGCCAGCAGCCGCCGATGGCACAAGCGGAAAATCGCCTGCAGCGGCCAGGCGCTGCTCAGTTGCACAGACACCCGCCGCACGCTCACCCGCACTGCCGCCGCCACTTTCAGGAGTTTCAAGCGCACGCTGCCCGCCGTGGCGCTCGCCAGTTCGGTGCCGCGCAAGCCCAGCGTGCGCACCCGCTCCAGCAGCAGATACGCAAAGGTCGCCAGCCACAGCCGCAGTTGGTTGCTCGCCATGTGGCGCGTGCTCATCCGGTCGGCCGCCATGTCCAGGGTCTGTTGCTTGAGCACGTTTTCCATTTCGCCCCGCGCGCAATATAACTCCTCGTAAAGCCGTTGCGCACTGAACCGCGTTTTGTCTTCGTCCGCTTTGAATCCTTGGGCCGGCAGGTTCGTGACAAGGAAGCGCGGGTTGTCCCCTTGGGCGCTGACTTCGGCCTTGGCAATCACCCGGCGTGCCCGACTCCAACTGCCGCTGAGGGTCTGGTATGCAAACTCCGTGAAGACCCGCGTGGCCGTACCCGTCAGGCAATGCCGCGCCCGCGCGTCGGCCAGCGCGCTTTGAGTTTTCTCGATCAATACGCTGTTTTTGCCCAGTCCCACGCAGTAATAAACGCCGTGGGCTTCGCACCAACTCATGAGTTCTTCCACGCAGAAACCGCTGTCGCCACGCACGATGATCCGCGCCTTCTTGCAGCGTTGGCGGATCGCCGCGACGATCTTTTCCAGCGCCGCCACCGCGCCGTGGGCCGCGCCGTGATCGGCGGTGCGCAGTTGCGCCCACAACGGAAGGTCGCCCACAAAAGCGTAGAGCGGCAGATAGACGTAATCATCGTAATAGGCGTTGAAGTGACGGCCCTCTTGCAGGCCGTGCAGCCGATGGCCCATCGCGTCGAGGTCCACGACAATTTCGCTGGCGTGCTTGGGCAGGCAGCGTGCGCCCAGTCGCAGCAAGAGGGCTTCGATCTTTTGGGGATCGTGGGGCAGCTTATGGCAGCGGGTCTGTTTGTTGTTGGAGAGTTCCAGGCGATTGAGCGTCGCCGGCGCGGCCAGCGGCGCGCCCGGATGGAACGGGCGCTCGGTGCCCAACGGGTCCTCCTTGCCGCAGGCGGTGGCCAGCAACGGATCGCGGCGCAAATACTGGTGGTCGTTGAGGTCCTCGTAACCGAGCGCCGCGGTGTAAATCCGTTGGGCCAGCAGTTCGGGCAGGAAGTGTTCGACAAAGACAGGGTTGCGCGCGTCGTCGAAACAGTCGGCCAGCCGGCGAGTCAGCCCCAGCGACAAATCCACCTGGCGCACCAGCAGCACGCCGCCGTCGCTGGAGAGGGTGCCGCCGGAAAAATCGGCGATGACTTTTCGCGTGCCGAGGTCTTGAAAGAGCATCGGCTGGTCGTTACAGTCTGTCGCAGAAGAAGCGGTGAGTGGCGTTTTCATTGGGCTGAGTGATATCAAGCCTTTTGACGCATTCGCCGCTTCTTTGTTTAATCTCTCTGTGAAATATCCGGGCTAGTGTAGTGTCCACTAAGTCCCTTTAATTATGTCATTCAAGCGCTCCCGCGCTCGTTTGATCTTCGCCAAGATTTCCTCCCCCGTTGCTTTCCAGACATAGCGCTTGGGCGCCAGATTGCGTTCGCCCAGATAGCCGAAGATCGCTTCTTTGAGATCCTTCACGCTGCCAAAACTACCGGGCAACACTACCTCTTGACTCAGGTCACGGAAGAAGCGCTCCACGAGGTTGAGCCACGAACTGCTGGTCGGGGTGAAGTGGAGATGAAAGCGCGGATGACGTTTCAACCAGCGTTTGACTTGCGGCGTCTTGTGCGTGGCGTAGTTGTCCAAGATCAGATGAACCGCCAGGTCGGCGGGCACCTCTCTATCAATCGTCCGGAGAAACTGAATCCACTCCTGATGCCGGTGTCGCTGCGTGCTGTGGGCCAGAACTTTGCCCTCCAAATAATCCAAGGCGGCGAACAGTGTCAGCGTGCCGTGGCGATAGTAATCGTGGGTGCGCGTGGTCACATGACCTTGGCCCAAGGGCAGACCTGGCTGACTGCGTTCCAGCGCCTGGCATTGGCTTTTCTCATCACAACACAGCACCACGGCCTGTTGCGGAGGCGACAAATACAAACCGACAATGTCCCAGAACTTCTGCTCGAACTGCCGGTCGTTGGAGAGCTTGAACGTGCGGGTTTGGTGCGGCTTCAAGTCATTGCGAAACCACAACTGTTGCACCCAACTCTTGGAAACGCCTGCTTGTCTGGCCATGCTCCGGCAACTCCAGCGCGCCCGGTCCTTGGGCGGTTGCGTCACTTTCGTGAGCACTGTGTTCAGCGTGTTGGGCGACACGTGCGCGGGTCGTCCCGCACGCGCCTTGTCCTGCAAACCCGCCAAACCCTGCCGGGCGAAACGCCGTCGCCACTTGCACACGGTTTGTTCGGTCGTCCGCAATTCGTCAGCGATTTCTTCGTTAGTTCGATTCAAGGCAGCGAGCAGGATGATTCGGGCTCGGAACGCTTCAGTTTGGCTGGCGCTCGACGCACGCGTGAGAGCTTCCAACTGCTCGCGTTGCACTTGATCCAAGAGGATTTCAGGCGGGATACGAGACACCCGCATACCCTAAATTGGCCGATTATACTTCAAAGGACTTAGTGGACACTGCACTAGAATCAACGTCTGCCGCGGAGCGGAAAGCGGTGCTAGCGATTGACACGGGGCACTGCTATTGTCTCAGGGCTGGGACGAAACAATTCCGGCGAATTCTAAGGGTCTGTCGGCAATGTTGACAGAGGTCAGTGTGGATGGTCGGGCCGCCATCCTATGAACATCATCGCCTTGTTGGCGATGCAACGTCGGATGATTGAATGACGCCGCTCCCGATTGAAGTCCTCGCCTCGGCCCTATTCGGACTGGCCGTGGTGCATACCTTCTGTGTTAAGCGGTTTGCTCATTGGGCGCACCAGTTCCCATCCGGGTCGGTGCGTGAGAATCTGCTGCACTTCCTGGCGGAAACCGAGGTCGTGTTCGGGGTGTGGGCCGCCGCGCTCTTCGTCGGCATTGCGGCTCTTAAAGGCTCGATCCATGACGCGGTGGACTACATTGAAAGTCTCAACTACACCGAACCCAAGTTCGTTTTTGTCATCATGGTGGTGGCGGCGACGCGCCCGGTCGTCACACTGGCGGAAGCGCTCATCTCGCTGGTGGCCCGGTTGATTCCCGCAACGGAAAGCGCGGCGTTCTACATCGCGGCGTTGTTTCTCGGCCCGTTGTTGGGGTCATTCATCACCGAGCCGGCGGCGATGACATTGTTGGCGCTCGTGCTCAAGCGCCGTTACTTCGACCGTGGCATCAGTCGCAAACTGGCCTACGCGACGCTCGGGCTGTTGTTTGTCAATGTGTCCATCGGCGGCACGCTGACGCATTTTGCCGCGCCGCCGGTGCTGATGGTCGCGGCCAAATGGAATTGGGACATGGCGTTTATGTTCGAGCACTTCGGTTGGCGGGCGGCGGCGGCGTGTGGGGTTTCCACCGCAATTGTCGCAGCGGTGTTCTGGAAAGAACTCAAGGGGCTGGAAGTCGAACGGAGCGTGGGCGGGCGAATCCCGGTTTGGCTGACGGGCTTGCACTTGATGTTCCTCGCGCTGGTCGTCGCCTTCGCGCATTACCCGAACATCTTTTTTGGCATCTTCGTCATGTTCCTCGGCCTGGTGACGGCGACGCGCGAGTA
>Ga0154020_10009647_pt1 | contig 11103 bp, 19 predicted proteins | sample Klosneuvirus_201_FD_109709 | JGI IMG/M metagenome (GOLD analysis project Ga0154020, IMG submission 109709) | Active sludge microbial communities from wastewater, Klosterneuburg, Austria - Klosneuvirus_20160825_MG | ecosystem: Engineered > WWTP > Aerobic digester > Activated sludge | place...
ACTGCCAACAAATCAAATGAACAAAGATGCCAATTATCCATCCAATCCGATGATCAACAGTACCCTCGTCATCGCTCAAGAGGTCAAATTGTGGCTGCGAAGGGCGGGGATCAGCAATCGGCTGAGACGCCACGGCGAGCGCGGGGGGGACTTCCGAGGTCGGAACGCGCTGAGGCAACAATAATCAGAGAAGAGGGATGAAATGCAAACAACATACAACAAACGGCAACAACGCACGTCGCGGATAATGTCCGTTTGTTTGGACTTGAGGATCTCCTTCTGACGCTGAGCGCGCTTCTCCTCGAGCGCCTAAAAGAATCACTTATAAGAAATCACGATCATCTATATTCGTATCACGAACAAGTCGAACCTGACGTTGGGCGAGGGTGAGGCGCTGGAACTCGCGAGTGCGCTTCACAAAGTCAAAGTGCTGCAAGATGAAGTTGAGCGACGACGACTTGAGCTGAGCAGTGTTGTAGAGATCGCTGAACTCCGTGTAGAGCGGCACAACATTCTCGAGCGTAATGTTTGCCTGACGATGAAGATGGTGAGGATCCCATGACCGAGCAATAAGAAGAAAATGCGCACAATGACGATCTGCTCGCAGAGGCTAAAGAGCTCAGGGAGGCGGTAGAAGTCAGCGGCAACGAGGAGGTCGGCAGCCATCTCGGGATTGACGCGGATCTTGTCACAATAAATATGCTCCACTAACTTCTTGAACACCTGAATGATTGTATCAGCGGAAATGGCATCCAGTGATAATGAATTCATGAAGGTAAAAATGAGTGAAATGGACCTCATGGGAAATGTCGTTGATGGGAATATCGAGAGTTTGTTTGCCCTTCTCAGCGTCGAAGCGGCCGCTGAACTTGGCAGCGAAATGCTCACAACGCGCACCAAGCACAAATCGATGGGCATGGACCACTTCTCCCGAGGGGAAGAGGAAGCGAATGTCAGCGTACCTAACGAAAGAATATTCACGTTTGTTAGAAAATACCAATCAGAGGAATGCGTACTTGGGGGCATTGAAGAGTTGACGCAACTGATTCTGAAGCTGTCGCTGAGAATCGGGATGGGCTACTGCGCGGATCACCTAACAACCATAGGAGGAGGTGAGAAAGAGAAGGCATCTGAGAAGAAAGAGTTACGAAAAGCAGCGGACCTGGCGGATGAAGTCATGGCTGCGCTCGCCGAGATACTTCTTGGCAATGGCCAAAAGGTCAACACCGGCAAAAGTCTGCGCGGAGAGAGGGGCGAGAGCGTTCGCGGCAGTCGACACGAGCTGACCAGAGTACATGAACTCGACCAACAACTTAAGCAAACTCGCGGGGACATCTGAGACGGTTATCTAACAGACGCAAGTCAAACAATCGACCGACAAGGATTAACACCAATCAAACGGGAAGCTTACCTTGTTGTCGCTCGCATCGAGCTCGTCAATCTGCGCGCGAAGGAAGTCGGAGGCAGCAGAGAGCACGGCGCGATGAACAGCAATGCCCTTCTTATCGTCAGCAGCAATCTCAAGATCAGTGAAGGCAGCACTCGACAAGGCCTAGAGACACGAGAAAGATTGAGAGAAGAATTAAGAAAGAGATAGGAGAGAAGCGAGACCTTCATCATGTCCGTCGCCAGAACATAGGTTGATGTCTCAAAAGTCAGAACACTCAAATCATCGAAGATTTGAGAGTCATCGCTGCCACCTAAACATTAACAAGTCAACGCCATGATGCCGCTCAGAGGAGAAAACAGCCAGCACCATAGACAAAGAGCTTGTTGTCGAGCATCTCCACAGCGGCATTGGCGCGGGGGAAGAAGACGTCGTCACTGCCTTCGCTCTTGACACGGAGCCAAGAGATGCTATTCGCCTTCTCGTTGTATTCTAAAAACAAAAAGAGAAAAATGATTAGTCGCCTAAGACAAGGAAGCAACCAGTCACTCCAACAAGGCGTACCGAGGCTCCAGACATCGTTGAAGTGGTCAGAATACTCATCGCGACCGCCAATCACCAACACTTTCTATGAAATCGACATCCAATAAGCCGCCAACGACAACAACGAGCAAAGGTGATGAAGAAATATCATACCTTGCGCTCAGCGAGAGTGACAGCGGAGGTAATGATGGGAGCGAGCGTCTTCTCGATCTGGGGAGGCGTCGTCCATTCGTTGCGAGACATGTCAAACACATCGACATGGCGCACGTAGGTCTACATGCAAACAATGACGTAAAAAAAGGAAAATAAGGAGTTGCCAATTAATCCAAAATGACGATGTTTACCTTGGCCGTATGACCGCCGATAATGAATAACTTGTTGTCCACGACCGCAGAGGTGTGCGCGGCACGAGGCGAGGCCGAGTAGGTCCTGCAAAAATAGCAAATTAATGAGCTACGAATCGACTGAGAAAGGAATCTGCGCACGAGTTGCGGTTGGCGACGCGTGACCACTCGAGAGTGTCCAGGTCCAGCGTGCAGAGGTTATCCAATACCTATTCATCAGTATTATCTCAACGCATCCATGGATTAGATCGATTGCATTACCTGGCCATCGATCGTGCCACCAAACAGCCAGACGCGATTGTTGTTCTTGACGGCAGACCAGAGCAGCGAGGGGCGAGGAGGAGTGCCGCGCGTCTGCACCTTGGACCACAAGAGCGTGTCGAGATTCAAGATGTAAACATGATCGAGTGAGATCACTTGCCCAGCCATCGACCGCCCACCGAGCACGAAGAGGCGACCAAAGTGGACAAAGGAAGAGTGGAAATTCCTGGCGTCAGGCGACTCGCCCTTGGTACCCAGTTGCTTCCAGTGGTAGACGTTAGGGGAGCTAGAAAAAAGATGCAATTGTAAGTGAAGTGAAAATATACATAACAGAAACAACAATGGCGCACTTAAAATCACTCTCGAGCGAGTACACGTCGCTCAGTCCCATTTCGTAACCGCCGAAAGTGAGCAGCAATTTGTTGTTATGGCGCACGAGCGACGATCCTTGGACACCTAATATCAAAGCAGTGATCAAGTTGCTTGCTAAGGAATGACGGGATTGCAACCCATACCAGGAGGCACTTCTCCATCAAGAACAGGGTCAGTCCAGTCGGCATGGAGGACGTTAAGCTTGGGGTTGGCGCCATGGGCGATGAGTGCCATGGCGAACTCCGTGTGTGACGACGCGTAATCGAGCGCCATGAAGCCCTCCGCATCAAAGACTACAGAGAGAAAGTGAACTTCCATGCGATACCCGAAAAGAGAGTGAGAAGATACCGTTGACGAGAGCACCGTGCTTGAGCAACAGCTTGGCGCAGTCGAGGTAAGCGTGGAGAGCGGCCTTGTGCAAGGGAGTCTGCAGGTCCTCAGCCGTCATGGCATTCACATCAGCGTCGTTGGCGAGCAAGATCTTGACGACATCGGCATGGCTGCAGCATCCCATTCAGATTGTCGTAAGAGAATCGAAGAGAGGCCATACGAATGTACCCTTGGTCAGCAGCCGCGTGCAACGGAGTGAGATTCTGAGCACGGTCGCGCACGTTGACGTTCGCACCAGCCTTCACCAAGAGGTGCACAATCTCCGTAAAGCCATAATGACTGGCCACATGGAGGGGCGCTAAGCAAGAATCTTGAGACAAGAAGTGCGTCTTCAGAGGAAAGGGGAGAGGAACGCACTGAGACCGTCATCGTTCTCAGGGTTGACGAGGACCTTGGACTGAGCGAGAAGAGCACGGACGATTTCGACATGTCCATGCATCGAGGCATGGAGCATCGGGGCCATCGAGAACCTATTCCATCGAACATTAGAAAAGAAACATAACTCAGCGATGTCCAATCAGGGGATATCGTACTTTGACTTTTTCAACAACGAGGCGCCATGGTCAATGAGCAGCGCCAGAAGCTCGGGCTTCGGCTGCGAGCAGACGATGTGAAGGGGCGTGCGCATATACTTATCCTACAAGTAAAAATGAGTCAACAATCGAGCACAATGAAATGGGAAGCCGGAGAAAAGTTTACCGTCGTCTCAACATTGGATCCGCGTTTCAGCAAGTGCTTCGCAGTGTCCAAGTTGCTCGATGCAACAGCATTCACCAGCGGGGTGAAACCAAGATGATCCTGAGCACTGACGCCAAAACCTTTCTTAACCAAAAAGGAAATCACCTCCGCGGAAGCTTCCGAGCTGCATAAGGCGGCGCAATGAAGAAGGTTGCCACCATAACTATATCACATCCAACTTCAGCGAATGAAACGGTGTGCGATGGGAAATATGAGAGCGAACCCGTCCAGCGAAAGCATGTTGGCTTTCTTCGAGAGGAGCAACTCGAGCACCTCGACACGCCCAGCCAGCGCACCATGGTGAGCGAGTGAACGCCGAGAGCGATCAAGAATATCAATGGAAGCAGGCGACTTTTTGAGCATGACCTACATCATCCTGATCTTAGCTCCGCGACATTGAGAGAACTAGAAGGGAGCGGACCTCGAGGACATCAACATCACTATGAGCAGCCAAGTGGAGAGCAGTGAGGCCCTCAGAGTCCATGGCATTCACGTCAGCACCGAAATCAAGAAGAGCTACAGGGCAGGGATATGAGGGAGAAGGAGGACCGCTAAGCAGCCAACAATATGTCGCACCATCGACAACCTCTTCGTCTCCCTTGCACGCAGCATGATGGAGAGCCGACCTGCCGCGCCAGTCCAAAGCACGAACACTCGCTCCCGCATTCAACAACCTGCGGACCTAACCCACAACATTACAACATTAGCATCAAAAAAACTATCAGCACGCATTGTATGACCATGACGTACAGACGCGACATCGCCGTCCCTCACAGCAGCAGAGAGCACTGACTCAGCTTGACCGTCGGCAAAGAGAGGCGAAGCATTACCATAAGAGTACTAAGACAAAAAGCATCCGGGTGATCAATGATGTAAGGGAGGGTCAGGGAACACTGAAGCAACACACCTTGAACGGCAGCTGGCCAAAGTTGAGAGCGGCTTTCTGGAAGGCGGCGAGGACCACCGTGGGGTAGACAGGTCGATCGCTTTCAACGCCCTCAAAGGCAGGCGCATTGCCCACCATGTTGCCATTCACATAGAACGACACGGAGCCCGCATCAAAATCGATCACGCTGGCGAGAACGTCGCCAGCTTTGTAATTCAATTTGGATTTCGCTGCGAAAGATGATTAAATCAGAGGAGATCTTGATCGGGATCACGATCCCATACCTCCATCGCTCAGCCAAGCTTCCTCGTCTTCAGCGATGGCATTCTGGTGGGAGGTAAATCAGTTTTTCACCTAAAAGAGTCACAAGGGAAAGCGCACTACGTCGAGGATGTTGGACCAACCAAAGGAGGTGATGAGAGGAGTCAAGGCGGTCATTTCAAATACCCACTTGCCTCGAACCACGGCCAACTCACTCCGAAAATGCTGCTGCTCGAGCGGACCGCGCTGAGTGACGCTAAAAAAGACATGATAAAGAGCGGAACTTTGACCTGAAGGAAGAAGACCGAACTTGAGAAAGAGATCGTCGGCGTTGACGAGGATCTCGGCCTTGCGTTGATAGGTGAACACCTTTGACATTTCAAGGCGCTCTCCGACCTAAATTTAAAAAGTCTAAACGGAGAGAGGAGGGAACAAAAGATGTCCTCGAGGTTTGCCGAGACCGTTAAAAGATGGGAAAGACAACGAAGGTCTGAATAGAGCCAAGGACAATAATGGACCTAGGACACGTGAAAACAACCCCAAAAATAATCAAAAACATTAATTAGATATTCCAACTGACTGATTCGCATAGTGAGGGGAGGAGGAGGCAAGGGCTGGAAAGGGCGGCAACGGAAAATTCCAACGTTCATCTTTGGGGAATCGACGACAGCGACAAGGGGGAAGCCTCGTACATGCACGTCCGCTCCCTTCTTGAGAAGATAATCCACAACATCGGTGTTGCGGCTTCGAACAGCAAAATGCAAGGGCGTCCGGCCGAAGCGATCGACCGTATTGATTTTCGCTTTGTTGTCAACGAGGATCTTCAGACAGTCGAAGTGGTCTACGAAAATTTTTAGAGATATATTATACGAAATTAAACGTTATTCAAAGGCTCCTGGCCTCAGCGAGAAGGTGAGAGCGAAAGGGCCGCAGAGAGGGCATTCAAGAAGGTTCCTTCAGCGCCGACAAAGCGAGGGCGCACCCTGGCCCGCCGCGATGTGGACGGCTGTGACGCCATCATCGTCTGCCTTGTTAATGTTAGCACCCTCTCGAATCAAGAGCTTCAAGAGGCCTTGGTCGCCGATGTAGACAGCCTTGACGACATTCTCCTCCATGTTCATCTTTTCAAACGGCTAGCGATGCCGCGAAGAGTGCCTTCTGCCAGCCTCACGACAAAAACCAACAAAGAACTGATGAAGGCCCGGCATGAAGGAGGATGAACTAATGCTGTCCAAAACGAGCATCTGGAAGCGGCGAGAGCGTCGTCGCCTACCGCATTCGAAAAACCGGCGGCAACTGAAAAATAAATCCGTTCGGGGGCGGGCGAACACAGATTCATTATTCTCGTGAATGAAGAATTACAACAGAGTCCCAATATAATTGCTTATAACGCGTCGCTCTTGACGTTCTTGATGAGCTGCTCGGCTTGCTGGCGGCGCAGCTTGAGTTCATGGAGGTCGGGGAGGGCAGAGTCAGTCACGCGGAAGACGGTGAAACCCTTAGTGGCGGCCTCCTTGACCGACTCAAAAGACTGCAGCTTCGCCTAAACACAATATTAGCCAAGGGATAGAGGAAGGTTGCAAGGACCTACGAGGGCAGACCTGCTGCTCCTTGAGTGCGGCCTGCTTCTCCTCGATCTCCACGCGCTGATGCGGTGGCAGCGACTTGGATTCGAGCTCGAAAGGAGCCGGCACGAAATTGAGATCAGCCTTCCACGCCTCATTGACGAGCTTGCGGAAGAGCTTCACCACGGCACCACGGTTACCGCGCTGAGAGAAAACAATGATATAAGAAAAGGCTGACGTCCATTGCCACAAGACAGATACCAGGGTTTTCTCGGCACGCGAGGCAAGCTTTAGAATGTCCTTCTCGGCATCGTAGCGAGGCTTCAAGACATCCTTTTGAGTGTCATTGTAGCTAAAGTATCGGATCAGAACGAGAAGAAACAAAATGAACGAGTACCACGGGAGGATACCTCGTCAGCTCAATGAAGCGCTGCTCGACGGGCGCGGGCATGTTGAGCGCCTTGACCTTAATATACATGGTCACCTTGCGCGTGCGGTAAGGCGAGTAGAGGTCGGTATTGAGAGGAAAGTGAGTCGTCTCAAAAGCAATCGGATTCAGATCGCTCACTTTGTGGATTGGCTCCTTCTTCTACATAAAGGAACTCTCGTGAGCGACCGCTCAGGGAATTTGACGAAGCATAACGTACTGCCTTCTTCACAGGAGGGATGCGAGGCTTTTTCAAGATGGCAGGCCTGTCCTCGACAAGGTCACTCCTAAAATAAGAAGAAAATAAGGACTTCTCGAATGAACAAACCTGACGACATAAAAGGAGCTCCGCGTACTCCTTGACGGCGGCACGTCCGAAAGCATACGCACGCTGCATCTTCGAGACCACATCCTGATCCGTCGCGCGCTCCTGGCGCTCCACTGCATCCTTGCTGAACTTGTCCCACTGAGAAACATTGCGTGAAATGGCAGCGCGATGAGATTAACCAAGGAAACGCGAATCGTACAGTCACCTCAAGGCCTTCAACTTGCATCTCCTTGGCAATGATCTCGGCAATTTCGAAGTCGGAGAGGTTCTGCAACAAAGACCTTTTAATGACGAAGCGGTCAGTAAATTAAAGATTGAGTCCATACCTGCTCCCACTTCCAGTTCTTGAGTGGGTCCGCGGCGATCTCCGGAGGAGGATTCTCAGGCGAGTACTCGGCGTCAGGAGACTGCGGCTCCCAGAAGTGGCCACTCATCAATCGGCTAACGAGCGCCTCACGACGCTGACGCTCAAAAGCATTGCGACCAAAGAGGAGCTCGCGCTACGCCAACATATGTCAAGAAAGGAAGGGGTGCAAGAAGGAAACGAGCAAGATAAATTACCTTTTTGGTGTCGCGCTTGAGGAAGTTGTTAATGCCCTTCTCAATCTTCTTCTCCTTATTCTCAACGAGATCGCTCGCCTTCTTCTTGGCGGCCTTGGCGCGGATCTTCATGTTCTTCGATTTGCCCATGATGCGGCGCGCTAAGCAACATATTTAGGGATGAACATCGCAGAACTCAGTGAAAAAAGCGAACCTTTCCGATCACCGTAAAGCTTCTTCAAAATTTTAACGCGAGAGAAAGCCTGAAAGACAGGGGCCTCGAATTGGGCTTTGAATTGCTCGAGCTCGGTACCTAGGAGCGTCAAGATCATCCACCAAGAAGAACCGAAGGACAAAAGCAATCGAGCTCGACAAATCATCGCCGAGGCGCTCTCGAGTGGCGTCACATTCCAGTCCAGCAATCATAATTATTAAATAAAAAATAATGAATGTCTGACAACTTTGCAAACGAAAGCAGCTCAAGGACGCGAAGAGCGGTCGACGGGAGGAGGGGAAGGGCGCGAGGGAATCAGTAAAGAGCCTCCAGCAATGAGTTCAAAGGTGCGAGGCCGCACCAAAGCGCTCAATCTTGATCTTGTTGATCTCCTCGACATTGAGCGGCTTCACTTGGAACACAGGGGCAGCGTCAGCGTGCACGCGCACGGACGAGACGAAGCCGCGGGTCTGCAAGAGGCGCTGAGGGCCAGCACAGCTCGCCCAGCGCAGCATTGCACGCAATCTCGCTTGACTCGATAAGAGAGTGAAATGTTGGTAAATCGGAGCCCTCAACCATGAGGTTGCAGGCTCACTTGCTGCAGGGCACATAGCCGCAAGCTGCTTCAAGCATCGAACGCTCAAAAAGGCTCGAGCAAACCGGGGCCAATTTTGTCTTCCTGGAGCCCATTTCTCCCTAAACGAGCGTCAGCGCCAGCTCTTGGCAATGGACATTGACGGACTCGTATTCGATGAGCCTGAGAGCGAGGCGAACATCGTGCAGGACGCGGCTAAGGAGAGCGTAAAGCATGCCACCTTCGCCAAGCTCGTCGAGAAGATGACCACGAGCACCTCTTGTACCCGCCCCTCCCCACCCTCCTCCCCTTTTCAGAAGCCGATTCCTCCTGTAAATTATTTCATTCCGTATTTCACGTCCATTATTTATGCGTGGCGTGAACCTGAGCCGCACTCTTTGGAGAGCGTTCGTTGTTTGAGAGCGTTCGTCAACGACCGCTTTTTCAACGCTCTTCGCTGTTTTGTGTCACTGCTTACTCAGGGGATGCGCTTCTTTTTGAAGTGAATTGAATACAATCTTAACAGTATTCCCCTATCCTTTTCCTGATTTTCTGACGCCTGCTCCTCCTCCGCGGAGTACCTCCTCTTCATTTCTCATCAACGGATATCGTTGGGTGACTTTCGGAGCTCGCTGACGACTCTTCCATAGCGCCAAATGTGATCTCTGAAGTCTTGCTAACATATCGAACGTTTTGTACTCCCATTGAACTTCTCAAGAGCCTCATCAAGCGCTTCTACACCACCCAGGACGAAGTCGTCCAACTCAGGTATTGTTGTTGTCCCTGATACTCCCGAGCCGTCTCCTGAACGTTTGTTTCTCATTTTCTTGTTTAGGGTAATAAACGTTATTCGCACATGGCTTGAGAAGGGATGGCCCGACTTTGCACGTGACCTCGAGTCGCTCCAAGGCGTAATTTACGAATTCTCCCAGGTTCGCCCCTGTTGTTGGCGCCTTTCCTCCGACTCACTTATATCTTATTGCTCTTCCTTTCTAGACTGTGGAAAAGCAGGGAGGTAAGCTAGCGAAGCCCATGTCGACATTGATGGAGAAGTTTGAGCAGTGCAGGGCTAAGGTATCTCCTCTGACGTCCACTTCGCTTTTTAAGATGCTCACTCACTTTCGATCTGTCTAGTCCGCTGAGAAGAAGGGACAAAAGGCGGCCGCAGCGCCGACCGGACCGCCTAGTTTGATGGGAAACTGTGCGCCGCTGTTGCGATCATGTCTTTTTTTGGCGGTTTTTTCTCATGTTCCGCCAAATGCAGTGCTCGCTGACGCGGACTCCCTCGAGGTCGCTCGACAGCTCACGCTCATCGAGGAGGAGATCTGGAGCCAGCTGCAGCCCTGGTCCCTCTCGTTGTGTCATTTGACATTCTTAATGTTTCTCGTTCATCTTCTTATCAGGGAGTTGTTGAACGTGGCGTGGACGAAGGAGGCGACCAAGAATACGCAATCGCCCAACGTCGTCCGATTGACCCAGCGTTTTAACGAGGTCGATTCCCCTTCTTATCGGTGCTGTATATCATATGATAATTCTCGACGGTTATTTTTATTAGGTTCACGCGTGGATTAAAACTGAAATTCTGACGGAGCTCAACCCGAAGAAGCGCTCCAAAATCCTCTCCAAGATGATAGATGTGTTAGTGGTAAATTCCTTTTTCGTTCCCTCTCATCGTTTCTCGCTAAACTTGCAAATTATAGCATCTAGATCAATTGAACAATCTGAACGGTGTGCTCGAGTTCGTGTCGGCCATCAACTCCATGGCCATCCTCCGCCTCGAACAAACCATCGCCGGAGTCTCTTCGTTCGCGACGCAACCTCGTTTAGTAATATTTGTTGTCTTCCTCACTCCCTGCTTTCGTTTACAGGAGACAGATTCAGCAATTCGAAGCCATCAAAGAAACCGTTTCCCAGAAGGACAATAGCCGCTTGCTAAGAGAGCGCCTGAAGGACATCAACACGCCTTGCGTCCCTTACCTCGGCATGTTCCTGACCGATCTCATGTTCATCGAGGTCCTTTTTATTTTCTTTTTTCCCCTCTCTTCTTCTTCCCCTTTCATTTGCGTTGCCGTGACAATCTCTTCGCATATAGGAAGGCCACAAGGACTTAATTAATGGCAACCTGATCAATTTTTCCAAACGGCGGCAAATCGCAGCTACCATCAAGGACATTCAGCGGCTGCAGGTGCCGTTGTTATAATCTCTCCTTTTTCTTTGCGACTCATGTGGGGTTTTGTAGGAACAGCGCTATCCTTTTAGCGCGGTCCCGCAGC
>Ga0154020_10009648_pt1 | contig 11103 bp, 7 predicted proteins | sample Klosneuvirus_201_FD_109709 | JGI IMG/M metagenome (GOLD analysis project Ga0154020, IMG submission 109709) | Active sludge microbial communities from wastewater, Klosterneuburg, Austria - Klosneuvirus_20160825_MG | ecosystem: Engineered > WWTP > Aerobic digester > Activated sludge | place...
CTGTTTTTTGGATCAACATAACTAAAATGTTTTTCTTCACTTCCAACATCCACAGAACTTTCAATGGTATAAAGATATTCCGGAATTCTGAATATGCTGCCAAACTGAGATAACTTTAATCTAAGGTTGTAAAATCCTGCAAATTTAAAATCATTTTTATCCTGCTCAACAATTTTTTTAAGAAATTCAGTTTTGATAAATAATACATCACCAAAATCAAAATCATCACGCAAGCTTCCTTCTTGATAATCAATTACGGGATGTATGTTTAACTTTCCGCTTTCTTCTTCATAAAAATCAGAATAAACTAATGCTGCGTTTGTATTTATTGCTGTTTGATAAAATCGATCTAACCAAAATTGTCCTGGATTGATTGATTTATTTCCTTGTACAACTAGAGTGTAATCTGTAGTTGAGTAATGTTCAAAAAGTTTTACAGTTTCACTGCTTTTAAAATTTTTGCAGTAAATAACTTTAACATTTTCAAACGAAGATAGTTTTTCATTTGATGAAACAAGAATTATTTCTTTTACAAGTTGTGAATCTGCTAAACGCTTTAAGTTCTTTTCGTTTTCTTTAGCTGAACTATCCTGTAAAAATATTGTAACGGAGTTTTTCATTATAAAATTTCTTTTTGTTTTTAAGTTGATGAAAAATATAACTTAGCATAATAAGATAATAGACTGATTGTAACATATTTTTTTCTTATTTTGCTTTCAGTAAATCATAAAAAACATTTCCTTTTAAATGATGTAAATCAAATAACACAAGGTTTCAGTAATGAAAAAAATTCTTTTCAGTTTAATAATATTGCTTGCAAGCATTATTTCTGCTCAATCAAATTACCAGGTAATTATAAATGGTTCAGTTGATGATGCACTTATGAATGCAATCTATTCTCCAGATGGAAACAAAATCGCATATACAAAAACAGGATTTCAGGGTATTTGGGTATATAATATTCAATCAAATTTCTCAACTCAAATTACTGATGAAGCTGCCGCGGGATTTGGGTATAAATGGTCAGCAGATTCAAAATCAATTTTATCGCGTGTGGCAAAGTATGAAGATGGGAAAAGATACAATGCTGTAAAGATTTTTAATTTAGAAACAAATCAAAACTTGCAGCTTACTGATTATAGAACAATGATGCCTTATTTACCTAACTGGATTGATGGAGATTCAAAAGTATTTTTACCAGCTAAAGATGTTACCTTAACTTTTGTGACAGGGAAAGAAAAAAATAGTTCTATCAAAAACAACATTTTAGCTTTTGAAAAAAACAATAAAATTGTTGTAAAAAATCTAGACAATAATTCTGAAAAATCTTTAGATATTATTAAAGATGCTCAATATTTAAATGTTTCATCTTCACCAGACGGAGCTAAAATAGTTTTTGAAGTTCTTGGTGGAAATATGTTTGTTGTTAATTCTAATGGTACTAATCTAATTGATCTTGGCAATGGAGATAATCCTAGATGGTCTAATGATAGTAGAAAGATTGTCTATATGATAACTGAAGATGATGGACATGATTTTCTTGCTTCAGATATTTTAATTGTTAATGTTGATGGCACTCAAAAAACAAATCTTACAAACACAAATGATCTTTTAGAGATGAACCCAACTTTTACGCCTGATGATAAATCGATTGTATTTGATTTATATAATGATGGCTCAATTTATTTAATGAATATCGAGTAATGGAGTAAGAAAATGAAATCAATAAATTTATACAAAAAACTTTCCGGTACATTCTTCTTATTCGTAATTGCAGTTTTAATAATTACTCCATACAACCAAATTAAAGCGCAACAGGTAACTGGTTTGTCTGGTTGGAATATTTTTCTGGATCCGGGTCACAGCCAGGATGAAAATATGGGAATTTATGGATACTCAGAAGCTAAAAAGAATTTACGTGTAGCTTTAAATCTTAGACAAATGCTTTTAGATTATACTGATATTGACACGGTTTATATTTGCAGAACTGATGATATACAACAGGTTTCTTTAGGTGATAGAACAACTTATGCTAACTCTTTAGGCTCTGCCTGGTATCATTCAATTCATGGTAATGCATCATCAAACGCTTCAACCAATAATACGTTGTTACTATGGGGACAGTATGAGAATAACACAGAAAAAGTTCCAAATGGTGGCAAAGCAATGTCTTCATATATGATTCCACTTTTAACTGCGGGAATGAGAATTCCAACTATTGGTTCATTTGGTGATCATACATTTTATGGAACTTGTCCATCAAGAGGCTGTCCATATTTGTATGTAAATTTTTATACTTCGATGCCATCAGAATTAAGTGAAGCTGGATTTCATACTAGTCCAATTCAGAACCAGTTAAATATGAATGCAAACTGGAAAAGACTTGAAGCTAAAACAATGTTCTGGACAATTTTAAAATATCATAATCTTGCAAGACCTTATGTTGGAACAAGTGCCGGGATTATTAAAGATTCAGAATCCGGGTTGGCGATAAATGGGGCAATTGTAAGTTTAAATGGACAAGTTGATACCACTGATACTTATGAATCACTATTTCATCTATATTCAACTAATCCAGATCTTTTAAGAAATGGGTTTTATTATTTTGAAGATGTTCCGGCTGGAACTCATCAACTTCAAGTTGCTGCAAATGGCTTTGATGTTTATACAACCGATATTACAATGGTTGATACATTTTTTACTTTTAAAGATGTTAACTTAATTTCAAACACTCCGCCAACTATCGCATCAACTGTTCCTGCTCAAAATGATAGCTTATATCCTGGAGTTGAAAATGTTGTAATTAACTTTTCAAGACCGATGGATAAAACCTCGGTTGAAACAAATCTTGCAATTACACCTTCAGTTACTTACACATCTTCCTGGTCGAATGGTGATAAAACACTAACAATAAATACAACTAATTTTATTTTTAATTCACAATATCAAATAACAATTGGTGGAAACTCTTTAGGAAAATTTGGTCATCCATTTGATGGTGATGGAAATGGAACTGGTGGGGATCCATATACTCTTACAATAAAAACAGAAGTAGCTGATATAACTGCACCAAGTGTTGCTGATGCTTATCCAACACCTGGATCCGCAAATGTTGAATATAAACCTGTTATTAATGTTTCGTTTGATGAACTGCTAAAAACATCAACAATTTCAAGTAGATTTAAAATTGTAAGAAACTCAACACAAACAAATGCTGCAGGACTTCTAAAACACTATGTGGTAAATGGAAAAAGTGCTCTAAACTTTTTTGTAACAACACCTTTAGCAGAAAACGAAGCTTATACGATAAAAGTACAGGCTGGTATCGAAGATGTTTTTGGCAATCCAACTACCTCGGATTACAATATTGAATTTTCAACCGGCAGCTTAAATTATTTTGCACAAAGTATTGTTGATAATTTTGAAGTTGGTGTTGCCAATTGGTGGGAACCCGAAACTTCAGGGAGTACTGTTGGAATCAATCCACTAACAACAAATAAAATTTCAACTACTGCAGTGTTAAATCATAATACTGGCAGTACAAAATCAATGCAATTTGATTATGAGTGGGAAACCAGTGCTTCTGATTGGCTGATTAGAGAATATTTTTCATTAAGTACACCAGCTTTTTTAAACAATACAATCCTACAAGTTTTTATGTTTGGCGATGGATCAAATAATAAGTTTCGATTTGCAGTTAAAGAAACTGCAACAACAACATTTGAGGTTAGTCCCTGGTATAACATTAATTGGCTTGGATGGAAACTTGTTAACTGGGATTTATCATTAGGAGAAACTGGAAACTGGATTGGTAACAATGTTCTTGAAGCACCGTTTATTTTTGATAGTTTTCAATTTACTTATGAGACCGGAAACAATTCTACAGGCACACTTTATTTTGATGATGTAAGAACAGCTACATTCAGTGCGACTGATGTTATTGAAGAAACAGGAACAGTTGCACCTGCAGAATTCTCTTTACAACAAAATTATCCAAATCCATTTAATCCAAGTACACAGATTAAATTTAGTATGCCGCAAACTTCAGATGTAAAAGTTATTGTTACAGATTTACTAGGAAGAGAAATTGCTACATTAGTAAATGATAATCTTGCTGCTGGAAATTATTCTGTTAATTTTAATGCAAGTGATCTTTCAAGCGGAATTTATTTTTATACTTTGATTACTGATAACTTTAAACAAAGTAAAAAAATGATCTTGATAAAATAATTTTGTAAAAGATTATTTAATAATGCTTCAGGTTATCTTTTTAACTTGAAGCATTATTTTTTTTATACACATATAAAATAATTTTATGAAAAACTACTTTATAATAATTATTGTCTTATTCTTTTTTATGCTAAGCTGTAAAAGCACTAAGCAAGAAAAAATAATTGAACCTGTTAAAACTGAAAATCCTCAAAATCGTTTTTGTTTTATTCACGATATAAAGGAAGAAAATCAGAAAGCAACTCTTATTTTTGATTTGATCGAACAAAACAATGATACTTCTAATTCTCAATCAAAAATTATTGAACTTCCAAATGGCTTTTATTTTTCTAACACTGAAAAGAAACTTGAAGCAATGGAAGTAGATCCAAATTCTATTTTAATAATGCAAACATTTTCTTTCAGCAATGATGGGAATTTCAAGTTTAACGAGAAAGTCAAACTCACTGATTTTGTGAATGTTTTTACCGATTCAGCAAACAATAGATTTAAAATGATTCCATTTAGAATCGTAAGTACGGGCACTAAAATTGATTCACTTTTTGAGATTTATATTCCTTAAAAAATTAGAAATATTATGAATAAACTTTTAACATTCTTTTTTATAATCACTTTATCCAACAATTTATTTTCACAAGAAATAATTTTTGAAAAAGAATACTCGCACTTCCCCATTGATATACGAATTGAAAACTCAGGAATTTACTCAATTGCTTCTTTTGATGTTGATAATGATTTGATTTCGTTTACATCATTTAATCAAGCTGGAGTTTTTAACTTTAAAGATGATAAGTTTTATTCAACTGATTTTCAATTAAAACAAGGTTCTGATTTTATTTGCAATAACTCTGAATCATCTAAAAACAATTCCATATCGATTAAAAAAAATTACTTTAATGGATTATCAATCTTAAATGATAATGATGGTGTTTGTAAAAGTAAACTTGGAGATGAATTAATTATCGCTGTACCAAATCGAAATGAATTAATTATAAAATCAAACATAAAAGAGATTAATAATATTGTTATAAACTTTCCATCAAATTTAGCTTGTGCTGATTTAATTGGTATTGATAAATCTGGTAATTTATTTATTGAAATAGAAAAGTATCTTTCTGAAATTCCGCTTAGTGTAGAAAGAGAAGTTTTAGTTTTTACAAAATCCGGAAAGTTGATTACAACTTTAATCTTACCAGAAATAAAATATCTTTACACTCTTAAAGATTTACAAATTGATGAAGATGGAAATTTATTTCATCTTTTATCTTACCAGGATAAAGTACAAATAGTTAAGTGGAGCAAACTTGCCTCATCGAAAACATTTAACATTAAATATCCCGATCAATTCAATCAGCAAATTCACTACAATAATTTTGTTACAACTGATGAAGTTAAAACTGATGTTTCATCGATTGATAATATAAATGTTGGAACTAGTCGCAGAGATGCACTTAGAATTGCAGATACTTACACACTTCATCAATACGAATGTTCATCAACAAACCTGGCTCCGAATGGTGTTACTGCACCTGATGGTGATGCGGTTAAAACACCTGCATGGTTAGTTGTTGGTACAAATGCACGCATTCCTTACAAGTGGGGCGGCTTTAGTACAGTTGCACAATTTGATGGTGGGCTAGCTAACGGAAGATACGCGGGTGATATAAATACAAGTGGAGTTTCAGCTTATGCCTTTGGTGTTGATTGTTCTGGTTTTGTTAGCCGGTGCTGGCAGTTAACTTATCATGCATCAACTGCATATATGCCAGATATAACTACTCAATATGCAAGCTGGGATAATTTAAAACCTGGCGATGCAATTCACAAAGTTGGGCATGTTAGATTGTTCTTAAAAAGAAATGTAAATGGAAGTTTTAAAATTATCGAAGCATCAGCCCGAAATTGGGATGTTTCTTACTGGTCATATTCCGCATCTGATTTAACAACTTACACTCCGAGATATTATAACAGTATGGAAGTAAACTACAACTCGCAAACTCCTGTTTTGCTTAGTAGTGTTGCAGATGATCAAAATGTAGTTACGTTAGATTGGAATTGTGACAGCACTGATATTTTAGGTTATAGAGTTTATGGTTCACAAGATGGAAATGCCTGGAATCTTTTATTGGATGAAAACTCTTGTACAATTACTTATGCAAATTTATCAGCAATCAATTCAGAAAAATATTTTCGTGTTGCAAGTGTAAAAAATGATTCACCAAATTTTTCTGAAAGTCATTGGTCTAATATTTTAGGTTCTACTTACTCCACATCAGATAAAAAGGCTTTAATTGTAGATGGACTTGAACGTGAAACTGGAAGCTGGCAAGGTATTGGAATTCCTTTTGTAACAAAGTATGGAAACGCTATACTTGAAAGTACTGTTGATTTTGTTTCGATTAAAACATCTGAATTACAAAACAATAATTTTAATCTGAATAATTATGATTATGTATTTTGGATTCTTGGTGATGAAAGTACAATTGATGAAACATTTAATTCTGTTGAACAACAACTTGTTAAAAATTATTTAGAAAATGGCGGAAATCTTTTCATTTCAGGAAGTGAAATTGGCTGGGATCTGGATTATAAAGGCTCCACTTCTGATAAAGATTTTTATAACAATTACTTAAAAGCAGATTATGTTTCTGATGATGCAGCTTCAAGTTTGGTAAATGGTGTTGCAAACTCATCTTTAGATGGATGTAACTTTAATATTGGCCAAACTTATGAAGAAGATTATCCGGATGAGATAACAACTTTTGGTGGAAGTAGTTTTTGTATAAAGTTTTCTAATAATAAAGGTGCTGGAATACAGTTTACCGGCTATTTTAATAACTCAACAAACAGAAGCAGTTTAATTCATCTATCTTTTCCATTGGAAACAACATCAAATAATGAATCGTTTAATTCAGTTATAACTAAATCAATAAATTACTTTAACACAGCGCAAGTTAGTGTTGATGAAGAAAATAAAACAGTTTATAATTTTGCTTTAGAGCAAAATTACCCAAATCCATTTAACCCGAGTACAACATTAAATTGGCAAACGCCTATTAGCGGCTGGCAAACATTAAAAATATTTAATTCACTTGGGCAAGAGATAGAAACTTTAGTGAATGAGTATAGAGAAGCTGGAAATCATTCTAAATTGTACACTGTAAATTCTACATTACCAAGTGGAATTTATTTTTATCAATTAAAAGTTGGCGATTTCATTCAATCACATAAAATGATTTTATTAAAATGATTTTTATACTTTGAATGTTAGAATTGTAAGAAAAGTTTAGCTGATTTTAGAAACAACAAAATCTCTGTAAACTTTTAAGATGTTTGCATAGATAATTTCGTTAGGATTAAATTCTTTTAGTTTTTCAAATTGTTGGATTGATTTGTAATAATCGCAGTATAACCAGAGCATTCCCATTATCTCAAGCTTAGTTTGATAAGATAAACTAGGTTCATTTAATCCTTCAAACTTTGTAATTATTTCAGGACAAGGACAATCATCATCAATTAAATTAGTGCTTGTAATAACTGTAATATCATTAACAATTACTTCATAAAATAAATCTAAAGCATTTTTGATCTTACCATTATTTATATAACAAATTATCAATTTCTTTTTCGCAAGTTTGTTATTTGAGTCAGAAGATAATATTTTCTCAAACACTTTTTCTGCTTCAGAAAAGCGTCTTACAAGAAAATATTGATTTGCTAACATCTCACTCATTTTAAATCTTAATTACTTTATTCATTAAAAACAATTTAAATAATTAATTACCAGTAACGTATGGATAACCTTTGATTTCATTAGCGGGAATAAATGTATTAGTAAAATTTCCGTTTAACATAATATCATATATCATTGAGTTTGAACCGTATGTAAGTGATTTTATATCGTAACCTAAAAGTCTTAAATATGCTCCAACATACGAACTAGTTTGACCTGTAAAACAGTACAATACAGAAGTTTTATTTGTTGGAATTGTTGTTAAATCATTGGAACCTTTAAAAGGCAAAAAAGTTGGATCATAATTTATCGATCCGGGAATATGACCTGGATTAAGATAAAGTGCATCAGTTCTATAACTTATAACATAGTAACTATTTAAACTTTGCATAACTGAAATAGCAGGTAAAGTTGCTACTTCATATCCTGCAGCAAATAATTCTTTTACTCGTGCTTCAAGAATTTCAGGACCAGTTGTTTTACCTGTAGAAAGTGTAGCAGGTAATTGCCCTTTAGGATTTTTATTTGGTGATGGAGTATTGACAAACTGCGTTGCATATGCATTACTTATATTTGCCAACCAATAGTTTTGAGCAAAAGTAGAATCCCATGAACTCATTCCCCACTTAAGAGAAAACACATTAGTATTTCCACCAATCGCTCTAAGTAAAGAAACTCCATAAGCAGAAGTTTGTCCTGCACAACAAGCAATTACAACTTTAGTATAACTTGCAGTGTTTATAGTTTTTATATATTCATAAAGGTTAGAAAAATCAACCCTAACAGCACCTTCAATATGTCCATTAGAATATTTAGCTTCATCTCTTATATCAATCACAAGTAGCTTTGTCGGAAAAGTAATTCTTAGCGTATTTACATCAGTAGCTGTGATAATAAATGTGCTTGAATTATTTATATAATCATTATTTGATTCAAGATAGTTTAAAAGAATTTCGCTCTCATTTATTTCAGGTGGAGTTACTGGCTCATCTTCTTTACTGCAACCTGAGTTAAATAATATTATAGCAGAAAATATTATGAAATAAAAGAGGTTTATGATTATTCTGTTGTACATTTAATTTTACTTTAATTTGGAACTCAACTGTGAAAAAAATAAAAACTATCTAAAACAATTATTAAGTACTTATCCATTTTCTGACTTGGTAGACTATACTGTATCAACCTTTAAAAAATTGCCTGAAGATATTTCTATTTTCAGGCAATATATAATCAGAAAATAATTATTGAACTACAGGATAGTTCATACAGGTATTACCATCGCCAACTGTCCATTTAGTACCAGGCATAGTATCATAAAATAAATTATTTGTGCCAAATAACAATGTTTTAGCATCGTAACCTAAAGCACGTAAGAAAGGAGCCAAGAAAGCTGAAGTTTGACCTGAATAACAATAAACAACAATTGTTTTATTTGTTGGTAAAGTTTTTAAGAATGTTGCAAGTTTCAGATCTTCTTTTGGCTTGTATTGGATAGCACCTTCAATATGTCCTAAATCATAATCAGCAACTGGCCAATAATTAACAATGTAGTAATTTGATAAGTTTGCATATAATGTAGTTCTATCTATAGTTGCTGCTCCAAATCCTTCTGCTAGGACTGCTGCAAGTCTTACATCTTTAATTTCAGCACCAGTTGTTTTACCTGTTGACAATGTTGGAAGATTTCCAGCTGCATTTTTAACATTTGCTGTAGTCTGTTTTGTTATTGGATTTGTTTGTCCATTTGTTTTTGCTTGATCCCATTTTGAAGGATAAGCCCAACTGCACATTCCCCATTTTAAGCTAAACACATTTGAATACCCAGCTAGTCTTAAAACTGAGGCTGCGAATCCAGCTGTTTGACCAGTATAACAAGCAATAATTACTCTGGTTTTTGAGGATAAATTATTTGCATTATAATAGGTTAATAAATCAGCAGGAGCAACATTAACTGCACCTTGAATATGTCCTGTTGCATAATCAGTCGCGCTTCTTATATCCAAAATAGCAACATTAACAGCAGTAGTAATATCAGTATTTACTTCTGTGGCTGTTTTCATTGCAGGAAGTGATGTGTTTACAAAGTCATTAGCTTCAAAATATTTAATAAGTTCTTCTGCTTCATTAACTGTTGGTGGAACAACTGGTGGATCTTCATCTTCACTACATCCAGCATTAAAAAACACAAAGGTTGCTGCAATAAATAAGTACAGCAAATAATAAAGTTTACGTTCTTTCATTTTTAGATCTCCTAAAGTTTAGTTTAAGTATATTAATTTATTATCTAATTAACTTGCCAGCTTGCTGGAAGTTTTCCATCGACTATAATTCCGCCATTCGCACTCTTCTCCCAGGTTTCGATATTATCAGAATCAAATAAGTATAATTCTTTATTGTTATAACTTCCGTCAGAATTTTTGGATATATGACATCCTTCTGCACAATTTGAATAAGTTTGCCAGGTACCTGTTGAATCTTTAAATCCAGTACGGGTTGTAATTTTAATTATGTTATGTGGTGTGGTGTATTTATAAGTCGGAGCCACATTAAAATTTGAAAGAAGTGCAATTCCATAATTTTGCCAGCTATCAGGTGCCATTAAAGATCTTCTTAACAAAGCAAAATCATATTGCGGCTTTGTATTTTTTATAGGATTCATTCCAATCTTAAAACTCTGATGAGCATGTACTCTTGCACCAACTTCACTACCAATATGACAACTACCGCAGTTATTGTAATCTTGTGAATGACACGTGTAACAGCTTAGATTGCTGATGTGTTGAGTATGAAATGCATTTGAATTAATAATATCAGAATGACAATTTGAACATTTTGGAAGTTCAGGATATTTATATCTTTGGTCGTACATTGTGCCGTTACCATGAATTTCGTGTTTACTATGGCAACTCATACAATTATATCCGGCTCCTGTTAAGTGAACATCAGGAACTGTACCGGCACCAACACCAAAATATGCGTGTCCACCACGACTTGTATGGCAAGTTGTGCAATGATCTACCATATTTGGAGTTTTAAAGAAAGAGTGAGAATTGTATAATCCACCGCCGCCAGCTTTTGGGCGATTAACATGGCAATCACCACAAGTTGCATGGCATTTACCGCAATTAACATTATATCCA
>Ga0154020_10009649_pt1 | contig 11103 bp, 17 predicted proteins | sample Klosneuvirus_201_FD_109709 | JGI IMG/M metagenome (GOLD analysis project Ga0154020, IMG submission 109709) | Active sludge microbial communities from wastewater, Klosterneuburg, Austria - Klosneuvirus_20160825_MG | ecosystem: Engineered > WWTP > Aerobic digester > Activated sludge | place...
CGACATTGCGCGGCTCGAAACCCGGGTGTCGCAACTCCGCAACAAAGCCGCCTAATTTTATCTGGTATGCCTGAAACTGCAAATTCAACGGTGGCCAAGCGGGGTACGCGCAAAGAACGCGTCGGCGAGGTGATTTCCAACAAGATGGCCAAGACCATCGTGGTGCAGATCGAGCGGCGTTTTCCGCATCCGCGCTACAAGAAAGTTGTCACCGCTTACAGCAAATTCTACGCGCACGACGAAAAGGCCGAAGCGAAGGTGGGGGACAAGGTGCGCATCGAAGAGACCCGGCCGTTGTCCAAGCTAAAACGCTGGCGGTTGGTGGGCGTCGTCGAAAAGAGCAGTGGCGTGGAACGCGTGGCCGCCTGATTGGAAATATATGCTGCAAATCCGTTCTCATCTTGACGTAGCTGACAATACCGGCGCCAAAGTAGCCTGGAACATTGGCGTGCTTGGCCGTAACCAGCGTTACGCGGGCATCGGCGATGTGATCAAAGTTCATATTAAAGTTGCTGCCCCGGACGGCACGGTGAAAAAAGGCGAAGTACACAATGCGGTGGTCGTGCGCACACGACAGATTACCCGGCGGAGCGACGGTTCATATTTGCGCTTTGACAGCAATGCAGTGGTCCTGATTGACGCGGAGAATAATCCCAAGGGGACGCGTATTTTTGGGCCGGTGGCTCGTGAGCTGCGCGAAAAGAAATTCATGAAGATTATTTCGCTGGCGCCCGAAGTGATTTGAGATTATGAAGAGTTTTCACGTTAAGAAGAACGACGAAGTTGTAGTGCTGGCCGGATCGGACAAAGGCAAACGGGGGCGGATCATCACGCTGTTATCCAAGAAGAGTCGTGTGATTGTCGAAGGCGTTGCCATGATCAAGCGTCACACCCGCAAAAGCCAGCAGCACCCCCAGGGGGCCATTGTCGAGCGCGAAGGCTCCGTTCACATCTCCAATGTGATGAGCGCGACAGAATTTGATGCCCGCGTCGCCAAGCGCGGGGTTGCCCCGGCGAAGACTTGAGCCGCCAGGACATTGAATTGAGATTTGAATCGAGTTACGGCCAAAACCGTGACGCCAAAAAATGAAAAACCGACTTTACAGCAAGTACGTCAATGAGGTGGTGCCCGCTCTGAAGGCGAAGCACAATTATGTCAACGTTCACCAGATCCCGAAGTTGGAAAAGATCGTAGTGAACATGGGTGTGAGCGCATCGCTTGAAAAGGGGGCGATCGACGATGCGACCAAGGACCTCACGCAGATTACGGGGCGCAAACCAGCGATCAGCAAGTCGCGGCATAGTATTGCGAACTTTAAATTGCGGGAGGGGCAGGTGATTGGTTGCCGGGTTACCTTGCGCAAGGATGCAATGTACGAGTTCTTCGACCGTTTGGTGGCCGTAACCCTGCCGCGGATTCGTGACTTCCGGGGCTTGTCGCCGCGCAAGTTTGATGGCCGGGGCAACTATACCTTCGGCGTCGCGGATCAGACTGTATTTCCCGAGATTGAAATGGACAAGATTAAGCGCCAGCAGGGGATGGACATCACGATTGTCACGAGCGTGACGAGCGATGCGCAGGCGCAGGACTTGTTGAAACACATGGGCTTTCCCTTTGCGGAGAAGTAACCAGAAATTTTTATGGCCAAGACATCATGGTTGGAGCGCAACAAGCGCAAGGCAGCAACGGTAAAGAAGTTCGCGGCAAAGCGCGCCGAACTCAAGGCCAAGCGTGATTACGCGGGCCTTGCAAAGCTGCCGCGTAACGCCAGTCCGACGCGACTGGTGAATCGCTGCTCAATGAGTGGCCGCCGGCATGGTTACCTGCGGAAGTTCGGTTGTTCGCGACTGACGTTCCGGGAGGCCGCGCTGAATGGTTTGATTCCGGGAGTGGTGAAGGCGAGCTGGTAATTTTATGATCGATCCGATTTCTGACATGTTAACCCGCATTCGCAACGCGAGCCGCGCCTTGCTGCCGGTTGTGGAACTTCCGCATTCGCGCACCAAGGAAAGCATTGCGCAAATAATGAAGCAGGAAGGTTACGTCGCGGACGTGGCCGTGGAGGGCAAATTACCCAAGACGCTCAAGATCCGCCTTAAATACGAGGGCAAAAAGAATGTCATCGAAGGATTGAAACGAGTGAGTACTCCTGGATTGCGCCGTTATGTCGGTTCGACTGAGATTCCGCGCGTATTGGGTGGCATGGGGGTTTCGATCGTTTCCACTTCGGAGGGATTAATGACCGGGACGCAGGCCAAGAAGAAAAACATCGGCGGCGAATTGCTTTGTTACATCTGGTAAGGACTGAATTATGTCGCGCATTGGAAAACAACCGATTGTCCTTCCCGCCACGGTAAAGGTGGAGGTGAAGGGGCAGAAAGTTCACGTCAGTGGTCCAAAGGGCAAACTCGACTGGGAACTGCCCAAGCGAACCAGCCTCAATGTTGCGGACGGAAAGATTGTGGTGAGCCGTGATGGGGAAGATGCGCAAGCCAAGGCATTGCATGGCTTGAGCCGGGCGCTCCTGAACAACATGGTCAAGGGTGTGAGCGACGGATTTATTAAAAAGCTCGAAATTCAGGGGGTGGGGTTCAAAGCTGCCGTTCAAGGGAAATTAGTGAATTTGAGTCTCGGCTATTCGCACCCAGTTAATTACACCATTCCGGATCAAATCAAAGTGACGGTTGAGGAAAATACGAAAGTCACCGTCGAAGGTCCGGACAAGCACATGGTCGGCAAGGTGGCTTCGGAGATTCGCGCGTTTTATCCGCCGGAGCCGTACAAAGGCAAGGGCGTCCGCTACGTTGGGGAAAAGGTCGAGCGCAAGGAAGGCAAGACCGTACAATAATAATTGATTTCATGGTCACGGCCACAACCGCGACCCGAGTAAAATGCAAACCCAAAAGAAACATCGTCTCAAGCAGTTGCGTCAGTGGCGCATCCGGAAAAAGGTTGTTGGCAGCAAGGATCGTCCCCGCATGGCTGTGTGCTTTACGGGCCAGCATATTTATGTGCAGTTCATTGACGACCGGGCAGGCCAGACCTTGGCCGCGGCTTCAACTCGTGCCAAGGGCGCCACGGCGGAAGGTAAGCTGGCCGCCAATGTAAAGAGTGCGAAGACCATTGGCGGCACCGCCGCGCGCGCCGCGATGGATAAGGGCATCAAGGCCGTCGTGTTTGATCGCGGGGGTGCGTTATATCACGGCAAGGTCAAGGCGCTGGCGGATGCCGCGCGCGAGGCTGGACTCAAGTTTTAACCCGTAACGGAGAATTATACTGTGGCAGAAATCAACCCAACAGCAGGCTCAGGACAGCGTTCTGGACAACGCCCGGCACGTCCGGGCGGTGGCTTCGGTGGTGGCGGAGCTGGTGGCCGCGGTCGTGGCCGGCGCACCACATCCGAAGCGCCGGAATTGAATTTTGACGGCAAGGGCGAGGAAATCGTCGAAAAGGTGGTTTTCATTAATCGCTCGTCCAAGGTGGTTAAAGGCGGTCGGCGGTTTAGTTTTAGCGCCCTGGTGGTTGTGGGTGACAAGAAGGGTCGCGTTGGTTACGCGCTCGGCAAGGCGGCCGAAGTGGCCGATGCCATTCGTCGCGCTGGTGAACTGGCTCGCCGCCAGATGACCACGGTGTCGTTGAAGGACGCGACCATTCCGCACGAAATCTATTCAGAGTATGATGGCGCGCGCATTTTGTTGCGACCCGCTTCGCCTGGAACTGGAATTATTGCAGGCAAGACCGTGCGGGCAGTTTTGGAGTCGGCTGGTGTGCGTGATATCCTAACCAAATCGCTTGGTTCCTCCAACGCTGCTAATGTGGTAAAAGCCACGTTGAACGGATTGTTGCAACTGCGCTCGCGCGAGGAGATTTACCGCCGGCGCGGTTTGGAGATCAAAAAAGTGGCGACCCCAATCGCGCCGGAAGCTGCCCCGGCAGCGAACTAATTCTTATGCGACTACACGATCTTAAACCCCGCCCCGGCGCGAAGCACCGGCGTAAACGCCTCGGTCAGGGTGAATCCAGCGGCCACGGTAAAACTTCCGGTCGCGGTGGCAAGGGCCAGACTGCGCGTTCCGGCAGCTCAATTCGGATTGGCTTTGAAGGCGGCCAGATGCCGCTCATCCGCCGGATCCCGAAGCGCGGTTTCAATAATACCCGCTTTACCACCCGATACATTCCGGTGAATATCGGAGCGTTGAATGCTTTCGATGACGGGTCACGCGTTGATGAAGCGGCTTTACGTAAAGTCGGGCTGGTCAATGGTAATGGTGACGGCGTGAAAATACTCGGCAACGGGGAGCTTGCCAAGAAGCTTGTCGTGTGCGCGAGTGCCTTTAGTGCCTCAGCAAGAACGAAGATTGAAGCCAAGGGCGGCAAGTGCGAAATGGTTACGCGGAGCCAGTCAGTGACCACCAAGGGATAACGGGTAAAGGGGTATCGCAGCGCATCATGTTCAGCTCACTCATTCAGACCTTCACGAACTGCTTCAAAATTCCGGAGCTGAAGTCGCGGATTTTGTTCACGGCCCTGCTTTTGGGCATCGTGCGACTGATTTCCTTCGTGCGGGTGCCGGGCTTGGATGGGGCGGTGCTTACGGAGTTTTTCAAAGCGCATAGCGGTGACAGCGGTGGCGTCTTGGGCATGTACAGTCTCTTCACGGGTGGCGCGCTGGAACGATGCTCGGTTGGTGCGCTCGGCATCATGCCGTATATCAGCGCAACGATTATCATTCAGTTGCTAACGGCGGTCTATCCGCCATTGAGCAAACTGGCGCGTGAAGAGGGTGGCCGCACAAAGATTGTCCAATATGGTCGTTACCTGACGGTTCTTCTTTGCTTTATTCAGGGTGCGTTCATGGCGATCAACTGGAAGCATCCCGAAACTTTGTTTCCAGGCATAAACCAGTTGGTGCTCTACCCGGATTCGTTTGCCTGGTTTTATTACTTTCAAACGGTGTTGGTACTCACGACAGCCACCATGTTGTTGATGTGGCTGGGGGAACAGATCACGGAGCGCGGCATTGGTAATGGCGTGTCGCTGATTATTACGATTGGGATTGTGGCCCGCATGCCGGCAGCGGTAGCGGCTACCAAGGGAATGTTCTTTCCGGGCGGCGGATTGGAGGCAACGCACACGATTGTTCACGGGGCGGTGCTGCTAGTCATGCTCGTGATTGTAATTGGCGGCATCATTGCGGTGACCCAGGCTCAAAGGAAGATTCCTGTTCAGTACGCTCAACGGGCGGTCGGTCGCAAAGTGTACTCCGGCGGCACGTCCTTCATGCCGTTGCGGGTGAATTACGCGGGGGTAATGCCGGTTATTTTTGCCTCCGCCATCCTCATGTTTCCGCAGAAATTATTTCTGATGGTTAGCGGGGCGTTCAAACCGCAAGATGGAGGCTTCGCCAAGTTCGTTTCGGAAACCGCCGGGTCCATCGCCCGGACTCTAAACCCGGGCTCGGTGGTGTATCTTGCGCTGTTTGGCCTCATGATTTTGTTTTTCTCCTACTTTTGGGTGGCGACGCAATTTAATGAGTTGCAAATTGCCGACGACCTTAAGAAGAACGGCGGCTATATTCCGGGCGTCCGTCCTGGTCAGCCGACCAGCGATTTCCTGCATACTTCCATGAGCCGGATTACATTGGCAGGGGCGATCTTCCTGACCCTGATCGCGGTGTTGCCAATTATCTTACAGAACGCGATGAAAATCCCCCCCACGGTAACCGACTTTTTCGGCGGCACGAGCATGTTGATTACGGTTGGCGTGATGCTGGATACGATGCGGCAGATTGAGTCACATTTGTTGATGCGCCATTACGACGGTTTCCTAAAGAAGGGTAAGATGCGCGGTCGCATTTAGCCAACAGCGCCTTTCCTAACCATTATCGTTGTCGGGAACGAGATGAAAAACGTGAGGTGCGAGGCCGATGATCATTTTAAAAACCGAGCGTGATTTGGAACAGATGCGGCCGGCGGGGGCGGTGGCCGCGACAGTGCTCGAGGAAGTTTCGACATTCATCAAGCCAGGGATGACGACAAGGCAGGTGGATCAATATGCGGCTGAGCGTATTCGTCATCACGGTGGGAAGAGCGCGTTTTTGGGTTATCGGAAATATCCCTGTCACACGTGCCTTTCGGTGAATGACGAGGTGGTGCACGGCCTGGCGAACGACCGGCAGTTGCGCTTCGGTGACATTGTGAGCTTGGACTGCGGTGTGGTTTACAAAGGGTTTATTGGGGACACCGCACGGACGATTCCGGTGGGTGGCTGTGGGGTGGCGGCGCAACGGTTGATGGATGTGACCCGGCAGGCGCTGGCGGAAGGGGTTGCGCGGGCAACGGCGGGAAATCGCGTAACAGACATTTCGCGTGCGATCCAGAGTTACGTTGAGGGAAATGGCTACAGCGTTGTGCGTGAGTTTGTTGGTCACGGGGTCGGGCGGACAATGCACGAAGAACCGCAGGTGCCAAACTTTGTGGATCCCAAGAGCAACCAAAGGTTGCGCCCTGGAATGACGATCGCCATCGAGCCGATGGTCAATGCGGGCCGGCCCGACGTGAAAATATTGAAAGACGGCTGGACAGTGGTAACGCAAGATGGTTCACTATCCGCTCATTTTGAGCATACTGTCTTGATCACGGAAACGGAACCTGAGATTTTGACATGGCCGGCTCAGACGCCTTCCTAGTTGAAGGTCGAGTGACCGAAATTCTGTCCGACCGGACTTATCAGGTCGAACTGGCGAATGGCCATCGTTTGCTGGCATTTGCCACGGAGCGGACGAGAAATGAATTTGCCGGCGTGATGCCGGGCGAAATAGTGAAGTTGCAATTGACGCCGTTTGATCTGTCAACGGGGCGGTTGCTGGTAGCAAAGAAAACGAATTAAGCATGAAAGTTCGAGCGTCGGTAAAAAAGCTGTGCGAGCACTGCAAAATTGTGCGTCGCCGTGGCATCATTCGTGTGATTTGCACGAACAAACGTCACAAACAACGTCAAGGATAATTTATGGCACGCATCATTGGGGTAGAGGTACCACCGAACAAGCGCATTGATATCGCGCTCCGTTATATTTACGGCATCGGACCGGTCAATGCGCTCGAGATTCTCGAACGCGCGAATATTGACCGATCCGTTCGCGCCAAGGATCTGACGGAAGCCCAACTTTCGCAAATCGTTCACGCGATTCAGGACGGCAAGTACGTGATTGAAGGCGATCTTCGCCGCGAACTGGGCATGAACCTCAAACGCCTGCAAGGCATCAAATGCTATCGTGGCATCCGCCACATTCGCAGTCTGCCGGTGCGCGGTCAGCGAACCCAAACCAACGCTCGCACGCGCAAAGGTCCGCGCAAGACGGTCGGCGTGCAACGTAAACCCGACGCCAAGGCTGGCATTCACTAAGAATTGATTTTGTATGGCTGAAGAAACCAAAAAGAAAATCCCGCCGGCCAAGGAAGCCAAGGCTGAATCCGCCGGGAAAACCGATGAGGGCAAACCCGCGAAAAAGTCCCCGCCAACCGCTGGGGCCCCCGGCGCAGTTGCGGATGCCCCCAAGCCCGCCGAGATGCTCGTCGCGGCGGCGGCGCCCACGGCTGCCGAATTGCTTGGGGAAGATGTCAATGCCAAGAAGATCATCAAGGCCAAGCACGCCAAGAATATCAGCGTTGGCATTGCAAACATCCTGGCCACTTTTAATAACACGCAGGTGACCATCACCGACATGCACGGTAACCTGCTCGGCTGGTCGGCCGCCGGTCGGGTAGGTTTTAAGGGTTCGCGCAAGAGCACGGCCTACGCGGCGCAACAAGTTGCCCAGGACGCCGCCCGTCAGGCAATGGCGCATGGCATGCGGGAAGTGGAAATCCGCGTGAAAGGGCCGGGCTCGGGTCGTGAATCCGCCATTCGCGCATTGCAGGCGATCGGTTTGGAGATTTCCACGATCAAGGACGTGACGCCCGTTCCCCACAACGGCTGTCGCCCACGCAAGAAGCGTCGCGTGTAAGGCTCAACTTTCAACTCCTAACTATCACTAGACCATGGCTCGCTATAAAGGACCTCGCGTTCGCATCAGCCGTCGATTCGGTATCCCGATCTTCGGCCCGTCGAAGTATCTCGAACGCCGCAATTATCCCCCGGGTGTACACGGCCCGAAATCCCGCCGCAAACTGACCGACTACGGGGCCGCTCTCGTCGAGAAGCAGAAGCTGCGATATTACTACGGTTTGATGGAACGCCAATTCCGGGGCGTATATGAGAAAGCGCTGCAACGCCGCGGTGTTACCGGTGAACAGATGCTGCAGATTTTGGAAACCCGTTTGGACAACGTCGTGCATCACCTTGGTCTGGGCACCACGCGGGCCGCAGCCCGCCAGATGGTGGCGCATGGTCATATTCAAGTGAATGGCCGCAAGGTCGGCATTCCGTCGTACGCCTTGAAGGTCAACGACACCATTACGGTTAAGAACAACACTGTCTCGCGCCAGATGGCGACGAAAGCGTTCGAGTTGTCCACCAGCCGTGCCGTGCCCGACTGGCTGTCGCTGAGCAAGGATGAGTTCAAGGGTGTCGTGATGCGGATTCCGACCCGCGACGAAATCAACCCCATTGCCAACGAACAAACCGTGGTCGAATTTTATTCCCGCTAGTAACAACCCGTCCCGCCCAGCGGGACCAACGCAATTACACGGGCCGTGACCGATGCGGGAATGAACCGGTCGCGGCCAGATTAAAATTGCACGAAAGAAACCTATGCCAGTGCGCCTCGGAAGATTTGAAATGCCCAAGCGGTTGACCAAGGATGAGTCAACGGCGACGGAAACCTACACCAAGTTCATTGCCGAACCGTTTGAAACCGGTTACGGCCATACGATCGGCAACTCTCTGCGCCGCGTGCTGCTCAGCTCGCTCGAAGGCGCAGCCATCACCTCCATCAAGATTGACGGGGCGATGCACGAGTTCGCCGCGATTGAGGGCGTGGTGGAAGATGTCACGGACATTGTTCTCAATCTCAAGAAGGTCAAATTCAAGGCGCACACCCGTGATCCGCAAACCTTGTTGCTCTCCGCGAACAAGGAAGGTCAGGTCACCGCGGCGGACATTCAGGTCAATCAGAACATTGAACTGGTGAATCCGGATCAAATCATCTGCACCCTCGATAAGAAAAAGAAGTTCGAGATGGAACTTGAAGTGCAGGTGGGCCGGGGGTTTTGCCCGGGCGATGAAAACAAGAAGCCTGGCCAGGCGATCGGCGTGATCGCGATTGATTCCCTTTTTTCCCCGGTCATTCGCGTGCGTTACGCGGTGGAAGCCGCCCGCGTCGGTCAGCGGACCGATTACGATCGGCTGGTCGTGGAACTTTGGACCGACGGTCGCATGACGCCAGATGACGCTCTCACGCAGGCTTCTGCGATTCTGCAGCACCATCTCGACGTGTTTGTTGGCTATGACAAGAATGCCATTGAGTTCGAGGAAACCGTGGACAAGCAGGACGATGAGAAGATGAAGCTGAAGAAGCTCCTCAACATGAGCGTCAACGAGATCGAGCTCAGCGTCCGGGCCGCCAACTGTCTTAACAACGCGAACATCACCACCGTGGGCCAGCTCGCGATGAAGAGCGAAGCCGAAATGCTCAAGTATCGGAACTTCGGCAAGAAGTCCTTGAACGAGATCAAGGACAAGCTGACCGCGCTCGGTTTGGCCCTGGGCATGACTTTCGAGCCGGGCTTGCTGGAAGGGCCCAAAGAAGAAGCCGCCGCAACGTAATTTTATGCGACACCTTAAACGAACCGCCAAGTTGGGCCGCACGTTCGAGCATCGGAATGCGATGCTCGCCAACATGGTTTGCAGTCTGATCAAGCACAAGCGGATTACCACCACCCTCGCCAAGGCCAAGGCCGCGCGGTCTGTGGCGGAAAAAATTGTCAGCTTGGGCAAACAGGGCACGCTCCACGCGCGTCGCCTCGCCACCGCCAAGCTGCACACGCACGGTCCGACCGTGGCGCTTACCAAGGCGGAACGCCAGAAGTGGCGGCGGCAGGAGGACGTCATCCGTATCCTCTTTGAAGATATTGCGCCGGCGTTCAAAGGCCGCACCGGTGGTTACACCCGTATTATAAAACTGGAACAGCGTCCGGGCGACGCCGCGAACAAGGCCATCCTCGAATGGGTGGACGAAGTCGTCACCGCTGCTCCGGCTGAGCTCCCAGCCGATGGGGACAAGAAAAAGTCCGAGTCGAAATAATCGGTGATAAAATTCTCAAAGCCCGCTCAAAACAGAGCGGGCTTTCTTGTTGTTCAGCCTCAGTTCAAACCATCGCCTCCAGTTCCGACGCCGGACTTCGGCTAAGGAATGGCGTAGGCGCTCTGCACCCGCCGGATATCCAGGTTGCCCGCTTGCGGGTCGTTTGGCTTGGTGCCCGGATCGGTGGTTCGCGGATCGCGCCACCTCCAGATCTCCGAGTGCCCATCGGCAAAGGAGAAACAACTGCCATTGTTGTTGTGGCGACGGAGGGCGGGCAGATTGCCCCACATGTCGTTGGGGGTGCCGTTAATTTTGGGGAGCCAGATGAAATAAAAGCCGTCATCAATGGACAACTCACTTTCTTCCACAAACGTCAGTGCCTGGGAGGGGGGCGGTCGGGTAATCTGTGTGAATTTCATGTTGGGGGGATAGCCCGGATTACCCAGCATCAGAGCTTGGCCATCCCAGGGTTTGCCTTGGGCGTTATCGGTGCTGCCCATCTGGCCGCCCAGTGAGTAGCTGCGCACCTTGGGGACGTTGCCCGCCGCGGACTTGTCGCTCGGACAATGATAAATGGCCAGGGACTTGTTGTACCGCCACAGATAACCGATCTGGATCAGCTTCGTGTTGGTGGCTTGGATCGGGTCGCTCATATTACCGGTCAGCCAGGAAGTATCCGGCGTGGTGGCAAAAGGATTGTTCATGACCAATAGATCATTGCTGTCGCCGGTATAAAGATACCAGCAGAGGTTGAGCTGTTTCAGGTTGTTGAGACAGTTGATCGCCTGGGCCTTGCCCTTGGCCCGGCTCAACGCCGGCAGCAGCATGGCCGCGAGGATCGCGATGATCGCGATGACTAC
>Ga0154020_10009650_pt1 | contig 11103 bp, 8 predicted proteins | sample Klosneuvirus_201_FD_109709 | JGI IMG/M metagenome (GOLD analysis project Ga0154020, IMG submission 109709) | Active sludge microbial communities from wastewater, Klosterneuburg, Austria - Klosneuvirus_20160825_MG | ecosystem: Engineered > WWTP > Aerobic digester > Activated sludge | place...
ATAACACGTTTTATAGAAATGGAATGCGATGCCTTAATTTCTGTGCTACCAGTGCCTACTGAATTTAACCCGCACTGGACTTTCGAAACTTCCGGGAATGGATTTCTTAGGATTGCTACCGGAGAAGAAAAAATAATCTCACGAAGGCAAGATTTGCCACCCGCTTTTTTTCGAGATGGTTCAGTGTACATTACCAAAACGGATGTTCTGTTAAAGGAAGGTTCTTTATATGGTCAAACCCTGGGCTATATACAGAGTGAGCCTATGTGGCATGTTAATATTGATACCTTGGAGGATTGGAAAGAAGCAGAACGCATGGTTGAAAAATATAATGAACGATGTGCCCGACTGCCGGAATAGTGTGGATATTATTTAGGTTAAGAAACATGAAAGCAAAGAAATCTAATCAAACCAGAAACTTTGTTATTTAATTCTTTAGAGTTCGCATTATTCTTACCAATAGTATTCATTATTTATTGGTTTGTACTAAATAAGAGTACGAAAGCCCAAAATTTATTCCTATTAATTGTAAGCTATATATTTTATGGCTGGTGGGATTGGAGGTTTTTATCTTTAATCTTCATTAGCACAATAGTTGATTATTCTGTTGCCTATTTTCTAGGAAGAACGGAAAGCAAACAAAGGAGGAGATTATTATTAGTCATTAGTATTGTAATGAATTTAGGATTTCTTGGATTTTTTAAATACTACAATTTTTTCTTAGATTCTTTTGTAGATGCCTTTTCCATTTTCGGATTAAATATTAATCATAGCTCATTGAAAATTATTTTACCTGTTGGAATTAGTTTTTACACATTTCAAACAATGAGTTATACTATTGATGTTTATAAAAAGAAACTGGAAGCATCAAACGATATAATTGCGTTTTTTGCGTACGTTAGCTTTTTCCCTCAGCTAGTCGCTGGCCCTATCGAAAGAGCAACAAATCTTTTGCCTCAATTTTTTAAAATAAGAAATTTCTCATTCGAAATGGGCAAAGATGGATTGAGGCAAATACTGTGGGGATTGGTTAAGAAAATGGTTATCGCGGATAATTGTGCGACCGCTACTAATTACATTTTCAGTAATCATCAAAATTTACCTGGATCTATGCTCGTATTAGGTGCAGTATTTTTTGCGTTTCAGATATACGGTGATTTCTCTGGATATTCAGATATAGCAGTTGGAACTGCTAAACTATTTGGATTTAATCTAATGACTAATTTTAGGATGCCCTACTTTTCAAGAGATATAGCAGAATTTTGGAGAAGATGGCATATTTCACTATCCACTTGGTTTAGAGATTATGTCTATATCCCATTGGGAGGAAGTAAAGGTACTACCTATAGTAAAATCAGAAATGTATTTATTGTTTTTTTAGTAAGTGGATTTTGGCATGGAGCTAATTTAACATTTTTAGTTTGGGGCGGACTGAATGCAATTTATTTTCTCCCATTACTCTTAAGAGAGAAAAACAGAAAAAACCTTGATGAAGTTGCCGATGGGAAGATATTTCCTTCAATAATGGAATTTAGTCAAATTTTATTCACTTTTTTTCTTGTCTGTATAGGGTGGGTTTTCTTCAGAGCAGATAATGTGAAACAAGCTTATTATTATTTATCGGGTATCTTCTCACGGTCCCTTTTTGAAATACCATTTATTAATATCGAAAGACTGGAAGTGATAATTATTTTAATTGTTTTAATAATTATAGAATGGTTAAATAGAAGTAAAACACATGTTTTACAAGATTTGAAGTTTAATAGATTGGGGAGATGGAGTATATACCTAACACTGTCTCTACTTATAATTATTAATAGCCAAAACACCGATACATTTATTTATTTCCAATTTTAATTGATGAAACTATTTGTAACACGAGTTGTACTTTTTTTAGCCATTTTTAGCTTAGCAGCGGGTATCATGTTTTTTGCTACGGGAAATTTAGCTGCTATTAATGGACGAATGGGTGTAACTATTGACAAACATCAGCGACTAGAAAGTATTAGATCCCCTAAAATTATTTTAGTCGGTGGTTCTAATTTACATTATGGTATAAACTCCAAATTATTAGAAGACAGTTTAGGAATGCCGGTGGTAAATATGGCATTGCAGGGTAGCATTGGATTGCGATATATGTTTGAAGAAATTAAAAATAATATTTCGCCTAAGGATTATATAATTTTAGCCCCCGAGGATAGTCATTTTAACAATGTAGATATAGATGGAGAATCATCTTTGATACGTTTAATAAGTGCTTATCCAGCCGGAATAAAGTATCTAAATTTTAATCAGTTTCTTTCAATAATACCCAACATGGGTATTTCTATTTCTGGTAATTTAATGGAAATAAGAGATTACTTTTTATTTAGAAAAAGAGGTTGGGACCATTATCGACAAAGGAGTAATTCTTATGGCGATTATACCTGGCATAAAGATAAGGCCTCTGTTTATAAACCTGAAAGAAGGGATTATTATACCGGCAACGTTTCGGATGAAACAATACTGTTAATTGAGGATTTTCAAAAATCTGTTACTGAGCGAAAAGCTACTTTTTTACTCACTTGTTCACCAATATCAAAAACAGAAAGTGATTCTATTTTTTTAAATAAAATTGCTATTAGTACGAAAGAGTTTAATTTAATTAGCAATTTCAATCAGTATATATTCCCAGATGACTTTTTCTTTGACACGGGATATCATTTGCTTTTTAATAAGCGAAATTTAAGAACCCAAATGTTAATTGAAGATTTTAAAAAAAATCTTGACTCAATTTAGAGGTAGTAGGAGTAATATCCAATACCAAATAGGTCAAAAACAGGAAAGCAAAAAACTGCTGAGGATTCATTTTAAAATAAATAAGTGGAAAAACTAGTACACACCTCTATCCGACCAAAAAAAAGGTGGAGTTCAATTAACTTCAAAGAACTGTTTCAGTATAAAGACTTGCTTTATTTTATGGTATTGCGAGATGTAACGGTTCTTTATAAGCAAACCATATTAGGGTTTGCCTGGGCTGTCATCAACCCGGTTTTTTCCATGTTGGTGTTTACCATTGTGTTTGGGCGGTTAGCAAATGTACCAAGTGATGGTATACCGTATCCCATATTTTCTTATGCTGCGCTTATCCCATGGACTTATTTTGCCGCGGCTATGAATGCTTCCAGTACCAGTTTGGTTAGCACCGCAAATATTTTTACAAAGGTATATTTTCCAAGGATCATCATACCCCTTACTCCGGTGCTGTCTAAACTGATGGACTTCGCTATTTCTTTTATGATATAAATCGTCATGCTTTTCTATTATCGATTGGTGCCAGGTATTAATATTCTTTACTTACCCATACTTATTGTCATTATGATTACGACTGCCGCGGGTATTGGCATGTGGCTGTCTGCACTGGCAATTCAATATAGAGATGTGAAATTTGCCATCACCTTTGTTACTCCGTTGATGATGTATGCAGCACCGGTTGTATTTCCATCTTCGTTAATCTTAGAAAAATTTGGGAGCACCGCATACACCCTATATGGACTTTATCCAATGGTGGGTGTAATTGAAGGGTTTAGAGCCGCCTTCGTGAGTACTAAAATAATGCCCTGGGATCTGATTCTTATGGGCGGTGTAAGTGCGAGTATCTTATTTATTACCGGCTTGTTATTTTTTAACAATTTGGAAAGGAAGTTTGCAGACGTAGCTTAAGGGATTAGCAGATGAAAAGTTTGGCAATTAAGGTAAGTGGGATAGGCAAGGCGTATCGTATTGGGTTGGAAGAAGAAAGACATGATACAATCGGAGCCGTACTAGCGTCATGGATAAAGTCCCCTGTATCCAACTTCAGGCGACTTAGAAAATTGAGTAAGATACTGCCGGGGTCAAATGACAGTGATATTTTTTGGGCACTTAAAGAAATATCTTTTGAAGTTAAACGCGGGGAGGTTATTGGTATTATTGGACGGAATGGTGCAGGTAAGAGTACGCTGTTAAAAATTTTATCCAGAGTAACAGATCCTACCACAGGTGAGATTGATATGTATGGTCGGGTAGCAAGTTTGTTGGAGGTGGGCACTGGCTTCAACCCTGAATTGACCGGAAGAGAAAATGTTTTCTTGAACGGTACTATTTTAGGGATGACCAAAAAGGAAGTAGAAAATAAGTTTGACGAAATAATTGAATTCTCTGGTGTCAAAAAATTTATTGATACGCCAATCAAACGGTATTCCAGTGGAATGAAAGTTCGCTTAGCGTTTGCCGTTGCAGCGCATTTGGATCCTGAAATTCTGATAATAGATGAAGTATTGGCTGTAGGGGATGCTGAGTTTCAAAAAAAATGTTTAGGGAAAATGCAGGATGTTGCCCGTCAGGGAAGAACAGTATTGTTCGTGTCGCATGACATGGCTGCAGTAGAAAATATCTGTGAAAGAGTTATTTTATTACAGCATGGAAAAATAGTTGATCAAGGAGAAACACAGGTGGTTATTTCAAATTACCTTTTGTCATCTAATAACGTTAACGAGAAAAATTTGCTTTCTGAAGATATCCGTAGAAAAGGTAAAGGAGAAGTGAAGATTTCGAACATTACAATAAGGAATTTAAAGAATGATGAAATCGATCTGATAGCTTCAGGCATGGGGATGAAAATAGTAGTTAAATATCAAAGTAATTATCCTAATGTGCAGGATGGCCTAATAGGACTTGGTATTCATGACCATCTTGGTGGAGCATTGTTTAAATGCAGAAATGATGTTATTGGTTTAAAGTGGGAAGTACTTCCTAAGTCAGGATCGATTGAGTGCGTTATTCCTAAATTGCCATTGGTACCTGGTAAATATTCTATTTCAGCAGGTATAACAATACAAGGGGTACTGGAGGATGTAATTTTTGACGCACATCATTTTCAAGTTGTTTCTGGCGATTATTATAAAACGGGTAAAATCCCGCGTGTCCATGAAGGTAAGTTTTTGGCAGATTATGCTTTTACGCCTTCCGAATAATGGAAATTTATAAACTATAAACTCATAAGATTTTACCGCTTTTTTTTCGCTCTTATATATTTTTTGATGGAGCAAAATCCTTATTTAACATCGATAGCCTTCAGCCTGAGCATCGAGCATTATTTTGACGAAAGTAAATTAATGAGCGTCTGCTGATAATTTAGATTTCGATTCTTGAGATGAATACAAAAAAGCAGAGACTATTAATTCCAGTAAGTATCAATTTTTCTGTTCGTTACCTTTTCAGGACAGGACTTGATGAACAGTTACAACAAATTTGTACATCCGGTTTTTGTTTTCACCGGGTATGAACCTGCTCGTTTAGGCGAGCTTAAGGAAGGAAGATGGGATGGTCTTGTAGTGCCAAAAATAAAAGGATTTTGAAAAATCATTTCTTCAATGGTAATGGGATTATTGTAGATAAACCCAAGGTCTTGTTTCCGCTCTCATTCAACTTTCAGATCAGTTATTTCGTTCGTTCCGCGTCAATTCTAATTTTTATATGGAAAAAAATATACCTACCAATGGAGGCAATTTACGGTATAATTTAGGAGCTTTGAGCAGTATACAGTTAAGGGTAATTTAGGATGAAAAATGCTGCACAAAAATTAATTACCTACACGAATGGCATAGTCATCGGATCGGGTGGTGTTGCTGCGGAGTTATTAATTGTTAAGGGTTAATTGATCGATATCAAGATGAACCTGCTTTCAGCGCTTACAGAATTAAAAAAGAGCATATAAAAATTACCTTAATAAGTATTGTTTCAGGTTAAACAACAGATATCAACAGATAAGAAACACATGTTTTTTGCTACTTGCGCTGCTACTTTTCCTTGTATCAACTATACGACCAATCATTAAAACTTATAGTTTTGTCAAACCCTAATAATAATATTTGTACGGAAAAGGTTGGAGTATTAGTGCCAATATCATTTCACCTACAAATAAGGTATCTAATCAGAAGCGGATTATTGGAAACTATGAATGAATACTGTAATCCAATAGTAGCTTTATCCTGGGAACAGGAAGATATTAAAGAAGAGCTTAGGCGGTTAAATATTGACTGTATTTATTTTACCGATATCAGAAAGCCTGACCTGAAAATAAATAATTTAAAAACTAAAATAGATAACTATTTTGATGAAAAAATACTTAAAACTACCACACATAAAATTAGGCAAATCAAAAGGTATTCCACATTTACCTTTAAGAAAAAAATAAAAGAAATCTTAAAACGATCTATATCTAACTTTCTTTTCAATGAAAGTAAATACGAAAAATCGATTAAAGAATACAAAAATCTTCTCAGAACTGATTCAAATTTTGAACTTTTTAAAAGCATTCTTCATGATAATAAAATCTCATATTTACTTACTACTGCTCCATTTATGCATCATGAAGCTGTGGCATGCGTAGCTGCTGAAAGTTTGTCGATTGATATTCTTTATTCAGTTATATCTTTTGACAATATTACAACAAGGGGTTGTTTACCTTTTAATTTTTCTCATTTTTTTGTATGGAATGAAATAAATAAAAAGCAAATACAAAGATTTTATCGAATTGATATTAGCGATAGGATACATGTTGTAGGTCCTGTACAATTCGATTTTTACTTTAGAGAAGGATTTATTAAAAGACCTGATCAGTGGCGAAGAGAAAGGAATCTACCTCAAAATCGAAAAATTATTTTGTATGGAGCGAATGTAAAATATTGGTTTCCTGGCGAGCATAAAATAATAAAGATAATAGATCAGGCCATCACTGCGGGCCTAATAATTGGGCGCCCAATTATTTTGTTAAGACCCCATCCAACTGATAGTTTTAAAGATTGGGAAGAATTTAGCAAAACATGCATGAATGTATATGTAGAAAAATCTATAGTCAAAAATGAAAGTGAAGATAAAATGTATAATAAATATTCAAATTTTACATTGGAAGATGTAAAAAGTCTTTGCTCTTCCCTAATGAATACGAATATTCATATAAGTTATTGCAGTACATTATCGATTGATGGAATTTGCTTCGATAAACCTCAAATCAACATTTACTTCTCGCCAGATTCATGCCTTATTTCTAATCATGTTATTAGAAGCCAATATCAAAGTGAACATTTTCAACCAGTTTTCGACTCCAAAGCGATTGAGTTACCTAAAAATATAGATGAACTGATTATATCGATTAATCAATCATTTACTAATCCAAATTGGAAGCAAAATTACAGACGGGAAATATTAAATGATTTTGTAGGAAAAGGAGATGGATTATCAATGATTCGTTTATCAGCATCTATTAAGAGTATTTTGCATGCAAAATATGAATCATTGGATTTGTATAAATATAATAGGTAATGATAATGATTTCAATTATTACAATAAACCTGAATAACTTATCAGGCTTAGTCAAAACAGTTCAGAGTGTAATTAATCAATCCTTTCGAAATTTTGAGTTTATTATTGTTGATGGAGATTCAAGTGACGGTAGTAGTGATTATATAGAACAAAATAAAGCGCATTTTAATCACTACCTCATTGAAAAAGATAATGGAGTATATGAAGCAATGAATAAAGGTATTCAATTAGCAGAGGGCGACTATTTACTATTTTTAAATAGCGGAGATTACTTAATAGATAATTATGCTCTTACAAGAGTCTCTTTAACACATGATGTCGAAATATATGAAAGCTATTCTGGTTTAGGGTTTGTCTTTGGATTTAGTTCTCCAGTTTGCTTAGAGCAATTGTTGCTACGCGCAGTTCCTCATCAATCAACATTTTATAAAAGAAGTATTTTTGGATTATATGATATTACTTACAAAATAGGAGCGGATAGAAAACAAAATTTACGACTTTATTTAAATAAATATTCGTTTAATAGCCACCAAATATGTATATCCTATTATGATAAAGGAGGTATTAGTTCAAATCCTAAGTATCTTAACGCAAAAAGCAATGAAAGTCAGAGGATGGAATTAGAAATATTTGGGACGGAATTAGGTATTATTATAGATCAATGGAAAAAAGATAGAAGGAGGATGAAAGCACTAAATAATAGTATCTTTTTTCGATCAATTGTAATTCTATACAGAAAGTTAAGATTTGCCGGTATAAACAGAATATTGAATGATGCATGTCACAATAAGAAGAAATAAAATAAACCTATTTTAAAATTACAAGGCTTATTTCTGTATTTGAATAGAGATCAAGCAGAGTATATAAAATTAAAAAAAGCGAAGAGTGTTAAAAGACTCATAGGATGTGCGGAATAGTAGGAGTATATTCTTTTAAGGAAAATATAAAGGAAAATATTCCTTTTATTAAATGGGCCAATTCTACGATGGATAGAAGAGGACCGGATTCCGAAGGAATATGGAGTAATAACAAAAACTACGTCTCTGGATTTAGAAGATTGGCCATTCGCGATTTATCACCGGAAGCCAATCAACCGATGTTGTCCGCGTGTGGAAATTATGTGTTGACATTCAATGGTGAAATCTACAATACTGAATACTTGAAGCGCGAATTAATTGGTATGAATGTGCTCTTTAAGACAACATCCGATACTGAAATCTTATTGTACTCGATAATACATTTAGGTATAGATAAAACGCTGGCCAAAGTTGATGGTATTTTTGCTTTTGCTTTTTATAATAATTGTAAAGGCGAGCTCATATTAGCGCGTGATCGGCCAGGGGTAAAACCACTCTACTATGGATTGGCGCATGATCGGCTGGTTTTCTCTTCTCAGTATGATCATATTGTGAGGGATCAGGCATTTCGTAACAATCCTATAAGTTCAAAGGCACTGTCGCACTATATTGATTTAGGGTATGTGCCAGAGGGCGAAGGATTTTTTGAAGACACATTCCTATTACCGCATGGCCATTATGCTACCTATAACGAAACGGGACTGACGGTAACGCCTTACTTTGAATTTCCGGTAGTGCTTTCGGATGGTGTTGGGGATTTAGAAACGATCATTGCTCAATCGGTAAGGAGTCAACTCATCAGTGATGTACCATTGGGAACGTTTATGTCAGGGGGAATTGATTCAACCTTGGTAACCTATTTTGCCAGGAACGAAGTGAAGAACCTAAAGACGTTCAATATTGGAAGCACTGACCCTGAATTTGATGAGAGTAAATATGCCAAAGCGTATAGTGAAATTTTTAATACCGATCATTTTGGGCGAGTTTTTCAAGAACAAGATTTGCAGCATCTAATTGCTGATAATGTGGATGCCTATTCTGAACCCTTTTCAGATTATTCTTCTTTACCTACTCTTTTACTTTCTGGTTTTACTAAGGAGCTTGTTACGGTTGCGCTCTCAGGCGATGGTGGTGATGAATTGTTTTGGGGCTATCCGCGCACATTAAAGTCAAGTCGATTTACTCATGAGCGGCTAAGGGGCGGGGGAGGCTTGCTCTATAATTTTTTGAAAAACCGTATCGTGGGTAAGAAGGATTTACCATTGGTGCTGTTACAATACAAATCGTTTTCAGAAATGTATTACAGTCAACTTACTGTTTCCGGTTCTCAATATTGGAAAGAAAAAATCTTAAATGATCCACAGGTTGCTGATGCGTATTTTTTGAAAAATGCTCAAGCTTTGGAAAAGGAATTAAATGATGTTGAGGGCTTGATGCGCCTGATGCGAAAAATGGAATTCGATCTCCATCTTCAAAGGATATTGATTAAAGTAGACCGGGCGAGTATGTTTCATAGTTTAGAAGTACGCGTTCCGTTGTTGAGTAACAGCATGCTAAGTGCTGCTGCAAATTATTCTTTTACCGATTGTTTCCATCCGGGAGAAGGTAAAATTCCCTTACGGAAAATTTTACGTCAACACGTGAGTGATGAACTTGCGACATTGCCAAAAAAAGGCTTTGTTGTTCCGATAGATGAGTGGATTCGCACCACCATGAAAAAGGATTTTTATGAAAAGATCTTGGATATGCCCAAGCCACTCCAAGTACACTTTAATCGGCCGCAACTTGAACAGGTATTGAAGGAACATTGTGAGCAACGCAAAAATTGGAGTTGGATCATTTGGTCATTATACTCGGTATCATCCTGGTATGGTAAACATGTGGGACAAGAGTAAATGAAAACACGCATTGCCATTGTGGTGAATAGCTTTCCTGCGTTATCAGAAACATTTATTTTCAATAAAGTAAAAGGACTGGTAAGGGAAGGCTTTGACATTACCGTAATTGCACATAGTACTAAAAATGACTTGCCCGCCTATCAGGATCAATGGGATGGTGTTAGTAAAATTAGAATCCTGAATGCGTTTACAAGTCGTGATATATTCAATTTTAGATTCTACACTAAAATCGTATCGAAGCTCGGTGCTTCGCTCAAATTTTTGCGATCAGCCAAAAAACTAGGAAATTGGAAAGCACGCGCGCGAACATACGTTCAATGGCTTACACTTAGTGACGGTTATGATCTTATACATTTTGAGTATTCCGGGCTTGCTGTTTCGTACCTTGATTTGATCTCTATTGGGGTAAAGTCTAAGATCATTGTAAGTTGCAGAGGCGCAGCAGAACAAATTCGACCGCTCTTTGATAAAAAACGTGCTACGGATTTAAAGACATTATTTGAGAAAGCGGATCGTGTACATTGCGTTTCTGACGATATGTTGAATACCTGCGTAACCCGCTATCAGTTGGATAGGGAAAAAGCGTTTGTTAATCGCCCTGCTATACAAACTGAACGGTTTCAGCGAATCAATCCAAGAAGAATAATGGGTGACCAACCTTTGGTCATCTGTAGCACAGGGAGATTGCATTGGAAGAAAGGGTTCGAGTTTGCATTATTAGCCATGCATGAATTGAAGGCACAGGGGATTCCATTTCGGTACGAGATTATTGGGGCGGGTATAGAACTGGAGAAATTGGTTTTCATGGCAAACGATTTAGGCATTGCAGACCAGGTTCATTTTATCGGTAAGCTTTCCAGTGCGGAAGTTAAGACGCGTTTGGAGGCATGTGATATTTTTTTGTTACCAAGTTTAAGTGAAGGGATTAGCAACGCAGTACTCGAAGCAATGGCCATGCAAATTCCGGTTGTGTCTACTGCAGCAGGTGGAATGGATGAACTGAT
>Ga0154020_10009653_pt1 | contig 11102 bp, 9 predicted proteins | sample Klosneuvirus_201_FD_109709 | JGI IMG/M metagenome (GOLD analysis project Ga0154020, IMG submission 109709) | Active sludge microbial communities from wastewater, Klosterneuburg, Austria - Klosneuvirus_20160825_MG | ecosystem: Engineered > WWTP > Aerobic digester > Activated sludge | place...
GGACGGGACGCTTCAGGACACCCAACGCAGTTTTCTGGGCAGCTGCGTGGGACATGGCGCGCACGTCCCATCCAAGGTGCTCATCCATCCTGGCCGCGTGATTCCAGCCGGAGCGGTGGTGGTCATGCGGCCGGATGAGGTCATCTCCACCATTCCAGAGGACCTGCCGCCGGGCGTGCCCATGGTGCGTGATGAGGGGACGTTGCGTCCCGTCAGCGCGCTCAAGAAGCCGCGCGCCGCCGCGGGTTGAATCCACATCCATGGACGTTGCCGCCGTCATTCCCGCGCTCAATGAAGCCGCTTCGGTGGGCGAGGCGGTGCGCCGCCTGCGTGACGTGGGCATCCAGCGCGTGGTGGTGGCGGACAATGGCAGCACCGACGCCACAACAGACATGGCCGCCGCCGCCGGGGCCACCGTGGTGCGGGAGAACCGCCGCGGGTATGGACGCGCCTGTCTGACCGCGCTGGCCACATTGTGGCAATACCCGCCGGAGGTGGTGTTGTTCATGGACGCGGACCTGTCTGACGTCCCAGAAGAGGCCACGTTGGTGCTGGCGCCGCTTCTGGAAGGCCGCGCGGACATGGTGATTGGCAGCCGCGTGTTGGGCCAGCGCCAGGGCCTGGTGGAAGACGGCGCGCTCACCGTGCCGCAACGTTTTGGAAATGCGCTGTCCTGTGAGCTGTTGCGCCGCATCTACGGCGCGCACGCCACGGACCTGGGGCCGTTCCGCGCCATCACCTGGAGCGCGCTCACCGCCTTGGACATGCGGGATGAAAACTTTGGCTGGACTGTGGAGATGCAGGTGAAGGCCGCGCGCGCGGGTTTGCGCGTGGTGGAAGTGCCGGTGCACTACAAGCGCCGGCGTACCGGGGAGTCCAAGGTCAGCGGTGACCTCAAGGGCTCCATCAAGGCCGGGATCAAAATCCTCTACACCGTGGCGCGCCACGTAGGCCCGCCATGACGGTGGCGCTGGGCGTGATGGCCAAGGCGCCGGTGGCCGGGCATTGCAAGACGCGTTTGTGCCCGCCGCTCACCCCGGTCCAGGCCGCGGCCCTGCATGAAGCGTTGCTGCGGGACACGCTGGACGCCGTGGGTGCGCTTCATGGCGTCACCCCGGTGCTGTTTGCCGCGCCTGAACACCGCGGCGTGGAAACACTGCAGGCGCTTTTTCCATCGGGGAATGTGGTGGCGCAGGCCGGCGCTGACCTGGGCGCGCGCATGGAACACGCGTTGGGGCAACTGCTGCACCGCGCGCCCGTGGCCATGCTCATTGGAGCAGATGCGCCGGACGCACCCTTGCAGGATGTGGTGGATGCCGCGGCGTGGGTGACCGCGGATGCGGCGCACCGCGCGGTGATGGGCCCCAGTGACGACGGAGGTTATTGGCTCATTGGGCTGGCTGCGCCGCAGCCGGCGTTGTTCCGCGGTATCCCCTGGAGCACGGCCACGGTGGCAGCGGCCACGCGCCTGGCAGCCCAGGCTGCCGGGGTGGACTTGCTGGAGGTGGGAGTTGCGTTGGACGTGGATGACCTGGCCGCCCTGCGCGCGTTGTGGAAGCGGCCCGCCACGGCGTCCACCCGCCACACACGCGCGTTGCTGGAGCAGCCGGCGCTGCGTGAAATTGTTGGCGGGGTGGGGTAGGGACCCGTCCCAGGTGGCCCGGTAACTCAGTGGTAGAGTGGCAGCTTTACACGCTGTGAGTCGGGGGTTCGAATCCCTCCCGGGCCATCTCCCTCACAAAAACAATTGCAGCATCACCACCAGCAGCTGCTCCACGCTTTGCGTGCTCCACGTGCGGTGCCGCGCCAGCAAGCCGTACCGCCCCACAACTTTCACGTGGTTTCCCAGCACGTAGCCGGTGGCCTGGGCGTCATACGTGGTCACCCACGCGCCGCCCGCCACGTTGGTGGACCACCCGCCCAGCCGTGCGCCCAATTCCAGGTAGCGTGGGACCACAAACGCGCTGGCCTGGAAGTTCCCGCCCACGCCGTGGGCCTTGGGTGTGGTCCGCCACGCGGCTACGTCGCACGTGGTGCCGTTTCCACAGCGGCGCAGGTCCGTCAGGTCCTGCAAACCCGGCACGTTGACCCGGTAGATGAGCTCTCCCTGCACCGCCACGTTGTCCCAGTGGAGCGCGGCGTCAAACCCCACGCCGGCGCCTGCAATGTCCGTGGGCAACGGCTCCCGTGGAGCCAGCGGGTTGTTGTGCGTGCGCACGGTGGCGTGCCCGGCCAAGGCAAACCCCGGCGGCACCGGGCCGTCCACGCCGGGCGTCTCGGTGTAGGGCATGGGCCGCAACGGGTTGAGCGCCAGGCGCGCCACCAGGACGGACGGAACATGCCCCACCGCCACGCGGTTGGCGCCGGTTCCGTTGTAGACGCCCAGCTGCCAGTCCAACAGGCCCCGTGGCGCCTGGCCAAACACCACCGCGCCAATGTCCCTCGGCACGCCAAACGCCGTGGTGGAGCCAGACGGGTCCGTCCACTGCCGCAGCGGGAACTGCACGGCAATGGTGCGGGTGTGGTTGGTGAGGAACTGTCCCGCGCGCAGGCCCAGCCAGGTCCACGGCTGCGCCTCCACAAACGCGGTCCACAGGGATGCGTTGGTTCCCGCAAACTCCGGCGTCAGATTGAAGCGCAGCCACGGCCGTACCACGCTGAGGTTCAACACCGGCCGCACCAGGCGGAATGAAAAATCCGCGCGGGTCACCGTGCCGTCACGCATCCCGCCGTCAAACCGGCCCTGGATGAACACCCCGCCGCGTGCCGAGAGCACCTCGCCCACCCGTACGGTGAGCCCGCTGTCCAGCCCCGCGTCAACGCAAACCTGCGTGGCCTCGGAGGAACACAGCGCCGCATGTGTGGGGCCGGCGGCGGCGAGAACAAAGAGCAGCCCCCACGTCAGACGCAAACCCATGGCCCCCAGCGTGCCCCACCAGAGCGGCCGTGGGAAAGCTCAGTGGTGGCCGCCAGGCGGCACGTCCGCCGGGACGGGCGGAACAGCAGTGGGCGGCGGCACCGGCGCAATGGCCTCCGGGTTGGGCGTTTCCTTGCGCTGCAGCTTCTCAAAGAACCGGATGGGGTCCTCCAGGGCCAGCGCTATGCGCAGCACCTCATCCATGTGTTCCACGCAGTGGATGGTGAGCTTGCTGCGCACCGCCTTGGGAATCTCCACAATGTCCTTGTGGTTGTCCTTGGGGATGATGAGCGTCTTCATCCCGCCGCGGTAGGCCGCAAAAGACTTCTCCTTGAGGCCGCCAATGGGTAACACGCGCCCGCGCAGGGTGATTTCCCCCGTCATGGCCACGTCAGACCGCACCGGGATCTTGGTGAGCGCACTCACCAGTGCCGTGGTCAACGTGATGCCCGCCGAAGGACCGTCCTTGGGCGTGGCGCCTTCCGGCACGTGAAGATGCACGTCAATGTTGTTGTAGAAGTCCTTGGGCAGCCCCAGGCTGTCCGCCCGTGACCGCACGTAGCTCATGGCCGCCTGCGCGCTCTCCTGCATCACATCCCCAAGCTTGCCGGTGATGGTGAGCTTGCCCTTGCCGGGCATCAACGCACACTCGGTGACCAGCATCTCCCCGCCCACCTGCGTCCACGCCAGGCCCGTGGCCATGCCAATGTGGTTGTCCGCTTCTTTCTTCCCGGTGCGGAACCGGCGCACGCCCAGGAACTTGCGCACCATCTTGGCGTCAATGACCACCGGTCCAACGCCGCGCAGCTGCAACAAGGGACCGTCGGGCTTCTTTTCTTCCACCTTGGGGACCTTCACCGTGGGCGTGTTGACCTCCACGGTGGGCACATCCGCCGCGGAGACGGGCTCCGGTGACGGCGCAACAGGCGTGGGTGTGGCGGCGGGGGCCACTGGCAACGGAGCGGCGAGCTTGTCCTTCTGCTCCTGGTCCTTGACCAGGTTCTTGGCCACCTTGCGCAGGCAGGTGGCAATTTCCCGCTCCAGGTTGCGCACGCCACTTTCACGCGTGTAGCCGTTGAGGATGCGGGTGAGCGCCTCGTCGGCAAAGGAGATGTCCACCTCCTTCAGCCCGTTGGCTTCTTTCTGCTTGGAGATGAGGTAGCGGCGCGCAATGGCCTTCTTCTCCGCCTCGGTGTAGCCGGCCAGGCGGATGATTTCCAACCGGTCCTGCAGCGGCGGGGGGATGCCCTGGAGGTTGTTGGCGGTGCATATGAACATCACCTTGGACAGGTCATAATCCACGTCCAGGTAATGGTCGTTGAAGACGTGGTTCTGCTCCGGGTCCAGCACCTCCAACAGCGCGCTGGATGGGTCCCCACGGAAGTCCTGGGTCATCTTGTCAATCTCATCCAGCAGGATCACCGGGTTGCTGCTGCCGGCCTTGCGCAGCGCCTGGATGAGCTTCCCGGGCAGCGCGCCAATGTACGTGCGCCGGTGCCCGCGAATCTCTGCCTCGTCCCGCACGCCACCCAATGAGATGCGCACAAACTTGCGGCCCATGGAGCGCGCAATGGACCGCGCCAGGGACGTCTTGCCCACGCCGGGGGGGCCGGCAAAACACAGGATGGGACCCTTGGCCACGCCCACCAGCTTGCGCACCGCCAGGTACTCCAGGATGCGCGCCTTGATGGTCTTGAGGCCGTAGTGGTCCTCCTCAAGAATCTTCTGCGCTTCCACAATGTCCAGTTTGTCGTCGGTGAACTCATCCCACGGCACCGCCAGCATCCAGTCCAGGTAGTTGCGCACCACCGTGGCCTCGGCGCTCATGGGGCTCATCATCTTGAGCTTCTTGAGTTCCCGCTTGGCCTTCTGTGCGGCCTCGGCGGTGAGCTTCTTCTGCTTGATCTTCTCCTCAAGCTCCAGGATTTCGCTCTTGAACTCGTCCTTCTCACCCAGTTCCTTCTGGATGGCCTGCATCTGTTCGTTGAGATAATATTCCTTTTGCGTCTTCTCCATCTGGCGCTTCACGCGGGTGCGTATCTTCTTCTGCACCTGCATGATTTCAATCTCGCCCTGCATGAGCTCATAGAGACGCTCCAGGCGCCGCGCGGGGGATGACGTCTCCAGGATGGTCTGTTTGTCCACGCTCTTGAGCGTGAGGTGGGACGCAATGGTGTCCGCCAGGCGCGAGGGCTCCTCAATGGACGCCACGCTCATGAGCATCTCTGGCGGGATGCGCTTGTTGAGCTTCACGTACGTCTCAAACGTGGCCTGCACGCTGCGCATGAGCGCCTGGGACTCCACGCCCTCATCCACGGGCTCATCCAGGATTTCCGCTTCCACCAGGAAGAAGTCATCATTGGGCACAAACCGCTGGATGCGCGCGCGCTTCTTGCCTTCCACCAGCACCTTCACCGTGCCGTCCGGCAGCCGCAGCAGCTGCACCACGGTGCCCAGGGTGCCCACCGCGTGGATGTCCTCGGGCGTGGGCTCGTTGGTCTTGGCGCGCTTCTGCGCGCTCAGCAGGATGTCCTTCTCATGGCGCATGGCTTCTTCCAGCGCGCTGATGGACTTCTCACGGCCCACAAACAGCGGCACCACCATGTGCGGGAAGACAATGATGTCCCGCAGCGGCAGCAATGGCACCACCTTCTTCTTGGGGTCCGGCGTGGCGGGCTTGGCATTGCGGTCATCCGAATTGAAGAACATGGAACACCTCAGTCTTGAAAGCCGTGGCCCGCCGGGCAGCCCCGGTGGCGTTGTAACAAAACAACACTCACTGCGCCGGCGCGGCCTTGGGCGGCTCGCTGTCCGGGGGCAGGTCCTGTTTCATGACCCGCAACGGCGGCTGGCGCTTGGCAATGGTCTCCTCATTGACCACCACGCTGGCCACGTCCCGGTGCCCCGGCACCTCAAACATGACGTCCAGCATGGCGTGCTCAATGATGCTGCGCAGCCCGCGCGCGCCGCTCTTCTGTTTGATGGCCTGCCGGGCCACCGCGTTGAGGCTCTCCGGCGTGAAGGTGAGGTCCACGCCGTCCAGTTCCAGCATGCGCTTGTACTGCTTGGTGATGGCGTTCTTGGGGCGCGTGAGGATGTCAATGAGCGCCTTCTCATCCAGTTCTTCCAGCACCGCCAGCACCGGCAGGCGGCCAATGAACTCCGGGATGAGGCCAAACTTGATGAGGTCCTCCGGCTGCACGTCCTTGAGGACGTCAAACTGCCGCCGCTCCTCCTTGCTCTTCACCGTGGAGCCAAACCCCAGCGTCTTGCGTCCCACGCGCTGGGAGATGATTTGCTCCAACCCGTTGAACGCGCCGCCACAAATGAACAGGATGTTGGTGGTGTCCACCTGCAAAAATTCCTGCTGGGGATGTTTGCGGCCACCCTTGGGCGGCACCGCGGCCACCGTGCCTTCCAGGATCTTGAGCAGCGCCTGCTGCACGCCCTCACCGCTCACGTCACGGGTGATGGACGGGTTTTCACCCTTGCGGGAGATTTTATCTATTTCATCCACGTAGACAATGCCCTTGGTGGCGCGCTCCATGTCGTGGTCTGCCGCCTGCAGCAGGTTGACCAGGATGTTCTCCACGTCTTCGCCCACGTAGCCCGCTTCGGTCAGGCTGGTGGCGTCTGCAATGCAGAAAGGGACGTTGAGGATGCGGGCCAGCGTTTGCGCCAGCAGCGTCTTGCCGCTGCCGGTGGGGCCAATGAGGAGGATGTTGGACTTCTGGATTTCAATGTGCCCGTCATCCTTGGGCGCATCCTTCTCCTTGCCGTCCTTGTCCTTCTCCTTCTTTTGCATGGTTTCAATGCGCTTGTAGTGGTTGTGGACGGCCACCGCCAACGTCTTCTTGGCGCGCTCCTGGCCCACCACGTACTCATCCAGCACCGCCTTGATTTCACTGGGGCGCGGCGTGGGACCGGGGCCGGGCTTGCGCTCGTCCTTCTCCAGCTCCTCGGCAATGATGTCATTGCACAGGCTGATGCACTCATCACAAATGTAGACCGCGGGTCCGGCAATGAGCTTCTTCACCTCCTTTTGCGTCTTGCCGCAAAAGGAACAGCTCAAAATGCCACCTTCACCCTGCCGTCTCTCTGCCACGCATCACCCCGGAAAAGACGCGTCAGGACGCGCCAAACCGCTTGCGAGCATACCCATCCACGGGATGCCCGGCAACGACCGTTGACACATTTTTGGAGGCCTTGCGTGCGGGTCCATCCGACGGTGGGAGGCCCCGGGGAAACCATGTTGCCTTTTCAGGCAGGCTTGGCCGGCATGCCTTCTGGACGGCGTTCCACCACCTGGTCCACCAGGCCGTACTCCTTGGACTCCATGGCGCTCATGTAATAATCCCGCTCCACGTCCTTGGCCACGCGCTCCAGCGGCTGCTTGCAGTGCAGCGCAAGGATTTCATTGAGCCGCTGTTTGGTCTTCCCAATCTCCCGCGCCTGGATCTCAATGTCCGTGGCCTGCCCGCGGAACCCGCCGGAAGGCTGGTGGATCATGATGCGGCTGTTGGGGAGCGCAAAACGTTTGCCCGCGGCACCTGCGGCCAACAGCACCGCGCCCATGCTGGCGGCCTGGCCCGTGCACACCGTGGACACCGCCGGCTTGATGTATTGCATGGTGTCGTAGATGGCCAGCCCGGCGCTCACGCTGCCGCCGGGGCTGTTGATGTAGAGGATGACGTCGCGGTCGGGGTCTTCGGCTTCCAGGAACAACAGCTGCGCCACCACCACGTTGGCAATGTTGTCATCAATGGGCAGGCCCAAAAAGACAATGCGGTCCTTGAGCAGGCGGGACCAGATGTCATACGCGCGTTCACCGCGCGCGGTTTGCTCAATGACCTGCGGTGGGAAATACGTCATGGGTTGCTCCGGGGCGCTTCAGGGCTTCCAACGCCGGGTGCAGGATGTGACTGTTGGGGGAGGTTGCGTCAACCACGCACGGCCTTCCAGACGTCAGGCCGGTTTGTCCACCACGCTGGCGTCCTTCTTGAGCCATTCCAGCGCCTTGTCCGTGCGCAGGCGGCCCTTGAGTTCCTCCCGCCGGTCCCCCGCAAACTGCTGGCGCACGCGTTCCACGTCAATGTGGTTGGTCTCTGCCAGGCGCAGCAGCTCCGCTTCCACGTCACTGTCGTTGACGGTGATGCCTTCAGCCGCGGCCAGCGCGTCCAGGAGCAACGCCCCGCGCACCTGGCGGATGGAGCCTTCCCGCGCGTCTTCCCGCAGGCGTTCCCGGGAGAGGTTCATGCGGCGCAGCTGCTCCGGCGGGATGCGGCCCAGCGTCTGGTACAGGCGCGCATCAATCTGGCGTTCCACCAGGGACGGCGGAAGGTCAAACGGGTTTCCCTCAATGAGCAGGGTCATGAGGCCTTCGGTGACGTCGCGGTCGGCCTCGTCCTTGAACCGTTTGGCCATGCCCTCACGCAGCTTGGTCTTGAGGTCCGCCAGGCTTTCATAGTCGCCCAGGTCCTTGGCAAACTCATCATCCAACGCCGGCATCTTGCGGCTCTTGAGTTCCACGGCAGTGACGCGGAAGTGCGCCTTCTTCCCGCGCACCTCGGCGGTGCGGAAGTCTTCCGGGATGGTGGCGTCACATTCAAACGCTTCACCCAGCTTCTTGCCGGGCATGGCGTCTTCCACGTCCTTGAAGAACCGTCCGGCGCCCACTTCAATGACAAATGCGCTGCCGGTGCCGCCCACAAACGGGGCGTCATCCACGGTGCCCACAAAGTTGCACGTGGCCAGGTCACCCTTCTCAATGGTCTCCCGGTCGGTCACGGGTTGCAGCGTGGAGACCTGCGTGCGCGCACGCTCAATCTCGGCGTCCACCAGGGCGTCCGTCACCTGCTTGACGCTGCGGGTGGTGGCCAGGCCCTTGTAGTTCTTGAGCGTGATGGCGGGGCGCACCTCCACCTTGGCGCTGAAGGTGAAATCCTGGCCCGGCACAAACTCACCCGCCTGGATTTCCGGTTGGGCCACGGGCTCCAGGCGGGTCTGGACCACCGCGTCGCGGTACGCGTCAGAAATCACGCGGCCCAGGACGTCACCTTCCACGTCCTTTTTGTAATAACGCTCCAGCACCTGGCGCGGAATCTTCCCCTGGCGGAAGCCGGCAATCTTGGCCGTCTGGCTCAGGCGCGCGTACGCCTTGTTGAGCTCCTTGATGAGGCGCTCACCTTCCACAACCACGTTGAGCTGTTTGATGACCGGGGAAATTTCCGCCACTTGTGCTTGCATGTGCATGCTCCCAAAAAAAGGCTTTGCGAGAGGGGGGACTCGAACCCCCACGGCGCAAGCCTCCGGCTTCTAAGACCGGTGCGTCTACCAGTTCCGCCACCCTCGCGGGGGGTGCGGGCAATATTGGAGGGTCTTGCGGGCGTCAACCCATGGTGCTTACGCCGCCGGCCACACTGCTTGGAGGTCCACCTGCAGGCCGGGCAACAACGTGGTGCTGAACGTCTCATCAGACAAGACCGCCAGCCGCACAAAAACATCCTGCTCCAGTACAAACTGCTCCAGCTGCCGCCGCTCGGCGTCAAGGATCCAGTATTCGCGCACGCCGGCACGCGCGTACGCGGTGGACTTGCGGCCGCGGTCCCACGCCTCGGATGACGGGGACAGGATTTCCACCACAAGGTCGGGCGGCCCGTTCACGTACGCTTTTTCAATCTTTGCCAGCCCGCCGTTGAGGACCACCAGGAGGTCCGGCTCAAATACGTTGTCTCCAAGGCGCACGTCTGTTGGGGCGTAGAGCACCTCTCCCTGCGCAGATTGCGTCAGGTGGCGGTCCAAGATGCCGCCAAGACGGCGGGACACGCGCTGGTGCTGGATGAGTGGTGCCGGGTTCACAATGAGGTCCCCCTCAAACAGTTCGCGGCGCTGGTTGTCATGCGGGAACGTGGCCAGGTCCTCATACACGTAGTAGTTGCGCAGGGTGTAGCGCGTACTCGCAACCATGACCCACCTCCACCGTCACACTCTAGCGTCCGCGGGAGGAGAAACAAGGCCCCGTCACGGAATGTGCGCCAGGCGGCGCAACACGTCTTGCGCGTGTTCGGCGTGGTAGCTGCTGCGCACCAACGGGCCGCTGGCCACCAGCTTGAATCCCAGTTCATACGCGCGGGTCTCCCACGCCTTGAACGCGTCTGGCGGGACCCAGCGGTCAATCTCCCGGTGCCAGCTGGACGGTTGCAGGTACTGACCCAGCGTCAGGCAGTCCACGTCGTGTTCGCGCAGGTGGATGAGTGCCTGGTCCACCTCAGCGTCCGTCTCACCCAGGCCCAGCATCATGCCACTTTTGGTGAGGATGTCCTGGCGCAGCGTCTTGGCGTTGCGCAGCACCATCAAAGACCGTTTGTATTCCGCCCCCGAGCGGATGTTGGGGGTGAGGCGCTCCACGGTCTCAATGTTGTGGTTGAGGACGTGGGGATGGGCATCCAGCACCACCTTGAGCAGCTCCACGCTGCCCAGGAAATCCGGAATCAACACCTCCCGCCCGGTGTGCGGCATGCGCTGGGCAATGTTGCGCAACACGTTGGCAAACGCGTGGGCGCCGCCGTCTTCCAGGTCATCCCGGGTCACGGCGGTGATGACCACAAACTTCAGGCCCAGCCGCTGGGTCATCTGCGCCACGCGCTCGGCCTCATCCGGGTCAATGGGCCCCGGCCGGCCGGACTGCACGTCACAAAACCGGCACGCACGGGTGCACTGGTTGCCGTTGATCATGAACGTGGCGGTGCCGTTGCCCCAACATTCGCCCAGGTTGGGACACGCCGCACTCTCACACACCGTGTTGAGGCGCAGGCCATCCTTGAGGATGCGCACCTGGTCAAACATGTCACCCTGTGGGGCCTTCACCCGCAGCCACGCCGGACGGTTCTGCCGTGACGGCGGTGCGGGAGGGTCATTGGGGAGGACGGGCAGGCCCATGGGGTGTTTCCTTTTCGGTGTGCTTGGCGCTCATACCCAACGGGGCACCAGGGATCAAAAGCGCGGGCTTGGCAGCGCGGTGTTCCCGTGGGAACCATGGCAGCCATGACACGCGCGCGCTTGCTTGGGTTGCTGCTGGTGGGGGTGGTGGTGACGTGGAACGCGGTGTCTGTGTGGGCCACCCCATTGGCGCCGTACCTGGTGTGGCCCTCCACGCGGCTGTTGGAACGGTTCACCGCGCTCACCA
>Ga0154020_10009654_pt1 | contig 11102 bp, 16 predicted proteins | sample Klosneuvirus_201_FD_109709 | JGI IMG/M metagenome (GOLD analysis project Ga0154020, IMG submission 109709) | Active sludge microbial communities from wastewater, Klosterneuburg, Austria - Klosneuvirus_20160825_MG | ecosystem: Engineered > WWTP > Aerobic digester > Activated sludge | place...
TGACCAAACGATGTAAGCGTACGTCTTCGCGGATTCGCGCGAGAGCCTCGCCAGCTCCCTCAGTCGCAATGGGGGCGGACGAAGGAACATTATGGCTTTGTTCTGAAAATACTCGCGATAAGAACCGTGCTGAAAGGAAGTGATCGCGAATCACGCGGAGACGTTAGGACGAACCTTTCAAAAGCGTAGCTGCTTGCTCGGTCGGACGCCTCTTAGCATCTGCATATTAAAAAAATTATGCGCAGATATAAATAATAAAAATTTGAACGAAATGATCTCCATTCAAGGCGCTTGGGGAGGAAAGGTCAGGCGAGGGAACGCACGCCAGCCGAAGACAAACACTGGAACTTACAGCGGGCCATTGAGAGCCGAACAAGTGATAAATTGCAATCGTACTGCGCGGCTCTGAAAGTTTGGGAGGCATCACCGACTGAGTGCGCTTCTTAGAACGGACGGGGGAGACGGTGAAGACCATGGGACCGTTATCGTTTTCTTCGACGAGGAATTCATCTACAGAGACCCTGTCAGCGATTTCCACCAAATAAGAGATATAATAAAAATATATTTGAAAACATATTTCAACTTTAATCGGGGGCAGCAGAAGAGCCAGAAAGGGGTACCCTTCGAAGTCTTTGGCTCCTCGGAAGACATCGGCTATCGAACCTGCTCGAAAAATTAGAAGAGAAGATCGATTAGCCTTCTACCAAAGAGAATGCGAACGACAAGGGCCACCCTCTAGCCCCGCAGGCCGATTTAGCGGCCGCAAGGGTCGTGGGCCAGCACGTTGTCTCTAACGTCTCTTTTCCCTTCCCGCCTTTCTAACGGTCTCAATCGAAACTTAGAGTCCGCACAGCACCTCTGTAATAAAGGGCTCTCGGGTTTTCGCCTCTCGCATTTTACTATTTTAATATTCGTGCAAAGCCCAGATCAAAGTTTCTGCGAATGACAGACCAACCGTGGCAGCGCGAGTCGTCAGCATGTCACAAGACATCATGACCTTCAAAACCAACCAGTTACAACTCTCCTACTTGAGGACAATTTTCATCTTTCCCGTTTGCTTCTTCAGGGCGCGCTTTCGCTGGCGCTCCTCCTCCTTCTGCCGCTCGTCGGGCGACATGGCGGCAAGGCGAGCCTTCTCCGCCTTGCGCTTCGCCTCCGCAGCAGCTTCCTGCTGTTGAGCACGAATCTCCTTCGCCTCCTCTGAGTTCCTCATTGCTTCTTGGCGTTTGTCCATGGCCTTGGCACGGCTACCAGCGGACAGGCGAACCGAGACGGCGACGTCGATCAGATCCAATGCGGCCCTGGTGATAGTAGAGAAGCAAAGACGGCGTCAGAAGGAGAAATATCAACATACAAGTAGAGGGGAACCAACTGGTTCAGCTGATTGACGGCAGGGAGTCGCATTTCGACGCGAACAGTCTTGCTGAACTTTTGGTGACGAGGGTTGACATCTACAGACGACAACGTAGCTCATCAGGCCGCGTCTGATTGGCTGACATGACGGCATACCGGTAACGTGAACTGCGCGAACATAAGTGCTTTGCTTGAGTGCCTGAGAGATGCGAGGGACCATCAACGCCTCCAGGGCCTCCATAGTGTCCGCATAGGCGACAAGGTTGCCAAGGAGCTCCGGAACTTCGCGCTCTTTCTCCGTCAGCTAAAATATGAACGATTAGCAAGTTATAGAAAAGTATGAGAGCGCTTAAAATCTGGCGGACAATTTTGACATCCTTATAACCATCGGAATTCTTCAAGGAGCGGATTTGAGTCTTCGGGGCGATGAGCACAGAGATGGGATCAAAATCTAACCGAAAACGATGAACGACCAGAAAAGAATGCATGAAAAAAGATAAAAATGCATACTCTCAGGATCCAACGCGATATCGACAGTGACGGTATCAGCAATCGAGCCACCAAAGAAATAATTATAGAAGAGCGTGAAGAGGTCTTGGCGCCGATTGAGCTAATAAAGAGATGTCTGAGGCGGAGAACGATGAGAAGAGAGATAAAGAGAATGATGAGGTACATTGAGTTGGAATTGAGCGCCAATGCAGTTGCGACGGCCAGTAGCAACGACAGTATAGGAGTTGGCACTCTCGCGCTTCAAAAGCGTTTCACCACCGACCTTGGCAAACTGCTCCTCGAGGACGTCCTGGGATTGGAGCATGAAGAAAGGCCTGTGATGGAACACAAGGTGTATACCTTCAACGAGGCTCCCCAGGCGCGCGCGATCTCAGAGTTCTGGCGAATACCGTTGAAGTAATTGACGCCGTATACCACCAGAATCAACAAGATCACAATCTACACAATTTACCATGATTACATGCTTTGTCGAAGAAAGGTTCTAATAAAGAGGGTGAAACATAAATGGTACCTCCATCTCGAATCCTTTCAGAAATTCTGGAAGCGGTAGGAAAGACAACGCGTTCGACATCCACGAGTTCTTTCCAGCCAGCGAGTCCGAAGCGCCGAGGACCGGCGCGCGCTGAGCGGCAGGCGAGGGCACGTTCGCCTTCGGGGAATTAAAAGGAATTTGCGCAGGATTACCCTCAAACTCGTCCCAGTCATCTACGGAGGCTTTCTTGGGCTTCACTTGGAACTAAAGAAGAAAAAATGAAGTCGGCGAAAGTCAGCGCGCTTCGTCGACGACAGCAATTGGCGATGCCACAGCATTCTCATAGAAGGCTAGATCACTTAAAAAAATTTAATTATTCTTGAATGAAACTTGCGTTGATTTCATCGCAACAGTTAAGTGTTCGAGGCCAAAAAGAGTGAGCCGAGGACGAGCGATTACGGGGGAGGAAGACAGTGAGGCGCGTACCTCATCGTCATCTTTCGCTTGCACACAAGTAGCAACTAAATCCAGGAAAATTAAACAAGATGTATCGACTCTCAAGCGAGGAGAAGCCCGTACAAAGCAGACACGCGGCAAAAACGGCGAAGAGAGTCGATAAGGACCGCTTCATTGTTCGTGGCGAGCGTATGAGCTGCTGAAACAACGGACAACAATATGATTAACACAGGAGTCCAGGACTGGCCAAGAGTTCGTGGCTTTGTGCATTATTATTGAGTTTGAAGGCACGACCCAAACAGACGGCGCTCGACAACCTCGTCGACGAGAGAACTGACTATTCGGCAAGGCGGCCGCCAAGTCTGAGTCTCCAGGGCCAGACTGTTGCGTCCGCGTGTTGAGTGTTAATAATCAAGCGAGATTTCAGATTTCCCATTCTTTTAGGAGTGTGCGGACGCGGACAGCCAAGATGACCGCTCCAGCGCCGGACGAGTTCGAACTGAGCTCCCTTCCTGCAGACGGCATCTCCTCAATTCAATTCTCGCCCCGAGAAAGCTTTTTGATAGTTGCCTCATGGGATACTGTGCGCAGAGTTCTTCTTCTTTCCGTTGCTGTGGTGTGTGCACCAGAGCCGTTGGTCCCTCTCGACCCTAACCCCACTTTCCCTCCGAAATCGTGAGGCCCCGTCCGTCCTTATTTCTTCTTCTGTAGACCGTCCGATTCTATGATGTATCGCGGAATCAATTACGTGGCAAGTATGCGCACAAGGCGGCCGTGCTCGACTGCTGCTTCAGCGACATCACCCACATTTATAGTGGAGCTCTCGATGGCTCGTTGAAGCTGTGCGCTGCTCTTTGCGTCTGCTCTTTGTTGTTGTTGGCAGGGCAGCTTTCTTCAAGACTCACCTTATTGTATGATTATGATAGGTTTGATGTCAATACCCAAACAGACCAAGTGCTCGGTGAGCACGAGAAGCCAATTCGATGCGTCCACTACAACCACCTCAATCGTACTTGCCGCCACTCCTCGAGGAATCTTCAATTCTGATCTTTGTTTCTCGTCTAGATGTGGTTGTGACCGGCAGCTGGGACGAGACAATCAAGATTTGGGACAGCCGCGCGCAGACCCCGCTGATCGGTACTTACAAACAACCCGGCCGCGTGTATACCATGGACATGAGCGGCCATCGCGTCGTCGTTGGCACTTCTGGGCGCCACGTCTGGCTCTGGGATCTGCGACGCATGATGGAGCCCGAGCAACGGCGTGAATCTTCTCTGAAGCATCAAACTCGTGTTCTTGGCGCCTACATTGAAGGAGACGGCTTTGCCATTGGTAGCACAGAGGGACGCGTCGCGATGGAATACTTCGATCCCGCGCCCAACATTCAAGCCAAAAAATATGCTTTCAAGTGCCATCGCGTGCGCACATATCTCAGACTTCTGACACTATTCATCATCCATAATTCCATTGATGCTGTAGATCAAAGCGGCGGATGGCGTCGAGCACGTGTATCCCGTTAATTCGATGGCCTTCCACCCAATTTACGGCACGTTTGCCACCGGTGGCGGCGACGGCATCGTCAATATCTGGGATGGCAAGAACAAGAAGCGCCTCACTCAGCTCCGCAAATATGCGACGAGTATCTCCGCGATGTCATTCAGCCCGGACGGCTCTCTCCTCGCCATCGCCGCCTCTTATTCTTTCGAGCAAGGCGATCAAATGCTTGGGCAGACTCCCGATCAGATTTTTATCCGCCGCATGAACGACGCTGAGGTGAAGCCAAAGGCCCGCACTTGAGCTTTATTTAATGATCGTTTATTTATGGATACCACTCGGACTTGATTGTAAAATTTGATTGCAAGAGACGCTCATAAGACCCATGGGTTCATGGCGAGGAGAAAGCATGGCGGACGTGAGGGCGACTGGCGAGATCGCGTTTGATGCGACTCGCGCAGCGTAATCCGAACAAGCATTCAACAATGAGATGAAAAGTGCTCAGCGGAGAAAGCAGGCAGTGGACGATCGGAGCACTGGTGGCCATCACGAGTTCAGACGAGTCCAAGGCGCGTAAGGAGAGTACTTTTTGATGACTCAGTAGGAGGGGGCGGAGCTAGAGAAGCAGTACCGCGCTCGATATCCTCGTTCATCTGAGCCAAAGCGCGACTGCGATTCATCTCTTTGCGCATGCAGAGATACTCGCCCAACAGCGTCTCGAGAACCGTTGCCTACAACGAAAACGAATGAAACATAGAGCTTAAGTTATACTCGGGTAACATCCATACCACAACATGAATAAACCACCACTGCCAGGCTCGAGGAACGGAGTCGTAGAGGGAGACGACGGCCAAGTGGATCAGCATACGCGAGACAGCATGGTCGAGCACCCGAACGGCATTCACGACCACCACGCTTTGGACGAGAGCGCTTATCAACGTCGACATAACCACACTCAGCGAAATCATGACGGCGAGGGAATTCCACGTTGCTTGAACGTGCCAAGAGAAGACCTGCAGCAAATGGATCAGAAGAAAAAAACGTTAAACGACGCTCGACGAGAACCGCGTACGAGGTCGAGCGAGACAACGCCGCCAGCAACTCGGGCAGAGAGCGAGGCGAAAGTGGCAAATACGGCATTGAAGAAAAGTTGAATGATCGTGAGTTGTAAGATAATCGCCACGGGATCCCACGACGCTGCCGAAGAGCGAGGAGGGATCGAGGCCGAGTCCGAGGCGAGAGCGGGGCGCATCGAACCTCAACAGAGATCTCTAATGAGTGCAGTCAGACATCAAAAGCTCCAAGAAACATCAAAGATAAAATCCAAATCTGGCCATCGATGAGGGAGCGCCGAACCGAGCGATTGCGCCCTGAGCGCTGATGGCCAAATGAATAACCGCAGCAGTCGATCGACGCGGGCTTTGCTCCAAAAGGGCGAATCGAGATCATCTCGTCATCATTCCTGAGACGATATAGAGTAGCTCCATGACGACGTTGACAATCAACGTGAAGTGCCTGACCGTGTTCCATGAGCAGGTCCGCATTGCCGGCGTCTCGCCAGCTCTTGGCGAGTGGAACGTCCAGCGCGCTCCTTTGCTGCAATGGGCAGGAAACTACTGGTGGACCGTAACTATTCAGAACGTGTCGTCTACCTTGCCGCTCGAATTCAAGTTCGTAGTGACGCGGGACGACGACGCGGACGCTCGAAGGTACCTCACGATTTGCCGTTCGTGAAAATTCATCCTTCGTCGTACCCGCCGGGCCCTTCATTCGTTGGTGGCGCTGAGTGCTTATTACGTTTAGGTGGGAGGAAGGATCAAATAGAGTGATGCAATGGCCTCTGCAAACGGTCGGCCAAGCGATCAAGGACGGCCACGTCTTGGTAAACGCCGAGTTCGGCTTCACTCAGTGCGCCCCCTCGTCGTCCTTCCATCATGTATTCCCATTCTGTGGCTCATCTCATCTCATTGCTCATTGTACCCTTTTTTAATGTAGTACTCAGAATACGAGGTTAGTCAAGAACACCGACAGTACGAAGATGAGAGTGCGCTTTTTCGTGAATTGTGCGATTGGTTCCTAACGCTGACGAAGATGAGTGTCTCAGGTGATGAGCTTCAATATCCGCTACGAGAACTCGGCCGATAAATTCCAATGGCGTGACCGAAAGCTTGTGGTACTGACGAGGTCACAATTGCGCTATTTCATTCCTTAACTCAATGCGTAGATCGCGGATATCGTGCGCGAGCTTCGGCCAGAAATCGTAGGCGTTCAAGAGGCGCTGGCCAATCAAGCTGACGACCTCGAGCAGCTTTTCAACGAGCCTGAGAGGGTGCCTCGCGTTCTCGCTTCCAAGTCCGCCTCCAAAATTGACGACGAAAGCGATGATGAACATGGGCCGATCCTTTCGCGGTGCCACTACCGCCGCTTCGGCTTTGGCCGCGACGGTGGCAGAAATGGAGAGATGAGCGCCGTCTACTACAACCACAATCGATTCAATGTGCCTCTTGAGCGTTCTCTTCATGTTTTGTCCTCTATTTATTTTGTTTTATATAGATTACTGCTAGTGGCACATTCTGGCTTTCTCCCACTCCGGATGTGCCAAGCAAGGACCCTGACGCCTCTTTGTGCGACCTCACCTTTGTCTTCCTGTTCCCATATTTTTGACTCACGTTGAGGACGTAGGCCGCGTGTTTGCACTTGGGGAGTCTTCGAGGATCGCATGAGCATCCACCCCGAGCGCTTCTTCGTTGTCCTCAATACCCATCTCGATCACATCAGTGCCGTCGCCCGCTCGAATGGCATCGATGTGATCCTCAAGCATCTTGAGGAGCTCCGCGCCAAACACAACACTCAAGCCGTTTTCCTGACGGGTGACTTTAATGCTTTCCCCTCTGATCCCGTCTTGAAGCGAGTGCAATCATCGCTCACGTGGGCTACGCCATCGAATTCCACTGTTGGCACTTTCACCGATTGGAATGTGAAAGATAAGGCGGATACGATCGACTACCTCTTTTACTCTTCCCACTTGAAGCTTCATGGTATCCGAATTGTAACCGACTGGGACCAGGCCCCCGTCCTCGCCTCTGACCACCGCCCTCTCATAGCAACCCTCTCCGTGACGAAGCTCTGAGCCGAAATCTTTTGCAATCATCTTTCTCCTCCATCCACCTCCCGTTTGTCCTCACTAGAACACTTGCTATCACATCTCGTTGCCTTTGTTGTGGGTTCTTCTTCCTGTTTCGGACCACCTACTCCTCCATTTGCGTTGTTTGTCAATAACATCAATCCACCAATTTTGCAAACTCCACAATAAATGTTTCACCTTATTTTCCGGATCGGACAGCGTATTTACAAGATGGACATTACAATAGAAAATTCGCAATTTGGTCGAGAGTGTCCGCGGCTCAACGACTCGCCTCAGAGGTCTGCGCTCTTCTTCTCCTCCGCCAAGAGCAGTTGCAACTTGCCATCGTCCTTGAGCTTCACGATCGTGTCGCTTCCTCCAATGTGCTTGCCATTGATGAAGACGTTGGGGACGGTCTTCTGGCCAGTCAGTTGTTCCAAACCCTTCTGGATCTCGCTACCATTTTCTGCAAGTGGAAATTAACACCGGATAAGGAAGGCCGAATGGATGAAAACAATGTCGACGCACTGTCGAGGTCGAGCTCGATGGCGTGGTACTTCTGGCCGAGGCCGTCAAACACACCTTTGGCGCGCTTACAATAAGGGCAATAGCTCTTACTGTAAATGACAACGCTGTGCGCCTTGATAACTTTGTTGATCTCTGCGATCTGTAGGAAGATACCATCAGTTTAGTGGGCAAAGATATTCTCGTCGACAAGGACTTTGCGAAAATCCCCCGAACAATTCGAAAAAGAATTAGAGCAAATAAATATTGAAACTAATGATGCAAACAGGCTCTGCAACTGAGAAAGGCTCCGAAGAGAAAAGAGGGCGAGGACAAGATGACGCGTCAACGACGACGAGAAAAGACGACGACCAGAAATGGCTCAGGCTCAGCCCAGCCGACAAATCGATGACGTACAACAGCGTTCATAATCGATTACTGATCGATGCGATGCGAAAAGAGAATGACGAACTTGATGAGTTGAATTGGCGAGTCCAGAGATTCGAAGGCGATCGAGCTTCCTCAGATTTTCTGACTTTGCTTTGGGAATTTTCGAACATCGCATCTGTTTTTTTTCGAACATCTATTAATATTTGATTATATTAATTGTATTCATATTTCGAACATCTATTTGATTATATTATTCACCTCTAAGAAATAAATAAAACAATAGTATAATGCCGTGGAGTCAAGAGTCTATTTGGGCAAGAGGGACTTGAGTTGGACGAGGGCGCCCTCCAGCTGCTTCTGCATCTTCTCATCGTGTTGAATGTCCTAAGATGGTAAAAGCTCAGAAAACAACCATATGTCATTCGTAAGGTTACGATAACGGACCTCCTCGTCTTGTGAGCAGAGCGAAATCATCTTCTCGACAGTTGCCGCAAAAGGGGACGCGCGGACCTTTTTGAGCTTCGAATCCTAGCACGAACCACATATAAGCGGCGGAGGAACACACGTGACACGAAGAGACGCGCACGTTATTCAGGAGGTCCATGATGCTCTTGAGCTCCGTCACGAAGTTAGGGAAAGCCTTCACCAGCGAAGCATTGCTTTGCCTGGGAGGGAAAGAGCATGAGAATGCAGTGGAGATGACGACAGGAGAGGACTGAGGTACCGCTGACCATTGAGCTTCGAGGTCTCCCCACCCACCTGGCTGGGAAGAGAGGATACAGCAGAGAGCAGGCTCGAGATCTTATCGTGGAGTTCCTTGAGCTAAAGACACCATCATGTGAGACTGAGGCGACTCAATAACAAGGGCAGCGAACGACGCCGTACCTCTTTCGTGAGAAGCTCCGAGTTCTTTTCGGCTATTAAAGGGATCCGCTGATTGGCCGCCTCCTTCATTTTGGTGAGCTCGGCAATCTCGTCATTCCGCTTCTTCAACTTCTTTTTCATGGACTACATTGAATAGATAAATCAGGAATGAAAAAAATATCGTGGTGAGGAAGATACGCACCTCTTTCTCCATGACGACGTTCACGGGATCATCGGGATTGTCCGCGTTGGGCACCAAGAGCTGAGCAAAGGAGCCCGGGAACATTCCAGAGCGCTCACCAACGCTGCCCTTCCACCAGCCTTGAGCAGCGCCTTCCTCAATCACCTGCACAATCACAAAGTTTACAAAAAAGGCATTGACATCATCAGCGATCGCAAGCGAAGGTACCACAATGATGTCGCCAGCCTTGAAAGACAGCTCCTTGTCGGTCTTGGCCTCATAGTCGTACTGTGCGCGAGCGAGGAGCTCCTCCTAGAGATTAAATGAGCATCACATGAAGGCAATAACAAAGGCTTCTCATACAGCGAAGAAATATTGAGGGTGATCAACCAACGCGACGACCAGTGCGTTCACTTGTGGCGAGTGGGCGACCATGGCCATCATGTCACTCTCAGCAGACTGGAACCGATCGAAAGTAAGAAATACATAAAATAATATGAAGGCAATATCGAGAAAGACCTTAATGAGGTTGGGTGCGAAGACGGTCGAAAGGTTGTGCGAAGCCATCTTGTTCACGGCATGGAATTGGGCCACTTTGTTCAGAAAAGTCATCAAGTATTTCAGAGTCGCGAAATTGGCTGGCGGCAACTATGATAGGGAGATCAGTACTTTGAGAGGCACCGTCAAGAGGATGATGGGAACGTACCTCATGGAGGAAATGTCGAACGAAGCGGCGCTTAGAAGTTTCGTCAGGTTGCATCATGGCCTGGATGAAGTTATTATAGAGCTTGAAGGTAAGAAGCGGCTCTGGCAGCTCACTAGCGAACACAAAGAGCTCAGAAAATGGGATAACTACCGAAGTGTACAACAGCGGCTTACCGAAGGAACAGCTTCAGAACACCAGCGACAGTATGCGGATCGCTCTCTGCCTTCATGTTAACGTTGGCACCAAGATCGTATTGTTGGCGATAGCTCTCGATCATCAACTGCTTACCAGAGAGACGGAAAATACCCTCCAGCTACAATACAAGGCCATGGGAACGAAAATACCAAGTACGATATCCAACCGACACACCTCCATGGCATTTGCCTTAATAATGTCGATGCAGTTCACTACTAGCTGAGGGACAAGCTCGTCACCCTTGAGGACACGCTCCAGCGGAACACCAAACACCTAGACAAAAAGAGGATTAGAACCCATCAAGAACCCAAGGACTCCACGATAACCATACCAAGTCCTCCTTAGAAACAGCCTCATAGAAACCGCCGTCATCCGTCAACAACGGGGCTTTGTGCTCCGGCGGGACGGGGGTGTAGGTCAGGGCGTGCGAGATGAGTCTTCGCTGCCACTTGGACTGCTCGGCCTCGTTCGAGTCAACCTAAGAAAGAATGAGATATAGTGGTTGAATCTGGGAGGGACGCATCGCATCTCAAAGTACCTGAAAAGAGAAGTACTCGCTCTTCGACTTCCAAGAAAGGTCGAAGCGGAGTGGCAGCAAGCTCTTTTCGACCTTGGCGCCTCCCGTCGTCGAGGACACCTTTTTCTTTTCTTTCTCCTTCTTTCCGGCATCCATTTGCTCTGGAATCTGCTCAATATACTCGCACTCCCTGAAGACATTTGTGAGTTCAAACCCACGCCACCATTCGCCTCAATGAACAATATGAGTCGTACGAGAGGCGAATGGTAACCAGATCGACCTGATCCTCTTGGCGCATCACCTTGAGGAAGCCGCTCTTATATGTGACATAGCGAA
>Ga0154020_10009657_pt1 | contig 11099 bp, 9 predicted proteins | sample Klosneuvirus_201_FD_109709 | JGI IMG/M metagenome (GOLD analysis project Ga0154020, IMG submission 109709) | Active sludge microbial communities from wastewater, Klosterneuburg, Austria - Klosneuvirus_20160825_MG | ecosystem: Engineered > WWTP > Aerobic digester > Activated sludge | place...
AACACCAATTTTAGCAAGGTGTAAACGGGCAACTTTCTCATCAAGCTGTTTAGGCAAAGTGTAAACTTTGTTTTCGTATTTATCCGAGTTATTCCATAACTCCAACTGAGCTAAAGTTTGGTTAGTAAATGAATTCGACATCACAAAGGATGGGTGACCGGTAGCACAACCAAGATTTACCAAACGACCTTCAGCAAGGACAATAATATCTTTACCATCTAAAGTATATTTGTCAACCTGAGGTTTAATAGTATCCATAGTTTTCCCATAGTTCGCATTTAACCAGGCCATATCGATTTCATTATCGAAGTGACCGATATTACAAACTACAGCATTATGTTTCATAGACTTGAAATGACGATCCTTAATGATGTCTTTATTTCCGGTTGCTGTAACAATGATATCCGCTTCTTTCACAGCATCATCCATTTTCTTAACTTCATAACCTTCCATAGCAGCCTGAAGAGCGCAAATAGGGTCGATTTCAGTTACGATTACCCGAACACCTGCGCTGCTTAATGATTCAGCGGAACCTTTTCCAACATCACCATAACCTGCAACAACAGCAACTTTACCTGCAAGCATTAAATCAGTTGCACGACGAATAGCATCCTGCAAAGACTCACGGCAACCGTACTTGTTATCGAATTTTGATTTCGTAACGGAATCATTTACATTGATAGCAGGCATAGGAAGAGTTCCGTTTTTCATACGCTCATATAAGCGGTGAACACCTGTTGTAGTTTCTTCAGAAAGGCCTTTAATGCCACCAATTAATTCAGGATATTTATCGAACACCATATTGGTTAAATCACCACCATCATCCAAAATCATATTGAGTGGCTTACGATCTTCACCAAAGAATAATGTTTGTTCGATGCACCAGTCAAATTCTTCTGCGTTTAATCCTTTCCAGGCATAAACAGAAATTCCTGCAGCAGCAATTGCAGCAGCAGCATGATCCTGAGTTGAGAAAATATTGCATGATGACCAGGTAACTTCAGCTCCTAAAGCCTGAAGTGTTTCAATCAAAACTGCTGTTTGAATGGTCATGTGTAAACAACCTGCTATTCTGGCTCCTTTGAGTGGTTGTGATTTGCCGAATTCCTGGCGAAGTGACATCAATCCCGGCATTTCATCTTCTGCAAGTTTGATTTCTTTTCTTCCCCATTCTGCAAGGGAAATATCTTTTACTTTGTACTTGACGAATTTCGTCTCTGCTGATTTAATCATGATTTATGGTATTTTGTGCAAATTTACTAAATAACAGGATAAAGGTCAAATAAGTTCAGATTAATAGAAAAATCAGGGTGCCACTAATAAAACATGAAGTTGTTGAGTCCGGAGCTGAAATTGCGCTTTGGAAAATCACGGAAACCGTGGATGAACTGGTCATTTTACTTCAAAAAGGGGGTATTTATGCCGATTTACCCTTTTTCAGAAATCAAAATCGTTTGGCAGAATGGCTGGCAACCAGAGTGTTAATAAGTCATTTGGGTGTTCAACAACGTGTTGTTTACGATGAAATGGGAAAGCCACATCTGGAAGGAGCCGGTAAATTTCTTTCCATTTCGCATAGCGGAGACATGATTGTGGTAATTATGCACACTTCATTAAGAGTAGGCATCGACATCGAAAAAGTTGGTGACAGAATTTTTAAGGTGCAACATAAATTTGTCAACGACTCTGAAAATCAATGGATTAATGAACAAACCCGGATGGAGCAATTATATGTCATTTGGGGGGCAAAAGAATGCGCTTTCAAAATATTCGGATTGGGAGCAATAGACTTTCGGGATCACCTTACTGTAGCCCCCTTTTCATTTGGAAATAAGGGAATTACAGAAGTCAGCTTTAAAAAAGGAGAAAATGATTGCATTTTCCGGGTTTTTTTCCAATATTTGGATCAGGTGATGATTACTTATGCTATTGCTTCGTAATTTCACACCCATAATTTTATGACCGTATACCAACAAATAACTAATAAGAAATCAGAGGGCAACAAACAATTTGCTGTACTGATTGACCCTGATAAATCTTCAATTGAGAAAATTGAAAAACTATGCATGCTGGCTACCGACAGTGGTGTAGATTATATTTTTGTTGGAGGAAGCCTTCTCACAAATGGCAATCTTCCAAATTGTATTCGTCGTATCAAATATGCTTGTAATTTACCGGTAGTATTGTTTCCCGGCAATGGCAATCAAATCGATTCTCAGGCTGATGCGATTTTATTTTTGTCCCTGATTTCCGGAAGAAATCCGGAACTGCTGATTGGCAAGCATGTTGTTTCGGCACCTATTATCAGAGAAAAAAACCTCGAAGCCATTTCTACCGGCTATATGCTTATTGAAAGCGGCAGGCCCACCACTGCACTTTACATGAGCAACACTTTACCGATCCCATCCGACAAACCTGACATAGCTGCCTGTACTGCAATGGCCGGTGAATTACTTGGATTGAAAATGATCTTTTTGGATGCCGGAAGCGGCGCATCATTTCCCGTCAATGAACAAATGATTCATGCAGTCCGTAAATCAGTTGAAATTCCGCTTATTGTCGGAGGAGGAATTAATACTCCTGAAAAAGCAGCAACAGCCTGCAAGGCCGGTGCCGATTTGATAGTTGTTGGTAATTCTATTGAATCTGATCCGGGAATCATCAAAGAAATTGCTGATGCGGTGAAGACTATCAATGTAAGTTGATTTTACATTACCATAAATTCACTCTTTCGGATTTCTTTGGCATTTTGCGAAAACCGTATTTTAAATCTTCTGCTGAAATAAGCAGGATCTTTAAAACCTACTTTTGAGGCAATTTCCTGTATATTATCATTGGTAGTCCTCAGTAAAAAGTGAGCATGCTCCAGCCTTCTGTTTTCAATGTATTCCTGCAAATTATGATTGGTGAGCGTTTTGAAAAACTGACCCACATAATCTTTTGAAACATAGGCCAGTGAAGCAATCTTATGATTAGATAAATCCTTTTCAAGATTTTCCTGAATATACTGGATGATACTTATAAGCCTTTTGTCCAGTAAAAATTCCAACTTTTCCACATTTACAGTAAGATCCGGAGAAGTGAATATGAACCGACAAACATGCACCACCAATTCTTCTGTTAATTTTCTTGTAAGAGTAGAACGACCGATTTCTGAACCTTCTTCTTCATTCAATATCTTATGAAGGAGATCAGAAATCACTCTATTCGAACCTAAATTCAAACAAGGCAATTGCAGAATTGGAAAAAAAGGTATGGCACCATGAACTAATGCATCTAATCCAAGAATTGTAAATACATCCTTATCTTTGACCACAGGAGATATTCCGATTGGTTGCAGGTAAATCTCGCGTTCTTCAACAGACGTAAAGCCTTCATGACCCATAACATGATAAGGTCCGCGTCCATGCCGGAAATAGATTGGTTGGCCTCTGGGAATAAAATACAAAACACCTGGTTCAAGAATCTCATGATTAATCCCAGCGCTGAAAAAACCGGAATTGACCTGTACCAGAACATCCTTCTGTTCAAGGGTGTTAACCAGTTCAACCGGTTTAATTACAGCACGTCTGCTTGCTTTGATATACTTGACATCCAAAGCATCAATGATTCTGTTAAAGTTTTCGCTTCTGAAAGGCATAAATCATTTACATTACCAGACAAATATAGAAATATACTCCAAATAAGCAAAAAGCCAATCTAAAAATAATACAATTCTCTTACAATTCTAATTGTTCCGAAAATTATCAATTCTAAACCATTAGGTCATGTTGCTTTAAATATCAAATCCATATAATTCAATAATAAATTGACATATACAGAAATAGCAGGTTTCATTTTCGGCATTGTAGGGATATGGCTTACTATAAAGGAAAATGTGTGGTGTTTTCCCATTGGGATATTAAATGTTACGATTTCCTTCTTTCTTTTTAGGGAACAGCAACTGTATTCTGATGCGCTTCAGCAGGTAGTGTACTTTATTTTATTGGGCTATGGGTGGTATAAATGGTCGCGAGGTATCACTTCGAATTCATTGGAAATTACCGGAATGACCACAACCTGGATAACTGTCTTGACATTCGTTAGCATAGCCTTGGCAGTTGTTATGGGTACCATTTTCGACCGGTATACGGATGCAACATTACCCTATTGGGATTCATCGGCAACAGCCATTTGTTTTAGTGCCCAGTTTCTGGTTGCCAGAAAAAAAATTGAGAACTGGTATTTGTGGATTATAGCCAACATCATGTATATTGGAATATACCTGCAAAAGGAACTTTATTTGTATAGTATTCTATTTTTAATATATTTAATATTAGCTTTCTACGGATTGTACATCTGGAAAAAACAAGAGTCACATCAGACTAACCGATGATTGAAACCATGATAAAAAGAATTGCCATAATCGGGCCTGAATCATCAGGTAAAAGTGAATTAAGCCGGGCCTTGGCAGCGAAATATGAAACAGGTTGGGTGCCTGAATATGCCCGCGAATACCTCACCGGATTAGGGCATCCATATTCAGAATCCGATGTTATTGCTATTTACCAGAAGCAATGGGATCAGGAATGCTATGCTTTGAAATTTGCCAACAATTTTCTATTCATTGATACTGAATTTATAATCGGAAAGGTTTGGTATGAACATGTGTTTAATAAAAAATGTGAGTATTTCGATTTCATGATAAACCAAAACCCATACGATTTTTATTTACTAACGCTCCCTGATCTGCCATGGGAAGCTGATCCACTTCGGGAAAATCCAGGTAAAGGAGTATACTTTTTTGATTGGTATAAAAATATACTGGAGCAACACGACCTGCCCTACTCCATTATTTCAGGATCAGGTGACGACCGCCTGCAGTGTGCCATTAAGGCCATAGTACAACACTTTTCAGTTTCATAAGCGCAGAATTTTAGAAGGATACATTTATTCCTATCATATAATTTCTTCCTGCCTGGGGATAATAATAATTCTCTGTTGTAAGTTCTCCTGAATACAAATAACTGAAGGTATATCCATTCGATTCATATTGGTGATCGAAAACATTATTGACCATTGCAGACAAAGAAACTTCCCTCACAAAACCTGGGTTCCATTTCCAGCTTATTCTAAAATCTGAAAGATAATAAGGATCAAGCGAACGTTTGGAATCGGATGTATTATCGAGAAATTGTTTACCTACATATTTATTCGACAATGATATTTCCCAAGATTTGCCGGGTTTGTAAATTGCTCCCAGATACCCGGTCACTGCCGGAGAAAACGAAATATCGGTTTCAGAATATACCCGAATCAATTGTCCGCCATTATCATAATCATCGATATACTCTTTAAAATTTTTGATTTTATTCCTGCTTAAAGTAACATTTGCAGTGCATTGAAGCTTATTAAAAGGCAACCAGGTTGCTTCTGTTTCAATACCTTCTCTAAAGCTGGAAGCAATATTCACTCTTGTGTAATTGCCCACATCATTTAATTTCCCGGTCAGCACCAATTGGTTATCATATAACATCAGGTAGTAATTAACACCTATTCTCAATTTGGATGATTTATATCTGTAACCGGCTTCAAAATCATACATCGATTCATGTAAAGGACGACTGTTAGTTGTAGATTCGGTATAATCATCTCGTGAGGGTTCTTTATTGGCAATACCGCTGAAGAAGTATATCTGATTTGCTGCATTAAACTGGTAATTGATACTTAGTTTTGGATTAAAAAAGATCAACTTATCATTTTGCGGTAAAGGTTGTCCCAAATCATCGAGTCCCTCGAATGAGTAAGAAATATTTCTGATTTGCAAATCTACCAGCAATTGAAACTTTTGGTTTACCATCCATGTTGATTTTCCATAAACTGTAAAATCCTTTTTCAATCCGTTATTAAAATAATACCGGTGAGGGGTTAAAACCGGAGCAGAAAACTCCGACCTTATTACCTCACCAAAATGATCTCCATCATATTCATTATAGGATCCTCCAAGAATAAAACCCAAAACTGATGAAGGGTTGAAATGTAAAGAAGCAACAGTTCCATAAAAATCATTGTCGAGCCATTTCCGTCTAACAACATCACTCGAAACAATGGTATCACCATTTAAAATAAAATTAGGCAAATTGTAATCAGCTAACAATTCGTCTTCTTTAAACTCTTCGTAAAAACCACTTCCACGGGTATAATGAAATGCTGTATTAAGAATGAGATTTTTCTTAAAATCATAAGAAAAAAATGCCTGATAATGATCTTGTTGATAATCGTCAACCTGATTTTCATAGTTATAATAATTCCATGTCCGGTTTGTGTCCAATGAAGCTTCAGGGATACCATACCATGATTGATAAGTAATTTCTTTGCCAGAAAATACATTAAATTTCAACATCATTCTTTCGCTGAAATAACCTCCGGAAACAAAAAAGGATTTAAGGTCAGATGTAGCCCGATCTACATATCCATCAGAGGTTATTCTTGATAGTCTTCCGTTGAAATTCCATTTATTTTTGAGCATTCCTGATCCGAATGAAATAGTATTTCTCCATGTATTGAAGGAGCCGGCACTATTTAATGAATTTACAAAAGCAGAATCAGCTGGTGTTGAAGTCTGGATATTTATACTGCCGCCAAAAGCACCTGCACCATTCGTGGATGTTCCTGCTCCCCGTTGAACCTGAACACTATTAACTGAAGAAGCAAGATCCGGCATATTCACCCAGTATAACAATTGCGATTCGGCATCATTAATTGGGATACCATCAATAGTAACATTAATGCGAGATGCATCAGAACCACGAATTCGAACTCCGGTATATCCAATACCAGTACCTGCATCTGAAGTGGCGATTAACGATGGAACAGATTCCAGCATAAAAGGGATATCTCTGCCGGTATTCACATCATCGAGAATATTCTTTTCAATTGTGCTGTGAGCAATACCGGCTTCCGAAGCAACGCGTGTAGCAGCAATTACTATTTCAGAATTAAGGACAAAGGCAGTTTCAAATTCAATATTTTTAACTGTTGTCTCATTGCTCAAATCTAAAACATAACTTTGGGTTTGATAACCAACAAAACTATATTTAACAGTATAACTTCCCGGTTTGGTTAATTTGATTTCATAGCGTCCTTCAGAATCAGTAGTAACTCCAATATTTTCGGACATTACAACAACATTAGTACCTGGTAACGGTATGCCTGAACGTTTATCGGTTACCAGACCAGAAATGGTAATCTGCGCCGACACCTGAGTTAGTGAGCACAATAATACAAGGAGATGCAATAAACTTTTCATGGCTAAACATTTTAAATGGTTCTAAAACAAGAGACCCGTGAACAGCAACACAGCTAAGCCGGAAATTGCGTGCACGGGAATGCCATTTATTGCAAAAATTGTTACCACGTTTCCTACGCCGGCATTATCCGGATCAGGTTCCTGGGTATAATCTCAGCAATCCGTAAAATACGGAAAGCACCCCTTGTTGATGCAAAGATAACATGTCTGATTAAAAAAAGTTTAGCAAAGAGTAAAATTTCATCAGTCCATCTAAATACAGGCCTAAAGTACAATCAGCTAAATTTCAATTCTTTAGACAAATAATCTAAAATTCCGGTTAATGTACGGGCACCTAAATTATCTTTGTCCGGGTTAAATACTTCAAGAACATTGGAAACATGGCATTATTTACTGGCAATTATTGCAGGCTTTGTAGCCGGCATAATAAATACGCTGGCAGGAAGTGGTTCTCTTTTCACATTACCTTTTTTATTATTCATGGGATTGCCTGCACCTATTGCTAATGGTACAAATCGTGTGGGCATTTTGTTGCAGACCTTGGTTGGAGCAAGCCGATTGTACAAAAAAAGTGATAATAATCTCAAACATGATCTGAGATACATTTTACCATGTGCTGCAGGTTCAGTTGTTGGAGCCCTGATTGCAGTTTCCATTTCTGAAGTAGCCATGAGAATTACAATTGGCGTTATAATGTTAGTGTTGCTTTTCGTATTACTATCAAATTACAATTCCTTATTGAAAGAAAGTGACAAGCCTATTCCATCCTACCGAAAAAATGCGGGCATGCTTTTACTTTTCTTTATCGGTATTTATGGCGGATTTATTCAACTGGGAGTTGGTATTTTTTTATTGTCGCTGCTTCTTCTTTATTTGCAATTCACATTTAAACATGCCAATGCTTTAAAAAATTCTATCAACTTCTTCCTAACAGTTCCTGCTTTTATCATTTTTGCTATCAATGATCAGATTAACTGGGAACTTGGTGGTATTTTGGCTATTGGGCAGATGGCAGGTGCCTGGGTAGCATCCGGATTTGCATCAGAAAACAAGCAGGCTAATTTGTGGATCAGAAGATTGCTGGTGGCAATGACTTTGTTTTCAGCATTAAAATTACTGCATGTTATATAGATTTTTCACGGTATAAATCATGATAAAAATCATCTGATTTAAAGGCCCTTCCGGTGACTCCTATCACCGCAGCTTTTCACCACAACTTTGTAACCTTGCAGTATGGAATCCTTCTCACGAGGGGATGGAAAATAAAAACCAAACTACTAAAAACATGAAAAAACTTCTCATTTTACTAATCAGCACAATTCCAATTTGGGCTGGTGCTCAGGGCACCCTGGACTGGAATCAGTCTACACGTGGTGTTGCAATTGCACTCGACAATCAAAACAATTCTTATGTCACCGATTACGATTACAATCCGGCAGGAGATATCTCTCTGATTAAAAGAGATCCGCAAGGTAACTTAATTTGGGCAACGAGTTTTAACCAGACAGATAATACTAAATGGGAGCGCGCATCCTGGGTAGAAACCGACAATGCAGGAAATGCAGTTGTAATTGGCACACTGATGTCAGGCTATTCAAACCCGGTTGTTGCAGCTAGCATTATAATGAAATTTGATGTTAATGGTAATCTTTTATGGCGTCAGATTTTTGATGGACCTTTCGATGGTTCATCCACCACAAAATGTATCATTGATGCTACAAACAATATTTATGTATTGGGAATTGGAGTCAGTCCAAATGGCCTGAAAACAAGAGTTAAAAAATTCGATGCCACGGGTGTTGTTTTGTGGGATTATTTCGATAATTACGGTGTAGGAGCGCCGGTAAATTTCAAATTCACTCCAGACAATCACATAGTAATTGCAGGACGGGGTGTTACAGGAAATATTAATGGATATTCAAAAATAGATTTGAATGGGAATCACGTCTGGAACATTTCACCAGTTTCAAGCTTTACTGTTGGTGATATTGCAGGTGATGCATTCGGTAATAGTTACATTGTTCATGGAACTCCTGGCTCAGGTGGAGGAACCATTGTAAGAAAAATAAAACCAAACGGAAACGAAATCTGGCAAAGGAATTTTGCATTGACGGCTTTCAGGATCGAAGTTGGGACAGATAATTTTCCAGTAGTAGCAGGTTTTCCTGTTGCCGGTGCAGGAGCTGCCTTTGCTAAAATAAACAGCAATGGTAATCTGATCTGGTTGAATCCTGATGCGGATGGCCCTAACATCCTTTTGCTTCACTCCCTGTTAATACTCGATCAATTTAACAATGCCTATTTGGCTGCCGGACAATTAGGTTCAATGGCTGTGTGTAAGGTAAACAGCAATGGCAGTAATGCCTGGACCACAATTATTTCAGGTAGTGGGGCTGTCGGTTTGGAAATTGGTACCGATTACAATGTATATGCTGTCGGAGGTTCCACAGTACGATTATTGCAGACATCACCTTGTACAGTTCCTTCAAACAGGACTTCTTCTAACATTACCCCAACTTCCGTTAAATTAAACTGGGCAAGCGTTCCCGGTGCCGTTCAATATCAGGTATGGACCCGAAAAACCACTTCTACAACCTGGCGAAAACGAACCGTTCCTGCAACAAAAACATTTGCAACCTTTACTGTTCTGGATTGTGGCTCAGATTACGTATGGAAGGTAAGAACTGTTTGTAATGCGTCACCTCTAGTTACCTCTTCCTGGTCGGGTTTAGAAAATTACTCCACAGCAGCATGTTTTGCAGGTGGTGAAGTTGACAGAATAATCGACTCCGAAACAAATTCAACTATGGCAGTTATATTCCCAAATCCGGCAAATGAATATACCCAAATTAGTTTCGAGTCTCCCGGCCATTTCAATGTTGTTTTAATGGATATTAGTGGCCGGATAATCAAAGAATCTACTTATACGATTACTGAAGACCAAACTCAGGAGATTGATATCCGCAACTTACAAAGTGGGATTTACCTGCTTCAAATAACTTCGGACAAAAAATCACAACAATATCGGCTTGTGAAGCAATAAATTTGGAGTCAGAAAATTAGAAAGTGTCGGGAATACCCCGGCACTTTTTACATTTTGCAATTACACGAAGGCGATAAAAAAACTTTCCCACCAGGCACCATTTCTTTAAATTTCAAATGTTGTTCTTCAGAAAATAATATACCTCGGAGTTCCAATATTTTTAGATTCTTCAAATTTCTGATTTCATCCGGCAGATCTTCCAGTTCATTGTCCCATAGCTCCAAAATTTCCAGTGCCGCCAGGTTACCTGTCTCAGGAGGCAAATTGGTAAGCGTATTTCTGTTGAGTGATAATTTTTTCAGCCATTTAAAACTGCCAATCGCGGCAGGGACGGAAGATAATTTATTGTTGCTGAGATCAAGTTCTTCCAGAGAGGAGAGCAAGGCAATGGAATCGGGAAGAGTTTTAATTTTATTTCTGCTCAGATCGAGAACTAATAAATTTGGAAGTTTATAAACACCAGGAGGGATCTGAGTAAGCTTCTTACCACTTAAATCAAGAATATAGGCTGAATCAGGATTTGCAAGTGCAGCAGCCACACTTTTATACACTTTATAACTTGGTCTGGTATAAACCGGGAGTTCTTCTTGTTGAGCAGAGACATTGAATGACACAAAAAATAGTAGGGAAGCCGAAAAAATAAAAAGCGGATTCCTAAATTTAAGATATTTGAAACATGGGATTTGCATCAGGTGCAAGACGTATTAGTAATCACACAACGTTATTTTAAATATTTTAATGTAAAGTTAAGATCATTTTTAATTTGCC
>Ga0154020_10009659_pt1 | contig 11099 bp, 8 predicted proteins | sample Klosneuvirus_201_FD_109709 | JGI IMG/M metagenome (GOLD analysis project Ga0154020, IMG submission 109709) | Active sludge microbial communities from wastewater, Klosterneuburg, Austria - Klosneuvirus_20160825_MG | ecosystem: Engineered > WWTP > Aerobic digester > Activated sludge | place...
AGCTCAAACCTTAAGGTCGCAGAACGCTCGCGCCTCGGCGAGGTGCTGCAAGAAAAAGAACTCGCGCAATCGGGAATCGCGGAACCTGCCATCGCAGCCAAACTCGGCCGCCTGTTGACTGTCGATGCAGTGCTGATCGGCACGCTCACCGGCTCCGCGGGCAAGACTGAAGTTTTTCTGCGCCTCGTCGATTCGGGAACCGCACTCATTATACATACTGCGCGCGCTGAAATTTTACCGGGTGGCCGCGCTGCCCTGGCAACGTCTGCTGCCATCCCCACAACCGAAACGGTACCCGTCGTGAATACGGCAGGTACTGCCGGTCAGAATGAAACGCAATCGCGCCGCATAGAGGCTAAGCTCTCCGGCGGCGCCAATACCGGCAAAGTTGAAACAGAAGGCGAGCCCAGTGGCAAACTCGTCGATGTCGCTTACCGCAAAGCCGGCCCCGGTGGCTATCATCAGGTGATTGGCCGTATAGCCAATACCGGCAGCGTCAGGCTCCTTGATCCGCGCGTCTCTCTGCAGCTTTTTGACCGCGGTAAAAGCCTGATCGGCGGCTCTGCGTGCGTATCACCCGATCAGGCAATTCAACCTGGCGGCAAATTGCCGTTTTCGTGCCTGTTCAAACCCGCTGCAGATTATTCTTTCTTTGAAGCGGTACTCGATACCTCGGCGCGGTTCAGCGCCAGCCGCGCGACCGAACTCACAGCAGCGAACCTGCGCTTTCGCCGCGACGCCGGTTCTATCTCGGGAGATTACCAATTGAGCGGTCAGCTCACAAACCGCGAAGAACACACCGTCACCTACCCACGCGTGCTGCTGAGCCTGTTCGATGCCAACGGCAGGTTCATCGGCAGCGCCAGTGGCTTTACGGTCAAGAAGGAACTCGCACCGGGCGAATCATCTCCCTTCATTATCACAGTCTACGCGTACGCACTGCATGGCAAAGCGGTGCGCTACGAAGCATTCTACTCGGCTCTGCTCAGCCGGCGTTAGGAATTTCTTTAATTATACACATCCAGATTTTGCGGATTTTCTTCGAGCTCCACCGCGCCGGCATTCTGTAGCTCACCCGCGCTCACACTCGGTACCGGTGCATTCGCGGGCTTTGTGCCGTCGCGCGAATCGATCACCAGCCCGCCCGGAACTGCCGGCAGACCGGGGGCCGGAGCTAACTGCGCCATGTATTCTTCGGTGCGTTTATTGAGCTCTCCCTGATTTTCTGCATAATACACCTGCCCTTTCACCGGGTGTTTGCAGGGATAAGATCCAAGCAGCAGACCGCGTTCACCGCAGATATCGACTTGCACAAACCCCGATTCCAGCGGAGGCAGATACTTCTTATTGTCGGGGTGGTTAGAAACATATTCTTTTGAAAAGTCCGTCCACACCGTGCCGGCAGTACCGCTACCCGAACCGGTGAAAGGCGCGCCGCGTTCATGGCCGACCCAAATCACGCTGATCTGCCCGGGCAGCGCGCCGACAAACCACGTGTCGCGAATGCCGGTGCGCCCGGACCATTTCGCTTTAGCCGACGCCGGTGATTGCACCGTGCCGGTTTTGCCGCCAGAAATGCCGGCAATCTCGGGCGTCTTGAGCGGCATCGTGCCTTCGTTCGAGATCACCGCCTGCATCAGGTTCAACACCATCGCGCACGCGATCGGGTCGAGAATGCGCTCGCGCGGTTTATCCAGCTCGGCCTTGTAAATTTCCTGACCGTCGAAATCTGTAATCTTCAGCACCATCACCGGCTCGACCATTAACCCGCCCGAGGCGATTGTACCGTAGATGCGCGCTAGCTCGAGCGGCGAGAGTTCGATTGCGCCCAGCGCCATTGCGAGATTCTTGCGGTCGCCGATGCGAAGCGCCATTTCATCGCTATTGAGCCCCAGAATCGCCTGCAGTGCATCGGTGAACTTATTGACGCCCATCTGGTGCAACAGTTGCACCGGCACGGTGTTCATCGACAGGGCAAAGGCATGCCGCGCAGTCACTTTACCCTTGTAGCCCTTATACCAGTTCTTCGGCTGATAGCCGCCAAGATTGATTGCCTTGTCTTCGACGATGCTCGAAGGATGAATCAGTTTCTGCTGAAAGGCTAGCGCATAGACCAGAGCTTTGATGGTCGAACCCGGCTGGCGGTACATCGAGAATGCACGGTTGATCGGCGAAGTGCTGCGGTATTCATAGCCGCCCACAACACTTTCGACATACATATTCTCGGGATTGATGCCGATGTAACTGCCGTTAATGCCCTCCGCTATGGCCTTCACCACATCCGCATCGGCTTTTTTATTTTTCGCCAGCAGTTTTTCATGTTCTTTCATGAGATCGGCTTTCACCTGCCCCACGCGCGTGTTCAACAGTTTTGCAGCGGCTTCCTGGTTTCTGACGTCGAGCGCTGTATCGATGCGCAGCACTTTGGTTTTCAGCTCGTTCGACGTGAAGCGTTTGTTCAGAAATTTCTCCACCTCGTTTAAAAAATCGGGTGCGCGGTTCAGGCGAAAATTGCGCGCGTAGTTATACTTGCCGATCTTGCTGCCATAGACCGTGTTGCTACCGATCTTGTTTTCGCTCACCACATGCCGCTCGCGAAAATTTTTGACCTGCCGGTCTACATCCAGCTTTTCGCTGCTCTTGATCACGTAAGGATGTGCGCTCATGAGTTTCAACACAAGCTGCTGGCGCGTCAGCGCCGTTTTCATCGACGCCGCGGGATTATACAGCGACGGCGCGGGAATAATGCCGACCAGCATCGCCGCTTCAGCCGGGCTCAACTCGCGTGCGGACACGCCGAAATAACGGCGGCTGGCATCTTCGAAGCCGACGCTGTTCATGCCGAGATAAACTTTGTTGAGATAGATTGCCAGAATTGTCGCTTTATCGTAGCGCGATTCGAGATACCAGGTGCAGTAAAATTCAGATAACTTATTGAATACGTTGCGCTTGCGGATCTTCGTCGTGTCACCGCCGGCCGCACCTTTGTCGGCATTTTCCGCCTCACTGAGAATCAGCTTCGCCAGTTGCTGCGAAATCGTGCTACCCCCCTGCATATCGCCGCCCGTCAGCATCGTTTTGATCGCACGAAAAATCGATTTTATCTGCACGCCGCCGTGGTTATAGAAATTGCGGTCCTCTGAGGCCAGCAGCGCCCACACGATATTCGCGTGTTCGGCAAGGTTCTCGGCGCGTATATCGCGCTGCCCTGGCCGCCGAATTTCGCCGATCAGCACATTGTTACGGTCATAAATTTCAATCAGTTTCTTATCGCGTTCAGATAACTCGCCCTTGAGCTCTGATTCAAGCGTGGTGAGAATATTGCCAACAATTTCTTTTTTCCCGTGCCATGAAACATAGGCACCGATCATCATCGCCAGCGTGCCGATTACCGCCAGTACAGTACCTGTCAGCAGGATTTTCTTCTTGCGGTGCCATAACCACGCCGGTACAGCCTTTAGTCGACTACCGATGCCGGTTTTTGCCGGTGGTTGCGAATATTCATTTTGAGAAGGCGGATTTGCGCCACCCGCCGACGTACTTGCCGGAGTGGAAACCGGCTCGTTGCCGGGAGTATCTTGCATGGATAAGCGCATAAGATTAATTATGCCTTAGCGTCAATTTGTTTATTCTATCGCGCCTGTGGCGCGATAGAATAAACGAGATTTCAGATCTGTGCCAGCGCCTGGTCGATGTCGGCGATAATATCGGAGACAGTTTCGAGACCGACAGAGAGCCTGACGTAATCGGGTGACACACCAGTTTCTTTCTGTTCCGCCTCAGTCAGCTGCGAATGCGTTGTCGATGCGGGGTGAATCACCAACGATTTGGAATCACCGATGTTCGCCAGATGTGACAACAGCTTTACCGAGTTAATGAATTTTTTTCCGGATTCGAGGCCACCTTTGACACCAAAGCCGACCAGCGCACCAAAGTTTTCACCGAGGTATTTTTTCGCCTGCGCATGGTTCGGGCTGTCGGTAAGACCGGGATAATTCACCCACGCCACTTTCGGATGCTTTTTCAGATGCTCTGCCACTTTGAGCGCATTGATGCTGTGCTGTTTCACGCGCAGCGCCAGCGATTCCAGTCCCTGCAGAAACAGCCATGCGTTGAAGGGACTCAGGCAAAAACCGAGATCGCGCAACCAGAGTACGCGCGCGCGAATGATAAAGGCGATATTCACACCGCCAAACGGTTCAAACTTACCGAACACATCCCAATACTTGAGACCGTGATAGCTGGCATCGGGTTCTGTATAATCGGGATATTTCCCGTTGTTCCAGGCAAATTTTCCTGAATCAACAATCACACCACCGATCGACGTACCGTGGCCGCCGACGAATTTTGTCGCCGACATCACGATAATATCTGCACCGTGTTCAATCGGGCGTACGAGTCCCACGCCAACGGTATTATCGACGATCAGCGGAACTCCCGCCTCATGCGCAATTTTAGAAATATTCTCAAAATCCGGAACGTCGAGTTTCGGATTGCCAATCGTCTCGGCATAAACTGCACGCGTGTTGGGCGTGATCGCTGCTTTGAGCGCAGAAAGATCTCCGGATTTGACGAATTTGACTGTCCTGCCCAAAAGCGGCAGCGTCACGCGAAACAGCTGGTAAGTGCCACCATAAAGATTGTCTAAAGAGATTATCTCATCACCGGGGCGCGTTATGTTTAGAATCGCCGTTGTTGTCGCCGCCTGTCCCGAAGCAGTTGCGACTGCTGCAATACCGCCTTCGATTGCGGCAATGCGTTTTTCGAACACGTCCGTGGTCGGGTTCATCATGCGGGTGTAGATATTGCCGAATTCTTTGAGCCCAAAAAGGTTCGCGGCGTGGTCGGCGTCGTTGAACACATACGAGGTTGTTTGATAAAGCGGCACCGCGCGCGACCCCGTCGTCGGATCCACCACCTGCCCGGCGTGTAACCCCAAAGTTTCCAAATTGATTTGTGACATTCGATTCTCCTTGTCTGTTATATTAGAATTTAGGACAATATACAATACGGCGTCGTCGCGGCAAACTTTTGTCTAGCAGTTTCCTGAAAAAGGCAAAATTAGGAGCGCAAACGTCTTTGTTTGCGCGTATTAATGCGTGCGCACTTGCTGCACACATGACTTTTTCAGGAAACTGCTAAGGAAGTTCTGGTATGCTGTCATCGCTCACGGCAGAAATGTTCTGTGAGAGTTTCAACAATCCGCGCCTGAAGAATACCGAGCCTTTGAGCGCACTGCGTGTGACGGGCAATTGCCCATGTGCCAGCTGTTCAGCCGCCGCATGCTCGTCGGTAAATTCATCGGCAGCAAATGCCGTTGCCGCTTTGTTATAGGGGCACACCTGCTGGCAGACGTCGCAGCCGAACACCCAACGGTGTTTTTTTCCTGCGCGGGGAAAATCCGCGGCGGCGCTTCTACTCTCAATCGTGCGGTACGATATGCAAGATTGTATATCCATCAGCCCGTCGCCGGTAAGCGCCTGCGTCGGGCAGGCATCGACGCACAGCCGGCACTCACCGCAGGCGATCTGGACTTCTGCCGCAAGCTGGCGCACCGGTGCAGGCTGCTCTATCTGCCCGCCGATCGGAAAAAAATGGCGCGAAGTCCCGGCCTGCAAGGGTTCAGCGACAAGCAGCGAGGCGATCAGGAAAAAACTGCCGTACTGTGGCGAAATGAGCATCGCATTGCGGCCGATGAGCCCGAGCCCTGCACGGCGGGCCCAGTACCGTTCGGGCAGCGGGGCAGAATCGGTGACCGCCCGCCCGGTGAGATCGTTGGCCTGAGCGACACGCGCGAGCTTCGCCCGCAGAGATTCATGGTAGTCACGCTGCCATGCATAGCGGGCAATCTTGAACGGGGCGGCACGTAACTTCGTTTCAACGGCACGAAACCGGTACGGATACAAAAAGACCAGCAACGTCTCGGTTTCCGCAAAGATACTGCGCAGATTCTCTTTTTCAGGGCGGGCGAGATAATTCAGGTCGGCATGCCTGCCTTCTGCAATAAAATGGCGATAGAAAGCAGTGTACTCTGAATCGGGTCTCTCGACCGGCAGCACTGCGCCATCGACAAAGCCTTCCTGCCGCGCCATTTCTGCAACCCGAGTAAGGCGAATCTGGTCCAGAGAACCCGGCACTGCGGTTAGCTGCTGCCTGCGGGTCAGAGCGTCAGGCGATTAAAGTGTTGACGTGTAGAGCAAATTAGTAGATATATTTATCCTTTTATATGTTCTACAGCAGCGCCAGCAAATATGCGGTCCGGGCCCTGGCCTATATGGCTACCGAAGAAGAACAGCAGACATTCACCGTCGAACAAATAGCCCGCGGCGCCAATGTCCCCAAACCATACCTCAGCAAGGTGCTCAAACAACTTGTCTCCGGCAAAATATTAAAATCCAACAAAGGCCCCGGCGGGGGCTATCGATTTGCCAAAGACGCGCATGACATCAGTCTGTACGATATCAAAGTCGCGATCGACGGCATGACCGAATTTGTCGAGTGTTCTCTCGGACTCGACAGTTGCAATGACGCAGCACCCTGCCCGGCGCATTTCATCTGGAAAGATTTGCGTGCAGCAGCGACCAAGTCGATGCAGGTAACCAGCCTTTACGCCGCGGGAAGAATCATTACTGAAAAAATGAACCACCCCGAAGCGAATAAGAAAGTGATGTACCGCCGCAGCAAAGACAGCTAGAGAAGTTCTGCATCGGAAGTTTTCCCGAAGCCTGCTATATTACAATAACCAGCGGAACGGCATCAATAGCCGCGCCCTGAAACCGCCCGTCGGCAAATCACTTCCCGCCAGTCTGCAACCCGCTTTCATTGTCGCATAATTCAACGGCAGCGATGTCTGCTTTGAACGGAAAAAAAGCAGAGTATCGAGATTCAATACCATGCTGCGGTAGTCATAATTCGCAGAACCGGTGCCCACCCAGGCGTCAATTTGCATGAACTTCGTATGCGAAAAGCGGCGGTCATTGCCGGCGCCGCGATAGAGCAGAATTTTGGCGCCGCGTTTCTGCAGCCGCCGCGCCATATGAAAAGATATGGCATCGATCCAGGGCAGATCTGAACTTTCAGAAAGCATGATTTCGACCTGCACACCTTCCCGCAGTTTGCGTACCAGGATACGCCAGAAAAAACCGTATGGAATAAAATAAGGCATGGCAATCACGATCTTGCGCCGCGCGGCCCGCAGCCGGCGCTTGAGCCAGCGGGACATCGAAAAAGAAAACGCCCGATTGCCCTGAGCCACAATCACTTTATTGCGGCTGCGCAAAAGCAGTCTGGCCGCCCATTTGCTGTGCCTGGCGCGGCGGCCGGCGTCGACATACTGCCGCTCTAAGAGGTCGATGATTTTCTTGTTCATGGTCATCGCCATCATGTCGAGCCAGCGCCGTTCACCGCTGTACTTCAGAGAACACTGGCGCATGATGTTAAATCCGCCGGTATATGCAATCGTATGGTCGACGAGAAGTATTTTGCGGTGGTTGCGGCGAATGAGAAAACGGAACCATGCAAGGCGCAAAATGCGCAGGCGATGGTGGGTGAAGACCTGAACGCCCGCGGCGGTCAGTCGTTCTACCACCGATCCGGGCAAGTCAAAGCTGCCGACCGCATCGATGACGACCTCAACATGAATGCCTGCGCGTGCTTTCTGTTTGAGCGCACGTTCGAACAAACGACCGATTTCGTCGTCTTGCCAGATATAGACCATTAGATGCACAGAACGTTTCGCCGCGCGAATGCGGCGAATGGCATGCGCATAGAAAGCATCGCCTTCAGTAAATATTTCTGCCAGCACAGACATGGTTCATATCCCGTAAAATCGGCTGCGGCGACAAGGGAAGTTATGGAAGTTTAAGGCGATGGCTGCTAACCACAATCAGGGAGAATCCAGCCGGGTCTCAGTAGCAAAAGTATGCCTAATCCAATTCCATAAATGGGCCCCGCGACAGTGAGAAATCCGCGCAGCTTTGGCTTGAGGTACACACCAAAAAGCGATGCAGCGAGCATCAGCGGAAACGTGCCGAGCCCGAAAAAAAGCATATAGAGCACACTGTCCTTTAGCGTACCAGCGGCAATGCTCGCCATGAGCCCCATTGCCACCATACCGCAGGGTAAAAAACCATTGGCAACACCGAGCAGCGTGAAGCGGCCGGGGCCTGCCTTTCCGGCTGCGCGGGTCAGCAGATTGCGCAGGGCCGTCTGCGCGCGGCTGAGAAAGTTTACCTGCAAAACGGGGGTGAGTTGCAGCAGCGAAATGAGAATCAGCATGCCACCGGCGGCGTAAGACAGATACTTTTGCAAGCCTTTGAAATTTGCGGCCGCGCCCAGGCTACCGACGATGGCGCCGAGCAGCACATACGTGAAAATTCTGCCGGTATTATAAAGTACGCGCGCGGTCAGCGCAGCGGAAAAGCCGCGTTCGCTCACCGGCAAAGCTAAAACCAGCGGGCCGCACATGCCGAGACAATGACCGCCCGAAAAAAAACCCATGACCAGCGCGGTCAGAAACAGGCTCATAACACTGTGGATTGCAGAAAGTACTTCTTGCCATCGGCTTCAAAGGTGAATGACACTTTCCACATGTGTGCTTTGTCGACAGGAGCTTTGACTTCGCGTTTTTTTCCCTCAAATTCCAGCTGTACGGTGAAGTCGTCTGCCGGGTTGAGCGGTGAATAAAACTGCACGCTGCCCTTTATTTTTTTCCCCTTGAAAAAGTCCGGTAAATCGATTGTAACACCCTGGTCAGAACGTGCGATGCCTGCTGCGCCCAGCTTGGCGAGAGCATTTTCCTGATCGAGTCGCTCGGAAAATACTTTGTCGCGGTAATAGTAGTCCGGTGCAACGAGGTCGACACGCTCGGAAAACGCTTTCTTCACAAACATCAGCGTCATGCCCATAAACAGGGCCATAACGATGACGATACCGATAGGCCAGACGTAGTTGCGCATGGCTCAGCTTCCCGGTGAACCGGCAATAAACACCGTTTTCTTTTTTCTCAATAACTGTCCGTTCGACCAGATTTCCAATTCGACCGGCAGGTTCACCCCGTGCAGTGCGTCGGGCTTGAGCGCCACAAAGAAGCGAACCTCTGAAACATTCTGTGCATCGATTTCGCCCGGCTTGTCGATGAAGCGGATTTCACCCGCAGGTTGCACAAGACGAATTTCGGCTGTCTGCTTATCAAAGGTCTTATTGAATATTTTGAGCGAATACAGATTGCCCACGGTACCGTCGGGAAATTTCTGCGCCAGCATGCCCGGCTGCCGCAGCAGCACGGTCTCGATATTCTCTCTGCGCAACAGCAGCGTGGTGAAGATCGAGAGCACCACAAGCCAAACAACCAGATAGCCGAGCGTTCGCCATTTGAAAAGCGCATTACGGCCATCCTTTACGGTGTTGTAAGATGTATAACGGATAAGCCCATGGGGTTTGTGCGTGGAATCCATCATTTTGTTGCAGGCGTCAATGCAGGCAGTGCACTGGATGCATTCGAGCTGTATGCCATTGCGGATATCGATGCCCGAAGGGCAAACGACCACACACGCACCGCAGTCGATACAGTCGCCCAGACCGGAAGTCGCCGTTGCACCCGCGGCCCCGGAAGCAGTGTTATGGTCGGTGGCGACCGCCAACGCGGCACCACCGGCGGTTGCTGTGACCGGCCCAGCGCCACTGAGTCCCAGACCCATTTTTTTCCTGGTGCCGATCGATGCGCGCTTTTCCCCGCGTTTGAAGTCATACGTCACACTAATGGTGTCGTTGTCGACCAGCGCCGATTGAAAACGGCCATACGGACAGGCAAAATGGCAGACCTGTTCACGGAAGCGCGCAAAGACCAGAAAGAAGACAATCGTAAAGAGGTTAATCGCGACAAAACCGCCGATGTGCATGCTGATCGGGTCGGTGGCAATTTTGAATAATTCTCCGGTGCCGATAATATACGCGAGAAAGGTATTCGCGATGGCAAATGATAGCGCATAAAAGACAGCAATCTTGCCGCCTTTTTTGACGACTTTGCCGGCAGTCCAGGGCGCCTTCGCCAGCTGTTTCTGTTGTTGAAAATCCCCTTCGATCAGGTATTCAATCTTACGAAACAAAAATTCCATGAAGACAGTCTGCGGACAGGTCCAGCCGCACCAGATGCGGCCGAGCACTGATGTAAAGAGGACAATCGTCAGTATCATCGTCAGCAATGCGAGCACGACGAGGTAAAAATCCTGCGGCCAGAAAACGAGACCGAACAGAATGAATTTGCGTTCGAGCACATCAAGTAACAACAATGGTTGCCCTTGTATGCGCACATGCGGGCCGGCAAACATGAGTCCCAGAAGCAGATAGCTGAGCAAATTGCGCCAATTATAGAATCTGCCTTTGGGCTTCTTCGCGTAGACCCAGGCGCGTTTGCCTTCGGCGTTGATCGTCCCGATATGATCGCGGTATTCTTCGGTGTCTTTTTCCGCTTTTTGCAGCGGGTCAGAGGCAGTGTACATTTTTACTCCTATGAGAGACTCCGCATCTGTGAGCACTTGCTCACAGATGCGGAGCAGGCCTATTTAGCTGCGCACTTCTTTTCACGTTCCGCGTCGATGGCTTTCGCCCCCGGCGGGTTAGAGCCACGCTTCGAAAAGATATAGCTGACGAGCTGCTGCAGTTCTGTATCCTGCAGCGGCTTGCCGTTGCCGAAAGGCATCATGCCTTTCTGCTGAAAACCTTTTCTCACGTTGCCCATGACTGTCGTGAAATCACAGCCATGCATCCAGAACTCGTCCGTCAGGTTCGGCCCCACGAGGCCGCCGAGACTCGGACTATGGCAGGCAGCACAGGTCTGCGCCGCATAGAGCTTCTCACCCGCCGCGAGCGATGCCGCGTCGGTCAGAGGCTTGAGTCCCGTATCTGCCACAGGCGCTGCAACCGCACCCGGCTTCTGCGGCGTTCCCGCCATTTCCATCTGGTATTCTTTATCCGATGAAGGGCCACCAGCCATATGGTAGTACACCATATAACCGATCGCGAATACAATCGTGAAGTAGAATCCCAGCACCCACCAGCGGGGCATGTGGTTGTCGAGCTCGCGAATACCGTCGTATTCG
>Ga0154020_10009662_pt1 | contig 11097 bp, 9 predicted proteins | sample Klosneuvirus_201_FD_109709 | JGI IMG/M metagenome (GOLD analysis project Ga0154020, IMG submission 109709) | Active sludge microbial communities from wastewater, Klosterneuburg, Austria - Klosneuvirus_20160825_MG | ecosystem: Engineered > WWTP > Aerobic digester > Activated sludge | place...
GCGGCGCACGCCGTTCCGCTCGCCTATTTGAACGAGGATTTCTGGCAGGTGACGATTGCATTCCCGCGCGGCGCAGCCATCCCGACGGACGGCATTTTTTACAATTACATCCTGCGCCAGGCTGACGGTTCATCCACGACTGACTGGGGCAACGACCATGTGCTCAACCCAGCCCTGTTCAACGAAACAGAAGTGCTCATCGTCGATTCGTGGAATGCAGCCGGTTCACCTGAGAACGCCTTTTACACCGAGCCTTTCCGCGAGGTTCTGTTGCGCGCGAATCAGACTATCTTTCCTCAAACCGCGCACGGCAAATTCACGCACGCCTTCAAAGTCAAAGCCCCACTGATCGCACGCGGACAAACGCTCTGCCTGCTCGGCAGCGCTGCCGCCCTGGGCCGCTGGGATACTGCCAGGGTTGTGCCGCTAAACCGCACGCCAGGCGATAATTTCCTCGGCATCGAGCTGAACCTCGCCGGCGAATCGTTTCCCATCGAATACAAATACGGCGTGTTCGACGCCGATAAAAAAACCTTCGTGGCCTACGAAGCAGGCAGCAACCGCCGGCTCGACGAACCGCACGTCGCAAACCGCCACGTCATCGTGAATGATGGTTTCGCTGCGCTGCCCGCCGATGCGTGGCGCGGTGCGGGCGTCGCCATCCCGGTGTTCAGTCTGCGAAGCGAACAAAGTTTTGGCATCGGCGAATTCTCCGACCTTAAGCCGCTTGCCGACTGGTGCGCGCTCACCGGGTTGAAGCTCATCCAGATTCTCCCCGTCAACGACACCACCTCGACGCACACCTGGGCGGATTCCTATCCTTACTCGGCCATCTCCGCCTTCGCGCTGAACCCGATCTACCTGAACCTTTCCTCCGTTGCCGCCGGTAAAAATAAAGCGCTGCTCAAGGAACTCGAAGCTGAGCGTCAACGTCTCAACGCGTTGACCGAGATCGACTACGAAGCCGTGGCAAAAGCCAAGCTCACCTTCCTGAAGCAAATATTTCCATCACAAAGAGCCGCCACGTTCCGCAGCAAGGACTACAAGACTTTCTTTGCCGAGAATCAACATTGGCTCGTGCCCTACGCCGCATTCTGTTTCCTGCGCGACAAGTTCGGCACGGCCGATTCGCGCCAGTGGCCGTCGCATCACCGTTGCACGCCAGAAGAGCTCGCCGCGTTGACCGCCCAGAACTCGCCGGACTTCGACGCCATCGCATTTCACTACTTCCTCCAGTTTCATTTACATCAGCAATTGCAGGATGCTGCCGCTCACGCTCACGCGCACGGCGTCATCCTTAAGGGCGACATCGCGATCGGCGTATCGCGCAACGGCGCCGACACCTGGCAATCGCCCGACCTTTACGACCTCAGCGTGCAAGCGGGCGCGCCGCCCGATCCGTTCGCCGACAAAGGACAGAACTGGGGCTTCCCCACCTACAACTGGCCGCGCATGACGCAAGACGGCTTCGCGTGGTGGAAGCAACGCTTCGCGCAGATGGGCCACTACTTCGATGCCTTCCGCATCGACCACATCCTCGGGTTCTTCCGCATCTGGAGCATTCCGGCGCACGCCGTCGAAGGTATCCTCGGCTATTTCGCGCCGGCGATTCCGGTTGAACTGGATGAATTCGCCGCGCGCAACATCCCGTTCAACCGTGCCCGCTTCGTTGAACCCTTCATCACCGACGCCATCCTGCATGAAATGTTCGGTTCGGAGGCAGACGCGGTAAAACAAACATTCCTCAAAGCCGGCGCCCCCGGCCAATACGCGCTGCGTGCTGAATTCGCCACGCAACGACAAGTTGAACAGCACTTCACCGCGCAAACGGCCAAGCCGCAAAGCGAGGAGATCAAGCTCGGCTTGTTCGACCTGATCAGCAACGTGCTGTTGCTCGAAGTCGAAGGCTCGACCGGACGACAGTTTCACTTCCGATTCCACATCGAGAAGACCGCTTCATTCCGCGCGCTGGATCTGCAAACGCAGGGTCAGTTGATGGATTTGTATGTGGATTATTTCTTCCGACGGCAGGATGAGTTCTGGCGCAAGCAGGCGTTGCAAAAACTGCCCGCTCTCAAGCGTGTCACCAACATGCTCATCTGCGGCGAGGATCTCGGCCTCGTGCCCGCCTGCGTGCCGGATGTGATGCGCGACCTCGGCCTGCTCAGCCTCGAAATCCAGCGCATGCCCAAGACGCCTGGCCGGGCGTTCTCACGTCCGTCCGAGGCGCCCTATCTCAGCGTGGTCACACCCTCGACGCACGACATGAGCACCATTCGTGGCTGGTGGGCCGAGGACGCTGAACTTAAACAACGCTTTTACAACGACGAACTCGGCCTGCCCGGCACCGCGCCGGCGGCTTGTTCCGGCAAGTTGAATGAAGCCGTCGTCACCCAGCATCTCGCCTCGCCCGCGATGTGGAGCATCTTCCAGTTGCAGGATCTGCTGGGCATGGACGAATCCGTGCGTCGTGCTGATGCGAACTCCGAACGCATCAACATCCCGGCCAACCCGAAACACTACTGGCGCTACCGGATGCACCTGACGCTGGAGGCGCTGTTAAAGGCTGATACTTTCAATCAGCACCTCCGCTCATTGATCCACCAGCACCGCCGCGACTGACATTCGAAAAATCCCTTGGGCCAGCAATCGACCTCAGCTATCAATGACCGCACGAAACTCATGAAAACAAATGCTTCGTTCCCCGTCGCCGCTCTGCTCTTCACGTTGTTGGTTCGCGCCAACACCTTCGGCCAACCCGATCCCAACTGGATTGCCCATGATCGCGCGCGCCCGCTGCCGCCAGTTGTGCATCCCGGCAGCGCAAGCACGCCGGACAAGGCGGGCACGGCACCGTCGGACGCGGTCGTGCTGTTCGACGGCAAGGATCTTACACAATGGACCGACGCCAACGGCAAGCCGACGAAATGGATTGTGCGCGATGGCTACATGGAATGCGTCAAAGGCAGCGGCTACATTTTTTCCGTGCAAAAATTTGGCGACTGCCAGCTGCACGTAGAGTGGGCCACGCCAAAGCCCGCGCATGGCGAGGGCCAGGGCCGCGGCAACAGCGGCGTGTTTTTCGGGCGCGACCGCTATGAGATCCAGGTGCTGGATTCGTTCGAGAGCAAAACTTACGCGGATGGTTCCGCCGGCTCCATCTACGGCCAGTATCCGCCGCTCGTGAACGTCTGCCGGCCACCCGGCGAATGGCAGACTTACGACATTATCTACACCGCGCCGCGCTTCGACAGCGCCCGCAAGCTGCTTTCCCCCGCCCGCATCACCGCCTTTCATAACGGCGTGCTCATCCAGAACAACGTCGAACTGACCGGGCCCACCGGCTGGATCGACCGCGCCCCCTACTCCGCCCATCCTGAGAAGCAGCCCATCGCTTTCCAGGATCACGGCAATCCCGTCCGCTACCGCAATGTCTGGGTGCGCGAACTCAACCAGCCTGTCAAACAGGAACTCAAACCCGCAAAGGAACAACTCACGCTCGCAAAGGAGTTGCTCGACAGCTACGTCGGCAAATATCAAGGCGGCCCCGAGATCAAGCGTGAGGGCGATAACCTGACCGCCACCGTCGGCGGCGTGAAACTCACCTTCTTCGCCGAATCGAAAACTAAGTTCTTCGCGAAGACCACCGACGTGCAGCTTGAGTTCAAGACCGGCGCGGACGGCGCGGTCACCGAGATGATCTGGTCCGTTGGCGAAGGGGCCAGCACGGCGAAACGCATGAAGTGACCCGGCACATCGCACCACCCCCAAGATCGGCACCGCTGATTGCAGGTAAGCCGGATTAACCGGCGGAAAGATGGCAATGCGTCGCGCTGCCGGATGAAACCGGCGTTCCGCGCCGCCGCTCCGCGATGCAAACTTTACAACGGCAGCGGGTGAGATAAATAGAGCCCATGAAGTTCGAGACGCCGGTCCTGTTGGCGATCATTGCGGGAGCCGCCCTCGTCGTGGTTTGCTGGGTCGCCAGACGTTTCTTCTCCGACGAGGCCCGCTGGGAACGACGCCGACGGCGCAGCAACGCGCCCATCGCCCGCAAACAAAACCGGCCCAGCGTTCGTCTCCTCGTCAATCTCAAGAAGCGGAAGAAGCGGTAGTGGGACAGGCATCCTGCCTGTCCGATGGCGCGCACGAACCACTTCGACGCGCCAACCAGCAACGTCCCACTGCTCCAGACGCCCGCTTAGTGGGAATGCCCAACATGCATCGTGTGCTGCCACGCATGGATGATGTGGCGAATGATCTCCTCGACCCCGACGCCATTCTTCACCTGCGCAAACACAAACGGCCCGGGTCCACGCATCTTCTTCGCATCCCGTGCCATCACGTCCAAATCGGCGCCGACAGCTTCGGCGAGATCCGTCTTGTTGATGACCAGCAAGTCTGATTGCGTGATTCCGGGCCCGCCCTTGCGCGGAATCTTGTCGCCACCCGCCACATCAATTACCTGCACCGTGTAATCCGCCAACTCACGGCTGTAGCACGCCGCCAGATTGTCGCCGCCGGACTCGATGAACAGGAGTTGTGGCTTGAACCTGGCGTGCAATTCCTCCAGCGCGAGCAGGTTCGCCGAGATGTCCTCGCGAATCGCCGCGTGTGGACAACCGCCCGTCTCCACCGCGCGAATCCGCTCCGCGGGCAGCGCACCATTCTTCGTCAAGAATTCGCCATCCTCCTTCGTGAAGATGTCATTCGTGACAGCGGCGATGTTCATCGTCTCGCGGAGCTTCCGGCAGAGCTGCAACATCAACGCCGTCTTGCCACTGCCCACCGGGCCGCCGACACCCACAGTGAACGCGCGCCGTTTGAAATCACGGTCGAGCGGCAGTTCACGCTCATGAAAATGGCCCGGGTGATCCAGGTGCTCGTGCGTATGACGATTGCTGTCGTGATGATGATGGTGATGACTCATTGCATTTTCTGGGCGCGCTCAGTCAAAAACACTCAGTTCGCGATTGGCTTTGCGCAGCTTGCCGCACAGGGCTACGGACAGGTTGTGCAGCAGTTGAATCTTGATCCGGGGATGCTGCTGATCCAACCGGTCAAAGTCCTCCAGCAGCAACATCGCGCACTCGACTTCTGTATCCGCCCGGATCATCGCCGAACGCGGCGCGCGATCAATCACCGCCATTTCACCAAAGGTCATGCCTGGTGAAAAAGTGGCCAGCCGTTTCAGCCCACCCGAGGGAAGGCTCACCAGCACGCTCGCACAGCCGCTCACCAGCATGTAGAACTCCTTCGCTTCGTCGCCCGCGGCGATGATGGTTTCGCCCGCCTTGTAAGTGCGGCGCTTGAGCAGGCGGCTGACGACGGCCATTTCCGAGGTGCTCAATCCAACGAACGCATCCGACGTCTCCGGCGCGGCACGGAAGTCCACGGTTCGATTCGGAAGGTGAAGGTCAAGCAGGCGGCTCTCACACAATTCGAGCGCCAGGTCGTTGTTGTCGAAGGCGAGAAATTCGCTGTCGAACCGCTCGCCCAGCTTGATGCGGAAGAACCGGCGGAGCAACGGGACGGAAGCAACATGGGTGAACATCATGTGCTTGCCATCGGCTACGAGTTTTTCAAAAAAGTTATAGAACAGGTGACATGCGCTCTCGTTGAGGCTCACCACCTGGTGGAAATCCAAAATGAAATAGTCCACGTCCGCAAAACTCGCCACCAAGTCGCGCATGACCACTTCCGCAGTCGAAAAAGTTAGGTTTCCTTGCAACTGCCAGACGCAGATGCGTTTTCCAACTTCGCGCAACACCCGGTTCTCCTCGCTGGTGCGCACCCGGCTGGAGTTGATGTCCGCCGCCGTGAATTTAAGCCGGATGGTAAAGCGACCGATGGTGGGCCGGTTCAGGAGATGCAAATCGAGGTGGCGCGACAAGGCCTCGCAAACTTTGATGCCACGCACGCTGTTGCCATGCGAATCCAGCCGGGGCGAAAAAACTCCGATGCCCAACTGACCCGGCAGAACCGCGATGACTCCACCGGACACGCCGCTCTTGGCCGGCATGCCCACGTTGTAAAGCCATTCGCCCGCGTAGTCATACATGCCGCACGTTTCCATCACGCTCAGGACGCTCTCCACATATTCGCCGCGCAATGCCTGCTTGCCAGTGAGCGGATTCACACCGCGATTCGCCAGTGTCGCAGCCATCGTGGCCAGATCGCGGCACGTCACCGAGATGGAGCACTGTTGGAAATACAGTTCGGTCACCGGCACCGGATCACTGGTGAGGATGTCGAAGTTTCGCAGCATGTGGCCGATGGCGCGATTGCGATGGCCCGTCTCGCTTTCGGACTGATACACGGGACGATCCAAGTTCAACGCGCGACCGGCATATAAACCAAACGTGTCGAGCAACCGCCGCAAGCGCGTCTCCGGAGTCCGGCCCTCGATCAATCCGGCAGTCGCGATGGCCCCGGCATTGATCATCGGATTGCGCGGCCGCCCGGTGCCAGGTTCAAGGCTGATGGAATTAAAGGCATCGCCCGTCGGTTCCGTGCCTACCTTTTCCAAGACCGCGCTGCGCCCGCGATCTTCCAGGGCCAGTCCATACACAAATGGCTTCGAGATGGACTGGATGGTGAAGTGCTGGTCCGTGTGACCCACTTCATAAACCGCTCCCGTAGCCGTGACCAGGCAGATGCCGAACCAGTCGGGATTCGCCTTGGCCAGTTCAGGGATGTAAGTGGCTACGTTGCCCTCGGTCGCAGTCGCACAGGTCTGATGCAACTGCTGCAAGTAATCGAGCACCGGCGACAATTGCGTTTTGGGGACGGGAGTAGTCATGGGTCGCAGTTTTTAACTTTGAAACAACCGGGAGTAAAGCCGGTCCTGCGCGCCCTGCCACAAATCCAGCAACGGCGCCGTTTGCGCGAGATCGGCAAGCGTGAACAAGGTCGAGCGCGCCACCATTTCCTCCGCCAGCGGAGACAGCCGGTGCTGCAACACCTGCGCCTCCATTGGCCCGACAATATTCAGCCGCACCGCGGCCGCCAGCACGCCGCGCAGGTTGTTGAAGTAGAAAAGGCGGATGGTGGTGTCGCGGGGAATATCCAGCATGCGCAAACACGAACCGAAGACTGGAGCGAAATGCGCGAACGGAGCGCGGACAGCCTTGTCCGCGAGTTCGTGTCGAGGTTGATGAACTTGCGGACAAGGCTGTCCGCGCTCCGGGAAGATGCGCTCCACCGCCGTGAGAAACGCCCGCCCTTGCAAGCGGCTGGCACGGTTGGCGACGTGGTTCGGGAGAAACGCATCACAAAGTTGATCCAATTCGGCGAGCTGCTCCGGCTCATCGTAAGCCGTGTTCATAAACGGCACCGCTGCGCGGCCAAGCTGGTGCAAATTCGTTTCGAGAAAGGCCAGCAGTTCAACGCGGTTGCGCACTTCGCCGTGCTGCCAAGCCGCTTCGAGACCCGCTGAGTGAGCGAACCCGCCCGTGGGAAATGCGGAGTCGGCGAGTTGCCAGAGGAGAAATTCGGAACCGCTCGATGCGCCGTCTCTTGCTTGTAGTCGCGGCTTAAGCCGGTCCCTGGATGGTTGGGTAGACTGCGGACCAGCTAAAGCCGGGACTACAAACGGAGTAACGCCGTTGCGCTTCGCTCGCTTCATCGCCGAAAGCCTAGAACAAGTTGTAGCGCTGGGCGAGCGCCAGGACCTTTGCCGGCTGACACGTCAGCAATTCGCCATCAGCCCGCACTTCGTAAGTTTCCGGATCAACGGTGATCTTCGGCATCGCGTTGTTCCACTTCAGGTCCTTCTTGCCGACTTTGCGGCAGCCTTTCACCGCGACGACTTGCTTCGTCAGGCCGTAGGTTTTGCCGACATTTGCCTTCTTCGCGAGCTGGCTGACGAAGGCAATGCTAGTCGCGCCCGTCGCGCGGCCAAACGCGCCGAACATCGGACGCATGTAAACCGGTTGCGGCGTGGGGATGCTTGCGTTGGGATCGCCCATCTGCGCCCAGGCGATGAAGCCGCCTTTGATGACCATCTCGGGTTTCGCGCCGAACATCGAGGGTTTCCACTGCACCAAGTCCGCCAGCTTGCCGACTTCAATCGAGCCGATGATGTGCGCCATGCCGTGCGCGAGCGCGGGGTTGATCGTGTATTTCGAGAGGTAACGCTTGATGCGCACGTTGTCGTTATCGCCTTTTTCCTCGGGCAGGCGACCGCGCTGCTGCTTCATCTTGTCCGCCGTCTGCCAGGACCGCGTGATGACTTCGCCGATGCGGCCCATCGCCTGCGAATCCGAGCTCATCATGCTGATCGCGCCCAGGTCGTGCAGGATGTCCTCGGCAGCGATGGTCTCGCCCCGGATGCGACTCTCCGCGAACGCCACGTCCTCGGGCAGGTTCGGATCGAGATGGTGGCAGACCATCAGCATGTCGAGATGCTCGTCAATCGTGTTGACCGTGTAAGGCCGTGTCGGGTTCGTGGAACTCGGCAGCACGTTCGGCTCGCCGCAGATGCGGATGATGTCCGGGGCATGACCGCCGCCCGCGCCTTCGCTGTGATACGTGTGGATCGTGCGACCCTTGAACGCGGCAATCGTGCCTTCGACGAACGTGGATTCGTTCAACGTGTCCGTGTGAATCGTCACCTGCACGTCGTGCTTGTCCGCCATGCTCAAGCAACAATCGATCGCGGCGGGCGTCGTGCCCCAGTCTTCGTGGAGCTTGAGGCCAATCGCGCCGGCGGCGATCTGCTCGGGCAAGCCAGCGGGCATCGCGGTGTTGCCTTTGCCGGTGAAACCGAAGTTGAGCGGGAGCGAATCCACCGCTTGCAGCATCGCTTGAAAATAAAACGGCGCGGGCGTGCAAGTCGTCGCGCAAGTGCCGACCGCCGGGCCAGTGCCGCCGCCGACCATCGTGGTGAGACCGGCCGCGATGGCTTCGTGCGCTTGTTGCGGACAGATGAAATGGATGTGCGTGTCGAGTCCGCCCGCCGTGACGATCAAGCCTTCACCCGCGATGACCTCCGTCGTGACGCCGACGATCATGCCTTTGGTCACTCCCGCCATCATGTCGGGATTACCGGCCTTTCCTATGCCGGAGATCAAACCGTCCTTGATGCCGATGTCGGCTTTGTAAATGCCCGTGTAGTCCAGCACGAGCGCGTTGGTGATGACGCAATCCAGCGCGTCCTTCGCGCCGACGCCAGCCGCCTGGCCCATGCCCTCGCGGATGACTTTGCCGCCGCCGAATTTGCATTCGTCGCCATAGACGGTGAAATCCTTTTCGACTTCGAGGATGAGCGACGTGTCGCCGAGCCGGACTTTGTCGCCGGTGGTTGGGCCGAACATGTCGGAGTAATGCGAGCGTTTCATCTTATGCGACATGGGAGAATCCTTTCGCCTTAACTTTCTTCAACGCCGCCTGCTTGCCCGCACCCGAAACCTTCCCGCTCGCAAGATTGTTGCCGCCGCGAATGATCTTCTTCCCTGCAATCTCAACGAGCTTCACGGTCTTGGTTTCGCCCGGTTCAAAGCGAACTGCTGTGCCCGCCGGAATGTCGAGGCGTTTGCCGTAGGCCGCACTACGATCAAACTTCAGCGCGCTGTTTGTCTCGATGAAATGATAGTGACTGCCCACTTGAATCGGGCGGTCGCCGAGATTCGTGACGGATATCTCTGCCGTAGCGCGACCGGCATTGAGTTCGATTTCGCCCTCTTTGATCTCGCACACCCCCGGTGCCGAACCCTCTCCCCCGGCGTGGGGGGGAGGGGGTTTGTTTTGGGTTGGCTTCTGAAAAAGCGAAATGTCCGGCACCGGAAGGAAGCTGCCGTGCAATGCAAGCGTGAGGTCGCCATTCTCGCTGGCAATGGGATGATGCACCGTCACGAGCTTCGAACCGTCGGGGAAAGTTCCTTCGACCTGCACGTCATAGATCATCTCAGGCACGCCGGACATGACCTGGTTTCGCCCGAGCAACTTTCGGCCAAGATTCATCAACTCAGCCACGCGCTTGCCATCCCGGATGAATTCGAGCAGCACGGTGGCGATGAGCGCAACAGCCTCGGGATGGTTCAGCTTCACGCCGCGCGCGAGGCGTTTCTGCGCAAGGAACCCGGCCTGATGCAGGGTCAGCTTATCGAGTTCGCGGGGGGAGAGATGCATGACCGAAAAAGTTTAACCACGGATGAACACAGATGCACACGGATTCCGGACGGGCCGCAAATTGTTTATGTCTTTTATCCGTGTCCATCTGTGTTCATCCGTGATTGAGATTCACCATTTCCTCGCCCACGGGTCATCGCCAAGCAGCACGTTGAGTGGGGCGAGGTATTTGTGCAGTTCGCGGCCGACGGCTTCGACGTGTTCGCCGGCGATGCGCAGCACTGCGCCGTCGGCAATCGGGCTGGCGCTGCACACGAGCGCGGCCTGACGCAGCACCGGCGCGGCACCGACCTCGGCCAGCAACTTCTGCGCGGCCTCGCGCAGCTTCGGGCCGATGAGGAGCAGTGAACCCATGCAGTTGAAACGACCGGTGCGATGCTGCGCGGCGAGGTCGCCATCTGCGGGATCGAGGGCGAGTGAATCGAGGAACACGGTTTGTTCGCCGATGCGGACCTGGTTGCGACTGCTGAAATGCGCGAAGGCCCAGCGCTCGCCGCGCGCGGCGCGGCCGGATGAGAACCAATCCACAAGTGCGAGGCTGGCGTCGGGCGCGAGATTGAATTCCTGCTGCTGGCTGTAGCTCGCCTCGGCGAACGCCTGCACCGGATCGGGTGCGAAGACCAGCGTTGAACCGCTGCTCAAGGTTGCGCGCGTTGAATGGCTGCACGGAAGTTCAGCCGGATTGCGATACACTTTGGTCGAAGCCTGCGTGCCGAGAAAGCAGCGCGCGTCCGGACCGAGCCTGAGTTCGAGTTGAGTCTGATCGCCCGCAACAAGTCCACCACCGAAGCTGCTGGTGTAGGCCCAGACGCATTCGCCGCGCGAACGAGGCATGAGCAGTTTCATCGGGCTGGTGGCGTAGGCGGAGGTGATGGTGCTTTCGCGATAGACCAGCTCGATTGCGAGGCTGGCGTGGCCGGCGGGCGCGCTGGTGATTGGGGCAACCATGGGTCAGACAGTGAGATA
>Ga0154020_10009663_pt1 | contig 11096 bp, 18 predicted proteins | sample Klosneuvirus_201_FD_109709 | JGI IMG/M metagenome (GOLD analysis project Ga0154020, IMG submission 109709) | Active sludge microbial communities from wastewater, Klosterneuburg, Austria - Klosneuvirus_20160825_MG | ecosystem: Engineered > WWTP > Aerobic digester > Activated sludge | place...
CAGATCTCAAGGGGAAGGGAGCATCAAGTATTCTCAACCACTATGGCGGCTCCTTACCGAAAGTCCTCGCTACGGTGTACCCCAGCTATCATTGGGACGAGTCAAAGTTTTCTGGCAAGCCTCGAAATTACTGGTCATCACTCATTAATCAGCGGAAGTTTATGGATGAGCTGAGCAATAATCTGGGGTTGCGCGATTTAGATGGATGGTATGCTATCCGTTGGACAGATCTCGTTCCATTGGGAGCGTGGAGAATTCTTGACCTCTACGAGGGCTCCTTGTCGAAATTATTGGCTGCGGTGTACCCTCATCATCCGTGGGATATTTCCAAGTTTACTGGAAAGCATCGAAATTACTGGTCGTCCTCAGAGAATCAGCGGAGGTTTATGGAGGACCTTGGCAAGAAGATTGGCATAAATTCTGACGCTGATCTCGAGAAGTGGTATCACCAGTCGTCCAATTTAATCATCGAGAGTGGAGGTAGTGGTCTTTTAGCAATCTACCAGAACAGCCTTCCCAAACTCTTAGCATCTCTGTATCCACACTACGATTGGCAGCTTTGGAAATTCCCGCGAAGGATAGGAAAGGTCCTCAAGAGCGACGAGGAGCTCGAGAAGCTCTTTTCGAATTTAGAGAAATCTCTGAATATCCGACGGCCAGAGGATTGGTACCGAGTGACGACCGAGCAACTCACTTCACACAAGGTTCCTTCTTTGTATAAGTCAATCGATGGAGGCCTGGTGGCAATGTTATCGAAACGTTATCCGACTATCGACTGGGACGCAGATGCCTTTTTCGGTCGCGGTTATCGCCGAGCGACGCAGCGTTGGCTCACGGTGATGCTCAATGATCTCTTTCCCACTGATGCCTTCTTGGTTGATTATTCCCACCCCGAACTTAAGTGCCAGCTCGACGTCTTTTTTCCTGACCTCAACCTTGCTTTTGAGTATCAAGGCCTTCAGCACTACGAAGAGGTTGCCGTCTTTGGCGACGTTAGCGATCGTATGGCGCGTGATGTTGATAAGGCAGCGCTGTGCTCAACGCGAGGAATATCGCTCATCGCAGTGCCTTACTGGTGGAACAAGAAGCGACCCGCCCTTCTCGCATCACTCCTCGCCATTCGACCCGACTTATTTACATCCAAGCTATCTTCTTTCTTAGAGGAGGCGCGTCGAGGAACTGCTCACGAATCATAAAGTGGTTCTTGATCGCCAATTTTGAGTCAATACATTGATTGAGGCAGTGGAGGGGTTATAAAGCATGGGCAGATCAGTGGTGACTCGAAGGTTAATACTGCTTGGCCTCGATTGCCCGCCCCGTCAAACAAAACACGAAGCGCAATGGTGCTGGAGATAACATGGCACCACGCAGATGAGGCAATCGTGCATCAGACGAGCATGGTGTTGTCGACGGCAGTAATCCATGAGTACTTATCGGTGCGCTTGTCCTTGCGCCCGATGAGCGTGATCCGCTTCTGTGAGTTGACACGTTCAATAAAAGACACGCCGTAGATCCGCACGATCCGCTCGCCCTCTTCAAGGAGAAAAGCAATCATTTTTTATAATGGGATCGAGAGAGGATGCTGAAAGATTGGCCGCACTCTTTTGGCCGAAACGGATCTTGTAAGGGACATCGCGGAAGGTGACAGTACCATCGGTTGACTCGTGGAGGGCGTGGTGGATCATCTAAGAGCAAATTCGATCAACATCGAATGAAAACATATTGATTGGCAAACTAAGCCGATGAGATGATACCATGAGCTCCTGGTCACTGAGGTCCCACGGCTGCATTGTGTTCACGTCAGAGTCCTGGCCATCAGGATCGACGAGGTTGTGGACAGCCTCAGCCATTGTCTGCACGTCCCTCCCGTGGAAGTGGAGCATGTGGTCCACCAGGTAGAACGGCGTCATGATATGATCGTCATAAGAGGAGAAGGGCGTGGAGGAGGTGGAGGTGGAGGTGGAGAAGGAGGCAGATGAAGGGGAGAGGAGGGCGTGGTGCGTGAAGAGGAGCTCCTCCAAGGCGCTCACATCTCTCATCTGTGATGGCGCAGTGGGGAATTTTCTCTTCAACACCTCCTCGTACACAGTCGCCAATCGATTCGATGAGAATCGCCCGAGACTCTGAGAATAAGGGTAAGGGTTCGAACAAGACGGATCAGATCGACCAGGACACGAACCTTGAAGAACTCGTGCGAGTCGAGGAAGTGCACGTTGAGGGCTTTGAGCTTGTTCCACGATATATTCTGCCTGAGAAAGGAGATACATATCAATAATGATCCAACCTCAACGCGAAAAAGTGTTTCCATGAATAGGATACCTGAGCATTTCAAAGAGGAGGAGGGTAAAATCGAAACCGAGGCCGTAGTTGGCCACGAGGACGATCACGTCTGAGCTCGAGCGCGTCAAGGAAGCGAGCCAATCGAACCAACGGTTCAGCACAGCATTTGCACGGTCCTTGCCTGTCAGCATATTTGAATAGATACCTAGATAGCGATACTGACGATAGAGCGACTTCATCACCAGGAGGAGAGAGGAGGCTGAAAGAGGAGTAAATATACCAGAAGCTCTTGATGCTTCAAAAGGGATCTTGCGATCGGTGTAGACGAGTTCGTTGAACCTTTTCTTCCCCTCCGTTCCCACCGCCGTTGACGTCAACTAGCATACGGATCAAGATAAAAGAACCATCAAATGCCCTAACGATCAAAAGAGTAGAAGAGAAGAAAGCAGATGACCTTGACGATATGCTCATAGCACGGGTTAAGGCCGGTCGAGTCCACGTCGAAACAGACGTAGATGACCCTCTTACCGCTCGAGCTAAACACATCCTTCTCTACAAAGAATTACATAAACAAGAAGGACATTACATAAGTAACACTGACATGACCTAAGTAACATTGCCATCTTTCAATACATAGTAACAATGACATTACAAAGTAATAAAAGACTTAGCAAAATGAAAAAGCGGAGAAAAGTCAGGAAACCTACCCGGGGCAGGCGTTCCCGAGCGTGAGGCAGAACAAGCGGTGCAGAAGTGGGCGTTCGCTGGGTTTGGCGCCTCGCAGACCTTGCAATACCTTCAGCCATTAACATCACAAATAAGCATAACATAAGAGAAATTACATCAAAGACAAAGAGAGCCAATGGGAAGGAGGGGGACCAGTCGATGATGATTGCCGTCGACCTCGAGCGCCGTCGCTTGGTAGCCACTCCCTCCTCCTCTTTCTCTTTCTCGGTGGCTGCCGTTTCATTCAACTATCTTCCTCTCTTCTTCTTTTCAGGGAGTTCTTCTATAGAGGGAATATTTGACTTATTGTCCGGATTTACATTTGGTGTTTCCATCGCGATCTTTTCGGCGACCTCGACCTTGGGAGGTCGCCCTCGGCGTTTTGGGATCTCGTTGCTCATCGAGGAAGTCAGCAACCCTTTGCCTTCGTCTCTTTTTGCTTCTCCTTTTGAGTTTCCTTCCACTTTTGCTTTTGGAATTTCTTCTTCTTTCGCTTTTCCTTTTGAAGTCGGCTTCGACTCTTTCAGAGGGGTTGGAGGGAGTGCGGTGGTGATCTTCTTAGGTCTAGGGACGTCAAGGGAGGGCGAGCTGTGATACCGAAACCGTCCGCCACTGACCTCATTTATACATTCATTCGAATTTAAATGACAAATCGACGAAGGAGGCGATGCAAGTGCGCAGGAAAGTCGAGGGCCAAGTCGAGGGGGGAGAGACCCGAGTCGTCGAGGGAGAAGGAGGCGACTGAGCATTCAGAGCGCCACTGGAGTCAACTCGAATCGAAATATAAGAAGATGTTTATAATCCCTTTAATAACAATAAATACCAAACAAAAAGAGAAATGAAGATTGCCTCTTCTCATCGTCCCAAAATTGGAAGACCCCGACGTTGTTGATGCAACCGCTTCTTCGATCAAGACGGCGGTACCTACGCTTCATCGGAGCCTTAGGAGGGCGAATTCATTCGATCGTAGTCGCCAAGATAATGTCTCAGCAGTATAAGCCAAAGAACGTGACGCGGACTGAGGTCACGGGCCGTACGCCTCTCCCTTTGTCGTGCTTCAACCTTCTCGTCGCCCTCCCTCTTCCTCTCCCTCTCCCTCTCATTCCACTCCTACAATATTATTCAAGAATAATAAATGTTATTTTTTTCATGTCACATCATCCATTGGTCCGTTCTCTCTGTGCAATGGCACATCTGCCCAATTCTTGTCGACGGAACCATAAGCCGTCCTCGAGCTCGTCGATCGCCCCATCGCGCCCACTCGCCACCTCCTGTGTTTTATCAGATTCCTCCCTCTCAAAATTATTGTAGAGTCCAAGTCGGAGCGTATTTCATGCTTGATCTATCAAGTGGAGGGCGCTGGACCGGACACTTTCTTTAAGAAGGCGCAGTGGGACATCGGAATCTCTGCGGGCACCTTCATGGGCGTCGGCACCATGATCCGCGTACTCTCCTTCTTCCCCTCCCTCCCTCCCTCCCCCTCCCCCTTTTTCTCTATGTGACCTTGCTCGCAGCATCATCTTCTCAGACCCAGGGATCATTTCCAGGATCATTCTTTGTAATTTCGACTTTCTCGCGTTTCATCTGAGATTCTTTTCAGTTTCCTCGATCTCTTCAAGCTCTTTTTTGTCCTCCCTCTTCACTTGATTGATAATATATCGATTTTATCATTTATTTGAATAGTCATTGGCACAGAAGATGAACAAGCAGCCTGCCCAGGTTCGCCTCTTCATCTTCTCGAGCACCGACCAGGACGCCAAGCTTGCCGACAAGCTCACTTGGGTAACTATTATATCTTTGTTGCATTTCTTTTTTTTTTTATTCTTCTCCTTCGACCAATATCTTGTGGTGTAGATCGTTCAGCCTCCTAATGGCAAGATCACTCGCGCGGACTTGACCACGTCCAACCTCTTGTATGCGACTAACAATGAAGACAAGATTGAGATTGACAATGATGGGCGCCTTATGGCGGGCCACCTTCACGTCAAGTGCGCCGTCATTGTTTGCTCTCAAGGTACTCCAATTCCTTGTGCTCCATGATGGTCATTTGTTGTTGTTTTGTTTGGTTTTGTTTGATTGTTTTATTACTTAGCGGACGACTTTGGCGGTTTGTTCGAGGAGCCGAAGCGCGATCTCAAGGGCGAGCTCCTCGCTGCCGCCGACTCCATGAGCTTCAGTGCGTCGTCCTCCCTTTTGTCATGGTCATCCTTCATCCATAATAATACAATATATATCTTAGATTTGGAGCAGCTCCGCTTGGCCGCTCAAGCTGCCAAGAATCAGGCACAGACCAAGAATGGTCAATAAGGAGTTGTCGTTCTCCCCCTCCTTGTCTAGTAGTAGAAATGTATTGGTGGATAGTTTTTTCGGCACTTAATATATTTATATATTACATTTCTTTTATGAGACAAATCAAACAAACGAGCTTGTTGCACGGCGCTATAGGCCAGTGTTGGCAGGTTTAGCAGCCTCCGCTCCAGTGAGCGAGATTGACACTACCTCCTCTTTCCCCCCCTCCGCGTTCTGCTTCGTGATCTCGCCGCCGTGGCTCGCTTCGGCGCCAGTGGAGATCGGTTGTGTTGGCGACGGAATCTCAGGATGCTTATCAAAGCACTGATGCTCCCACAACGCCTGAGGTTCAATCATCTTTGTCGAGCCGTCGAGGAAGACCTATACATGACGATGAATGAGAAGGAGATAAGTCAATATCTCAGAAGAGGTAGGGAAGTGAATCACCTCTCGAGAGATGTAGTAGATAGTATAATTATAAAGTTGCTCAGCGACTTGGTGGCGCTTGTTGAACTCGCGGCAGATCCAGCGACCAAAGCTCAGCCGTAAGTAGTCCTGCTGAGGCACAAAACCGTTCTCAAAGAACTTGAACCAACGATGCGATCGGAAGTCCTTGTAGATGTCCTTAGGGAAGCCAAAGTCGACCTCGGCATTTGGTTCCCATGACCAGAGACCGCCATTGCGGAAGAGTTCCACCTTGGTGTTGTTGACGAGATATCCAGGAATGGTAAAGAAGAAGGAGGCGTGAGGGGGCTGAGGGCTGAACATATTCCAACCTTGATCTGCAATAGAGGAGAGGTGAGCCCATGGCCATTGCAAAACTGACAGGAAGCAATACCAAGGCGAAGGAACCAGACGACCCAATGTTGATTGCGAGGCACTGAAATGGCATCAATCTTGAAGTTTTGGAAGTTCCAACTGCTCAGAAAGTACGTTGAGGACAAGCGCAGGAATGGGTTTTCCGTAGCACATTCGTACCCCATGGAAAGTAAGATACAGTAGAGACAGAAGAGCTGGATGCAAATCTCCTTGGTGAAGAGCAAGGTGAGATTCGCGTAGTGGACGCGCTCTTGAGTCTTGTTGTGGAATCGACGAGAGCCATGGGGGCCAGACGAAGATGAGGAGAGCTTGCGCTTGGGGACAGACATCTCAGCGGCCCTGATGGAGAGGAGAACCGGATTGAGTTCGCGTTGCAAAGGGAATTATGAAAAATATGCGCACTTGTCATCCGCAGACGCGTTGTGCAAGAAAGTGAAAACCCCATCAAAGAGCTTGGTGAGTCCGCTGAAAGAGATGAGCGGGATGATGAAACCGCCGAACCACCACAGGGGCGACATGCGCACGCAGTAGACCCACGCCTTGTAGCCACTGGAAAGAACGATCATTTCAAAATTAAGCTCGACTAAAAGGCATAGCTCAGAGGGCGTACTGGAGCTCAGCGTGAGTGTCAGTGTAGACACGGAGTACGGAAGGGACATCGGTGGAATACTCCACAAACGAACCTATCAAGATAAACTCGCTTAAGCAGTACTTCTCACAAGGGAGTCAGAGAGAAACGACGGTACCTTCAACGAGGAGGAACTCGCGAATGATCAGTCCAACCAAGCGCGAAAAAGAGCTCGATGGGTCAATGAGAACCCTAGAAATTACTCTTTTATCAAATATGAATGGTGGCAAGGTGGCAGTAGTACCTCATCGAAAGGCGCTTCTGAGTGCGAGTCCATGGGAAGACATACTGATCCCACACCATGGAAGGCAATAGCGCAAAGAAGGTCGCCATAGGGAAGAAGTAAAACTCCACTAAATAGAACAGATAAACATCTATTGATCACAAAGGGGCAAGAGTGTGACAAATTCATACTAATGCGGAGCGACAGTCCAAAGGCAGAGTGCATGAACCAGAAACCAACGACGCCAAAGAGGCGGAAGGGTTGCGTCTTGACGGGTAAGTTGAGGAACAAGGGACCCCAGTGCTCCCAGTACAACACGGCGAAACATAGAAACCGAAGGACCTCACTGGAAGACAAACTCAAGTCAATGCGATGCCCTCAACAATGAAGAGTGAAATGAACAATTATGGGCGTACTGGGGAAGCAGGAGGAAAACGTGAGCTAAGGGAAGTTGGAAGAAGGCAATGTTGAGCGCGAAATACGCCGAGTCTCCTGTAGAGCGAGGCGTGAGACAAAGCTAATATGAATAAGGAATATCATGAGCAAGATAAGTGTTACCAGTGACCTTCCACTCATCGCCAGTCTTGTGGTAGTAGGAGGTAATGTAGCAAAGGTAAAGGTGGGCAATGAGTCCCACCGAGGCGAATGAAAGATGCATCAGCTCGGCTTCGGACAACTTCGCCTGAATGAACAAAATGGAAAGTGAGGAAAATGGAATTTCGAAAAATGCGAACAAAAATCGGTGCCTTATTCGAAGTGGCTTTCTCGATAATGTCATGAGAGCTCGTATCATCGACGTGGGCTGCCTCAGGAGCCTCGTCCACCGTGTGCCTCTTATGCAAATTCTCCCCTATGATGCACTTGAAAAGGGAAGAGAGAAATAAGAAGTGTCTGTGTCGTACCATAGAAGTCAGAGGAAGGCATAGAGGAAGAGGAGGTCGGAGCAGCCAAGCGCTCGTCAGGGATCACCAAATCGCTTGCGCGCTTCGAAACGATCCGAGGCGGTCTTTCCCCATACCTTTTGATAGCAGCGTCGACTGACCAATACTAGAAATGAGATGACGTTGAGAGAGGTAGCTAATAGGGATCGGTGAGAAGGGGGATCTGCCTCGCCAGTCGGCATGAAGAGAGCCCAGAAGAGAACGATGCGAGCATAGACGTCGCCACCATGGCCAACAAACGGCGAGTGCATTTGCAGCGAGTTGAGTAAGAGCTAGTTCGATAAAACCATTTTAGAAAGCTCGAACATCAACCAAACACAAAGCTGACGGCAAAAAGGTGTACCCAAGTGAGCAAAGCGTTGGTTTTGGTGTAAAAACCCACAATGAAGCAAATGGTGGTCATGCAATGAAAAGAGAATAGCAAAACCTGGAACGTGTAGGTTCCATTGATGCCATGGATCAGCAAGTACTCGGGGCCATGGTAGTGAGAGAGCAGGTCCTACCCAATGGAGGCAACACGTCAGAAGAGATCTTGCAAGCTCACCCAAGAGCTATATAAGCGTACACCACGAGTATAGATTCCTCTGTCAGTGTAATGTGCTTCAATATCGGTCATTCGACTAAGCAAGTCGCCCAGGACCACCAAGCCTATAGCGCAAGAAATAGGAGTCAGTATCGGATTCGTTGACTTTGAAACTGATTCAACCCAATCAAATAAGATCAAAGATCACTCTCAACTATGAAAGGGATGTTAATCAGTGCTGATATTAATATCAATTAATGAGAGAGTACCAAACATGATTCGGAAGAGGGCGAGGGAGCGCTTGTCGAGTCCGAACATTTGCGCCAGTTTGGCATGGACAGCGCGGAAGCGCGGCCACCGCTCTTGCATCACACTCAACAAGCCCATGTTGACGTCTTACTAGACTGGCTCACGATATCAGGGAAAAAAGAGTGAGGAAATCAATTCAGGACGAACGACACTTTGACCTCGACCTTTTTCTTCTCGAGCAAGGTCGACCTTCCTTATCGCTCGGAATTCAAAATCAATAACAAAAATATTCCCATAATAAATCAAATCCACGATAATGAGGTCGACTGACGACAGGACAAGGCGGTGCGGAGAAAGCCCGCCGGAAATTAACACCTCGTTCATGAAAACCGGGAGAGTTTAGCAGGATTCAGAAAGCTCATCTGCCGGTCTCCACGTCCCGGCAAGGGAAAATATTATCAGTAATTAATTTTCTTATTATTCCTTAATTATAAAGGGCGTGATCGAGATAGGCGAGGACGAACCTCGAGAGGCCAAACCGCTCGACGACTCAGCGATCACTCGGGCAATGAGCGATAGAAGCCCTAGGAAAGGGAAATGAAGGGGAATAAAGCACAGCCTCTCGAAATGTTAAGCTGGACCAAGAATTGGATTCGGGGAGGGAGGTTTCAAGAGCAGTTGGGCGGGGTTGGCATTCATTCTTGAAGCGAGAACTCTGCGCCCGGCAGGAGACGGAGGTGGGGAGACAACAAAGAGACCAGTGAAGTCCTGCTCAATGATCATCCTTTCTGAAACGAGATGTGTTGCTACCAGCTACATGTATTTCATTGTTTGTGGTATTCTGTAGAGCTCCGCAGCTTCAGAAGGGCAAGAAAACAAGAACACTGGGAGTGCGCCGTCGATTGATTCACTACCAATTGTAATTGGCAGTGACGTGATCAGTGATTTCGGAGAGGATCTGCGGCACTTTGCTCGCTGAGAAAAACATCGCCACACGCGTCTCCGAGTGCGACTTAAAGAACTCAAACGAGTCCGTCGCGTGCTGCGCGGCAAAATAAGATTTAGAAATCACACTCAAAATTGATCGGAAAGTAGATCGGTACCTTAATGTAAACTTCATCTTCCACCTTGAACCATTCCTTCTTATCCTTACCGTCTTTCTTGATCTTCTTCGACTTGGGCTGAGCGTCGTCTTCGCGGTCATCGCCCACCTATTTTAATATCTCATAAAAACAAATCACAATATTGACAAGAAAGGAGACAAGCCACATAACATAGATAAGAAGGAGTTTCGAACATCTTTATGACCGTAAGTGGTGAGGTAAACGTAAGTATCGATGTTGAAAGGTTCCTTCTCCTCGCGCATTGACTCCACCTCTTCATAGATTGATGCGTTGAGCTGAGGAGCCTACCATAATGATAATATAAGCATCCAAAATACACGAGATGGCATTTAGGAAAGTCGAGTAAAAGAGATAAATAAAAGACAAACATCGACCAGAAGGGGAGGAGGTACAATCGCATGAGGAACGTTGATGAGTCGCTCGTTGAGGAAGAGGCCAAGCTTCGGTTTCTCCAAGAGCTCCTTCCACTTGCCCTTCTTAGAGTCGGGACAATTGGCGAGGATAAACCGCTTAATCTGCTTGATGCACTCCTTATCCTACAAGAAGTAAGGGAACTATGAGAGAGCAAGAACGAAGAAGAAGGAGACGAGAAGGAAACGAGATGGCAAAAGGAAAAGAAAAAGGACCTTGTGAACAGCCATGGGGACGACAGAGATGAAGCCATAACTGTCGGTATCGTCGACCTCGCGAATCACTGAGCCCAAATACTTCTGATTCAACAACATGTCTAAATCAACGTAAATCAAATTAAATAACAACGACATTCGAACAATGTAATCAAAGAGCGTCAAACAAAAATGACAGGAGTGATGAACACACAAAGACATTATTTGGAGAATCGTACCGGTAAGCTCGGCATTATTGAAACTCTGCTTTTGACAAAACGAAGCCAAAAACCGCGACAAAACCTAAAAATACCAAGGATTACCAAAAGACCAAAGCCGGAAGCAGAGAAACAATCAAAGCTTCAGTCACCTTATAATCGACTTCCTCAATGACGTGAACATCGAATTCGACCTGGATCTCCTCAAAGTACTTGCTCTACACAATATCAGTATCATCGAGGATATATTAATATTATTAGAAATAACCAATTTGCAAATGCGAAACGGATCCATTCGAAGGAACCGAAATTGGGAAGATCGGGAGACACCTTATCGGCAGTTTGCTGATATTCCTCGAGGTCGATCAGGAGCTCATTCTCGTCCTCTCGATAGCCCTGGGGACCCACTGGCGTCATGTGTTCATTGTGACCAAGACGATCGCCCTCACTAAAAACACCACAATATCTTAA
>Ga0154020_10009664_pt1 | contig 11095 bp, 17 predicted proteins | sample Klosneuvirus_201_FD_109709 | JGI IMG/M metagenome (GOLD analysis project Ga0154020, IMG submission 109709) | Active sludge microbial communities from wastewater, Klosterneuburg, Austria - Klosneuvirus_20160825_MG | ecosystem: Engineered > WWTP > Aerobic digester > Activated sludge | place...
CAAGTACGCGAACAGTCATTTCTTTTGATGCCCAGCTTTTTAATTTGTTTCTCGATGCCCAAAATTCAGTTTTTCTATTAAGGACGAAGTTTCGGGCGATGGGAGGCGTCGGGGGCCAGCTTTTCGGTGCATTTGTCATTCGTGTAGTTGGTAAAGCATTCCTCTCTACTTGGCCGACTTGCCATATGTCGGGTCGCCTCCGATTTCAATTATCTTGCTATTTTCTCTTATTCTCTTACTTTTAGTATTTTGTCAAATTGGCGACGAGCCGCTGAACTTCAAAGTGGACCCGAAGGAGGTCGCAGCAGGTTCGCATTCTTCTCGATCCAATTTGTCGTGCCTGAATTGGTCTCTCCCACTTCTTTAGTATTCTGGATGGATGTTAATGAAATTGAAACTGGAAAAGAAGTCGAAATTGACGCGGGCACAACAAATAGTTCTTCAGCTCGATGGCCTGATGTATTCCGCCCTCCTTCTTGATCTCTGTCTTCATCGATGCAACCCTGCGAAAGAATTCCTTGAGCTTTGCCATCCTTGAGTCTAAATGGTGTTGGTATTAATAGTGGTGGTCGCGGATGTACTTTCAGCTGAAGTTGCCACTCAAATACCCAGGAGTGGTCGTCACTCCGATCGAGGAATTTCGCCACTCGAGTACTTTTTTGCGGTTGGATGATACTCGACTTGATGAATCGCAATCTTACATTCTTTTATTTAGATTTGAGTGGAATGGGGCCACATATCTTATGGGGTCTCGCATTGCAACTCACTGACGCCGCCCTTAACGCAGGCGAGTATTCTCCAAGGGAGCGGATTGCCAAGGTCTCATTGAATCCGCCCCTTCACATCGACTCTGTGCACTCTCCCTCCTTCATACTTTCAATTCACAGTTTGCAGCGGTCGACGACCCCGTGCTGGTCTATGTGAAAGAGAGGGATCCCCAGGAGTTGCTGGCGAATGCTCCCGACGAGGCCACTCTGCAATCATTCAAACTTATGCAAATGTACATTGCACGACAGAACATGCTCGCGAAATTGTGAACAATACATTTAAAATGGTCATTTTCATACAATACCAATACGAAAGCAAGTCGCTACAGTTGCCCACTGACTCTCCCCTCATCAAGCTTCACTGCACTGAGCTCGAAGATCTGACGACGAGGGCGAACTCTCGAAAGCAGACGTTTTCCGGCTGTTTGTAACTATGTTCATTGACTTCATTCTCCCTCGCACTAAGACGCACTTTCATTATTAGTATTTATATCTGAGAAATCAATCCAGATTATACAGCCGATGGACTCGATTATGCAAGAGAAGCAGACGACGGAGCTTTTTAAGAAGCTCAAGCTGCTCGACAGTTCGTGCGCCGCCGTCGCCGACAAAGAGTTCAAGTACCAGCCCCTTCGCACCCTGGATATATCCGTTATAATTTGTATTTTGGATATTTTCTCTCAGAAGAGAGGGAGGCTTTCTCTGGGGTTTGTTCGCGTTGGAGAAAGATTTAATGAATTCACTGCGACCTCCCTCCCTCCGGTCGCCCTCGAAACTTGCAGCCTCAAATAGCCTCGAAATATCCCATTATTTTATGGCATATATTATTTAATGAATTTCATTTTCTTGATTGAAACGACTCGCAAACCCGATCTTTTCTCGAATGCGTTTTCGAGGCCCTAAATTGTTTCTGCGTCGCCTTGTCGAATCTACGGTATTTATTGACTTGACCTTGATGTGTAGATGCGATTTAATGAAAGGTGCCGATCACGAGGAATGCCAACGTGCTTATCTAAAGACCGAGGATTGTTACCAGCGCGTCCTTTGTGCCGAGGTCCCCTCTGTCTCGACGGCGTGGTTGTTCTTTTCTCGACTGATTTGTAGAATTATTAGGCTTGGCAAGAGGCTCTCAGCTGCGTGAAATCAAAACCCCGTGAAGCTTGTCTCAAGGCGATCCAGAGATCGAGGGCTTGTAAGGACAAGTTCTTTGCGCAAATGTTGACGCCGCAGTTGAAGGTACTGTCCGTCCCTTTGCCTTTTCCTCCTGCTCTCTCTGATTCCAGCGATCAGGAACATCTCTCGGTGGTGGTGAAGGCCAGCCAAGATTGTGAACGCGACCAGCTTCGCCTTATGAATTGCTCCGAGCGCCTCAGTCCGCACAACAAGGAGTGCTTGGATCGGTATCTTCTTTCCGTGCCTATATTACTTTTTATCGCTTACACTGACTGTATTTCCTTTAGTGAAATCATATATCAACAATGTTATCTGGGACAAATCGTGCCCACTGATTTGTGGAGAGAGTGGAAGCAATGTGAGAAGGCGAATCCCGACAACTCAACGACCCACTGCCGCTTTGAACTCGAAAAGTTCGATCTCATATTTTTCCGTGTCCTCCTTGCCAGCTTTTAATTCCTCTCTGTCTAGTATTCGGGTAGGCCTGAGTAAACGTGCAGAGGTGATTACAAAGAGCCTCGATTTCAATCAGACCGATATTAAAGACCAAGGAGGCCATGGTATCCTCCCCTCCCTGGTGGATGTATCGGTTTGCCAGTTCATCCTTTTTCTTAGATGCGACCGTGGATTTCATGACGGCAGTGATCCGAGGCAGCCACTATGCGAGCATCTTCAAAGATTTTGATCCACGTCGCGACGTCTTTGCTCGGATGACTAAAAAGGCAGTTGAAGCGCCAAAATGAAAGTAAGCGGCACTGTCAATATGAGACGCGAGTTGATTTGAATGACCATTAAATGCTCTCCTTTAAATGCTCTCTCTCTTCATTTCTCTCGCCCATTCAAATGCTCTCCTGTTCATCTAGCCTCGGCATCCTTTCTAATTTCAAATTTACACAATTCTTTTGATTGGATTCGATGGTGAGCGCGGAACTCCTCACACTCGCAGTGACTCTCCTTCCACAGAAAGGCCGAGGTAGCATTACCTCCGAAAGGGAATCGTCGAATTCACTACACCGTTCCCATTAGTGCCTCCTCGGAGCGGTGCATGATCCCATTGCGTCTCCGTCGAAAATATCACTTTATTAAATTTCAATATTCAACAAAAATGTGATATTCGCACCCTCTCAGCCTAATCGAATTTGAAGTGCTCCGTCATGTCCAACAGCTTCAGCTTGTCCAGAACGTTCTCAAAGTCACCCAAGCTAACAGGCTGAAGAAGAGGAATGAATATCGATTAAATAAATAAAGAACAAGAAATAAAGAAAGAAATGCCTTCGCCATCGTTTCAGTGATGATTGAACTATCCTTGATCATATTCAGATGGGCGGAGACGATCACGATGGGCACATTCTTATATTTTGGGATGGTTCGAATGATCTTTGCGCACTGAATACCGTCCATTACCTATGTGGATCAAATGAGAATATCACGGGAGCAAGGGAAGCAACTCACTCCATACCGGCATCGAAATGTCAAGAAAAATGGCGATATAAGTTTTGCGATCCTTCTTCAACAAGTCAATTGCCTCCTGGCCATTATTAGCGATATCAACGTCCGCAAAATATCGCTGGAGCATTTTTGTCGATAACTAGAAAAACAAAAACATGAGTAAAATGGGGATAAGTAGAGACGAGGTTGAGACGAGGACGCAGAAGCACCATCTGATTGATTTGGTTATCGTCAACCACAAGAATTGAGCCCTTCTCGGCTGGAGCAGGCTTTCGATGACCCAAGAACGTCGACCCTTTGACTTTAGAGAATCTAAAATGGACTTCAGTATCTCGGAGCATCGTAGAAACGCAAGATAAATCCTCACTTCTGCAGTTGGACGTTCTCGGCGGGCGAATCAGACGAGGCCGACGAGAGAGTAGACTCAGCAAATTCATCGCTTTCATGTTCAGAGAGCTCATCCGAAGAAAAATCTACGCGCAAAAAGAACAAATGAGGGGCCGGACACCAAAAACAGATCAAAAATTGGCAAGGGCAGCCTATTCTGAGAAGAAAGCAGAACGATCACATAACCATGGAACGGTCGAGCTCGCAAGAAACAATAGAATCATCAAAGAGATATCTCACAAAACGAAACGCCAAGCACCATCGAGAAATTCTCCGCTCCAGCTTCGCGAGGAGGTCTTGCTGTCATGCGAGCCATGCGAGCCATGCGATCCAAGCGATCCATGGGAGCCTTGCGAGGCCATCAATGCAGGTTTACCGCCACTACTGGATGGAGAGAATGGATCTAATAATTTACGTTAGTGGGGCGGGGCAAAGCAGAAGCGACCGAGCAGCGATAGGACTCGACAGTCGACGACGAAAGAGCGAGAGCCAAGCCCGGGCCTGACAATGAGCTGAGAATATAATTAATAAACTATATTAGATTTTGTTCCCAAGAAATCAAATCATTGCCAGAAACAGCAGGTCGGAGACAAGCGGGACTCGAAACTGGGATGATCGCGATACCAAGGACAAAGAGGATCGCCAAACATCTGAAATATTATCATTGCGATTTTGTACGTATGAATAAGGTAGAGGGGGACGCGGCGGCGGCGGCGGTCTGGTGCTCGGTGAAGAGCTTTCGCAGGATGACGAGCTGGAGCACAACCAGCACGAGCACGGCGATGAGCAGCCACTCATGGGTGCCCCACTCCAAGATCGCCGCCCACATCGCGCCAACTACGAGGATGAGTGACTGAAACGGGTCCAGTCAAACGACCCTCCACACGAACATATATTATTTTTCAATTCACTGGAACGGTTTCTAACAATTCAAATCGAAGCGTGACGCTATTTTGGTGCGGCCTCTTCCAGAGCTCCTCCCACCCTCCGCAATTCGTCTTCTGGTGAGACGAAGTCGTCAACACTGGGTGCTCCCCTTGAAATGGGGAGACCATCTGATCATGGTCTACCGAAATCGAAGTTGCGGCGGGACTTGCGATTCCCAATCCGTCCCGACTTCGACCAAAAAGGGAATTCCCTCCAACTGAATCTCAATTAGGGCGGATTCGATAAAAAAAGCGCCTCGAATTTCTCGGATAGTCTTTCCCACTCCCGTCGCCCCTGCGTCTCTGCCGTGCTAGCACCTGCTTGTAGTTGGCATTCCTCTGTGCTTGTAGACGGCATTCTTCTGTGCGGCAGTGCTAGCGGCGGTCGCTGCCTCTTCCCCGCAAGGAATCAATTTCCTGTGCTACTCGTCTCCAGTGATGAGCAACATCCTGGCCAGCCTCACCTTCCACGGCGCCACGCCCGCAGGCAAAGCGTTCGTAGAGGGCGATTCGCTAGCGGGTCACATGTTGGCGTCGGTGGCGGAGCGCATCCAGCTGAGCCAGGCGCACGGCCTCGAGAGCGCGCCGGCAGTCCTCTCGCCAATCTTCCAGGACTTTGTGCCGCCCGCGTTCTATCTCGCCTTACTCGACGCGCTGCGCAAGATCGCCTCCTCTGTCGATATTCCTCAGAAAACACAGCTGCGTGGATTGATATGGGCGCAGCTCTTCGCCATCGTGGGCCATCAATCTCATAGTGGCGAGCGCCTCTTTGCTCCCGTACCCCCCTTCCCCTTTTTTGCTCCGTCCTCTCTTCCGAGTCGATGCCCTTGGTATCAACATCCAAAATTTTAAGGGATCACTTTCCCGTGATTTCTTTTCATGAGTGTGCGAGTTCGGTGCAGTTGTGCGAGGTTGGGACGTTGTCCCTTGTGCGATCTCCCGCGGTTTCGTGTGCTCGCTTGCTAGTCCCTTCTCTTCCTTGTTTGTCGTCCCAATGTCTCCATTGAATGTATTTCCCCCGCCCTCGACACATATTTGCCTTGGGGAAGCATGACTAGGCAATCACTGCCACGTGCGCCTCGGGGAGAACCGGATTCCTAATGAGGACGCCTCGTGCCCATTTGTCGCTCGTGCTCCATCGTTGCGATTGCGGTTTTTATCATCAATATGCATATATATAATTCTTATGGTTCCTTTCACCGCGTCCACGGCACCCCGTTCATTGCGGGTCGCGTTCCTCCTTCGATTTCAATTTCTGCGTTGGTTCCGCTTCTGTCTCGTTGCTGACCTCCGCCGTCGTCGAGATAATTTTGTAGATATCATTTCCGATAATTTCCGAGGGCTAGTCGGCGCCATGGTTTTGCAAGGCGCTGGCTCCGTTCTTGAAGGAATTATCTTTGGATCGTAACGGCGCTTCCTCCTTTCCATTCTGAGTAAAAAATGTCCTTGAAACGCGCCTCGCGTTGCCTTCGCTGTCGACCGTCGTAGGCTTTTATTCTCCCTCAAATAGAGGCGAATGTTAATCTATAACTACCTGAACTTAATTGTCTATTGTTTCCGAGAATTGTGAACGTTCCGCCTTCTCATCTCTTTCTTTTCTTCCAGGTGATCGAAGAGGCAGCCCAGAAGATGGGCCAGAATCTTATCGATGTCGAGGTTCTCTTTATCAGCTTTCTCCTCACCGCACGAGTCTTCCCTCAATACTTTTCTCGTACGACGACGATTTTGATATTGTTATCAAACTATTGAGATGCGAGCTCTTGTCTCAAGAGGGCAGATTCGCTTCGATGACGTTCCAGCTTGCTCTGTTTCCTTCATCTCCTTTTCATCTTTTTGGAGATTTAAATTAATATTAATATTTATTTATTGTTTTTGTAGCCGATACTGGAGCCGATCAGCTTCCGACCGGCCAGCTCCAGGGCCAGCTCGTTGAACGGAGCGCGCACGACTTCTTCCAATACCTCAAAGCGGCCGCCCAAACTCGCTATTCCCCGCAACAAGATTTTAACAGCACCAGCTTCAACAACAACAATTCTAATAGTCTCAATTTACCAAATCAATCGATGGGCAACGCACCTCAGTCAGCTAGCAATGTCAACAGCAATTCATCCTTCACCTTCTCCTCCTCCCCTTCATCCTCTACCTCCTCCTCCGCTTCTCAAGCGAAGAATATGCCTCCCAATCCATCATCGCCATTCTCCAGTTTCATGTTCGTCACTCAATCCGATACACCAATGTTCCAAAAGTTTAGGTGCAATCATCTCTCACCCCATCTGTGCCCTCATCTTCTCACCTTCGTATGCGTCACAGGCGATCCGAGTTCCAGGAAATGACCTTTGTAGCGCAGCCTACGAGCTCCCTCGATAAGAAGGGTGCTCCTCCGAAGAAAGAGGAGGCGCCCAAGCCAATCAACGAGCTCATGGGCTCCTTCAGGATCGGCGGCGGCTTTCCTCAAGTCTCCGCCGCCCCGAAGACAAGTACCTCTTTTTTTTCATCTTCCACCTCGCTGATTGATATTGACATTCATTCTTCCCTTAGATGAATGGAAAGATGAATCGAATCTGCAAACTTCAATGGGTTCCTCAGGGAAGCCAGCCTACAATTCCAGCCTCGCTCGCTCCGTCAAGAAGCCGCGCAAGAACACGTCGAATCCCGATGGCTCCACTTCCAATTCCTCCTCGCCACGGAACCCTTCGCCATCGTTTCCTCGAAGCTCATCGGGCAGCCCCGGCATTCAAGTCCCCGCCATTTCCAACGCTTCTGACCAATTTGAGTTTAGGTTCTTCCTCCTCCGTTTTATTTGGAGAAGTCGCAACTATTATTTTCGATCTTTTTAGTGTCGCACCGAATTCTCCAGGGAGCCCAATGCAAGTGGGCCCGACGGATTATGTCCCACTCACCATGAACTTCAACTCAGGTGGCGGCAACAACTCGTCGCATGATTCGCCGCGGAGCTCGACGACCCATTCGCCTCCGGACTCCCCGCGGAGGGCCGACGGCAGCTTCGCCATGGTTGGTCTTCCCAAGGCCCACTTGGGTCACTCTCCCTCGGCAACTTCTTCTTTTACTCGAGGTTTGCTCATTCTCTTCTTTCGGGTCAGTTCGCAGTTGCTCATGGCCACTTGATAGGAGGTGGAGCATCACCAGGCTTGTCCCAGTCAGACCCCGGAGGAGTTCGACTCAAGAAGCGCAAGTCAGCCTTTATCGAGGTGATGCCAGGAAGCTTTTCGAAGCCCACGACGATGCAGCAGCCTGAGATCTTGTCACTCGGAATCGACAGCAACAGCGGAGGCGCCTCGTCGTTCGGCCCTCAGGAATCGACCGACAGCAGCAGCTTCGCTCGCCGATCTGCGCTGACCACGTCGGCCCCTATTGGAGACCCACGAGGTGCGCTTGGCTCTAGTGTTTTCGTGACCGATTTCATATTCCTTCAACTCATTCTTTCCTCCTCCAGTTGGCAATTTGCAAATGTTCCACGGCAACGTGATGCCTGGCCGAGGTCGCTCAATGAGCGCCCGTGGCCTCCCACCGAGTGGTGCCTCCAGCGTTCGCCTCCAAAGCAACCACATGCGATCACGTAGCAATGAACAAGTGGATTTGCGTCGCATCGAAGACAAAGGCGAAGCCATGGACGTCGACATTCCCGGCTAAATTTTAATTATTGTTATTTTTTCCCCCAAAGGGTCCCCCCTTTGAGCTCCAAGGAGAGCAGCTCTGTTTTTTCTAGGACTTAATATTCCCCCTCGTGTTCTCATTGTAAATTACATCGTTTTTGGAATATCTCAATGCTGACTGGCATTGGTGTCCTAATCTGGAAACCTGCCATTGCACGGTTATTAGGCCTCTCGCTGTCTGAATTGTTGAACATTTCCATCTCGCGAATAGAAAGTATCAGAGAAAATGCTTCTTGAATCGTTCTTGTGGTATGTTCTCTTCGCCGTGAGCTCCTATACGCTCGTCTCGCTCGTCGGCATTGCCCTCCGCTTCCGCCATGAGGTGACCCGCTCCTCCGCCTCCCTCGTACCTCTTTCTCTTTCCCCATTTTTTCAGTACGCATAATTATCTATATATTATGTGAATTTTGGGAGACCAAGGCTAAGTCTGAGGGTAACCCCAGCCTCGACATCTCTCTATGATGTCGAGGCTGGGGTTCCTCGTTGAGCCGGCTCGGACTTTCGCCTCAGAGCTCATTTCTGCTTCCTCTACTGATTATAATATCAAATGTCGTTCTCTTGCTTTTGCTTTAGGTATCTTTTGCGACGGGAGTGGCGATCCCATTGGGCTTTGCGTTGCTATTGAGGCCCTACTTCCTCGACTGGGAGATTGTCGCCACCATCTCCATTGCCGTTGCGTCAAGGTTGCTTTGACTTGTTGGCCCTTTTCGTTCGCAAATCGCGATGTATGGTTATGTTTCTGTACAGGTTCTGCTATGCTGTACCTAAGAAGGTTTTCGACGAGGCGGACCTCAGTGGCAAAGTCGCCGTCGTGACAGGAATCAACCCTGGTTCGATCGGGTAGCGCCTCATTCGACTTGGAGTGATCTATAAGGTATCTGTGTTGAAAGCGAATCGCTTAGGTATCATATCGCTAAAGGCCTTTTGGAGAAAGGCGCGCGCGTCATCATCGTCGACTTGTTTCCTCAAGCTAAGCTTGTCGAGAGTATCCCCATCCTTTCGCTCCGCTCAATGTCTCCCTTCCTCCCTCGTCTCTGCATCTAGTTGCGAACGATCTGAAGAAAGCTAGCAAGAGCGATAAGGTTCTGATGTTACAGATGAATCTCCTGAGCATCGATTCGATTCGTCAAACTGTTGACGCCATTAAGAGTACGACATGTATCACAGCAAAAGTGATGTTTCTCTTGTGACCTTTCGTTCCTAGAAACCCATAAAAAGATCGACATTTTATATAACAATGCGGGCGTGCAATTCAAGGACATGAGCCAAGATGGCTACCCCGGCACTTGGGCCGTTCACGTCTTAGGTTCAACATTTTGATCGAGCAGAGTCACTTTGCTATTTCTCATACGTACATGCGTTTCAGGCCCTGCCCTGTTCACTCTGGGAATAGAAGAGCTTCTTGTGAAATCAGATATGCCCCATGGAGCTCGTGTAGTATTCACGAGCTCCGTAGCGTCTGAGCTGTGGACCAAGGACCCGAACTTCAAGGTAACTCGACCATAATCGCTCTTCGCTAACCTATCTTTCTACGATTCTATTTTCTTCTACTGTAGTCTCTTGCGCAAGGCCAGACAGAGATCAGCTCGGACTTCTTTCTCTTTAAATCTTATTGTCGTGCCAAGCTCTGTGAAAATCTCCTTGTCAAGGTTCTTCCATCTCTCCTCCTTTCCCCTTCTCTTTACGTTGTTGCTTACTTGCTTTCCCTAGGGGTTGCAACGATACTTGGATGCCAAGAAAGCACCGATTCTAATCTCGTCTTTCCATCCGGGCCTGGTTGCGACTGCGATCTGGTCGAGCTTGTGGCGCTCCTTCTTCACCTGGCCGGCAGTGAAGCTTACCTTCCGCTCGGCTTCGGATGGTGCCAAGATTGGGCTCTACCTGGGAACTTGTATCAACAAGATGAATGGACACGATCGGCTCCATGCTGGTACTTGGCCTTCGTGCCCACGTGTTCCGTTCTCCGGTTTATTAAATACATCTCAATTCAAGGTCAATATATCGTCGACTTTGAGGACCGTTCCAAGACGGCGCCGCGGGACTACATTGGCGATAAGGCCGAATACTTTGACGAACATTGGCGGGTCATCGCTTCGATCGCAAAGGAACATGGCTTCCTCTAGGCTGCTGAACAACATGATGTCTTGGATTCGAAGCACCAAGCTGTGCTTACAAATGATGGCGTTGAATCGCAGTTTAGATCACACTAATCGTCATTTCTCCCCAAGAACTTCTTGAGAAAGGAGCTCAAAGAGGGCTCAACGGCGAGAGAACTTCAAGAGAGCCCGACGCCATGTGCTCGAGGGACAACTTTTGCCATCGTTCCGTGACAGTTCGCGTGACTACAACAGCACCAAAATGAGAATACATCGAGCGACTGGCAGTAAATAACGAACATTTTATGAAATCGATATAATCCTTGCCATTTTGATACTGCGGCTCGAGGTAACGCAACAACCATAGAGAGCGCTCCAGCAGCTTCAATGCCTTGATGACACTCAGCTCGGAAAGGGCTCTTGAGCTCTAATACCAATAAATCGATAAAGTAATTTTCAAAGCAGGGAAAAAAGACATTCGATTACCAATGCTCTCGCTTCCTCAAACAGAACGGCATTCGGCGGCAGTTGAGGCAGATTTCGATCTTGAGGTCCACGCAACGACTTGTTGAGATACACAAGGTATATATCCTCGACTTCAGATGCAAGCCGCAGTCTGATAA